>Ga0326727_10012264_pt1 | contig 19567 bp, 7 predicted proteins | sample MB2enrmetagenome_FD_207643 | JGI IMG/M metagenome (GOLD analysis project Ga0326727, IMG submission 207643) | Lab enriched peat soil microbial communities from McLean, Ithaca, NY, United States - MB29MY | ecosystem: Environmental > Terrestrial > Soil > Wetlands > Peat | place: USA: New York...
AGGGAGGGCTGAGGCTGGCGCCCGGGGGGCGACAGCAAGTCAGCAGGTCAGCAAACGGGCGAATTGAGACTCGTGGTTTCCCACCCTTGATAAGATGAAACTGTTTCAAGGATGGGGCATCCGGCGTGATGCTCGACTGAAGCATAAAGAACTACGGATAAGAAACCGTAGTTATATATATCCCACCTTAGGCGCAAAGACAAATACGCGCCGAAGGTGGGGCACCCGGTACCCAGGCGTAAGGAGCTTCGCGGTTTCCCACATCTGCGCGATAGTGCTGCGCCAGATGTGGGAAACCCTCAGATGCCGAATTATAGACGGATCGCTATTGAGGTTGAGGCTGGGTGGTTTCACGCTGGTAGCGGTCGAGCAGCAGTTGGAGGTTTTTCACGAGCGGATCGTTGTGTTCCTGAGCGGCCAGATCGAGAGCCTGGCGAACAAGCGGAATGGACTGGTCGGGATGGCCGGTCTTGTCGTATGCTCGCGCCAGCTCGGCCAGGCAATGCCAGTTCTTGCTTTCGCTCAGGTCCACCGATTTCTGCAGCGGAACAAGGGCTCCGGCAAAGTCGCCTCGCTCTTCGAGAATATAACCAAGGTTGAAGAGATACTCGACGGAAGTAGGCAAGATGTCAATGGCCTTCTGCAACTGCTCGACGGCCTCGTCCATTCGACCCATCTTCGCCAGAGCCACGCCGAGATGATTATGCCCATCGGGAAAGGCGGGAGCCATGTTGACGGCCTTTTGCAGGTGTTCGAATCCCTCCTGCTCGTGGCCGTTTTCAAAGAGCAACGTACCGAGGTCTGTTTCGGCGCCAGGATCGGATGGCTTGAGCGCGATCGATTTGCGCCAGGTGGCGGCGGCTTCGTCAACTTCGCCATTGAGCGCCAGAGAGACGGCGAGATGATCGAGCCAGAAGGTGTTTTCGGGACCGAGAGCACAAGCCTTTCGGTACTCCACAAGGGCCTCGCTCTCCTTGTTGATGGCCGTCAGGTAGGAGGCCAGGCCGTAATGGGCGAGGGGATCGTCGGGATCGCGCTCGATGGCGCTGCGCATCGCCTGGATGGCCTCGGGGAGCTGGTTGTTCTCGACGAACTCGAAAGACTCGTTGAAGAACTTGTAGAATTCGGTCGCCTGCGGGTCAATTTTATCCAGGCCGCCGGGCGGAATATTGAGAAACTCCGGGATATTGACGGCGCGGTTGGCGGCGGTGGTGTTGTCGACGATGATGGCGGGTGAGTCGTTGCCCTGCGCGTCGATGTGGGTGAGCATGAGCTGGGTGTAGGGCGAGCGGCCCTTGGAGGAAAAGGCAAGCCAGCGGCCGTTGGGCGAAAAGGAGTGCCAGGAGTTCATCCGCCAGGTATTGCAGTTCATCAGCCGGGCCTTGCCGCCATTGAAGGGGACCATATACAGCTTGCTGTCTGGGCGCATGAGCAAGCCGTTCTTGTTTTGGACGAAGACGATCCAGCGGCCGTCTGGGGAGACCTTCGGGAAGTCGTTGCTCATGCCATTGGCGGAAGCGCCAACGACGGGAACAGCCTTGCCTCCCTTGCCCTCGTTGAAGGGAATCTCGTAGAGGTCGTACTGAATCTGCGGCTCCAGGGGGTCGTTGGCGTAGGTGGCTCTTTCGGCTCCGGGGGGGTAGGGATCGCTGGCGCGAGCGCGGCTGAAGATGAGGTACTTGCCATCGGGCGACCAGAAGGCGCTGGTCTGGACGAAGTCGGGGTCATCGGCGCCGGGCAGTGGGCGCATGATCTTGTTCTGCCGGTCGTACCAGCCGAGGATGCCGCGCGTGGGATAAAAGACCTGGAGGAAGCGGACGTCCTTGTAGTTCATGCTGAAGAGGCGATTGACGACACCGGGCACGAAGCCAGGGTTCTCGCTCTTGTGGGTATCCTTGGTTCCCGGAGGGCTCATGGAGGTGACCACGAAGCGGCCGTCGGGCGAAACCTGCGACATGAAGCCGAAGCGCTTGACGGTGGGTTCGTTGCTGCGGGTCTGAGCGTCCTCCTGAAATGCGCTCCAGCGGAGGACGTCCTGCTTGCGGATGGTCATGTTTTTGGAAACGGGAAGGAGGGCGTAGAGGCCCTTGTCGTTGCGTGGCCCATCCATATCGAGGCCCATCGTCTTGCCGTCCGCGGAGAAGGAGTGGCAATTGGCGCAGGTGGGAAGGTTTTCCATGACCGTGTGGCCCTGGGTTTCGCCAACATTGCGCAGTTCCCATTTGATGAGGGGAAGGGCGGAGGGCGGCAGGGGTTGGATGGCGCCATGCGCCGAGGGGGGCGAAATCAGCAGCGGCACATCGCGGTAGAAGATGGGAGCGCCGAGGGGCTCGCGTGCGGTGGAAATTGCCACTTTTCCCGCGGAGAGCGGCTGTTTTGCATCGGCGCCGGCAAAGCCGGTGATGGTAATTGTCGCCGGTGATTTGACGCTCAGCCGCTTGATCTTCGCCCAGGTCTCCGGGTCGGGCTTCCAGGTTCGCGTGGCGGCCTGCTCGGGAGTCAGCTCGGCAGCCCGGCCTGCGCGTGGATCGCTCTCGCCGGCTTGCATGAATGGGCCCGGCGTCTCGACGCGGATCGCTTCGGCGTGGCTGGCGAAGGTAACTTCGACAACCCAGCGGCTGGCGGAATCGCTGGGGTCGCGCCAGAGAAAAGTGGGCGGTGTGATCTCAGGGGGAAAGATGGAGCCGTTCAATGGATAGTCGATGGTGATCTTGGCTGGCTGGCTCTGGGGCGGCGCCTGGCCCGCGCCGGAAACTGGCGAGAATGCGGCTTCGCAGATCAGAAAGACGGAACCAGCACCGAGAATTCCTGCCAACAGCAGACTTGCAAAACGGAACTTCATAGCCCTCCAGAACGGCCCAAGCACGATTCGCCAGGGCGAAATCGGCGTGGGCCATAGCTTTTCTCCTGTTGCCTGGCCACGAGCGCATGGTCAGCGAGCGATTTTTTCCCCTATGAAGAAAGAGCCGCTCAGCAGGAAGGTTGCAAGGGCAGATGAAAAGGGAAAGACACTCCACAAAGCAATGGGATATTGCGTATCACATGCATCAAGAATACAGCACTGGAGGCACTCGCGATGGTCGTTCGAGTGGTCCGGCGGTAAAGGCTTCGGCTCGCTGACAGGGCCTCAGAAGGCCAGGTCCAGTTCGTACTCGGGAAGCGCTTGAATGGAGTGCAGCGAACCGGCCTGGCCGTCGTTGCCGATGGCGGGCGCGTTGCCGCTGTCAAAGACAACCGGCGATGCCTTGCTCAGCGGCAGGATCTGAACGGTGAAGGTCTGCGCCGAGGCTGCTGCAATAAAGCGCTTCATGCCGATGCGCCATTCGGTTCCGTTGAAGAAGTTATCGGTGAGCAGACGATCGCTGCGAAGCAGACGCGCCTCATCGCCCTGGTAGCGGACTGCAAGAAAGACATCGCTCAGTCCGTCAAGGGCTCCCGGAGGAAGGGTGACGCGCCACTGGCCGGCCTGGGCGAAGCTGGATTCGTCGGGCGTGGTGACCGGGGCTGCTCCCCTGGGTGAGAATGGGGCGTCGAGAATTGGCGCGGGCGCTTTGCCAACGGGATTTATCTGCTCGACGGCGAGCGAGATGCGGCGCTCGGCCAAGCGCCAGTTGAAGCGCTGGAAGAGTGCTTCGGCGCGGGTGGGGAGGGTTTCGACGGCGGCCTTGTTCGCGACGGGGTGGAGAGCGGGGAAGAAGGAGACGTCGAAGGATGGCGCGCCGATCTGGCGCAGGATCAGCCTTGAGGCGTCGCTGTAGACTTGCGCGTGAGTGAGCACCAACTGGTCGCGGCCATTGAGTTGGAGCTTCCACAAGTTATCTGCGTCTTCGCGGCTGAGCAAGACGATGTGCGTGGCGCCGTGGTTGCCATGGACCGTGATTGCGGAGCGAAGGCCGGGCGCTACGTTGGAGACACGCAGAAGGCTGTTTTCGCGGGCCGTGGAACCCTGCTGCAACTGGAGCGCGGATTGAGACTCGGCGGGAAAGGCAAACTCGGCGGGAATGCCTGGAATCGTTGAGAAGAAGACGTATGAGTCATTTCCGGAATGGATTCTCAGGAGAGGCTGCGCCGTCGCGTAGGTCAGCGAGATGCCGTCGAGGTCCAGATTCACAGGCCAAATAAAGTAACTGTCGGCCGGGATGCTGATGGGGCTGGCGGGGACAAGCAACGTCTTGCCGGGCAAGCGAAGCTCAAACTGCGCTGCGGGGCGGGACGGCATCATGATTTCGCGAATGTGGTTATTGACGAAAAGAAAGCCGCGCGGGCCATCGAATCGAGCGGAGGCGCGAAGAACAGAAAGGTCCGCGGGGCCGGCGGGGCGAATGGAAGGCTCGACGACGCGCGCTGGAGCGAGTTCTGCGCCAAAATCATTCAGGAAATAGTCGAAGAGTTTCAACTCCTTGCGGTCAGGGTTCATCTGGCCGAACTCGCCGAGGGGCGCCTGGAAGTCGTAACTCTTCACGGGAACGTCGGTGGGATACGCGGTGCGCTGAGACTCCTGAAGAGTTGTCTTTGCGCCGTCCGGATTTTCGCCTCCGTGGAACATGTAATAGCCCAGAAGATTGGCTCCCGAGCCGAGCATGACGGGGATCGTCGCCGCCACATCGGAGGAGGGCAATATGGGACGGCGGTAGTATGTATCCTCGATTCCTCCACCTACCTCGGCGGTCAGAAATGGAGTTTCGGCACGAAGAGCGGCGGCGTGCGCGTCGCTTGCAGCGGTCTGGACGCCGGCGGCATCCGGGTTGCCGCTGACGCGGCTGGCAAAGCGAAAGGCGTACATCTCATTGGGAGGAAGAGGTTGCCGGGTTCCGTCCCAGGGCGCAGTGGGATAGCCGCCATAGACGGGCAGGAACAAGTCTTCAGGAACGACGGCATTATCCCAGCCGGTGACGGTGTACAAAGGAACATCAAGGCCGCTTTCAACCGCAATCTTTTTCAGGGCGGCCAGGTGTTCGCGGCCCTGACCGGGGCCATTGAGCGCATACTCGTTCTCGATCTGAATTCCGACGACCGGGCCGCCATCCTTCCAGAGCAGGCCGTTCAACTGGCGACCTATCTCTGAGTAGAAACGGCGCACCTCAGCAAGATAGACGAGGTCGTTGGAGCGCACGGCGCTCTTTGCCAAGACCCAGTCGGGAAAGCCGCCATTGCGCGCCTCACCGTGGGCCCAGGGGCCGATGCGCGGATAGAGCAGCATGTCGTGCTTCTTGCATAACTCGGCAAATCTTCTCAGATCGCGCTGGCCGCTCCAGTCGAAGCGGCCTTCGACCTCTTCATGGTGAATCCAGATGACGTAAGTCGCAATGATCTGAACGCCGCTGGCCTTCATCTTGAGGATTTCTTCTTCCCAATAAGCCTGCGGATAGCGCGAGTAGTGAAACTCGCCCATCACCGGAATCCAGGGCTTGCCGTCGCGCGTGAGGTACTGGCTATTGACCGCGAGGGTAGCGCCGCCGGGCGCGCGATTGGCGCCGAGCTGAGTTGGCACCGGCCGGGGAGACGGGCCGGGAGCCGTGGCATCGAAGACCATGGTGTGAGCCGGAGGCTGCGCGGAGACGCCGCACGAAATGAGGAAAAGAAGCGAAGTTACAGCAAGAGGCCGCATAACTCAAATACCTTTCAAGAGATGCAAATGTCATCGCGGGGGACAGAGAACACGTTGCACTTCAGCGGTTCCAGGGGTTGGCGGCATCCACGATCGGGCCGTTGCCGGTCAAAGGCACAGGCAGCTTCATGGCTTGGAGCCGCCTTCCAGCGCATGAATCACCGGCAAGACGTTGCCGTCGCTGTCGAAAAAGCCGCGCCCGCGCAGTTCGTTTTCAGCCGCGGGTTCCCACCAGAAGACGCCTTGCCCAAGCCCGCGCGGAATGGCTCGCACGGCAGCATCCACGGCGCGCAGAAAATCCGCCTGGCCTTCGGGAGTCTCCGGGAAGTCGCTTTTCTTTCCAATGAAGTCGCCGGGGGTCCAGTTATAAGCCGTCTCCACAACCACGATTGGAAGCTGGTAGCGAAGAGCAAGATCGTGCAGGTTGCCGCGCAGTTTGGCAATGCCGCCATGCCAGCGCGGATAGTACGAGAGGCCGATCACGTCGAAGGGCACATGATGCGCGATGAGATTGTCGAAGAACCAGACGGCCGCGTCATAATCGCCGCTGCGCTCGATGTGAATCATGATGCGCGGCCTGGGCTGCGCGCCGCGGCCGGCATCCACGCCGCGAATTCCGGCTTTGAGCAGGTCGGCGAAGTGATCCCAGTCATCGGGGAGCTTGCCGTCCGGCCATAACATTCCGTGGGTAATCTCATTGCCGGCCTGAACCATATCTGGCATTGCGCCCTCGCGGGCAAAGGCTGCGATGGTGTCGCGCGTGTAGCTGAAGACCTGCTCCACAAGCTGCTTGTGCTTGAGCTTCTTCCACGCTTCGGGAGTGGGCTGCTTTTCCGGGTCGGCCCAACTATCGGAGTAGTGCAGATCGAGCAGGATGTGAAAGCCCTGCGCCTTTGCGCGCCTGGCAAGGGCCAGCGTGTAGCTCAGATCATTGGGAAGCTTGTCGGGGCTGGCAGCAGGATCATGAAAGATTCGCAGCCGGACCCAATTGTATTGATGCTCACGCAGGATCGCCAGCACATCTCGCGGCTGGCCGTCTTCCTTGAAGATCATTCCATCGCGCTCGCACTTTGGGAGGAACGAAACGTCCGCGCCGATGGCAAACTGCTGCGCCAGCGCGGGGATTGCGGCGCATAGGGCCAGGCAGTATACGGAGGCGAGTTTGAAGCAGGAGCGCATGGGATGATCCCTAGTTCGTTTGTCGCTGGGCAGCGAAGAGAGGCTGAGAACTCTTTCCGCTGCCCGGATGATTTCCGGTTCGACGCCGGGAGATCGGCTGGTTAGAGCATTTTCACAATTCCTGAATTGCAAGCATCGTGGCATCTCACCCTAGCCGCAAAAGCAAAGACGCGGCGAGGGTGGGGCACCCATTTTCTTCCACCATCTGTGAAAACGCTCTAGAAGTAGTACTTTGCGGCCAACTGGATCTGGCGGTGGCCGGTCTTGTTGTCGGAAGTGCCCGCAGTGGGGGTTGTGGTCGCGCCTCCGGCGGCGCTGAAGCCCATGTACATTCTGGAATCGGAGGCGAGGAACTCATTCCAGGGATGGTTGAAGAGATTGAAGACTTCGCCGCGAACTTCCAGCTTGCGGCTTTCGCGCATGCCGAAGGTCTTGAAGAGGCCGATGGAGTCGTTGATGAAGGCCGGCCCGTGAATATACGGCAGGCGATAGGTTCCGTTTTCGAGGTAGGAGGGAGCAACGAAGCAGGCCGGATTGAAGTACTGATTCTTAACCAGCCCCTTGCGCGGGTTGCAAATCACCTTGGGCACGGCTACTTCGTCCGGAGTTCCATCGGCAAAGGCGCCGTTGAGGGTAGTGCTGCTGTTGGTGGTGCCGTTCACGGTGTTGGAGACGGTTCCCCAGATGCCGATGGTGTTGCGATTGGCCGCATATTCAGAGCCGAAGTTGTTGCCGATTGGCCCGCCGGTTGTGGCCTGGAAGATGCCCGAAAGATGCCATCCGTCGACAGCGCCGTTGACGAGCTTATGGTTGCCCAGGCGCTTCCCGGCAGAGGGCAGGGTCAGGTAGTAAGAGAGGCTGAGAATCTGCGAGCGATCAAAGGGCGTGGGGCCGTACCAGCGCTTCATGTCGAAGGCATCTTCGGCGTTATAGGCCAGCGACTTGCCGAAGGTGTAGCTGCCCCAGTAGTTGAGCCAACCCTTCTGGCGGGTGACGGTCAATTGCAGCGCGTTGTAGTTGGAATTGAGATTGTGGAAGAGAGTGGAAATGTCGCCATAGTTTGCGTAGGGGCGAAGCTGCTGGTCATACCAGGTTCCGTACCAGGGGCCGGTTTCGCTGCCTTCGGGGACGACATTCAGCTTGCCGTAACCGACGAGGTTGTGGCTCGCGTTGCCGACATAGTTGGCTTCGATTTTGGCAGACCATGGGATTGCGTGAGAAACGGCGAGATTCCACGAATAAGTGACCGGCGCGCGATGGTCGCCGGGATTGGCCGTGCCCCAGACCGTTGGAAGCGCGGAAGAGAAGTCCAGCTTGGAAAGGCCGGAGAGCGTGTAGGGAGTGGAACTGGCCCACATGGTGGCCACTTGGAAGTTTGGCGGCGCCTCGATGGCCGAGAAGGAGTTTGTGCCCGGATCAATATAGTAGCTGGTGCCGAAGCCGCCGCGCACTACTGTCTTGCCGCTGCCGAAGAGGTCGTAGGCAAAACCGGCCGAGGGAGCGAGTTGGAAGCCGAGCGGCTTGGAGCCGGAGTAGGGAACGGAGGAATCGGTGGCGTGGGTCTTGATGCCGGTGTAGTCGGTGTAGGAAGAGCTGGCCACGTAGTCGGCGGGAATGAAGACGGCGATGCGTCCGCCGCGGTCGAACCAGGAGCCGATGTGATCCACGCGCAGGCCGTAGTTCAGCGTCAGCCTGGGGGTCGCCTTCCAGGTGTCCTGGGCGAAGAAGTCGAAGCGCTTCTCTTCCATGGCAGCCTCGATATTGCTGCTGCTCTGGGTAAATCCGGAAACGTAGCCCAACAGCAAATCGGCCCAATCGTTGCCGGTAATTTTGGTGTAGGTTTCGGTGGCGACGGAACCGTTGTCGTTGCCGGTGGTGAGCAGGTTGTAGCGCCCCAACTGGCCGAAGAAGCCGACCTTGATCATGTGCTTGCCCAGGAGCTTGGTGAGGCTGTCGTTGATGGTGTAGTTGTTCTGCGCGCCCAGGTAGGGCGGAGCTTCTCCGCCGGCAATGTACAACTGCTCGCTGGCGAGGGCGTTGCTTCCGCCTTCGAACTCGACATTGGGAATCAGATCGCTTTTTGAAGTGAAGAGGTTGGCATAGGGATATTCGAGGCTGGTGCGCGAGACATTGTCGAGGCCAGAGAGCGCCTGCTTGAGCGTAAACCGCGTGTAGCCGAGGGCAGCCTCGTTCGTGAGCGAGGAGCTGAGCACATTGGTGAAGTTGAAGTTGACGGAATTCGACGCGTCCTTGCCGGTTTGCGCCGCGGGATAAGGAACCTGGTTCCACTGGTTGTACGGCCCATAGGGCCAGGGCACGCTCTCGTTCTCGTGGTTATAGCGGCCGAAGATATGGAAGTTGTCGCTGACGGCGTAATCCATGCGCAGAATTTCCTGATTGCGCGGATCGGAAGTGGTGAAATCCGTAATCAGGTTGTTGCCGGCATGAAGGAGGGGATCGACGTTGGGCTGGGGGAAGGCGCTGAGCAGAATCTGCCCCGCCTTGTCGATTGCGCCTGAAGCGATGATGCCGCTTCCGCTGCAGTAGCTTTCGCCATTGCCGCAGGGAAAGGTGGAAACCGGCCAGTATTCATAACCGTTGGCGGCGTTTGACAGATCCATATTCCAGACGCTGCTGAAGTCGCCGTTGCGCATATCCTTGGTGGGCACGGCGGCCTTGCGAACGCCCTGGTCCACATGCTGCTGGGCAATTTCTGTGGCGGCAAAGAAGAAGAGCTTCTGATGATCGCGGCTGACGCCGGGAAGAATCACCGGGCCGCCAATGTTGAGGCCGGGATAGAAAAGGCTGGTTTGCGATTTGGGAAGGCTATTGGTAAGGTTCTGCCAATCGTCGGCGTCCATCGAGTGATGACGGGCGCTCAGATAGGCTTCGCCATGGAAATCGCGGCCTCCGGCCTTGGTTTCCGTGGTGACCACGATGGGCCCATTGGGCTCGGCGGAGGAGTAGGCGGCCGACTGCACTTTCAGCTCGGCGATCATGTCGACGTTGGGAGTTACAGATGCGCCCCCGGCGGTGTTCAGGTCGGTGACCGAAGCGCCGTCGCTGACAATTTGCACCTGGTCGAAGCGGTTGCCGTTGACGGTGAAGGAGCTGGCATTCTGCGTGAAGCCAGCCTGATTGCCGTTGTACGCGGAAGAGTTCCAGTTGCCTGTGTTGCCCGAGCCGGGAACCAGGCCCAGCAGTTCGATGGCGCTGCGGCTTTCCAGGTTCATGTTGTGCAGTTGAGTATCGCTGATGGTGTAGCTGACCTCACCGGAGGTCGTCGGGGTCAGCTCTTCGGCTTCGGCAGTGACCACGATCGAAGTGCTGTTACCCGCCACGGAAAGCACAACGCCCTTCAGCTCGATCTGGTCGCTGATGTGAACGGCGACGCCCTTGCGGAGCAGGCTGTTGAAGCCCTTCGCCGAGACTTTCACGTCATAAGTGGCGACAGGAACGCCGACCAGCGAAAAGAATCCGCGGCCGTCGCTGGCGGTGGAGCGGACGACGCCCGAAGCTTCATCGGTGACGACGATCGATGCACCGGGAATGACGGCGCCGGTCTTATCGATCACAATACCGGTCAGCGTGGCGTCGTTGCTTTGCGCCCTCGACACGGTTGCCGCGGAAAACAGCAGCAGAATCAGAGTGAGGGCGATTGCAACCGTAGATATAGCCTTCTTCATTTGAATTCCTTTCATCTGGCACTCCGCAGTATCAAACATGCTCGACGCGTCCGGTCGCGTTGTCTGGCACGAGTCTGAGCGGTCGGATGGGGCTGAATTGCCTTTCAAACCATCCACACGAATCGTATGCCGCAAGACACACGATGCGAATCCGTCGAAAGTCGGATTTTCAGAGGAAAATGTTTTTGGCAGTGATGGAGCAGGTGCGCAAAGCGCGGTTGTTGACGGGGGGCTAACGGGGACAGACGGCCGGTTTGTGTTTTTACCTTCTTTTCGTAAAAGCGTTGACAGGTCACGGAGCATGAGCGCCGTCCCTACGGGACTCCGTGTGAATTGTTGGTTTCGTTCACCCCACGCTGAAGCGCGGGGCTAACAACCCTAGCGCCTACGGCGCAGTTGATGAGCCGCTGGCGACGAGGACGCCGCCAACACTCGTTTCCAGTTTACGGATAGGCTCTCAACTTTTACTTATGGATCAGGCCGTTACATATGGATCGGAACACTACATGTGGATGAGGCCGCGCTGGAGGGCGGTCATGACGGCCTGGGTGCGGTCGGCGGCGTTGAGGCGGCTGAGGATGACGCTGACATGGCATTTGACGGTGGCTTCGGTGATGCCGAGGGTGGAAGCGATCTCCTTGTTCGACTGTCCCTTGGCCACCAATTCGAGGACTTGCCGTTCGCGGGGGCTCAAGCTGGAATCGCGGGTGCGCGCGGCCAGGACCTGGGAGACGGGCGGGGGAAAATAGCGTCCGCCGGCATGGACGCGGCGAACGGCGGCGACCAGCATCTCCTGCGGCAGGCCCTTGACCAGATAGCCGCTGGCTCCGGCCTCCATGGCCTGGTGAATATCCTCGTCGCCTTCGTAGGTGGTGAGCACAATGAAGCGGGCATCGGGCGTTTTCTGGCGGATGCGGCGAATGGTTTCAGCGCCGCTGATTCCGGGCAGGCGCAGATCCATCAGCGTGACATCGGGATGAAGGGCGGCGTGCTGCTGGAGGGCCTCTTCTCCGGTGCCGGCCTGGCCCACCGCGAGCATCTCCTTGGAGGAGGAGATCAACGCGGCAATTCCTACCCGCATGATCGGGTGATCATCGACGATTAGGATTCGGATGGGCGTCATTGCAGCCAGATTATAGAGGCCGATCGTTGGCGCTGTCACGGAGGGCGGGTTATGAGGGCCTTTCGGTAAATTGTTAAGGAACCTCTGAATAAGCGGCCTTTTCAAAACCCGCATTCCCTCGGGGGCTAAAGTGAGAGGAGATCCCCCGCCTTTGGCGGGGTGGCAGTAGCAGTTTGACATTTACGGGAGTCGCTTTCTGTTTGCGCTTTTACCTTTTTCTCGTAACGGCGTCGGCCTGTCGCGGAAGATGAGCGCCGTCTACGGGACTCCGTGTGAATTGTTGGTTTCGCCACCCGACCCCACGCTGAAGCGCGGGGCTAATAACCATTGCGCCTACGGCGCGGGCCATGAGCCGCTGCTGGCATAAAGCGATTCTATCCAGGCCCCTTTGAGGGGCCACCAACCATAAATCCTCCGGCTCTGCCGAAGGATACTTACAGCCCCGCTGATATTGCGGGTTTTATGTACGGGCTAAAGCCCGTACCCTTCAAAACATCGACTTATTCAGAGGGTTCTTAGCTCGCGATCTGACCCGGAGAGCGGCGGGAGAGGGCGGAGCGGGGGATTGTGACGCGAAGCAGAGTGCCGCGGTTTGGTTCGCTTTCAATCTGGAAGGAGCCACCGAACTTGCGCACGCGCTCGCGCATTCCCTGGAGGCCATAATGGCCGTCGGCGGCTGAGGAGGCTGGATCGAAGCCTCTGCCATCGTCGGAGAGCGTCATCTGGAAGGATTCCGCGGCGAAGGTCAACTGAGAGGAGATCTCCTTTGGATGCCCGTGGAGAACGGCATTGAAGAAGCCCTCGCGCGCCACCATCATCAGCTCGTGGATTGCCTGCTGATGGAGGGGAAAGGGTTCGCCGGCGACACGGCAACTGACGCGCACGTCATATTCGCGGCTAAGCCGTTCGCCCATTTCCCGCAGGCTTGTGGGCAGATCGGTGGGCGCCTGTTCACCGCCGCGAAGATTCCAGACAGCCTGACGGGCCTCGTCCATGGTGGCGCGGATCTGGGTGTTGGCGTAATCGATCATGTGGCGGCTGGACTCGATGTCATCCTGCTCGCAACTGGAGGCGGCCTCAAGCATGGCGGAAACGCTGGCGCAACCCTGAATCAAGGTGTCGTGCATTTCCCTGGCCAGCCGGGTGCGCTCAGCCAGCACCGCCGCGAAGCGCGCATGGACCTGGCTCATCTTTTCCTTGTATGCCAGGAAACAAAGCAGTCCTATCGCCAGCGAGCACAATGCGATGAACCAGGGCGTGCGGTAGAGATAGGGCTTCTTGGCAAAGACGATGGAGGCGCGGGCCGCATGTCCGGGCTGATCGGTTTGCCAGGCGTCGACAAGAAAGGTGTAATGGCCGGCGGGGAGATTGGTATAAGTGGCAAGGCGCTGCTGCGCGCTGGCGTAGGTCCAGTTTCGGTCATAGCCGTCGAGCTTGTAGCGGAAGCGAAGTCCCTCTTGAGAGCCGAGCAAGACCGGCTCATAGGCAATCTCGACGCGGCTGCTGTTTGCATTCAGATTCAGTTTTCCGTCCAGCGGGGCGGGGCGGCCATCGACGGTGACGGCGTCGATATTCAGATTGGAAATGAAGGGGTGGCCCAACTCATCGGGGCGAATGCTCCAGAGCCCCTGGCTGGTGGGGAACCAGGCTTCGCCGGTTTTTGTGAGCGCTCCGGCGGGCTGCGTTCCACCGTAGAACTGCGCTGCCTTGCCGCCCTCATTGGCCCGGAAGAGGCGCAAGGAAAGAAGCTGCTCGCTGCCGCCGGCCTGCGCATCGAGCTCGGCGCGATTGAGCAGCATCACTCCGGCAGGTCCGCTGAACCAGAAGTGGCCCTGCTTGTCCTCAAGCATTGAATAAATGCTGTCGCTGGCCAGTCCGTTGGCAGTGGTGTAGTGGAAGAGCTGGCCGTTGCGGAAGCGATAGAGGCCATGGGCGCGCGTGCCAATCCACAAGCCGCCGTCGGCATCCTGATGGAGGGCCCAAACTTTTTCGTCGGCGAGTGCCGCGGTCATGGCGTCCTGAATGAACTGGCCGTTCCGGTAGCGGCTGAGTCCATGCTCGGTGCCGATCCAGATGGATCCGTCGCGATCTTCGAGAAGGGAGCGGATGCTGTTGTAGGCCAGGCCGTTCTGCGCGGTGAAGTTGTGAAAGCCGGCGCGATCGAGGTGGCTCACGCCGTTGTCGGAGCCGATCCACAGGCTGCCATCGCGGGCCTCGAGAAAGACGCGCACGAAGTTGTTGACCAGCCCCTCGCGAGTTGTGAAGTGCTTTGTGGCCTGGGCAGCGAGATGGTAGACGCCGCTGCCGTCGGTTCCGATCCAGAGCGAGCCATCGCGGCTGCGCAGGAGGTTGCGAACGCGCACGTCGCCCAGCCCTGGGAACTGGTAGGGATGGGCGTGATCCTGCTGGATATGGACAAGCTGGTTGGAGGCGGCCCAGAGCGAGCCGTCGGCATCCAAAGCGACCGTGCCGAAATCCGAGTCGGCGGCGGCGGGCAGATCGAGGACGCGCACCGGCGTGCGGCAAAGGCGCATCATGCCGGCCTGGGTGCCCAGCCAGAGATTGCGGTCGGCATCGACAAAGATGGAGAGGACGGTGTTGCTGACAAGGGGCGAAGGGGCCTTGAGGCGAGTGACGCGGCCGTCGCGAATGCGGAAGATGCCCTCGCCGATGGAGCCAGCCCACAGTTCTCCGCTGGGCGCCTGACGCAGGGTCCGGATGGTGCCGGAAACTCCGGGTACAGGCTCGAAGCGGTCCTGGCCGGGGCGCATCCGGTAAAGGCCGCCAACCGTGCCGACCCAGATGACACCGTCGGGAGTTTCCAGAAAGGACTTCACCTTGTTGCGGCTGTCATTGTCGGGGAGGGAATACTCGCGGGCGACGCCATTTTTCAACGCGTAAATGCGCGCGCCACCCACCCAGATGCGGCCGGTGTGGTCCTCGAGCACGGCATGAACATTGAAGACCGGCAAGCCGAGGGGCTTGTCTGCGCGCTCCAGGCGGCCATTTTTGGCCCAGAAGAGGCCGTCGTCGGTGGCTACCCAGAGCAAGCCATTGTGGTCTTCCGCGATGGCACGAACGAAGTTGGCGGTCTGACCTGTCTCGGCTGGATAGGCATGAAAAACGCCGTTTCGCCACTCGATCAGGCCGCTTCCATCGGTGCCGATCCAGAGGCGGCCATCGTGGCCGGCGAGCAGGCAGAAGACGCTGTTCTCGCCGAAGGCGGGCGTATTCTCGTGAGCGAAAAGAAGGAAGCGAGCGCCGTCAAAGCGCAGCAGGCCGCCGCTGGTTCCGACCCAGAGATAACCGTCGGGGGTCTGGGCGAAGGCCTGAACGGTTTCTTCCGGCAATCCGTCCTGGGACTGCCAGGAGCGAGTGGTGTAATTCCAGTTGTCGCCACCAGTGGTAATGGTCTTGACGGTCGGCTGCTGCGCCGGCGCGACAGGGCCAGCGAGCGCGATGAAGGCAGCGGTTGCCGGAAGGAAGCCGCGGAGCAAGAACCGGCCAATGTGTCGAGATCCGTCCAGCAGGGAAGACCGGCGACGCGAAGGATGGTCGGAGTTCAAGCTATTGCCTCCAGGCGCGGATGCAAGTTTTGCAAAGATACGCCATTTGTTCATCATCTTCGCTCACGGGGTAACGGTTGACAACCTTGACCGGTGGGGTGCGTCGCGTTGCCAGGTCCCAAAAACGGGACCTGGGCCACCCAGCCACTTAGGGAACCTCTGAACAAGTGGCCTTTTCAAAACCCGCATTCCCTCGGGAGCTAAAGCCCCGCTGGTTTTGCGGGTTTTATGTACGGGCTAAAGCCCGTACCCTTCAAAAACATCGACTTATTCAGAGGTCTCTCAGGTGAGGCAGTTTTCGAAGGCAAAGAAAGGCCCGGGCGAAGAAGATCGCCCGGGCTACGATAGATGGTTATCAGAAGGTGAGCTTGAGAGCGCCCTGCATGACGCGCGCCGGAATGTTACCGGTTTGCACGATGGTGTTGTTGGCATTCCACTGATTGCCGACTACGCTCTTCCAGCCGGTAACCGAGCCCCACGGAGCGGCAGGATTGGCGAAGCTGGGATGATTGGTAGCGTTGAATGCCTCCCAACGGAATTGCAGCTTCATGCCTTCGACCAGGCTCCAGTTTTTCATTACCGCGGCGTCGGCGCCAAACTCACGGGGGCCGAACATGAGGTTCTTAGCGCTGGAGCCGAAGGTTCCGAGGGCGTTGTTGTTGAAGGCGGCATCGTTGAAGTAGCCGGTTTTGACCCAATCCCAATGGGATCCCTTGCCGGCATTGAGCGGCTGTCCGATGACGCGATCGGCGCGATCCCCCTTCTGCAGGGAGCCGGAGTCGTCATTGTTCCAGTTATAGCCGGCCGCCCCGATCGAGAAGGGATTGCCAGACTGGTAGGTGATGATGCTGCTCATCTCCCATCCGCCCAAGGTCTCCTGGATCAGCTTGCTCTGGTTCTTGAGGCTGGGCGCCTGGTAGATGAAGTTGGTAACCCAGTTCATGGGAACGCTCATGGAAGAGACGCCGCGATTCCATTTCAAATCGAAGGGATCTCCGAGGTAAGGAGTGCCGAAGGAGATGTTGCTGGAACTGGCAATATCGATTGTCTTGGACCAAGTGAAGCTGGATTGCAACTGCAAGCCATGGGACATGCGGCGGTCGAAACTTGCCTGCAAGGAGTGATAACTCGAGGTGCCATTGCTGAAGTCGGTGAGAATCTGCGCGAAGTTCGAGTAGGGGCGCACGTCATTGGTTGCGGCATTCTGGTCGATGGCGTCGGACTGGTGATAGGACTCGCTGCCGACGTAGGAGAGGCGAGCGACCATGGATGGGCTGAGCTGCTGCTCCACGGAAAGGTTCCAGCTCTGTGTGACGCCCAGCTTGAAGTCGCGAGAGAATGCCTGGCCGAGAGTTACCGGTGTGGCAAAGGTCGAACTGGCGGAAGGCTTGGCAGAAACGGAGGCAAACGGGGGGAACGGACTGACGCCGCCCGTGCCCGAGAAGGCGGCCCAGGGATTGTCGAAGCTGATCATGCCCGTGATGGCCGCGTCGGCGCCGGCCGAGCAGCCGCCGGAACAGTTCGATCCGTAGAAGGTGTAGAGCGGGCTGAAGGGCGAGATGTCGGCCGAGTGATTGTAGGAGGAATACTCGAGCGGTCCTGTAAAGAGGCCGAATCCGGCATGAACGACGGTCTTGGGCAGGAAGCCTGGTTGCCAAACCATGCCCAGCCGAGGCTCCCAGTAGCCATAGGAGTCGGGCATGAGGGTGGCGCTCATTCCACTGTCCCCAGGGAAGATCAGTCCGAGAGGCGCATTGGGGAAGATGGTGCTCTTTTGTCCGGCAACGAATGCGGCGCCGCGTCCGCCCTTTGAGGTGGGAGCGAAGTTCGGATCCCAGCGCAGGCCGAGGTTGAAGGTCAGGTTAGGACGCATCTTCCAGTCATCCTGGACGAACGGCGCAAACTGCCATCCGGCCACATCGGCGATTTCGCCCGCGCCCTGCTCGTAGGTTCCCACATAGCCAAGCAGGAAATCCGCAAGACTGTTGCCGGTATAAGCGCCGGAGAAGGTGACTTCCGGCTCGGTGGGAAACTGCGTGTATTCCTCGGCGAACTGATGCATGAGATCGACGCCGGCCGAAACAGTGTGGCGGCTGATGGTCTTGATGAGGGCGTCGGTGAAGCCGTAAGTATTGCGCACTTCCTGCGACGGTTCGGTCCAGCCGCCCTGGAAGGCGTTGCTGGCGGAGAAACCTTCCATGAAGCAGCTTCCGGGAATCTCGTCGACGTTGATGTAGCGGGAGAGGCACATGGCCTTGCCGCTGCTGTCGAGCACGGCGGCCTGATTGTGGGCGCTCTGCTCGTTCCAGAAGACGGAGACGGTGTTGACAGTGCTTGGATTGATCGTCCAGGTGTGCGTCAGGACGTCGTTGAAGTAGTCCATGCGCTCCTGAAGGCCGTAGGTCCAGGTCTGGTTATTGATGACGGAAAGCATGTTGCCTGGAGTATCGCCGGAGGGCTGGGTCATGAGGTTGGTATAGGAGCGCAACGAAAGCCGCTGCGTGGGGGAGAGATCGTAGTCGAGCTTAACCGTGTACTCGTTGAAGGTGTTCTTGATGGCGGCCTGGGTGTAATACATTGCGCCATTGGCGCCCTGGGTGACGTTGGAATTGTGACCCGGCAATCCTGTGGTGGCGATGGTTACGGCCGCGGCGTCGAGCTTGGCGATGCTGGTATCCAACTGATTGGCCATGCCGTCGACTGTGTGGAACGGCCCATTGAGGTTGGTGACGCCAGGCGTGGTGGCCAAGCCGCTGAAGTCGCCTGCGAGCATGGCGGTGGTGGGAGTTTTGGTTGCAAGCGAAGTGGAAGCATACATCCACTGGCCTCCCTGGTAGTTGCCGAAGAAGAAGAGCTTGTCTTTCTTGACAGGCCCGCCGACGAAGGCACCGTACTGGTTGCGCTTGAGAGGATCGACTTGGCGGCTGAACCAGTCTTTGGCGTTCAGGTCGTTGTTGCGGACGAACCAGAAGGCTCCGCCGTGGAAGGCGTTGGTGCCGGATTTGGTGGCGATGCTGACGACAGCGCCAGGAGAGAAGCCATAGATGGCGCTGAAGTTGTTGGAGATGACCTTGAACTCCTCGGTCGCGTCGGAGTTCGGGAAGGGCGCTGTCAGGCTATTGTAATTATCCATGTTGGAGACGCCGTCGAGCATATAGAAGGTGCTGCCCTGGCGTCCGCCGCTGGAGGATGCGCCGGTTTCGGTGGGCATGGAGAAGCCCGACTGGATACCCTCGCCGCCATGTTTGAGGACGTTTGCGGTACCGGGCGCCAGGAGGACGAGCGAGGACGGGTCGCGGCCATTCAACGGCAGTTCCGCGATGGCGGCTTCGCCGACGGTAGTGCCGAGTTCCGCCGAAGTGGTATTGATCAGCTCGGCATCGGCGGTTACGCTTATGATCTCAGTCCTGCCGCCGGCAACCTTGAGAGTGACATCCTGCGTAGCGGCGAGACCGACCGTGAGGACGATGCCCTTTTGGATGTAGCGGGAAAAGCCGGAAGCATCGATGGCAAGCGTGTAATTGCCGATGGGCAGGGGCCTGAGCTGGTATGTTCCGATGCCGTTGGTTTTCGCAGACTGGGTGAAATTGGTGTCGATGTTGGTGACGGTAACGGTCGCTCCGATGATCGCCGCACCGGAAGGATCGGTGACATTGCCCGTCAAGCTCGCGCTGGCGCCTTGCCCGCAGGCTGGAAGTCCTGAACCAAGGAGACCAGCGGCGGTGACAAGGAGCAGAATCCGTAGTAGCTTCGCATTGAAGAATTGCACAACCACCTCCAGAAGTGAGCTATCCAAAGCGCGGGGAGCGACCTGGCGTTTGGATGAAACCGTTTTCATTCGCTTGCGCCCATTTGAGTGCGTTGCCCGAAAGTCCCGATGGATTTGCCGTGCCGTCCTGCGGGGCGATTCGGAGGGCGCGTTCCGAGTCGAATCGAAGAGTACGCTCTGGCAATATCGCCATGCATCTGCCGAAAGTAGGATAGAGAGAATTATTTTCAGTGGTTTCTCAGGAAAGCTGGGTTTGCGGGTATCTATAGCCATTTGTTCGCGTTGGGCGATAGAACGGAGGCTTGCTTCCGATGAGGGAGCTTACGCGGGGCGCAGAGCGGGGCAGCTTTGCGGGCTTCGGGAGGGCAGGGAATTCGCCTCCTTCGCAGGATTCTTCGGTGCGAGAGATGTGAAATGGCCCGACGGCTTTTAACACTACAGTTGTACTTGCTTCAGACCGCCCCGATCCGGGCCTAAAGGCCCAGATGTTTGGCCCATTCTTCAGGGGGCTGAAGGTGTTCAGTATCATGACATCCTTTACATATTGTCTCCAGACATCCTTTACACTTTGGCTTTTCGGTTGGAGTGTAGGAGGCTGGCGATGGCATGGAGGACGATGGATGTTTCCGAGCAGCG
>Ga0326727_10012266_pt1 | contig 19564 bp, 17 predicted proteins | sample MB2enrmetagenome_FD_207643 | JGI IMG/M metagenome (GOLD analysis project Ga0326727, IMG submission 207643) | Lab enriched peat soil microbial communities from McLean, Ithaca, NY, United States - MB29MY | ecosystem: Environmental > Terrestrial > Soil > Wetlands > Peat | place: USA: New York...
GCAGGTTTGCATCGGAGGATTCTAGCCGGGTCATGCTATATGTATATCACATAATATACATACACCGCAAGCAGCAAATGAAAACTCACCTGAACTGGTGATTTCCCGCCGTCACTGAGGGATTACAGCGGGTGGTAATGCCTCAGTGGAGGCGGGCGCGTCACTCCGTGCGCGCCGAGTACTCACAGAGCGCGACGGCGCGCACGGAGTGACGCGCCCTGCCGTCGCTGACCGGTTACAGCGGGTGTCGAGCCGGTCCGAGGCGAAAACCTCTCCCGCCTTCGGCAAGGTTTTCCCATGAGCCAATGCGGCGGGCGCAGCTTCGCACGACGCAAGCTGCGCCCGTTCCGGGCGGAAGGCAAAAACAGCAGTTGACGGCTTGCGTTAAATCTCGTATTCAATGTTCTTATGCAAATCGAGAGTCTGAAAGTCTTTTGCGACCTGGCCGAAACGGAAAGCTTCACCAAGGCCGCGCAGATCAACGAAGTCACCCAATCGGCGGTGAGCCAGCAGATCAGTTCACTGGAACGCTTGTTCAAGTCGCTCCTCATCGAGCGGAGCAAGAAGAAGTTCCGGCTGACTCGGGAAGGCCAGGTGCTCTACGATTATAGCAAGCAGGTCATTGCGACCTACGACGCGCTGCACAGCAAGCTCCAGGAGATCAAGGACATCATCTCGGGCACCATCCGCGTCGCCACCATCTACAGCATCGGCTTGCACGACCTGCCGCCGTACCTCAAGAAGTTCCTGAAGAGCTACCCGACGGTCAACGTCCACGTGGAGTATCGCCGCGCCAACCAGGTGTACGAAGACGTGCTGGGGAACGTGGTTGATCTGGGCCTGGTGGCCTTTCCCACTCGCGACAGCAAACTGGAGATCTGCCCGCTCCGCAAGGAGACGCTGGTGCTGATCTGCCACCCGCATCATCCGCTGGCGAAGAGCAAGAGTGTCCGTCTCAAAGCCCTCAACGGCCAGAAGTTCATTAGCTTCGAGCCGGATATCCCCACCCGCAAGGCGCTGGATAAGATCCTCAAGGAGTACTCCGTCCGCGTGCAGAGCGTCATGGAGTTCGACAATATCGAGACAGTCAAGCGGGCCGTGGAAATTGATGCCGGGGTTGCCATCGTGCCCGCGGGAACCGTCGTCCAGGAAGTCGCGAAGCAGACGCTGGCTCAGGTGACCTTCGAGGATGGGGAATTCTATCGTCCGCTCGCCGCCCTCTATAAGAAGAACAAAGTCCTCTCGCCGGCGATGAAGCAGTTCCTGGCGGTTCTGAAGGACGAGAAATAGGCCCAGGCTTACTTCAAGTTCGCTGGATTTAGCCGCCGCAGGTCCTTCGGGAGGAACATCCCGTTCTTGCGGATCAGTTCACCGTCGAACCAGATTTCCCCTCCGCCCCAGTCGGGCCGCTGGATCAAGACCATGTCCCAATGCACCGCCGAGCGATTGCCGTTGTCGCATTCCTCATAAGCCTGGCCCGGGGTCAGGTGCAATGAACCCGCGATCTTCTCATCGAACAGAATGTCGCACAGCGGGTTGAGGATGTAGGGATTGAAGCCCAGCGAGAATTCACCAGTGTAACGGGCTCCCGGGTCGGTATCCAGAATCTCGTTCAGGCGCCGTGTATTGTTCGACACGGCCTTCACGACCTTGCCGTCCTTGAATTCGAGGCAGACGTTCTCGAACTTCGTGCCCGAGTAGAGGGTCGGGGCGTTGAATTGGATGCGGCCGTTGATCGAGTCTTTGACCGGACAGGAGAACACTTCGCCGTCGGGGATGTTCCGGTCACCCTTGCACATCTTGGCGCCCATGCCTTTGATGCTGAAGGCAAGGTCGGTGCCGGGGCCTTTGAGGTGGACACGGTCGGCTCGTTTCATCCGGCGTTCCAACGGCTCCATGGCGCGGGCCATCTTCCGGTAATCCAGCGTGCAGACATCAAAGTACAGGTCCTCGAACGCTTCCGTGCTCATGCCGGCGGCCTGGGCCATGCTGGGCGTCGGCCAGCGCAACACGCACCAGCGGGTCTTGCTCACGCGATAGTTGAGGACGGGGCGAGTGGTCCGGGAATAAAGGGCCATCCGATCGCCGGCCACGTCGGCGTTCTCAGTGGCGTTGCCGCTGCCGCGAATGGCGATATAGGCCTGCATTTTCTTCATGCGGAACAACTCGAGGTCGCGCACGAGGCGGGCATGTTGCTGATTCGTGGCGCGCAGCATTTCGCGGTTGATGCGTGTGTGGCGGACCTCAATGACCGGCGTAGCCCCCGCTGCCCGCGCCGCCCGCATCAGTTCAATCGAGAACTCGTCGGGCACATCAATCATCTCCAGCAGGACACGGTCACCCTTTTGCAATGCCGTCGAATACTGGACCAGTAACCTGGCCAGCTTTTTGAAGCGCGGATCAGTCATAACGTTTGCTGGAGAGTAAGCCTGGTCGCAGTCAGGAGTCGAGCGAGGATTTTGAACTCCCCGGGACCGGCTGGGCCTGGCGCTTCTCCAATGCGCGGAGCACTCGCTCACACCGTTTGATTTCGCCCCGCAACACATCCTCGGCGGACCAGCCTCGTTCCTCGGCGAATCGCGCCAGGGCAAAGAGCCGTTCGGCCAGCTCCTTTTTCGTGCGGATCGGTTTGTCGGAGGCGGCTGCCATCAGTTTTGCCTTGTGGGCCTTTTTGACGAGCTTCGCGGCTCGCAGCAGAGCGGGCAGATGCTTCGGGATGCCGTCCAGAGCGGAGGGCCGGGCGTGCCGGGTCCCGTGCTTTTCGGCGCGCTTGATTTGCTCCCAGTTTGCCCAGACCTGGTCCACGTCTTTAACGCGGAGGTTACCGAACACGTGGGGATGCCGGCGGATCAGTTTGTCGGTGATGTGGCGGGCAACTTCCTCAAAATCAAAGGCGCCGCGTTCCCGGGCCAGTTGGCAGTGGAACACGACCTGCATGAGCATATCTCCCAGCTCCTCTTCCAGTTCGTGATCGTCGCCGGCCTCGATGGCGTCCAGCAGTTCATAAACCTCCTCGACCGCATGCCAGCGCAGAGACCGGTGGTCCTGCTGCCGGTCCCAGGGGCAGCCGGTGGGCGACCGGAGCCGGGCCATGACGGCGAGCAAGTCGCTGATCGCTGAACGTCTGCTCTTCACAGTATCACCAGGTTGTCCCGATGCACCACTTCCATCCGCTGCAGTTTCCCGGCCTTGATCTCGGCGCCGCCGAAGCCGGCAATGCCGCGGGCAAACTCTGTGCCGTCCTGATCGCAGATGCGCACCACTTCCCCGGCTTCGAACTCACCGTCGCACCGCGTAACGCCGGGTGGCAACAGGCTTTTCCCTCCCTCGCGCAGTGCCTTCCTGGCGCCCGCGTCCACGAACAACGTTCCTTTGGGACGGTGAAAGAAGGCGATCCATCGTTTGCGGCCCCGCAGCCGTGTCGGCTCTGGCACGAATAACGTGCCTTCCTCCTCGCCCGCCACGACCCGCGCAATCACGCGTTTCTTCCGACCCGAGGCAATGACGAGCGGGATGCCGGACCGCATGGCAATTTTGGCGGCCTTAATCTTCGACGCCATCCCTCCCACGGCGGTGGTGCTGTTCGTCCCGCCTGCGGCTCGCTCCAGCGTTTGGTCCACTCGCTCGATGACCGGGATCGTCCGGGGACTCGCCTTGCCAAAGTTCTCGAGCACACCATCAACCGTGGTCAGCACGAGCAGCAAGTCCGCCGGCAGCAGCGAGGCCACCAGGGCCGAGAGTCTATCGTTGTCCCCGAACTTCAATTCGGTAAAGGAGACGACGTCATTCTCGTTGATGATCGGGACAACGCCGTGGCGGAGGAGCGTTACCAGCGTGTTACGGGCATTGAGATGGCGTTCATGATGCTGCAGGTCATCGTGCGTGAGCAGAATCTGAGCGACGGCCAAGCCATGCGCGGCGAACAGTTTCTCGTAGATCGCCATGAGCCGCGATTGGCCCACGGCGGCGCAGGCCTGCAGCTCCGCCAGGTCGCTGGGGCGCTTTTCGTAGCCCAGTGCACCCATGCCCGCACCCACGGCGCCTGAGGAGACGAGCACAATCTCTTTGCCCGCCTGCCGCTGCTCGGCGATTTGCGCCACCAACTGCTCCATCTGAGCACGGTCGGGCTGCTTCCGGCTGTCCGTCAGGACACCCGTCCCCAGCTTCACCACAACCCGCGTGACATCTTTGAGCATTTCCGAACGCACGCGCCGGTTGATACCAAACACTTAAGGGGGTGTCGAATTCCAAATCCCAGGGTTGCGCTGCTGCCGGGCGCGGTCAGGAGGCGGGCAGGCCCACGAAGCCTTCCAGCAGTTCCTCCACCCTGGTGTTGGTCCCCGGGCGGTTCTCCACAAGAACGGCGAGGCAGGCGCCGTCCGGACGCAAGGCCAGGTGGATGCGGGCGTGCTCGAAGACCCAGCACAGGCGGACCGGTTGGATGCCGTGGTAGCCCAAGCTGTCGGCCGCCAGCGCCAGGCGGCTCAGGGCTTGTTCGACCTGCGCGGGCGCGAACCAATCACCGTAGCACCGTGTCACGTAGGTGCGATCGGCCAACCTGGCGCTGGACGCCGCCAAGCCCGGAAGAGGCAGGTTCCGATCAAGCAGTGCCTGGAGCGCTTCCTTCATGCGACGGCGGGGGGGTTGCCGGCTCGGCGCACGAACAGGCGCCGATCCGGCTGGACCTGGCAGACAATACGTCCCTCCGCCGTGAGAATCTCCAGGCGGTCAAAACGGCCCAGCGGGGCCAGGGCGTTCAACTGCGTCGCTTGCTGCTCGATCTGCTCCAGCAACCGTAGCCGCAACTCCAGTGACTTGCTCTCCCACTCATACAAGACCTCGCCCGACCCGGAGCACAGGACGATTTCTTCGATGCGGAGCTCACCCGCAGGGAGGCTCCCAGCCGCGGGGCCTGCGGCCTGGCCCGGCTCCGCTGCACCGGGGCCGGGCTCTTCCGGTTCGAGGAACTTCTGTCCTTCGTCGTGCAACCGCGCCGCCTCCATCAGCAGCGATTCCCATTGGCCTTGGACCGTTCGGCGGGGCGGTTCGGTGAAGGGAAGCAGGTTAAACTCGCCCCCGCGCAACGCCAGCAAGCCATAGAGGGCCACCTCGCCTTGGAGCACTCCACGCTCGGCGTGCACAATGGCGCCATCGCACACGAAGACGCGTCCGCGCACCTTGCCGGTGAAGATCTCCAGCACCGAGGACTTTCGGCCCAGGCACTCCAGTCGCAGCACCTCCTGCAAACCCACCCGCCGCACCGTGCCGCGGAAGCCCGTTTGCGGCTTTGCCCCCGCCAGCGCATCGAGCGCGTTGAAGATGGCCACGAATCCGTCAGGCGCGACGGGTTTCTCGAGGAAAAGCGCCGCGCCGCTCTCCAGGCAGGCCTTGCGCCGTTCCTCGCTCGCCTCGCCGGTCAACATGACCACCTGCTGGCCGGGGTGGGTGCGGCCCAGCAACAGGAGAAACTCAATCCCATCCATCTCCGGCATACCGATGTCCAGCACCACCACATCCACGCGGAGCTGGCCCAGCAGCGCTAACGCCTGCGCGTGGTTTTCAGCCGCGAACACGTCCCACCTCCCGCGTGCCATTTCCGAAAACAGCCCCTGAATGCTGGTAAGGAACTCCGCATCGTCGTCCACAAACAGGAACGCCTTCCGTTTGATGATCTCGCCTGACATCACGCGCACTTGGGCCAGGGTTCTGGCCGCCGGACAATGTGCCCACGCCCGGACGGCCTGTCTATTCCCGTTCGCAGTCCCTGCGAAGGCGCCATCAGGAATTCCCCCCTGCGACGGCGAGCATCTGTAACGCCCGCTCAGCCGCGGACTGAACCGTCGCGTCGGGGTCCCGCAAGGTGCGCGCGAGCGCATGCTCCGCCCGACGCTCACCCAACCGGCCCAGCGCGTCGGCGGCGGCTTGACGCAAATCGCGGTCCGGGTCGCACAGGATCGCGAGGAACAGGCTGACCGCCAGCTTGCGGCGCTTTTCGACGGTGGAAGCCGACATCTCCTCCGCGCCGGTTTCGCGCGCGGCCTCGGGTTCTGCCGCGCCCAGGCTGACCAGCAATTGCCCGACAAAGTAGCGCACATCCGGGTCGCGGTCGTACAAGCCAGGCTTGAGTTCCTCGACGGCGGCGCGCGCCTCGGCCGACGCGCTCCAGTTCTCGTCAATACGGGAGAGCGCAGCGGCGGCGATGCGCCGGACGCCGCTGGTCTGGTCTTTGAGGGCTAGCACCAAGGGGCCGATGGCCCGGCGGTCGCTCAGGGCACCCAGAGCTATGGCGGTTGCCTCCCGCACGTCGGCATCCTTGTCGGCTAGCGTGTGAGTGAGCGATTCCACCGCTCGCTCATCCTTGAGCCGACCCAAGGTCTCGACCGCGGCGCGGCGCACCTCCCACACCGGGTCACTCAACAAGGCGCGCAGCGGTGCCGCCGCCGCCGCCACCCCGAGGCTGCCCAGCGCTTCCACTGCCGCCACACGGACCTGTCCGTTCTTGTGTTGGAGCATACCGATGAGCGGTTCGCTGGCCTGCGCGCCGCCCACCCGGGCCAGAGAGTCCACGGCCGCCACGCAGACGGCCGAATCGTTTGACTTAAGGGCCTTCAGCAGCAGGCGAATGGCGCGCTGGTCCTCGATCTCACCCAGGGCCTGCACCGCGGCCACGCACAGGCTGTACGGCCCTGCGTTCAGCACCATTTCGAGAGGCAAGAGCGCGGCCGCACCAAACGCAGCCACCCGCGAACATTGGCCCTTGGCAACCAGCAACCACATCTCGTCCTCCGGTTTGGCGGGACGCCACCCAACGAATTCGAGCACCTGCGCCGCGCAACCGCGCACACCCGCGTTCGGATGACGCAGGAGCGGCAAAAGCGCCGCGGGCACTCGTTCGTCCGAGCTTTTCTTGAGTGCCAGGATAGCGGCCTTCTGCACATCCGCGTCGCGGTCACGCAGTGCTCGGAACAGCGGTTCAAGTCGGCCTTCCTCATCCAATCTCCCCAGGGCAGTGGCCACCAGCCGTCGAACTTCCGCGTCCTCATCTCCCAGGGCATCACGGAGGGCTCCCAGGGCATGGGGACGAGGGGCGTCGCAAAGCCGTTCGGCAGCCTTACGGCGGGAAGCCGTGTTCTTCGACTTGAGCTGGCGCTGAGTCAGCCAGAGCATGATGATAGGGCACATGTTACACCCGGCCCTGCCGCTGTCACGCCCGAACCTGGCGGCGGGCGACCGTTCTTTTGCCTTTCCTGTCCCGTGCGCCGCGGTTTAAATACCCCCCATGCGCGAACAATCGCTCTCCTTTCTGAAAACGCTGGTCAATACGCCCAGTCCCGTCGGCCACGAAGCCCGCGGCCAGCGGGCCTGGCTGGACTATGCCCGGCAATTCGCCGACGAAACCTTCTCCGACGCCTACGGCAACTGTGTGGCGGTCCTGAATAAAGGTGGGTCGCCCCGGCTCATGCTCGCCGGCCATGCTGATGAGATCGCCATGGCCGTGAATTACATCAACGACGAAGGTTACCTTTACGTGCGCAAGATGGGCGGTGTGGACGCGGCCATCACCAAGGCTCAGCGGGCGGTCATCCATGCCGCCAACGGGCCCGTCAAGGGCGTCGTCGGCAACGTCGCTCCCCACCTGATGAAGGAGGAGAAGGACTCCAAACCACCGAAGATACACGACCTATTCATTGACATCGGCGTTGGCAGCCGCAAGGAAGCGGAGAAGCTCGTGCGCATCGGTGACCCCATCACCCTGACCGACGAATTCGAGTTGTTGCGCAACGGCCTGGCCGTGGCGCGCGCTTTCGACAATCGCATCGGCACCTTCGCCGTCGCCGAGACGCTGCGGCTATTAAAGGAATCCAAAGCCAAGCTCCAGGCCGAAGTCTGCGCGGTCTCCAACGTGCAGGAGGAAGTCGGCCTGCTGGGTGCGCGCCAGATTGCCTACTCACTCAAACCGGATGTGGCGCTCGTCGTGGATGTCACCCACGCGACTGACTACCCGACGGTCAGCAAACCGCAGCACGGCGACGTCAAGGTCGGCAAGGGTCCGGCCATCACGCACGGCGGGTGCAACCATCCGGAAGTGGTGGCGCGCATCGAGGCACTCGCCAAGGCCCGCAAGATTCCGCTCCAGCACGAAGCGATGTCCTCCACCAGCGGCACGGACACGGACGCGATTTTCTGGACGCGGGGCGGCATTGCGAGTGCGCTGATCAGCCTGCCCAACCGTTACATGCACTCGCCAGTGGAGGTGGTGAGCCTGAAAGATCTGGAGATGATTCCCGAACTGCTGGCGGCCTTCGCCGCCTCGCTCAAGCAGGGCGAGCAGTTCAAAGTGAAGATCTGAGCCGGGCTGGGCGCGCCGCGGCTCGCAGAGGACTGCGAGCCCTACCGAGCCGGTCAGTGCTTGTTGTGCATCTCCCAGATGATATGCCCGCCGTGAATGAGCGCCAGGATCACCAGGGCCGCGCCGGAGCAGTGCTCCATTCGCAGCAAGGTCTTCTCGCTGAGTTTTCCATGACCGAGCGACACCACCCAGCTTAGCCCGCAAAACCACCCCCCTGTCGCCAACGCCACGCCCCCCACGCAGGCGAGCTTGCCAGGCCAATCCGGCGCGACCCATTCCCGCGAGATAAAATTGGCCGCTAGGATGATCCAGAACACCAGCACCCCCACGTTGCCCATCACCCGCACCAACCCGGTCATGAACGCGGAATGCGGCTGCAGCCGTTCTTCGAGCCGCACCTCAATCCGGTTCGCCGCCGCCCCCAAATGGACGGCGGGCGCCTGCACCGACTTGGAGAACAGGAACTTTACCCCGATAAAGAGCATGAAGACAAAGCTGAAGAGCTCCATCCCCGCCTTCACGTAGCCCCGGGTAAAGAAGGAGGCAAACCCTGTGAAAGCGATAAAGCAGTAGATGACTTCCATTGTCGTCGCGCCCAGGCCGATCAGAGCGGCCCATTTGAATCCGCGCCGCGCCCCTTCGTTAAGGATCGTCAGGTTGATCGGCCCGACCGGAATGGAGAGCAACAGGCCGCTGATGAGACCTGTCAGACCGGCGACCAAGATAGGCGGCAGCTCGGGCATGGGCGGTTACCGGGGAGCAACCGGCCCTTCTTCCTCTTCCCCCTCTTCTTCCTCCTCCTCAATCTCGTGCCGGATCTTGCGTGAAATCCGCGGGCGAATAAACCCGTAGATCAGGTAGGCCGTGAAAAACGCCGGCAGGACGAAGACCAGGATCTTCTCCCGAAAGATCAAGATGCTGCCGAGGAACAGGATCGCCACCAGCGTCTTCGTGAAAGTCCGGGTCGCACGTAAATCCAGCGTCTTGAAGCTCGGATACCTCACATTGCTGACCATCATCCACGACAGGAAGAGCAGGAGGACCGGCAGGAGGTAACGCCACCAGCCCGTGGCGAACTCCTTCTCATCCCACCAGATCATGAACAGCGTGAGCGAGGCGACCAGGCCCGCCGCCGACGGGATCGGGAAGCCCAGGAAATCCTTCGAGGGCGCCTCGTGCATTGCGGACAGGCAGTTGAACCGCGCCAGGCGAAACGCGCCGCACAGCAGATAGACCGAGGCAATGAACCAACCCCACTCGGGATGATCTTCGAAGACGTGCTGGAGCACGACGCGATGGACCAGGAACGCCGGCGCCGCCCCGAACGATATCAAGTCCGCCAGGGAATCGAACTCGCGCCCAAACGGGCTTTCCACCCCACCCATCCGCGCCACCCGGCCGTCGAACAGGTCGAAGATGCACGCCAGCAAAATGAACCCCAGCGCCACTTTGATCTGCTGATAGTTACCGCCGGAAATGTCCGCTTCGACGATCTTGGTCAGCGCCACGAACCCGCAGAACAGGTTCGCTGCCGTCAGCAGGTTCGGCAGGAAGTAGATCTTCAGCCTCGGCTCGGCGGCGCCGTTGGCCGAGGGGTTGGGTGGTGGCGTTTCCATGACCCTCTCCCTCACGCTAAGCCGCATGTATTCAAGGCAGGACCACAGATGGACACAGATGAACACAGATTTAGGAACCCGGGCTCTGCTTCGGACTCAGTTTGCAGGGCGTCACATTTCGGTGAGGGGCCATGCAGCTTCAGAAAACCTGGCTCTCGGACGTTCTTATCTATGTTCATCTGGGTCCATCTGTGGTTGTTCTCAATGGTTACGGCTGAGACGAAATCACTCAAATACCGCCAGCACGGTGTCCCCACCGACCACATGATCATTCAGCTTTACCTTGATCTTCGCATGGAGGGGCAGATACACATCCGCCCGCGAGCCAAATTGGATCAGGGCGATGCGGTCGCCGCGGTTGACCTCGTCGCCCTGCTGCACAAACGGCACGATGCGGCGCGCGATGACCCCGGCGATGAGCCGCACGCCGACCTTTTGACCGCGGGGCTCGCTGGCCTCGAAGCCCAGCAGCACGTTCTCGTTGTAAATCGCCGATTCGGCTTTCAGCGCATTGAGAAACTGGCCCATCGTGTACTTCAGGAGGGCCACCTTCCCGCTCACCGGCGCGTTCTGTATGTGGACGTCAATCACTGAGAGGAAAATAGACACCCGTTGGCATTCGCCGCCCATGAACTCCGGTTCTGTGGCCGTGCCGATCACGTCCACTTTGCCGTGCGCCGGGGCCACCACGAGGTTTGCGCCCGCCGGCACGCGCGGGTTCGGGTCGCGGAAGAAGTAGAGCGTGAAGATCGCAAACACGATCCACACCACCACTAAGGCCACAACCAACACCGGAGTTATCGCCAGGGCCAGCGTCACGATCACGGCGCCCATCCCGGCGATAATTACCCCGACCACCAGCGCGATCAGAGAATACAGAATCAGCTTGAAGGCCGCCCTGCTGGCCTTGCCCGAGTGTTTCATGCAAGCAGAGGGTAAGGCTTATATGGCCCCGGTTAAAGGCCAAAATTGCGGCTGCCTCGCCGAGAAGCCTTTTTCCTTTGCCATGACAAGGAAACCTGTAGGTTCAATACCATTCATGGATTTGCGAAAGGCGTCGCATGAGAGCAAATAGCCTCCTCTTCTTCGCGCTGCTCGCGCTGGCTGGGTTCGGCGCAGGGATAATTGTGGGTGGGCACCTCGCCTCGCCCAAGTCGCCGGCGGCCCCTTCGGCGTCAGTTCCGGCCAGCGCCGATACTCAAGCCAACGGCTGGCCCGTCACCAAACGCCGTCCGAAAGCCGGCGGCTCAGGAACTGCCACCGGCTTGCGCGAAGGGGCCTCCGTGGCCGAAATCGAGGCCGCCCTCCTGAAGGCGATCCGGATGGGCACGGGCCGAGCCTACAAAACCCTCAACGATCTAGTGCAAAAGGTGAACCCCTCGGACATCCCGGAACTGCTGGCCTTTGTCGAGAAGATGGCTTCTGCGAGCAACAGGACCCAGTTGCGCTTGTTGCTGCTGGCGCATTGGGCCGAGACCGATGTCACTGCCGCGATGGCTTACGCCGAGAAGGTCTCCGGATACCAGGACCGGGAGCAGGCCATCCTCACTGTCCTTCGCGCCTGGGCGCAGAAAGACGCGGAAGCCGCCACCGCCTGGGCGCAGCAACTGCCCGCAGGCCAACTCCGCAAGCAAGCCCTCACCACTGTCGCTTATGAACTCGCGCAGAAAAACCCCGAGGCGGCCTACGCGATAATGAGGAGTTCGACCCCGAGCGAGAGCCGCTGGGGTATGACGTCTGAGATCTTCAGCGCCTGGGCCGCGAACGACCCCGCGGCTGCGGCGGCGAAGGCTGCCCAACTGGCCTCCGGCCAGCAACGCCAGCAAGCCTTCCAAGTCGTTGCTTCCCGATGGGCCGAGCAGGACCCGCAGGCGGCGCTGGCGTGGGCCAAGGACCTGCCGGATGGTCGCGACAAGTCCACCGCTCTTTACGGCGTCGTCAGCCAATGGGCGGGCAGCGACCCAACCAACGCCGCCGCTTACGCCCTCTCCCTTCCCCCCGGTCAAGCGCGCAACAACTGCCTGAGCTCGGTCGCCTCGCAATGGGCCAACACGGATCTGCCGAGCGCGGTGGCCTGGGTGCAGCAGTTGCCCGACGGCCAAGCCAAGCAAAACGCCTTGAACAGCATCACCTGGCAATGGGTCCAGGCCGATCCCCAAGCCGCCATGACCTACGCGCAAAGCCTGCCCGCCGGCCAGACGCGCGACGGCCTGATGAGCCAACTCGGCAATCAGTTGGCCCAGCAAGACCCCCAGGCGGCCCTGACCTGGGCGCAATCGTTGCCCGCCGGCCAGAGCCGTAACCAAGTCCTCGAACGCCTCGTCTCGAGCCTGGCCTGGAGCGATCCCAAGACCGCCGCCGCCTTCGCCGACTCCCTGCCGCCCGGGCAAATGAAGAACCAGGCCATCAACCAGATCGTCAACGGCTGGGCACAGGTGGACGTCAAAGAGGCCACCGATTGGGTCAACGGCCTGCCCGACGGCCCGGCCAAACGCGACGCACAGCGCAATCTTTCCTATCACATGGTTGAGAGCGACCCCCAGGCGGCTGCCAGTTACGCCCTCTCGCTTCCGGCGGGTTCGCTGCAAAATGACTTCATCAGCCGCGTCGCCTCCACTTGGGCGAACGCAGACCTCAACGCCGCCGTCGCCTGGGTGCAGACGCTTCCCGATGGCAAGGCCAAACAGAATGCCCTCGGCAACCTCAGTTGCCAATGGGCGCAAAGCGATCCCCAGGGTGCTGCGGCTTATGCCCAAACCCTGCCCGCCGGTGAAAGCCAGAACAACCTCGTCAATACGGTCGCCAACCAGTGGGCCATGACTGACCCGAAAGCCGCCCTCGCCTGGGCCAACGCGTTCCCCGATGGCGAAACACGCACCCGCGCCCTGGCCGGCCTGGCGTCCGGCTGGGCGCAGAACGCGCCGCAAGACGCCGCCGGCTTCGTCGCAGCCCTCCCGGACGGGGCGGCCAAGAGCGGCGCCGTCTCCTCGGTGATCTCGCAATGGGCCCGCACCGACCCGGACGCCGCCGCCGCCTGGGTGACTGGTTTCGGGGATGGCCAGCAGCGGGTGGATGCAACCCGCAGCCTCATATCAGCCTGGGTGAATGATGATCCCACCGCCGCCGGCCAGTGGCTCCAAAACCTACCCGCTGGCGCCTCACGCGAAGCTGCCGTCGAAACCTACGTCAACAATCTCGCGTATTCCTCGCCCGATCTGGCCGCGCCGTGGGTCGAGACCCTTACCGACGACACCATCCGCAACAACCAGATCGAAAACATTGCCCGCCGCTGGCTGGAGACCGATCGCCCCGCCGCCATGGCCTGGCTGGCCAGCACGGACCTGCCCGACGACCGCAAGCTGCGCCTGCTCAGCCAGCCGTAAGTGGGGGCCTTGACGCGCCCAGCAGACCCGACAGGATTGCGGCCAACGACAGCCTGATTCTTCTGACGCGACAACCCGGTGTTTGATACCTGAATGTAACCTCAGCGTCACGGAGCCGTAACACGCCGCGGCGAAGGTAGGACTGTGAATGCAACAGCTTTGTTCTGGGAGCCGAGAGCCGGCCTGGGATGCTCACACGGCACCACAGGCATCCCCGTCCGCGCCAAGGAACGGGTGCAGGCACCAAGAATTGGCCTTCTCGGTCGCGGTGACAACGATGAGCACACCAACGACAGGCAGCGCGACAAGGCCGAACCGAGCCTGACGACGGTCGCCGCCATGCCATTGCAGATCAATCGAGCCTACTACGATGAGTATGCCGACAACTTCCGTGGGCGAACCGCAGGCCTGCCTCTGAATGCGGCTTACGAACCGTTCCTCCGGGAATTGCCTCCCTGCGCCCGCATCCTGGATGCCGGATGTGGTCCCGGACGTAATGCCGCGGCGTTCCTGTCGCAGGGTTATCGCGTGACCGCCATTGACGCATCACCCGCGATGGTCACGCTCGCCAAGCGCAGCGGGGTTGATGCTCGGGTGATGACTTTTCAGCAGATGACCTTTAACGAGGAATTCGACGGCATCTGGGCTTCGGCTTCCGTTCTGCATGTGCCACATGCGGAAATATCGGAGGTATTGAGCCGGTTTGCGCGCGCCCTGACACCGCAGGGCATTCTCTATGTGTCCCTCAAAGAAGGCCAAAGCGAGCGCATTGCGGAGGATGGACGTTTCTTCAGCTATTTCGCCCTCAACGAATTCTCCGATTCGCTGACGAGTGCCGGCTTATTCAAGGTGCTCAAAGCCTGGAAGAGGCTGGGCCTTGATTCCTCGGGGACGCTGAGAACGTGGTTGAATTATCTGGCAACCAAGAGCTTGGAGTCAAATTGGGCGCGTCAGTAGCCGGCCACGGCCTTCCATTCCCTTGCGCTGCCACTGCTAGTGGTTTCGGATAGCTTGGAACTCAGGCGGCACTTTCCCAGCACCGCCCGCCATGCCGAGCGACCGTTTTCGACCAGCTTGTCCACTTTGTGGACACTCCCCGGGGATTGGATTTATTAATCGTCCTAATCATACCCCGCAGGAAACGCAGTCGGTGTTCGCAGAGATGCTGCTTCGAGACCGTCAACGTCTTGCTTTGCACGTGTCTCCCTCTTCCCGGTGATGGTTGGCCGGTCAAATTGTGGGTTCCTGGCCATCCAGATTGAGCCGTCGCCCGGTGAATAACTTTGGGGATAAATTGTGCTTGCGTTTTCCAGGGAAAGAGGCAAAATTAGACAAGAGATGTCTAGCACGAATTATGCAAAGCGCAGCCAGCCGCCCCGGTTCGGGGAATGGCTGCGGCAGCTTCGTGTGGCAAAGGAGGTGCCGCTGCGGACCGTGGCGGCGGCGGCGGACATGGACCAAGCCCATCTGAGCAAGATTGAGCTGGGTCAGCGCGTGCCCACGGAGGAGCAGACGGCCAGGCTGGCCAAGTTCTTTGGGCTGAATGAAACGGAAACCCAAGCGCGGAGGATTGCGGAGAAGTTCCGGCAAGAATTCCAGGACAGCCCGAAGGCGGCACGGGAAGCAATCTACATTCTCGCCGAAAGCGCTGGGATTTACGGGGCGGAAAAGGCGGGCAAACCGGCAGCCGGTAAAGGCTCGCGCTAAGACAGGAACGAACCGGGTTATGCCATCACTGAATTTCAAAGGCAAGGCGCTGGTGCAGAACTACCATCTGCTGGTGCCCTACCACGAGCTGAAGCCGGTCAAGGCTAAAAGCCTTTCAGACAAGGTCAGCTTGCACGACAACCTGGTGATCCACGGGGATAACCTGAAGGCGCTCAAGGCTCTGCTCCCTTACTACCACGGCAAAGTGAAGTGCATCTGCATTGACCCGCCGTACAACACCGGCAACGAGAACTGGGCCTACAACGACAACGTCAGTTCCCCCATGATACAAGAATGGCTGGGGAAGGTGGTGGACCGCGAGGACCTGACCCGGCACGACAAGTGGCTATGCATGATGATGCCCCGCCTTAAGTTGTTACGGGAGTTCCTCACAGATGACGGGGCAATTTTCGTGTCGATTGACGACAACGAAGTCCACTGGTTGCGAGGGTTGATGGATGAGGTGTTCGGCGAAGAGAACTTCGTCGAGCAGTTTATCTGGAAGAAGAGTTACGGAGGCGGGGCGAAGGAGAAGTTCGTTGTGCGGCAACACGAATACTGCCTCATGTATGCGCGTAACAAGGAGCGGTTGCCGGCCCTCTGGCTGCCGCCGGATGAAGATGCCGAGGCACGTTACTATAAGTATCGCGATGCGAAGTTCAAAGACCGCGGGCCTTACAGGATTAAGCCGCTGGAGGCTACGAAAAGTATGGATGCCCGGGAGAATCTCATTTATCCGATCAAGGGCCCAGGTGGGGCCGAAATTATGCCCAAGCGGCAGTGGTGGTGGGGCCGTGAGCGCGTAGAGCAGGCTCTTAAGAACGACGAACTCGTCTTCACTAAGACTAACGGAGGTTATTCGGTATCATACAAGCAGTACCTAATGGACGAGGCGGGCGAGAAGCGCGGGGCCAAGCCCTTCTCGGTAATCGACAAGTTCTACACGCAGGAAGGCACGGCTGACCTGCGCGAAGTGTTCGACGATCGGGTGGTGATGCAGTTTCCGAAGCCCGTTAATCTCATCAAGCGGTTTATCTACCTTACAACAGAACCAGACAAGGGTGACACAGTGCTAGACTGCACCGCTGGTTCAGGAACGACGGGGCAAGCCGTATTCGCTCTCAACAAGTAGGACGGAGGCAATCGCCGCGTCGTCCTTGTCGAGTCGGAACACTATGCCGACACGATTACCGCAGAGCGCCTCCGCCGCGTCATCAAGGGCGTGCCGAAAGCAAAGGACGAAGCCTTGCAGAAGGGATTGGGCGGCTCGTTCTCCTTCGTTGAAGTGGGGAATCCGATGCAATTGGAATCGCTGCTGAAGGGCAACAAGCTACCATCCTACGAGGACCTGGCCGGCTATGTGTTCTACACGGCAACGGGCGAGGATTTCAATGCGCGGGCCATCAAGAAGAAGACTGGCTTCATTGGCGAGAGTGCCAAGTACGACGTGTACCTGTTCTATGAGCCTGACCTGGAATACTTGAAAGCGACGGCACTGACACTTGATTTGGCAAGGGCTCTTCCAAAGGGCAGCGGCAAGCGGCGGCTGGTATTTGCGCCCACGAAATACCTGGACAGCATCCATCTGGAGGAGAACCGGATAGATTTCTGCCAGTTGCCGTTTGAGATTTACAAGGCGGCGAAGCCGAAGCGGGAATGAAACTGAAGGAATACCAGGAGCGGACGCTCAAGGAAGTGAAGGTCTTCCTGGAGCAGTTGGCCGTCTGGCGCCCGAAGGCGCGAGAGGGAGACGACTGGTTATTCGATTTTGCGGAGAAGGCGTGGGAGAAGGCGGACGTGGGCCGGACCTATCTGAAGAAGCGGGATGGACTGAAGCGGCCTTTGCCGGTGTTCTGCCTCAAGATACCGACCGGGGGCGGCAAGACGCTGCTGGCGGTGAAGACGATTGACCAGGTGCAGAATCTTTACCTCAAGCGGCAGACGGGACTGGTGGTGTGGATTGTGCCGACCTTGCAGATTTACCGGCAGACGCTAATGCGGCTGAAGGACCGGGATGATCCCTACCGGCAGCACCTGGACATGGTGTCGGCGGGCAAGACGCTGATCCTGGAGAAGACGGACGGCTTCACCCCGCAGGACGTGGAGGAGCACCTGGCGGTGCTGGTGCTGATGCTGCCGTCGGCCTCGCGGGCGAATAAGGAGGCGCTGCGGATGTTCCGGGACAGCGGAGCGTTTCAGGCGTTCTTCCCGGCGGAGGAGAACATGCAGGGGCACGCGGAGTTGTTGAAGCGGGTGCCGAACCTGGAGACTTTCGAGAAAGAAGACGCGGTCTGGGGGCGGCAGGTGAAGACGTCACTCGGGAACACGATCCGGGTGCTGGAGCCGTTGATCATCCTGGACGAGGGCCACAAGGCGTACAGCGAGCAGGCGCAGGATACGCTGCGAAACCTGAACCCATGCATGATCGTGGAGCTGTCGGCGACGCCCCCCAAGCAGGCGAACAAGCTGGTGGTCATCAGCGGCGAGGAACTGCACCGGGAGGAGATGATCAAGCTCGATTTGCACATCGTGAACAAGGCGAGCACGAACTGGCGGGACACGATGCGCGCGGCGATGGAGCGGCGGAATGATTTGGAGGGCAAGGCGCAGGCTTACGAGGCCAACACCAACGTGAACATTCGGCCCATCTGCCTGATCCAGGTGGAGCGAACGGGCAAGGAGCAGCGGGATGGGAGGCTGATCCATGCCGAGGACGTGCGTGAATACCTGATTGGGCAAGGGGTGCAAAAGGACTGGATTGCGGTGAAGTCGGCGGAGATAGACGAGATTAAGGACTTTGACGACGTCGGGGGCCTGCTGGCGCGGGATTGCCCGATTCGGTACATCATCACGAAGCAGGCGTTGCAGGAGGGGTGGGACTGTTCGTTTGCCTACGTGCTGACCGTGCTGACGAATCCGCGGTCGAAGACGGCCATGACCCAATTGGTGGGGCGGATTTTGCGGCAGCCTTATGCGCGCAAGACGCATGTGCCGGAATTAGACGAGAGCTACGTGTATTGCTTCCAGCGGAGCGACCTGCTGCATGAGATTCGCGAGGGGTTCAAACGCGAGGGGCTGGAAGAAATGCAAGGGCGCATCGTAAAAGACGTGGCGGACCTGGCGCCGGTGGAACTGCGGGAAGTGGGGCCACGCGCGAAGTACAAGGCGGCGGCGGGGAACATGGTGCTGCCGGCATTCGTGATGCGGGATGGGAAGGATTGGCGGCTGGTGAGCTACGAAGCCGATATTCTGTCGCGGGTGAAATGGGAGGAGGCGGACATTACGCCGCTTTACACGCTGGGGTTGAACCCGGAGGAGAAGCGGGACGTTGAGCTGAGGACGGGGCTGGAACAGGAGTTGGCCGGCTTTGCGCGGAGGGCGGCGCTCGAGCTGCGAGAGGGCGGTCCGGCGGCGCTGGATTTTGCCTACGCGGCGGGACATTTGCTGGATGTGGTGCCGAATCCGTGGGTGGGATACGAGTTTGTGGAGCGGGTGTTTGACAAGCTCCTGGCCCAATGGAAGGGCAAGGAAAAGGTGGTAGCCAATAACCTGGTGTTCATCCTGGAAGAACTACGGAAGCGATTGGAGGCGGAGCGAGACCGGCTGGCAGAGAAGGCTTTCAACGACATGCTGGAGAAGGATGAAATGCGGTTCATGGTGGTGGTGCGGGATTTGGGCATGCACCGGCTACCGAAGAAGGAGCCGGTGGTGAAGTCGGCGGTGCGGTCGACGCGGCTGGATGGGAGCCAGTTCGAGATGAACCTGTTCGACCCCGTGCCGGCGGAGGGGCTGAATACGTTGGAGCGGGAGGTGGCTTCATTCCTCGATGAGCAAGGGCCGCTGTATTTCTGGTATCGGAATGTCCCGCACCGCGGCTATTACGTGCAGGGATGGCAGAAGTCGCGGATTTACGCGGACTTCATCTTCACAACGACTGGCGACGACAAGAAGGACTACCGGAAGGTGTTTGTGCTGGAGACGAAGGGGCTGCACCTCAAGAACGAGAATACGAAATACAAGCAATCGGTTTTCGCGCTGTGCAATAAGCACGCGAAACTAAAGACGTGGAACCAACTCGTGCCGGCGATGCGCGACAAAGAAATCACCTATGAGGTGGTCTTTGAGGATGAGTGGAAGAAGCGGCTGAACCAGTTGCTGGGGCAGCCCGGATGACCGCCAGGAAGTCAGTGAGGGTGGCAAAGAACTGTGCCCAGGCTGCGAGGATTTGGGTCCTCGTTGCGTCCCCGTCCCCGGCATGACAAGAGAGAACTGGGTTCTTCGGTGTTCTCGGTGGAATCGGTGGAGTAGCGTCCCTTGCCGCCCGCTTATATCTCCAAAGCCTCCCCGGAGCCTCACCGTAGCACCTCTGATTCGAATCAGAGATAAGTTTATTGTCATTCATTTTTTCCAGCAGACTGGAAAAAATGAACGACAATAAATGGCGCTCCTGACGTCGCGCAGCCCTTTGCACGCCGCTGGAATTGGGTTAAACCGGCGGTCTGAAAACG
>Ga0326727_10012267_pt1 | contig 19564 bp, 10 predicted proteins | sample MB2enrmetagenome_FD_207643 | JGI IMG/M metagenome (GOLD analysis project Ga0326727, IMG submission 207643) | Lab enriched peat soil microbial communities from McLean, Ithaca, NY, United States - MB29MY | ecosystem: Environmental > Terrestrial > Soil > Wetlands > Peat | place: USA: New York...
CCAGATCCGCATGGACCCATCCTCGCCTTATGCCATGCAGAGGTTGATCGGCCTGAAGGACCGCTTCGAGATCGCCTTCGCCTGCGACACCGACCACGACCGGCACGGGATCGTCACCCGGAGCGCGGGGCTGATGCCGCCCAATCACTACCTTGCGGTCGTCATTTCCTACCTTTTCCAACACCGGCCGGAGTGGCGCGCGGAAGCGGCGGTCGGCAAGACGGTGGTGAGCAGCCGGATGATCGATCGCGTCGCCGCGAAACTTGGGCGGAAGCTCTACGAGGTGCCGGTTGGCTTCAAATGGTTCGTGGACGGCCTGTTAGACGGCTCGCTCGGCTTCGGCGGGGAGGAGAGCGCCGGCGCCTCTTTCCTGCGCCTCGACGGCACGGTATGGACGACCGATAAGGACGGGATTGTCCCGGCTTTGCTCGCTGCGGAGATCACGGCACGGATGGGCCGGGACCCGGGCGAGATCTACCGCGAGTTGACGCGCGAATTCGGAGAGCCTGTCTATGACCGGGTTGAGGCGCCTGCAACCCCGGAACAAAAGGCAATGCTGGAGAAGCTCTCGCCGCAGCAGGTCCAAATCAAAGACCTCGCCGGCGAAAAAATCCAGACCATTCTCACCCACGCGCCGGGTAACGGCGCGTCCATCGGCGGGTTGAAGGTAGTAGCGGAAAACGGATGGTTCGCGGCGCGTCCGTCAGGTACGGAAGACATCTACAAGATCTACGCGGAGAGCTTCCGGGGAGCGGATCATCTGCGCCGTATCCTGGAGGAGGCGCAGACAATAGTCAATAATGCTTTGGCTGCGGCGCCTTAAGCGGCAGGAGTTGCCGTTCAAAACAGGCTTGAAGGATAGACCATGAGCAGCAGGGAAGTAACCGTTGACGCTGAGATGAATAAACTTCAGCACGAATCGTTCAGCTACTTTCTGCATGAGACGAATCCAGTCAACGGACTGGTGATCGACAAGACCGCCGCGGATTGGCCTGCCAGTATTGCCGCCACCGGTCTCGCGCTGGCGGCTTACCCGGTGGCTGTCGAGCGCGGATTCATGTCCCGTGCCGCGGCAATAGAACGAACGCTGACCACGTTGCGTTTTTTTTGGAACAGCCCGCAAGGCCCCGAACCCGACGCCACCGGCTACCAGGGCTTTTATTATCATTTTCTCGACATGCAGACCGGCCGGCGCGCATGGCAATGCGAACTGTCAACGATAGACAGCGCTTTTCTGCTTGCGGGTGCGTTGACGACGGGAATCTATTTTGACGCGGACACGGCCGACGAGCATGAAATCCGCACCCTCGCCGACACGCTCTATCGGCGCGTCGATTGGCAATGGGCGCAAAACGGTGGCGAAACGGTTACGCACGGCTGGAAGCCCGAAAGCGGATTTCTCAAATACCGCTGGGAGGGCTACGATGAGGCGATGCTGCTGTATATCCTGGCGCTGGGCTCGCCCACTCATCCGCTGCCCGAGAGCAGCTACGCCGCGTGGACCTCGACTTACCGCTGGGACCGCTTTTACGGATATGAATATCTTTACGCCGGGCCGTTGTTCACACACCAGCTTTCGCATGTCTGGATCGACTTTCGCGGCATTCAGGACGCGTTCATGCGCCTCAAGGGCATCGACTATTTCGAGAACAGCCGTCGGGCGGCTTATGTCCAACAAAAGTACGCGATGGACAACCCTCTCAAGTTCACGGGTTATGGCCCGCGTTGCTGGGGAATTACCGCGAGCGATGGCCCCGGCCCCGACACCATCAAAGTGAGTGGCATCGAGCGCCAATTCTTCGATTATCTGGGGCGCGGCGTGCCGTACGGGCCCGACGACGGCACCATCGCGCCGTGGGCAGTGGTGACGTCGCTGCCGTTCGCGCCCGAGATCGTGCTGCCCGCGATCGACTATTTTATTCACCAGGTCAAATTAACAGAGTCCAACGCCTACGGCTTCAAGGCGAGTTTTAACCCGACCTACCCGGTAAAATCCGGCAATCCCTTCGGCTGGGTATCGCCGTGGCATTACGGGCTTAATCAAGGGCCGATTATTTTGATGATCGAAAACTATCGTACCGGCTTATTATGGCGATTGATGCGAAACTGCCCATACATCGCCAGCGGTTTGCAACGAGCGGGTTTTAGCGGAGGTTGGTTATGAACCTGCACTTTTAACCAAAGGAAAAGGACCATGCATGACGATCCTCACTGTGACAAATTTTCCGGCTCGCATATGAATGACAGCCCCATAGAAGCACCGGAGCGCGTTTTCAGCGGCGCCGCCACGCCGGTACCGGCGGTGCAGTTGCTGTCGAACGGCCGGTACCACGCGATGATCACGAACGCGGGAGGCGGCTACAGTCGCTGGAAGGACATCGCGGTCACACGCTGGCGCGAGGATAGTACGCGCGACAATTGGGGCACTTTCTGCTATCTCCGCGATGTGCCGAAAGGTGCGTTCTGGTCAACCGCCTATCAACCGACACTCAATCCATCGGCGGCCTATCAAGCAAATTTTTCGGAGGCGTGCGCGGCTTTTCGGTGTTATGAACAGGGCATAGATGCGCACACGGAGATTGCCGTTTCGCCGGAGGATGACATCGAGGTGCGGCGAATTAACATCACGAACCGTTCGGGGGCACGCAAAGTAATCGACCTGACGAGTTATGCGGAAGTGGTTCTCGCTTTGGCCGCCGCCGACGCTGCGCATCCCGCTTTCAGCAATCTTTTCGTCCAGACGGAGATCGTCCGCGAGCAGCAGGCGATCCTGTGCAATCGCCGGTCTGGCGCTTTCGGCCAGGCGGCACTATGGATGTTTCACCGGATTATCCCCGATGAGTCGGTTTTGGGCGACATGTCGTATGAAACTGACCGGATGCGTTTCATCGGCCGCGGAAATACGCCCGTTAATCCGCTGGCGCTGCGTGATGTCGCGGCGCTGTCAGGCAGCGAGGGTTCGGTGCTTGATCCGATTGTCGCTATCCAATGCCGGATGACACTGGATCCGGAACAATCGGCAACGGTCGCTCTCATCTCAGGCGTCGGTGAGACCCGCGACGCGTGTCTGACGCTCATCGAGAAATATCAGGACCGGCATTTGACCAATCGCGTCTTCGAACTGGCACGTGCGCACAGCCAGTCGGTCCTGCGGCAGCTCGATGCGACCCAGGCCGACGCGCAACTCTACGGTCGCCTCGCCGACTCTATTATTTACGCCAATGCTTCGCTACGCGCCGATCCCGGTATCCTCACAAAGAACCGCCGCGGGCAATCCGGTTTATGGGGCAATTCAATTTCCGGGGATTTACCGATCGTGCTGTTGCAGATCGGGGAACCGGCCAACATCGATTTGGTGCGCCGGCTATTAAAGGCCCACGCCTACTGGCGTTTAAAGGGACTGGCAGTCGATCTGGTGATATGCAGCTCAGAGGGTGCAGGCAGCCGGCAGGCGCTCCACGATCAGATCGTGACGCTCATCGCCGCGGGCGCCGAAGCCGATCTGAGCGATCAGCCTGGTGGAATATTCGTGAGACTTGAGGCGCCTTTGCCAAGCGAGGACCGTATTCTGCTTCAGTCGGTCGCTCGCGTGGTCCTCGATGACAGGCGTGGCGCGCTGGCGGAACAGATCAACCGGCACAGCCTTGCCGAAGCCGTTGTTCCGGTTTTTACACCAACTCGAACGTTGCACGCAGAGCCGGCGGCGGTTGAGTCTTCTCGCGGCAATCTGATATTTTTCAACGGGCTTGGCGGATTCACCCCCGATGGACGCGAGTACGTCGTGACGATCGCACCGGGCCAGGTGACGCCGGCGCCGTGGGTGAACGTACTCGCAAACCCATCATTCGGCACCATCGTCTCGGAAAACGGCTGCGCCAACACATGGAGCGAGAACGCGCAAGAGTTTCTCCTCACGCCATGGTCGAACGACCCCGTGAGCGATTCCGGCGGTGAAGCCTTTTACCTCCGGGACGAAGAAAGTGGGCATTTCTGGTCGCCCACGCCGTGGCCCAGCCGCGGACAAGGATATTACGCCTGCCGGCACGGATTCGGCTACAGCGTGTTCACCCATACGGAGGATGGTATCGACTCCGAACTGTGGGTTTATGCGGCGCTGGATGCACCCATCAAGTTCGCGGTGTTGAAGGTGCGCAACAAGTCGGGCAGATTGCGCCGCCTCTCCGTTACCGGATACATCGAATGGGTGCTGGGAGAACTGCGGCCGAAATCGATGATGCATGTGATCACGGAGACGGAACCCGACACCGGCGCGCTGTTGGCGGGTAATGCGTACAACGAGGAGTTCGGCGAACGGATTGCCTTTTTCGATGTGGACGAGGTGACGCGAAGTTTCACTGGCGACAGGACTGAATTCATCGGTCGCAACGGAACGCTGTCAAATCCGGCCGCTATGTCGTTGCCGCGGCTTTCCTGCAGGGTAGGCGCGGCACTCGATCCCTGTGCCGCGATCCGGGTGCCATTCGAGCTGGCCTATGGGCAAGAGCGCGAGATCATTTTCAGGCTTGGGGCGGCTCGAAACGGCGACGACGCGCGCCATGTGGTGGAGGGTTTTCGAGGGTCTGCTGCCGCGCGCAACGCGCTCGAAGTCGTCACGAACTACTGGAAGCACACCCTCGGCGCGGTACGCGTGGAAACGCCCGATCCATCCATCGATGTGCTGGCCAATGGCTGGCTGGTCTATCAAACCATGGCGTGCCGCCTGTGGGGACGGACGGCGTTTTACCAGTCATCGGGCGCTTTCGGTTTTCGCGATCAGCTGCAGGACGTGATGGCACTCGTTCACACCGAGCCAGGCCTTGTGCGCGCGCATTTGCTCCTCTGTGCATCCCGTCAGTTCAAGGAAGGCGATGTCCAGCATTGGTGGCATCCCCCGCTGGGCCGGGGTGTTCGCACCCATTGCTCGGATGATTTTCTTTGGCTGCCGTTCGCGACGTGTCGCTATGTTTCGAGTACCGGTGACACCGGCGTGCTGGATGAGTCCATCCATTTTTTGGAAGGCCGGCAGCTCAAGCCGGAGGAAGAATCATATTACGAGCTGCCCAGCCGGTCTGACGAAACTGCGACGCTATACGAGCATTGTGTGCGGGCGATACAGAGGGGCCTCCGCTTTGGCGGACACGGCCTGCCGCTCATGGGTACCGGCGACTGGAACGACGGCATGAACAAAGTGGGCGCGCAGGGCAAAGGTGAAAGCATTTGGCTGGGGTTTTTTCTCTATGACGTGCTCATGCAATTCGGTGGTGTTGCACAGTTGCATGGTGATCCGGCTTTCGTCGAACTTTGCCGGAAGGAAGCGGCACAGCTTCGCCAGAATATCGAGCAGCATGGCTGGGATGGCGAATGGTACCGCCGCGCTTACTTCGACGACGGTACGTCGCTTGGATCGGCGAGTAACCACGAATGCCAGATTGATTCGATTGCCCAAAGCTGGTCTGTTTTATCCGGGGCTGCTAATGAACAGCGCTCGCGCATGGCCATGGACGCGCTCGACAAGCGCCTTGTGCACCGCGGCGACGCAGTGATCCAGTTGCTCACCCCGCCGTTCGACAAATCGATTCCGGACCCGGGCTATATAAAGGCATATGTTCCCGGCGTCAGAGAGAATGGCGCGCAATATACACATGCGGCAGTCTGGGCCGCGATAGCATTCGCCGCCATGGGGGACAACCGCCGCGCATGGGAACTGTTGTCGATCATCAATCCGGCGAAGCATGCATGGAGCGCCGAGTCTGTTGCGATTTACAAGGTGGAGCCGTACGTTGTCGCATCCGATGTCTATGCATTGCCGCCCCATACCGGCCGCGGCGGCTGGACCTGGTACTCTGGTTCTGCGGGCTGGATGTATCGGTTGATCGTGGAATCGATCCTGGGGCTGCGGCTCGAGGCGGACAAGCTGCACGTCGAACCTTGCATCCCTGCACACTGGGCGTCGTTCAAGATGCACTATCGGTATCGGGAGACGGCCTATCACATCACAGTATCTCAAACGCGGGCAGCGGACGACGTGATGATGTTCACGGTCGACGGCATCGACCGGCACGACCATGTCATCCCTTTGGTTGACGATCGGCAGGAACACGAAGTCGATCTGCGAATTCACATTGCACCCAGCTGACGCAGCACGGTCGGCCAAACGGAAGCGGCGTCTCGCAGACGTGCCGGCAGCTAAGGACTTAAAGTGTCTCAATGAAGGGGATGCAAGAGGGAGACCGGCATGATTGGCTTGGACGTTATGGTCCGCAATCTCTCGGACGGAAGACATCTACAAGATCTACGCCGAAAGCTTCCAGGGAGCGGACCATCTGCGCCGCATCCTGGAGGAAGCGCAAGATATCATCAACGATGCCCTGGCTGCGGCGCCTTAAGCGGCCGGAGATGTCGTCCAAAACAGATTTGAGGGATAGACTATGAGGAGACCTGCCAATAACAGAAACAACGCAGTAAGTATGAAAGCCTTGTTTACCACGGGCCGGGTTGCCGGGCCCGGGAGGATCGGACCGAGACGGCGATCTGATAGAAAAAACCGAAAAGGAGGAATACAAAATGAAAAGGCATCTGATAATCACTCTTTTGGCTATTGTCGGTCTGTTTCTAGGGACGAACGGCTTTACTCAGGAGAAGAAAGGGCCTGGGGCAGGAGATACAGCCGGCAAAACGGTGGAAGGTCAGCGAATTAACGCCTTTATGGTGGAGAACATCATAGGCTCCAAGGTGGTTAATCTGAAAGGGGAGACGTTAGGAAAGATTGAAAATTTAGTCGTCGATATCGATACGGGAAGAATTGTGTACGCTGTCCTTGAATCCGGTGGTTTTTTGAGCATTGGTGACAAGCTCCTCCCCGTCCCTTGGCGATCCCTTGCAGCGCTTCCATCGGAAGGCATATTCTTCCTCAATCAATCCAAAGAACAAATGGAAAAAGCACCTGCTTTTGACAGGAAGAATGTGCCAAACATGGGGGATGTATCTTGGGGGGCTGACGTTTTCAAGTATTTTGGCGCCCCCGCCGGTTATGCGCAAGAGGCGCCACTTGTCGGTTACGATTATGAGTATTATGATTATTATGATTACCCGATTTCTCCTGGTTCAGGGACACATCCTGCCTCGCGGACGGAAGACCCCTATAAAAAACTCTTTGACCCTAAAACAATTAAAACCATCTCAGGAGAAGTGATAAAAATAGACCAGGTTCCTGAATTCGGATTTGGCCTGCAAATGCGATTGACAGTTTTTATCGACAAAAAAGAGATACTGCCGGTTTATTTGGGTCCCGCCTTCTACATTGTAGGCCCTGAGCAAGCAAAACACTTTAAATTAGGCGATAAGGTCACCGTGAGCGGCTCACAGGTCACGGTTCGCGGTGAGCCCTTCATGATTGCCACAACGGTGAAGCGAGGAAATGAAGTCTTGCGATTGAGAGACAAGGACGGGATTCCGGGATGGATCGGATGGAAAAACGAGTGATTGATCGTCACAAGGTCGGATAAGTTCAATGGGGATATCCACCGGGGATAAGGTGGCTCTCAAGAACGCGAGCGCACGCGGAGGAGCTTTGAAGGAGAAACCATGAGCACACAAACCCCTGTCAGCAAGCAGACTTACAGTCTTTTACCCACGGACATCGAAGGAGTCGATTCCCTGGCGGAGCTTGCCCTGGATATGCGCTGGTCGTGGAATCATGCTACCGACGAAGTGTGGCGGCAGCTTGATCCCGCGCTTTGGGATTTCACTCAAAACCCCTGGGTCGTCCTGCAGACTGTCTCGAGGGACAAACTCCAGCGAGTGTCAGCCGATCCCGCCTTCCGCAAGCAGGTCGATGCGTTCGTGCAAGCCAGGCGTCAGGCAGAGATTGCCCCTGCCTGGTTTCAGCAAGATCATCCACAATCGCCCCTGACCCACGTCGCCTATTTCAGCATGGAATTCATGTTAAGCGAAGCTCTTCCGATCTATTCGGGGGGTCTCGGCAATGTGGCCGGCGATCAGCTCAAGGCCGCGAGCGATCTGGGCGTGCCGGTGGTCGGAGTAGGCCTGCTCTACCAACAAGGCTATTTCCGGCAGGTGATCGACAAGGACGGAGCACAACAGGCCCTCTTCCCCTATAACGACCCGGGACAGTTGCCGATCACGCCTTTACGCGAACCGACCGGCGAGTGGTTGCGGCTGGAGCTCGACTTGCCTGGTTATCCGGTCTGGCTGCGCGTCTGGCAGGTCCACGTCGGTCGGGTGCAGCTTTACCTGCTGGACAGCAATGACCTTGCGAACCTCCCGGCCCACCGGGGCATTACCAGCGAGCTCTACGGTGGCGGGCCGGAGTTGCGTCTTAATCAAGAGATGGTACTCGGGATCGGCGGGTGGCGCCTGCTCGATGCGCTCGGCCTGAAGCCGGAAGTCTGCCACCTGAATGAAGGGCATGCCGCCTTCGCTGTATTGGAACGCGCCCGCAGTTTCATGCGAGAGACCGGACAACCTTTCGAAGTCGCCCTGAGCGCAACACGACCGGGCAACCTCTTTACCACCCACACGCCGGTGGCCGCCGGTTTTGACCGTTTCTCTCCTGCCCTCATCGAACAATACCTCGGCGGGTACGCGAACAAGCTCAGCATCTCGCTTCACGATTTGCTGGCCTTAGGGCGCGCGAACCCGAACGACTCTTCCGAACCCTTTAATATGGCTTACCTGGCGGTGCGGGGGAGCGGAAGCGTAAACGGGGTGAGCCGCTTGCACGGGAAGGTGAGCCGGCATATCTTTACGTCCCTCTTTCCGCGCTGGCCGGAGGAGGAAGTACCCATTGGACATGTTACCAACGGAGTCCACATGCCGAGCTGGGACTCGGCGGAATCCGACGATCTGTGGACGGAGGCCTGTGGGAAAGACCGCTGGCTGGGGACGACGGAAACCCTGGAGCAGGACATTCGCCGCACCTCGGACGCCGCCCTCTGGCAACTTCGCGCTGTCGCCACCAGGTCTCTCATTGAATACGCCCGCGAACGATTGTCCCGGCAACTGGCCGTCTCAGGCGCACCGCCCGAGGCGGTTGACGGCGCGAAGCATCTGTTCGATCCCAACGCATTGACGCTCGGCTTTGCGCGCCGCTTCGCGACCTACAAGAGGCCGAACCTGCTACTGCACGACCAGGAGCGACTGCTTCGCCTGTTAACCAATGCCGAGCGCCCGGTGCAGCTTATCCTTGCCGGCAAGGCCCATCCGGCCGACCAGGAGGGGCAGGCCCTGATTCAGGAATGGAACAAATTCATCCGGCGGCCCGAGGCGCGCCCCCATGTGATATTCCTCAGCGACTACGACATGCATTTGACCGGGCACCTGGTGCAGGGGGTGGATGTCTGGATCAACACGCCGCGGCGGCCCTGGGAGGCCAGCGGAACGAGCGGCATGAAGGTACTCGTCAATGGAGGTATCAATCTCTCGGAGCTCGACGGGTGGTGGGCGGAGGCCTATGCGCCCGAGATTGGGTGGGCGCTTGGGGATGGCCGGGAACACGGTGATGATCCGGCCTGGGACGCCGTGGAAGCCGACGCGCTCTATGACCTGCTCGAACGCGAGGTGATCCCCGAGTTTTATGCCCGCGACAAGGAGGGCATCCCCATTGCCTGGGTCGCGCGTATGCGTGAAAGCATGGCGCGGTTGACACCACGCTTTTCCGCGAACCGCACCGTACGCGAATACACCGAGCAACACTACATCCCCGCTGCTGCCGCCTACCGCCGGCGTGTTGCCGACAAGGGCGCAATGGGTGTGCAACTGGTAGATTGGCAGCGAGCTTTGGAACAGCACTGGTCAAATCTGCGCTTCGGTGAATTGAAGGTAGCGACTGACGGGGGAAATCACCTATTCGAGGTTCAGGTTTATCTCCATGATCTCGACCCGAAGGCGGTGCGGGTGGGGCTTTATGCCGACGGAATAAACGGCGGCGATCCCGTACGTGAGGAGATGATGCTCAAACAGGAACCGGCGGACGCGTCGGGTAGCTACGTTTACAATGCGGCTGTGTCTGCGACCCGCCCTGCGACGGACTATACGGCGCGGGTGATGCCGCACCGCGACGGCGTTGCGATCCCCCTGGAAGCCACTCAAATTCTGTGGCAGCGGTGATTATGATTCCGATGGAGGATTGCGAATCGACAAGCACCTTCGGGAAAAACAACTTGCGGTCATCAAACTCATGCGCCTAAATCATGGAGGTAATTGAAATGAGAAAAAGCAGCTCTTTCGCAACACTGATCTTCATCGTAATTTTGGGCATCGGCGTCGGATTGGCATATACCATGTATAACGCTTCAGCTAACGTGCAAAGCGCATGGATGATAGGAGTTGTTGCCTTTGTTGTCGCCGTCGTTGTTTCTCTCGCAATCAAGGTTGCGGATCAGTGGGACAAGGCGGTGATACTGCGGTTAGGCAAGTTCCGCTCCCTTCAGGGACCGGGGCTGTTCTTCATCATCCCGATCATCGACTCGATAGCCTACTGGATTGACACCCGCGTGATCACGGCTTCCTTCAAAGCAGAAAAGACCCTTACCAAAGATACCGTGCCCGTGGATGTCGATGCAGTGTTGTTCTGGAAAGTTTTGGACCCCAAGAAGGCGGCCCTGGATGTAGCCGACTATCAAAGCGCCATAAGCTGGGCCTCCCAAACGGCTCTGCGTGACGTCATAGGCAAGACCATGCTTTCGGACATGCTGGAAGGCAGGGAGAAGATCAGCAGCGAGCTGCAGAAGATCATTGATGAGCGCACCGAGCCGTGGGGCATTAATGTTATTTCGGTGGAAGTCAAAGACGTACTCATTCCCTCGGCCCTGGAGGATGCGATGTCGATGCAGGCTCAGGCTGAAAGAGAACGTCAGGCCCGGGTGATCCTGGGGGATTCGGAGCGACAGGTGGCGGAGAAGTTTGGGGAAGCGGCCAAGACCTATGCCAACGATCCCATCGCTCTTCACCTGAGGGCCATGAACATGCTCTATGAGGGTTTGAAGGAAAACGCCACGATAGTCATCGTACCCAGCACGGCCGTGGAAAGCATGCAACTGGGCGGTCTTGCCGGGATGACGGCCTTGACCATGGGAATCGGCCAGGAGCGGGCAAACAAAGAGAAGGAAGGCGAGGTCAGAAAACAAGAATGACTTCAATAAACGATCAGTGTTGGCTCGGACTATGAAAATGACGAAAGAGTCATCCATAAAACCGGCTGACCCACGCATCCTGACGATCAACGGCGGCTCGTCGAGCATCAAGTTCGCGCTATTCGAGGCCGGTGGCTCGCTCCGACGGATTCTTGAAGGCGGGATTGAGCGGATCGGACTGCCGGAGTCCACATTAAAGGTGAAAGGCTTGAACCTGGCGGATAACTTTTCGCGGCCAGTGACGGCGCCGGACCACACGGTGGCGGTAGGCGCCCTGATGGATTGGATCGAGGAACGAATCGGAGCCGGCATGTTGACCGCGGTGGGCCATCGCGTGGTGCATGGCGGGCCGAAGTACAGCGAGCCGCAGCGAATCACCGCGGACATGGTTGAGGAACTGCACCGGCTCAGTCCATTCGATCCTGACCACCTGCCGGAGGAGATCCTGTTAACCGGGGCGTTCCATCGCCGGTTTCCCGACCTGCCCCAGGTGGCGTGTTTCGATACGGCTTTTCACCATGACCTGCCAGCTGTGGCCCGGTTGTTGCCGATCCCGCGCCGCTACGAAGCGCTGGGGGTGCGGCGGTACGGGTTTCACGGGTTGTCGTATGCCTTTCTCATGGGAGAACTGGCCCGCCTGGCCGGACCTGTTGCGGCGCAAGGCCGGGTCATCCTCGCCCACCTCGGCAACGGCGCGAGCCTTGCGGCGGTGCATGAAGGGAAAAGCATCGACACGAGCATGAGCTTCACCCCGACGGCCGGCGTGCCGATGGGCACCCGCTCGGGAGACCTCGATCCCGGATTGGTGTGGTATCTGGCGCGCTCGGAAAAAATGAGCGCGAAGGAATTCAACAAGATGGTCAATTTCCAGTCCGGGCTGCTCGGCATCTCGGAGACCAGTTCCGACATGCGTGACTTGCTGGAGTGCGAAACGCAGGACGTGCGCGCGGCTGAGGCGGTCGCGCTGTTTTGCTACCAGGTCAAGAAATGGATCGGCGCCTTCGCGGCGGCCCTGGGCGGACTGGATACGCTGGTGTTCGCGGGCGGCATCGGCGAGAAGGCGCCCGTAGTCAGGGCGCGGATCTGCGACGGGCTGGAATTCCTTGGAATCGAGGTCGAAGAAAAGCGAAACGTGGCCAATGCGGGCCTGATTTCAGCGGATGCCGGCAGGGTCGCTGTTCGCGTCGTTCATACGGACGAGGAATGGATGATCGCACAGACGGTCTGTAGCGTTTTGGGTCTTACAATTGAAAAGGAACATGATCATAAAAGCAAAAGAGGCGTCTGAAAGGAGCATGATGATGAAGGTGAAAAATGGGGTGAAGGAGCACATCGCCATGGAAACGAAGAAGATGAATAAAGCGGACAAGCCGTTGCCGCCCGATCTGCTGCAAAAGATGAACGCGTACTGGAGGGCGGCGAACTACCTCTCGGTCGGGCAGATTTATCTATACGACAACCCGCTGCTGAAAGAGCCGCTGAAGCTGTCGCACGTGAAGCCCCTGATAGTTGGGCACTGGGGCACGACGCCGGGTCAGAACTTCATCTACGTGCATTTGAACCGGGTCATCAAGGAGTATGACCTGGATATGTTCTACATCGCCGGTCCCGGTCACGGCGGCCCGGCGCTGGTGGGCAATACCTACCTCGAAGGCACCTGGACTGAAGTTTACCCGAACGTCAGCCAGGACGAAGCCGGGATGAAAAAGCTGTTCACACAGTTCTCGTTCCCCGGAGGGATTTCAAGTCATGTTGCACCGACAACGCCGGGGTCGATTCACGAAGGTGGCGAGTTGGGGTACTCGCTCAGCCATGCCTTCGGGGCCGCCTTCGACAATCCCGGTCTGATCGTCGCCTGCATCGTGGGCGACGGTGAAGCGGAAACCGGTCCGTTGGCTACCGCATGGCAGTCCAACAAGTTTCTCAACCCGATCACCGACGGCGCCGTGCTGCCGATCCTGCACCTCAACGGCTACAAGATCAGCAACCCGACCGTGCTGGCCCGCGTCGAGCACGAGGAATTGGAGCAATTCTTAAAGGGCTGCGGCTGGACGCCCTGCTTTGTGGAAGGCGATGACCCGGAAGAGATGCATCAGCTCATGGCCGGCACTTTGAATAAGGCCATCGAGGAGATCCGGCGGATCCAGAGCAATGCACGGAACAAAAACGACGCGACACGACCGCGCTGGCCGATGATCGTCCTCAGGTCGCCCAAGGGCTGGACGGGACCGAAAGTGGTCGACGGTCTGCCTTGCGAGGGCACCTTCCGGGCCCACCAGGTGCCGATCCTGGTGGATGCCGCGCATCCCGATCACGTCAAGGAGCTCGAAAGCTGGATGAAGAGCTACAAGGCGGAGGAGTTGTTCGATAAAAATGGCCGGCTCCGGCCGGAACTGGCAGAGCTTGCGCCCAAGGGCGACCGGCGCATGGGCGCCAATCCCCATGCCAACGGAGGCATTCTGCTGCGCGACCTGCGCATGCCGGACTTCCACGTTCACGCGGTCGATGTGCCTTCGCCCGGCGCCGTCGACGCCCAGGATACGCTCGTGCTGGGCAAGTTCCTGCGCGACGTGGTCACGCTGAATCAGGATCAGCGCAATTTCCGGATCTTCGGTCCCGACGAGACGCTCTCGAACCTCCTGGGCGCGGTCTTCGAAGTAACCAATCGTCAGTGGGATGCCAGGGCAGTAAAGAATGATGAATTCCTCGCGCCCGCCGGACGGGTGCTCGACTCAATGCTCAGCGAGCACCAGAGCGAGGGTTGGCTGGAGGGTTATCTGCTCACCGGACGGCACGGGTTGTTTAACTGCTACGAGGCGTTCATCCACATCATTGATTCGATGTTCAACCAGCACGCCAAGTGGCTGAAGGTCACGTTGGAACTGCCGTGGCGGCGGAAGATCGCCTCGCTGAACTATCTGCTCGCCTCCCACGTCTGGCAGCAGGACCACAACGGCTTTACCCATCAGGACCCAGGCTTCCTCGACCACGTCGTCAACAAGAAGGCCGATATCGTGCGCATTTACCTTCCGCCTGACGCCAACTGCCTGTTGTCGGTCTTCGATCACTGCCTGCGCAGCCGGCACTACGTGAACGTGGTGGTTGCGGGAAAGCACCCGGCGCCCCAATGGCTGACCATGGAAGAGGCGGTCGTGCATTGCACGGAAGGACTTGGCATCTGGCGATGGGCCAGCAACGACCAGGGCGCCGAGCCGGACGTGGTGATGGCCTGCTGCGGAGACACGCCGACCCTTGAGGTTCTGGCCGCTGTCTCCATTCTCCGCGAGCATCTTCCGGAGCTGAAAATACGGGTGATCAATGTCGTCGATCTCATGAAGCTGCAGCCGCAAACCGAGCACCCGCACGGGCTCCCCGACACGGATTACGATTCGCTCTTCACGAAAGACAAGCACATCATCTTCGGCTTTCACGGATACCCCTGGCTGGTCCACCGGCTGACCTACCGCCGGACCAACCGCAACCTGCACGTCCGTGGCTACAAGGAAGAGGGCACGATTACGACGGCCTTCGACATGAGGGTGCAGAACGAGCTGGACCGCTTCCACCTCGTGCAGGATGTAGTCGATCGGCTGCCGCAGCTTGGCTCCAGGGGGGCCTACCTGAAGCAGATGGTACAGGACAAGCTCGTCGAGCACAAGCAGTACATCGACAAGCACGGCCAGGACATGCCGGAAATCCGGAACTGGAAATGGGCCAACCCCAAATGAATGCGCAAGAACTTATAGACACCGCGAGGGCGATGGTCGGTGGCGACAAGGGCCTGCCGGCGATGGATGAGAATAATCCAACCTGTAACAAACGATTTACCAGACTGGAGATTCCCCAGACCTATGAGGCCCGGCGCGCCTGTTGGGAGGCGCCACTGAGCGGCGCGCCGCGGCGAATACAATGCCGCGATGGAAAGGACATGAGCATAACAACAAGTATCCCGCAACTCACGAAACCTGCGGCATAGCAAAGATAGGAGGTATATGTATTATGGAACCCAATGCCGACCAGTCCAAGGCTTCAGAATCGAAGCCGGGAGCGAAGCCCGATACGAAGGACGATCTGAAATCCCTCTCCTTGCAGGAGTTGCAGGCAAAGCTGGGGTCGTCGCCGGAAGGCCTCAGTCAGGCGGAGGCTACGACACGGCTGACCCAGTATGGGCCGAACGAGATCGAAGAAAAGAAAACCAACCCGCTCCTGAAATTCCTCACCTATTTTTGGGGCCCCATCCCGTGGATGATCGAGGTGGCGGTGATTCTTTCGGGCGTGGTCCGGCACTGGCCGGATTTCTTCATCATCCTCCTTTTGCTTGTTGCCAACGGCGTGGTGGGATTCTGGGAAGAGCGCCAGGCGGGCAACGCCATCGAGGCCCTCAAGGCCAAGCTGGCGGTCAAGGCAAGGGTGAAACGCGACGGGAAGTGGGTCAACCCGGCGGCGCGCGAACTGGTGCCGGGCGACGTCATCCGCGTGCGCCTCGGCGACATCGTGCCGGCGGATGCGCGTCTGTTGGACGGCGACCCTGTGGAGGTGGATCAGTCCGCGCTGACGGGAGAGTCGTTGCCCGCCACGCGAAAACCAGGCGAGGCGGTGTTTTCCGGCTCGATCATTCGTCAGGGAGAAATCGGCGCGATGGTATACGCCACAGGTGCGAACACTTACTTCGGTAAGACGGCGCAACTGGTGCAGGAGGCGCACACCGTCAGCCACTTTCAACGTGCTGTGCTGAAGATCGGCGATTACCTGATCATCCTCGCGGTGGCCCTGGTAGCGGTGATTATTACCGTCGCGCTCTTCCGCGGCGACCGGATGCTTACCACGCTTCAGTTCGCCTTGGTTCTGACGGTGGCCGCGATTCCCGTGGCAATGCCGACAGTACTGTCGGTGACGATGGCGGTCGGCGCACGCCTTTTGGCCAAAAAGGAGGCGATTGTAAGCCGCTTGGTGGCCATTGAGGAACTGGCGGGTGTGGACGTGCTGTGTGCGGACAAGACCGGCACCCTAACCCAGAACAAGCTGACCCTCGGCGACCCGTTCGGCGTGAACAATATCCCCGCCGATCAAGTCATCCTCAACGCCGCTCTGGCGTCGCGCGCGGACAATAACGACACCATCGACCTGGCCGTGCTGGGCGGCCTGAAAAATGATCAGGCATTGAAAGGCTACCAGGTGGTTCATTTCCAACCCTTCGACCCGGTGCATAAACGCACTGAGGCCGCAGTCAAGGGCGCGGACGGAAAGGAGTTCAAAGTGACCAAGGGCGCGCCGCAGGTGATCCTGGAGCTGTCGTCCAATGCCGAACAAATGAAGCCGGCCGTAGAGAAGGCAGTCAACGACTTCGCGGCGCGCGGCTTCCGATGCTTGGGCGTGGCGCGGGCCGACGGAGAAGACCAATGGCAGTTTATAGGCGTGTTGCCCCTGTTCGATCCGCCACGGGACGATGCCAAGGCAACCATCGCGACCGCGCGACAGATGGGCGTGAAGATCAAGATGGTGACGGGCGATGCATTGGCCATCGCACGGGAAACCGCCGGGAAATTGGGGATGGGCGCCAATATCCTCGATGCCGGCGGCCTGGGCGACGTAAAGCATCAGGAGACCGCGCCGATGGCCGAGTCCATCGAGAAGGCTGACGGTTTCGCCCAGGTGTTCCCCGAACACAAGTTCCACATTGTAGACGTCCTGCAGCAGCGCGGCCACATCGTTGGCATGACCGGCGACGGGGTGAACGACGCCCCCGCGCTGAAGAAGGCCGACTGCGGCATAGCCGTTTCGGGCGCGACGGACGCGGCGCGCGCGGCGGCCTCCATCGTGCTTCTGACTCCCGGCCTGTCGGTGATCATCGACGCTATCAAGGAGAGCCGGAGAATTTTCCAGCGGATGAACAGCTATGCCATATATCGCATCGCCGAGACGCTGCGCGTGCTGTTCTTCATGACGCTGGCGATCCTGATCTTCAACTTCTATCCATTGACGGCGGTGATGATCGTGATGCTGGCGTTGCTCAACGACGGGGCGATCCTGTCGATCGCGTACGACAACGTTCATTACAAGGACAAGCCCGAGGCCTGGAACATGCGCATGGTGCTGGGGGTCGCCACGGTGCTGGGCCTCATCGGGGTCGTCTCAGCCTTCGGCCTGTTTTATCTCGGTGAACGTGTTTTTCACCTCGACCGCGCGCACATCCAAACGTTGATGTATTTGAAGCTGTCCGTGGCGGGACATCTGACGATCTTCCTTACGCGCACGCGCGGCCCGTTCTGGTCCATACGCCCAGCGCGGATTTTATGGGTGGCCGTCCTCGGCACGCAAATCATAGCGACGTTGATAGCGGTTTATGGGCTGTTCATGACGCCCCTCGGCTGGGGTTGGGCGCTGTTCGTCTGGGGCTATGCTCTGGCGTGGTTCCTCGTGAATGACCGCGTGAAACTGCTCGCGTATCGGGTGTTCGATCCCACTGCCGCGCCCCTATTGGCCAAGATGCCTGTCGATGTGACACCGCAGATCGCCACACGGGCCTATGAACTGTACGAACAGAGGGGCCGCCAGGACGGCCAAGCAGGTCGAGACTGGCTTGAGGCGGAGCGCGAGATCCGGAAAGATGAACCCCATAAATAAACAGACGCGAACCGCGCGGTTGATAAAAGTACGGAGGTATCACCGATGAGTGCACAAGAGCTTGCAGCTACTGCCAAGGCGATGATCGCCGAGGGCAAAGGTCTTCTGGCCATGGATGAGAGCAACCCCACCTGCAATAAGCGTTTTGAAAAAGTGGGGATTCCTCAAACCGAGGAAGCCCGCCGCTCATACAGGGAAATGATTTTGACCACTCCCGGGTTGGGTGAGTTTATCAGCGGCGTCATCCTTTACGACGAGACCATTCGTCAGTCCGGGGAAGATGGCACTCCCTTCGTTAACCTCATAACCAATGCAGGCATCATCCCAGGCATAAAGGTCGACACAGGCGCGAAAGATATGCCAGGTCACCCCGGTGAGAAAATAACCGAAGGCTTGGATGGGTTGCGCGACCGCCTCGCGGAGTACTCTCGGATGGGCGCGCGTTTTGCCAAATGGCGCGCGGTGATTACCATCGCCGACGGCATTCCCAGTCAGGGTTGCATCGAGGCTAATGCGCATGCATTGGCTCGCTATGCCGCCTTGTGCCAAGAAGCCGGACTGGTCCCCGTCGTCGAGCCTGAAGTGCTCATGAACGGCGAACACCCCCTGAAGAGGTGCTTCGAAGTGACGGCGGAAGTCCTGCGGACGGTTTTCAACCAGCTCTATACCCAACGGGTGGCCCTGGAGGGTATGATCCTCAAGCCCAATATGGTGCTTCCGGGCAAGGATTGTCCCAAGCAAGAGAGCGTGGAAGAGGTGGCGGACGCCACCGTGACCTGTCTCCTGAGAGCCGTCCCTGCCGCCGTACCAGGGATTGCGTTCCTGTCGGGGGGTCAACCCTATGAATTAGCCTCCGCCCGCTTGAATGCTATGAATCTCAGGTTTAGGACGAGAATGCCATGGGCCCTGACTTTTTCTTTCTCCCGCGCCATCGAGCAACCCGCGCTGGAAATATGGAAGGGTCAACAAGCAAATGCGGCTGCGGCGCAGCAGACTCTGTATCATCGAGCCAAGTGCGACAGTGCCGCACGCCTTGGCCAGTACGGACCCGAGATGGAGAATAATATGGACTCGCGGGCAGAATAGGCAAAGGCTGTCACCTGATTGAGTCAGGTCTCGTGCGATTAAAGCGAAGGGAAGGGCTAACATATGAGTTTAATCATCTATTTTCTGCGACATGGGGAAACCACCGCCAGTCAAACAGGCGGTTACTGCGGGACTCTCGACCCGGACTTGACCCCGGCAGGCCACGAGATGGCGGAGGATTTTGCCGATGCGTATAAATCTCTTCCATGGGCCGCCGTCTTTTCCAGCCCGCTGCGCCGTGCGGTAGCCACGGCCAAGCCTCTTTGCGAGGCGGCGGGAATACGAATGCAACTCAAGGAAGGGTTGAAAGAAATTGCTTATGGTCAATGGGAGGGTAAGACTCCCGAAGATATTAATCACGAGTTCCACGACGACTATGTTCGCTGGTTGACCGATCCGGGATGGAATGCTCCCACGGGAGGACAAAGAGGCATCGATATCGCGCGGCGCAGTTCACTTGTGCTTGAAGAAATTGAGAAAACTTGCACTACGGGAAATGTCCTCGTCGTTTCTCATAAAGCTACGACCAGAATTATGTTGTGCTCACTCTTAGGCATTGACGTGGGGCGTTTTCGCGATCGCATTGGCATGCCTGTAGCCTCTATCAGCATCGTGGAATTTGCGACACATGGCCCTTTATTGCGCATGATGGGCGACCGGTCTTATCTGCGGGAGCACCTACGCAAACGAGTGGGTACATA
>Ga0326727_10012269_pt1 | contig 19562 bp, 21 predicted proteins | sample MB2enrmetagenome_FD_207643 | JGI IMG/M metagenome (GOLD analysis project Ga0326727, IMG submission 207643) | Lab enriched peat soil microbial communities from McLean, Ithaca, NY, United States - MB29MY | ecosystem: Environmental > Terrestrial > Soil > Wetlands > Peat | place: USA: New York...
GGCACTACACGCCGGAGGAACTGGCGGCGCAGGCGGCGAAGCTGGGACGGGAATACAACGACGGGCTGCTGGTGGTGGAACGCAACAATCATGGCCATGCGGTGCTGGCCATGTTGGAGCGGGTGGAACAATACGAGCCGCTGTTCCGCAACAACCGCTATGCGGGATGGGTGACGACGATGCTGACGCGTCCCACGATGCTGGAGCGATTCGGGGCGATTCTGGTGGCGAATTCCGAGCTCTTCCATAGCCGCAGACTGCTGGAAGAGTGCCGGACCTTTGTGCGTCACGCGGATGGCCGCATCGCGGCTTCCGAGGGCAGCCACGACGACGCGATCATGGCGATGGCGATGGCGCTGGCGGTGCGCGATTCGGGATACCAGATCCCGCGCCGCGATACGCGCCTGGCGCTGACGTGATCAGAAGGATGCGCGGCGGTGGACGGCGGGGAGGGGAAGCAGGGTAGAGTAGGGAATCCGGCAAAATCGGGGGCGCGGGCCTGGCAATGGGCGGGCTGGCGCACCCCGGCTGGAGAGGGCGGAGGCGGGTTTGGCGGTGGCGGCGGTGCAGCACGTAAGAAGGATGCGGGGCGGGGCGCAGAGCCACCTGATGCGCTGCTCGGACGGTTACTTCTACGTGGTGAAGTTTCAGGGCAATCCGCAGCATACGCGGGTGCTGGCCAACGAAATGCTGGCGACACGGCTGGCGCAGTCGGCAGGGTTGCCGGTGCCGGTGACGGAGGTGGTCGAGGTGAATTCCTGGCTGATCGAGCACACCCCGGAATTACGCTTCGAGCTGGTCCATGGCTCGAAGGCCTGCACCCCGGGGTTGCAGTTCGGCTCGCGCTTCGTGGTTCCGCCCATGGAGGGGCTGATCTACGACTATCTGCCGGAGCACTTGCTGGACCGGGTGCGGAACCTGGGCGCGTTTGCCGGGATCCTGGCGCTGGACAAGTGGACCTGCAACGCCAACGGGCGGCAGGCGGCCTTTTGGAAAAAGAGCCGGGAGCGGAAATTCACGGTGTCGTTCATCGACCAGGGATACTGCTTCAATGCGGGAGAGTGGTCGTTTCCGGATTCGCCTCTGCGGGGGGTTTACGCCCGCAACGACGTTTACCGCGAGGTGAGCGGCTGGGAGAGTTTCCAGCCCTGGCTGGGCAACATTGAGAACATGGACGAGCAGGTGATGTGGCGCTGCGCGGAGGAGATTCCGACGGCATGGTACGGCGAAAGCTGCGAGATGGAGCGGCTGGTGGAAAGCCTGTGGCGGCGGCGCCAGCGGGTGGCCGAGCTGATCCTGGAGTTCAGGCACTCGAGCCGGACGCCATTCCCAAAGTGGAGGGATGTGGTGAACTGAGGGAAGAGAGGAGTGAAATTTGGGAGGGATGTTGGGAAAAGGATGGAAAGCGATTGTAGGATGAGAGGGTTTGAATAGGTTCCAGGGATGAAGGAACGGCGACAATGCGAGTTTTTCCTGCTGCGGTACGTGCCGGACGCGGTGAAGGACGAGTTTGTCAATGTGGGCGTGCTGCTGGTTGAAAGCGGCGGCGGCTGGGCGGACATCCGCTTTACCAAGGACTGGAAACGGGTGCGGTGCCTGGATCCGGATGCCGACGTGGAGATGCTGGAAGGACTGGAACGGGAGATCAAGGACCGCATGCTGGAGGGTCCGGGCGGCCATGAATGGCTGCTGCAGCGCATGCAGGACAGCTTTTCAAACGCCATCCGGCTGACCCCGGCCAAGGCGGTGCTGGCGGATTCGCCGCAGGAGGAGATTGGGCGGCTGGCCGAGATGTACCTGGAACGGGCGAAGAAAGGGGCGCGCGTGTCCAGCGGAAGGATGCAGATCTTCCGGACCATGCGCGGCGAGTTCGAGCGCCAGGGGGTGTGGGGGCTGATGCGGCACAACATCAGCGTGAGCCAGTACACCCACCGCGGCGACCCGCTGAAGATCGATGCGGCCTACCGGCCGAACGGCACCGTGCACATGTACCAGGCACTGTCGCTGGAAACCGACGTGAACGCGGCCAAGGTGCTGGCATTCACCTATCCGAAGCTGCGCGAAGGCGTGCTGCGGGCGGAGCAGGCGGAGACGTTGCTGACGGCGATCGTGGAAAGCGAACTGGAGCGCGACGACGATGTGACGATGTTTGCCTTGGAGACGCTGACGGCCAGCCGGATCATGGTGGCGACCACGGCGGAGTTGCCGAGAATTGCGCTGAGCGTGCGGCAGCAGATGGGCTTGCAGTAAGGCAAGGTTTCAAGGTCTCAAAGTTTCAATGTTTCAAGGTGGCACAGGTTCCAGCGTGGGTGGCGTGGACCGGGTGCCGTTTTTTTGATGGGGCGCGGGAAATTCAGGCCGTGCTGGTGTTCCTCACCCGGCTCGGGATGTTGGGAGCAGAGGCGAAGGCAAGAGCAGGTTTTTCAGGAAGGACGCTACGGCGTCCTTTTTATTTTGCGCAGGGACTCACCCGGCGCGGGGGAGCGAATGAAGATAGCGGAGAAGATCTGGGAGCCGATGCGGCGGGCGGGAATGCGGATGCTGGGGGGCAGTCAGGCTCCGGCATCGAAGCGCAAAACCGCCCCGCTGCCGTCGATTCTGCAGACGTATGGGACGCGGGCGGAGTTGCTGCCGAAGAAGACACCGGAGGCGTTGCGGCGATTTTCCGAAACGCCGATTGCACGCAAGGCCATCAACACCATCAAGGACCGGGTGGCGGGAATGAACTGGCGCATCCAGCCCCGGCGGGGACGGGTGCTGGACGAAGAGATGCAGCAGCGCATGCAGTTGCTGACCGAAACCATGGAACAGCCGAACCCGGACGATTCCTTCCGTTCGTTTGTGGAGCAGGTTCTGGAGGACATTATTGTAGGCGGATATGGCGCCATCGAACTGCGGCTGACCGGCGACGGGCAAAAACCGCTGGCGCTGTATCCGGTGGACGGGGCGACCATCCAGATGCGGGCGGACTGGAACGGCGAGCCGGATTCGCCGCGCTACGTGCAGGCGACGGGGCTGGTGGGAACCGACAGCAGAATCGAGCTGAACGACAACGAACTGTCCTATATACGGCTGAACGCACGCAGCTACACGCCGTTCGGACTGGGGCGGCTGGAAGTGGCGTTCGAGACGATTCACGAGTTTCTGGGAGCGCATCGCTTTGCGGCCAAGCTGGCGAGCAACTCGGTGGTGCAGTATGCGCTGTGGATGCAGGACCTGGATCCGGGGCAGCATGAGCGGCTGATCCGCTGGTGGCAGGACGACATCGAGGGGACGGGCCGGGTTCCGATTCTGACGGCGGAGAACAAGCCGGAGGTGCTGCGCTTTGGGGCGGGCACGGATGCGGACCTGCGGCTGAGCTGGCAGGAGTTTCTGATCCGGGTGATTGCCAGCGCCTTCGATCTGCCGCCGCTGTTTCTAGGGGTCGAGGCGGATGTGAACTACTCGACGGCGCAGCAGTTGGCGGCGTCGGCTTTCCGCACCGCGATTGTACCGACGGCGCGGCTGCTGGCCGAGCACCTTACCCGCGACGCGATTGCCAAGCGCCTGGGCTGGGACGACCTGGAGTTTGTCTTCCTGGATTTGGATGCCACGGACCCGCTGGAGCAGGCGCAGATTGACCAGATTCTGCTGAATTGCGGCGTGCTGAGCGTCAACGAGGCTCGCGCGGCGCGCGGATGGCAGCCGCTGGCGGACACGGGATTGGGGGACGAATGAGGATGCAGTGGGAGGCAATGGCACTGGCCATGCCGGAGGTGGAAGGTCATCCCAACCGGCGGCGGTTTCGCGGGGTATTGACGGTGGCTGACGCGCCTTCGGACCGGGCTCCGAGCGGCGCCCGGGGGCACAAGGTGATGCTGACGGCGCAGGCAACAGAGTGCGCCCTTGGGTCACTGCTGGGCATGGCGGTGGACTATGCGCCGGAGTTGGACCGGCACGATGCGCGGAGAAAGGTGGGCATCATTACGGCGGCGGATTTGCGGCCGGCGGCGGGGAAGTCCCAATGCCTGGACGTTGCGGGTTATCTGTTTGAGCGCGACTTTCCCGAGGTTGTGGACGAGATGGTGCGGCACCGGGGCGAGTTGGGCATGAGCTACGAAATTGCCGACGTGCGGGTGCTGGATACGGAGGCTCCGGTGTGGGTGGCGACGGAGTTCAAGTTCACGGGAGCCGCGGTATTACTACGGGAAAAGGCGGCCTACCACGGGACGAGCGTGGAATTACTTTAGAGCAGTTCCTGTGTTGGTGTGTCCTGCCCATCCCACCTTAGCCGCGCAAAACCAGCGCGTCGAAGGTGGGCACCCGCGGATACATCTTTTGGGGAACCGCGCTAGCAGGCAGGGGCAAGGCAGAAGGCAGACGCCGGGTTGCCAAGCCAGGGAGAAGCTGCAACGGACGAGACAGGGCCGGCACACCGCCGGCCTTTCTATTTGGAGGATCCATGAAGGAAGAGAGCAAGGAAGCGCAGAAGGGTTCGATCGAGGAGTGTGCGGCGCAGTTGAGCAGTGCGGCGCAGGCTCTGGAGCGGGTGATCGGCAAGCTGGAGGCGCAGTACGAGGCGCTGAACCAGAAAATTGACCGCATTATCGCCACCGTGGAAAAGCAGGCGGGCGGGGAAAGCGGCGAACCGGCGGCGGTCAGCGCGCAGGTGGAGCGGGCCGCGAAGCTGGAGAAAGAGAATCGCGAACTGCGCCAGCGCGCAGGCCGCAAGACGCTGCCTCCGGGGGTGAACTCCCTGCTGGCAAAAAGCGGGGTAGACGAGGGGGCGCAGATTGAAGCGGGCACGCTGGGGAAGGCGCTGGGCGGGCTGACGGTCGAGCAGCGCATTGCGGTGAAGGCCGAGCTGGCGCGGGCGGGATTGATCGCCTAGAAAGCTACCGCGTGGCCGCCCGATGGCAGTGGGAGGCGGGCGGTTTGCGTTGCGGATGATCCCGCGTGGTGGTTGGGCGGGGAGAGCGTGGACAACCGGGGCACGAAAGGTGCGACGGGATAACGAGGCCGGGCAAGTGGGTCCGGCAGAGAAGGAAAGCACAGGATGAATACGCAATTTGTGGACTTGCACGCCGCAGCAGACTACATGGGACCGGGTGCAATCGAGGTTGAACGTTACCAGACCGAGATTTTTGACATTGTCCAGCGCCGCGGCGCCTTCGGGCAGCGCATCAGGAACGTTCCAGCCACCGGTCACCCATCGCGTTTCTTTGAGGAGACAGCGATCGCTGCGCCCACGGCGGCCAACGGGTTTGTCGATCCGCGCAATATTGTGGCGGTGGTGAACTCGCCCACCCGGGTGGAGCGCTCGGTGCCGCTGAAGGCGCTGGTTTCGCAAATCAACTACAACCTGTTCGACATGGAGGTTGGCAGCCAGCAGGAACAGTTTGCCTACCTGCAGGCGAAGGACCTGGCCGACGCCGTGACCGGCGTGATGCGTACCCATGACGTGGCGCTGTGGAACGGCAACGACACCTCTCTGAGCACCCCGACGACGCTGCAGTATTACGGCGCGGCGGCACAGATCAGCGGCGGCGGCAACGTTTCGACGATCACTACGACCGAAAGCATCGTGGATGGGTTGAAATCGCAGATCGCGGCCATGGTATCGAACTCGAACTTCGAAGTTCGCCCGACCGCCATCTATGCCAACCCGGTGTTGCTGGACCTGGTCGATCGCGAAATGAAGGAGGAGTTCAACGTGGTTCTCTCGACCACGCAGGTCTCGGGCGGTTTGACGGTGAAGACCTTGTCGACGCAGGCAGGCGAATTGCCGCTGATTCCGGAATGGGCGCTGCCGTACACGGGTGTTCCGGGCAGCGGCTCGGCCGTGCTTCCCGCCTACATTGTGACCGAGGACCTGATCGAGTACCACTGGCTGACCGATGCCAATCCTCGCGTCTTCCAGCTTGGGCTGACCGGCACGCTGGCCCGCCAGTTGATGGTAGTGAAGTTTGGCGCGGTAGTGGTGAAGGGCGCGAATTACGCACACGCCCTGGTGAACGTGAACCGCTAATCCGGGCGGCGGAGCGAGGGGCGGGGAAAGATCCGGTCCCTCGCTTTGCCCGGCGTGATGGACGGGGCAAGGGGACGAACGGGAGAGCGTGGTTGGAGTTGGAATTCAGACGCGCGGGGGAGGGCCGAAGTCCTCCCCGAAGCGCGGGAGAAGAGCGCAAGATGGGATACCTGTCAACGGATGAATACACGCGGTTCGGGCTGCAGGAGACGACCCCGGACGGCCTGGTGATGGCGGCGTCGAGTTTGATTGATGCGCATTGCCGGAGAAAAGGCTTTGGCATTACGCAGTACATGGAACGAATTCGAGTGGGCAGGTCGCGGACGGTGAGGCTTTCCTATCTGCCGCTGGCGGCGGCCCCAGGCGCATCGTCGCCGATCGTGCTGGCGCGGGGACGTTACGTGTCAATGGACGGCGAGTGGGCCCTGTCGAACGAATTGGCGGCGGAAGTGGCACAGGTGTTTGCAATGCAGAATACGTGGTTCACCGTGTCGCCGGATTCACTGGACCTGGATGTAGAGAGCGGCGAGGTCATCATTTGCGGCGGACTGCTTTCTCCGGCGCTGCGCGACCTGGAGCTGACCTACACGGCCGGATACAGCGAGGTGCCGCACAAGGTGAAGCAAGCCTGCGCGAAGCTCGTGCAGAATGCGCTGGCAACCCCGGCGCTGAATGTGTCCAAACAAAAAATTGACACCATGTATCTGCAGTACTTTGCGGATTCGCTGGTGGACGCCGACGTGCAGCGATTGCTGGCCCCATTTGTGGCGCAGAGGCTGGCGTCATGAGCACGGAGGCGGCGGCATTGGAGCGGGCGGCCGTGGCGATGCTGCGTACACTGGGCGCGGGCAAGGCTACGCTGCTGTTGCCGCAACCGGCAACAGCAGGTGCACAGACCGGACTTGGGCTGACGGTTCCGCTGGTCAACGAGGTGGAGATGCAGCCGGTTCTGGTGCAGGCGACGGCGACTGGAAAAACACTGCTGGCGCGGACGACCCGGGGTACGTTGCAAACGGCGCTGAGCGGCGCCGGGGCGATCGATACCGACGAGCTTGCCACCCAGGAAACCCTGGAAACATCGATCCTGCGGGTCGGAGGAACAGAGTACCGCATCGCTGCGGTAACCGTGAAGTGGTTCGGCGGCGCAGAACTGCTGTATGAACTGGAAATCGAGGAATAAATGCAGGCGGCGAAAGATACGTTTCTGAAGACAATGGCAACCAGGCTTGCGGTGGTGAATCCGGCGCGCACGGTGACCCTGGACGGCGCGTCGCGTCCCGCGGTGATTGCGGTGGAGAACGAAACCCCATTGCCGGCGAACACGGTTCTGGAAACCTTCCTGTTGCACTGGCAGGGCGCCAACCGGGCCATGGCGGAAGGCCCGCTCATGTACGTTGATTGCGAGCTGAGCTACGGCAGCGAGGGCACCGACAGCATGTTGTGCATGGACCGCGGACGCATTGTGACCGCCATGGACAACGAGTTGCTGCAACTGTGCCAGCCCCGCCACGCGCCCAAGTGCGACTACACGCAAACGCCCCCATCCGCCCTGGGAACCAGCATTTTCTGGACGTGGCCAGTGATGGAGCCACCCAACGAAGTCAACGGAAGCCTGATCAGGAAGGCAACGTTACGGCTGTTCTTCTTCCCGGAGGTGGCGTAATGGAACGAGTCGGAATGCAGGAGTACTTCGATGAAGTGCGGGCCTACTTTGCTCCCGTGAATCGAGCGACGGAGACGGGGACGGTGTTTGATCCATCGCTGAGTTTCGATCTCTATAATCCCCCGGCACCATGGGTCCGGCTGGGGCTGGTGCGCAACTTCAAACGCGTGGCGAAATCCACCATGGGGACGGTGAGGAGCGGCCCGGCGGGAGTGGCGCAAACGCAGTATCGCAAACTGGTGGATGCGCGGGTGAGCCTGGATTTTTGTGAGTGGGGCAAGCTGCAGATGGCGTTGGCGGCAGGTTCGCAACACATGAACGTCCTGCAGAGCGCCGGGACCCAGGCCAGGGCATCGGGTGGAGTTGCCATGCCGGGCCAGCCGGTTCTGGCCGGTTCGACGGCGACGCAGATTCTGCTGGATCCTGCGGTGTTGAGCAACTACGCGGTCGGAGAGTTGATCGTGGTGGATGTGGACTATGCCGCCGGCATGACGGACCTGGGCACCGGCGTTACGGGAGACATGGCCGGCACGAGCGCAGCACTGGACTGCGACGCGGTTCGCCGCATGAGCTTCAACGTGGGTTGCGTGTCTGCCATCACGACAACCGGGCTGCAACTGAATGCGCCGCTGCTGGGAGGCGCTCCGGCCAATGGGGCGCGGCTGCAGAAGGTGGTGGCATACGTGGACCACGAGGGCGCAAGTTTCTTCCAGGAATGGTCGGCGGTGTTTGCCCTGGAAGAAGTGAGCGGCGGACGGGTGTACTTCCACTATCCGCGGTTGCAGGCGGCGTCTCCGGCGGAGGAGACGGTGGCGGGGCTGGCCACTGGGTTGAACACGACCTTGCTGCACGCGGAGTTTGCCGCCATGGCCTCCACCGATGCCAACGACGGAGAGAGCGTGGTGTGCTACCGCTCCTTTGTTCCGGCAGCGGCAACGCCGGCTTACTGATTGCGGGAGCCGGGCAGCATTGGTTGAGAAATAGCACGATGGCGGCAGGTGCTGAATCAGACACAGCCGGAAGGGGCGGAACGCTCGCCCCTTTTGTGCTGGACGCGAATGCCACAAACAGGGTTCGCGTGAGAGGCGAGATGAAATTAACGATCGACAACATGAACGGTGCCGGAGAGACCGACTACACCGCGCTGCTCGACGCCGAGGCGCCACCAAAGATTGTGCGCAAGCTAAACCAGGCGCCGGTATTGACGGCGTGGCTTGCCTGCCAGAAGACAGGCATTGCCGCCGCGGCAGGCAGCAAAGTGCGCCTTTATTGCGACTCGGGAGGGTTATGGTTCAGCGGCTACCTGGTGGACGCGCCGCAGCAGAACTTTGCGGGTGTCTCCATGGCAACGCCGGTGTTCCGCTTGCTGCTGAATGCGAAGGGCGAGATCTGGGCGCTGGACCGGCGCGCGCTGAGCGAGCACGCGGCGATGGGCGGATACACTTCGGGGCAGGCGGTTACGGCGTTGGCGGAAGAGGCGAGCCCGGCCTTCAGTGTGTCTGGGGTGCAGGCGATCGCCGGAGCCGGCAGCGTGACGGTGGAGACCGGTGAGTTGTGGAGCACGGCCGCCGCACAGGTTGCCGGAGGGGCGCGCGCCGTGCTTACAGCCGCCAATTTGGCGCTGACGATGGCGCCCGCAGGCGCGGTGATACGCACGCTCACGGATCGCGATCCTGGATTTTCGCCGGATGCGCTGAAACTCGCCGTGAGCGGGCCGGTGGCCAACGACATCACCGTGATCGGTGAGACCGAGCCGGCCATGTATTGGCGCGATTGCATTACCGCGACCGGGACCGAGAAGTATTTTTACTTGTCCCATACGGCGTTCAAATCGAAGACCACGATTCTGGTGGAGGATGACTTCTGCGGCACGGCGCTGGACCCAACCAAGTGGGTGAACGATGTCCCGGCTGCGATTACATTCACCGCCAATGGGGCGCAATGTGCGGGGCCGGTAGCACTGCGCTTCCGCGACCGGGTGGAAATCGGCGGGTTGACAATTCTGGAGCAGACCGGCATCAGCTACGTCAGCGGCGATGGCGTGGCAGGCGGACTTTTCAGCGGCGGATTCGCGGTGAATGACTGCATCGCCGGCGTCATGATGACCGGTGGAAACATCTGTCCGGTGATTAACGGAGTGATGAATGCGCCGGTGGGACAGTTGGCGCCGAACCTGCTCTACGAGTTCCGCACCCTGGTGTTTCATCCGGAGCCAATCCGCGCCGGGCAGGTTTACTCGAGCAGCGTTTGCAACGGCGCCAACGCGCGCACTTCGCAAGTCTGGGTGGGAACGACGCACGTGGTGCTGACCATGCGCGCCATCGATCCGGCGAATCCTTCGACGACGAGCACGCCCCAGGTTGTGATCTACGACGGGACGCTGCAAAACGTGCCGGCCTATGGTGATTACGAGCCGCTGTGGGGGCTGAATCTGAGTTGCACGCTGGGCCATGCCAGCGCTGCCAACTATGGCGCGGTGTGGGTGCAATCAGCGGCGCCGGGACAGCCCTGGCGCACGCGTGTGATTGGGGACGTCTCGGCGGGCGCAGAGTGCTATCTGACCTCGGGTGAGTTGCACTTCACCGCGGCCAGCGAGCCGGTTCTGAACGAGCAGATCGAAATCTTTTACCGCACCGAGGCGCTGGCCTGCGGCCGGGTGGTGGACAGCGCAAACGCGCAGACGCTGGCAAACAACGAAGACAGCGGAACGCGCGCGATGGTGGTGCACGTCACCTGGCCGCCGCCACGCACTTCGCTGGACTGCGAGCAGGCCGCACGCGCCCTGCTCGACGACCTGACCCAGGCGGGCTACAGCGGTGAGTATCAGGGCTGGGTTGCATCGCTTCCCCAGGGCGCAAGCGACGTGCAGCCCGGCGAACAATGGAACATCGCGGCCTCTACGTGGGGGCTCAATTGCACGGTGATCGTGCGCGAGGTGGAGATCAGCTTCCAGAACCTTTCCGACGAATTCGTGCAATTCAAGTTGCAAGCCGCCAATGACGCGGCGCAGCCGTTCACGATTCACTTTGTGCGCGCCAAGCACAATGCGCTGCTCACGGTGGTGTCCAGCAACCTGGGGGACAACGTGTCGGCGCGTCCGGCGGGACTGCCCGATGCGCGCATTACCACCTGGGGCGCCACGACGATGACCATGGACACAGGCACCGCCCCGATCGCAGGCGGCGGCTTTGAGGTGCGCGTGGAAGGAGACTGGGGATGGGGGATGACCACCAACCGGAATCTGGTGGGGCGCTACACCAGCCAGACCTTTATGTTGCCCAACACCGGGGTGACGCAGACGTTTTATCTCAGGCAGTTCGACGCCAGCACGCCGCCGCAGTACTCACCCTACTCGAGCGTACTGAACCTGGAAGTGTAAACATGACAAATTTTGAAGAGCGGGTACTGAGGGATCTCGGCGAGTTGAAGACGCACATGCGCTGGATCGTCGGCAACGGTAACGAGGGAAAAATCCAGGAACTTGAAACCAGGATCCAGAAGCACGAAGCGGCGCTGCAACGCACCGCCGGGCTGGGAGCGGCGGCGGCAGTGCTGCTGACCATCGTGCACCTGGCGCTGGATTCACTGAAGGTGATGCACCACTGATGACCAGAGAAGAGTTTGTGCGGCAAGCATGCGCGGCGGCATCACAGAGTTCGGAACTCAGTGGCATGCCGGCGCTGGTGACCGTGGCCCAGGCTGCGCTGGAAAGCAGTTGGGGACAGTCGAAACTTTCACGCGAGGCCAACAACTATTTCGGAATCAAGGCGCACGGCAATCAAAGCCAGGTGCAGATGGGCACAGAGGAATACGAGCGCGGAACCGCGGTTGCAATCAAAGCGGGGTTCGCGACGTATCCCTCGATGCTGGCTTGCTTCCAGTGCCGCGACCGGATTCTTCTGCGCAGCCCGATCTACGCAGGCGCGCGCCAGATGCGTGAAGATGAGGACGGTTTCATCGCGGCGATGGCAAAACATTGGGCCACCGATCCAGAGTACGCGGAGAAACTACGGGCGGTCTTACACGAGGTCAAAGGACTGGTGCAGTGATTCTTGCAGCAAGTTTGCCGCACGGCATTCCGCCTGTGCCCGCCTTGCGCGAGGCATGGAAAGCACGCCGGGAAACAATCCCGGCGGCGCGGAAAAACAAGCGATGAAGTCCGTTGTGGATTCGGCGCTGGATAGCAGGAACGCGGTGGCAAACGAACCGATTACGGGCAGTGACAAGTTTCACTCCGGTCCGAGCAAGATGATCGACGGCGCGGTGGACAGCAGGAACGCTTCGGTCTGATCCAAGCGAGGTGAACTGAAGACGGGCGGCAACTCCTGATGACTGGCGGTGGACCTCCAGGTCTGCCGCCGTTTTTCTTGCGTTGATTGCAGAACAACACGGCGGGCCATGCGGTCAAGCAAGCAATCGCCCGTTGCCAGAGCGCCTCTCGCCTTGCCGGTGAGCCGCAGGACAACAAGCAAAGCATGTCAGCAAAGGAGACAGCATGTTACGACCGAAACGATTCCGAATTGATGCCAAGCTCAACAACAACCCGCAGGTCATGCTCAGCGCTTTCGTCTCGGCGCACGACGTGGACGAAGCCCGCCAAAACGCCGCCACGCTGCTCAGGGAGTTGCATCTTGACGGCGCCCTGGCCGCGTTGCCAACAGCAACCGTCCGGCTGGTGGTCGTCTGAAGCAAAGCCCGGGCTTTCGCGCGCCGGGCCTTGCCGGACTCTCACAGCGGGCAATGTGCCGCGCGCCCGCAGGGCGGCGGTGCAAATCCCCGCAGGCGCGGCTCACGCCAGCGTCTCGCTCCAGTTTTCAAGCGCCGACTTTACAACCGTCATGAACTGGTCGGCAACCGCGCCGTCAACCACGCGATGGTCGAAGCCGATTGCCATTGTGATCATCGAACGGATGGCGATGGTGTCATTGCCTTCCTTGTCGGTGAGCACCACCACTTTCTTTGCGATCGCACCAAGATCCAGAATCGCAACCTGGGGCTGACTGATGATCGGCAGCCCAAAGCTTGCGCCGAAGATTCCAGGATTGGTGATGGTGAACGTACCGCCCGCCACCTCTTCCGGCTTTAGTTTCTTGCTGCGGGCACGCTCGCCCAGATCATTGAGCGCCCGCTGCAGACCCACAAAACTCAACTCGTCGGCGTGCTTGATCACTGGAACCAGCAATCCCCAGTCCAGCGCCACGGCGATGCCAATATTCACGTCTCGCTTGTAGTGAATGTTGTCGCCCTCCACCGAGGAGTTCATGATGGGCCACACGCGCAGAGCCTGCGTCACCGCGCGAATGAAGAACGGCGTGTAAGTGAGCTTGAGCCCGGTCGATTGCTGGAAGCGGCGCTTGTTTGCCTCCCTCAGCCCGACGATGCGCGTCATGTCAACCTCAAACACGGTGTGCACATGGGCGCTGGTACGCCGTGAGGCGATCATGTGTTCGGCAATCTTCCTGCGCATCACCGACATCGGTTCCACCGCGCCGGGGGTGCCCCGAAAGTTCGCGGGTGCAGCCAGAGCAGGCGCCGCAGTAGTCTTTTCCGCCACCGGCGGCGTCACGGTTGGAGGTACAGCCGCCGCAGTTTTGGCGCGCTCCACAAACTGCAGAATGTCCTCCCTGCTGACCCTGCCACCGGCTCCACTGCCGGGAACCAGGCGCAAATCCACGTTGTGTTCAGAAGCCAGTTTGCGCACCAGCGGAGAGCTGCGAACCTCGTCGCCCGACGCGGTTTTCCGTCCTCTTACGGGCGCCGCAGGCTCGCTTGCCGCCGCCGGCGCCTCGGCTGCCGCCGGAGCCGCCGGCGCAACACTCCCCGCTGCGCCCGCGCCGCCGATCACCGCAACCACGCTGTTCACCTGCACCGTTGTGCCCGTCTCCGCCTTGATCGCCAGCAGCACGCCGGAAGCCGGCGCGGGAATCTCCGCGTCCACTTTATCGGTTGAAATCTCGAACAACGGCTCGTCGCGCGTAACCTCCTCGCCCACCTTCTTGAGCCACTTTGTGACGGTTCCTTCAAAGATCGATTCGCCCATCTGCGGCATCACCACTTCGGTCGCCGGCCCGCCCGGCGTCGGCGCGCTGCCTTCCTCGGCATCAGTGGCGGGAGCGGGCGCGCGGATCGCTTCCTGGCTGGCTGCTTCGGTGAGCTTCGGGTTTGCGCCCGGAGCCGTCTCGGCCGTCGCCCCGGATTCATCGATCACGGCGACCACCGTATTCACCGCAACCGTCTCGCCCGCCTCCGCCTTGATCTCGTGCAGCACGCCGGAGGCAGGCGCGGGAATCTCGGCATCGACCTTGTCGGTTGAGATTTCGAATAACGGTTCGTCCCGCGTGATCCTGTCACCGGGTTGTTTGAGCCACTTGGTGATGGTGCCTTCAAAGATGGATTCGCCCATCTGAGGCATAACTACGTCAGTCGGCATGCTCTTCCTTCCGCACCGTTGTTGGCGCTTCCACTCCCCACGTCAGCTCCCCATTATAAACGCGCAGTTTGCGGCACCCCCCCCGGCGTGCATGCAGACACGGCCCAGGCCGTGCCCTGGCTTGCCCCCGGGCTCACACCTTGGCAATGTCATGGGGTTCCATTCCAAAGCTCCCGCGCAGGCTGCCCCGGGACTTAGTGGCTCGCCTCAAGGGTGTACGCAAAGTCATAGAAATGTTTCCCGCCGGTGATCTGGATCGTCATCGTTCCCGCCAGCCCTGCCAGCTGTCCGGTGCCGGAGTCCGGCACCACGGTGACGCTCAGCTCCGGCGTGCCCCGTGTCATCCTGCCACTGTGCTGCAGCACAAAGCTGCCGCTGTGCCCGTCCAGAGAACCGCTGAACCGCTCCATGGCCACGTACCCGGCCGAGCCTTTTACGCTGCTCATTGCGGTCAGCATTTCGCCCTGGCTGCTGCCTTCCAGTCCGCCGTGGAACTGCTTTTCCAGCCGCATTCTGCCCAGGCTTACGCCCTCGGATTTGTCTTCCGGCTGCGGCTCCATCTTCACTTCAAATGTCCCGCTTGCGTGCGCCGTCACCCCAACCTCCTTGGCCGCCGCGCTGGCCGCCGGAAGCGACCGCTCCGGCACGGATTCCCGCGCCTTCTGCGCCTCTGCCCACAGGCTCAATCCGATGAGCAGACAGCCACCGGCGATCCAAGCCATTCCCCTGCCACGCAGATTTCTCATCTTGCCTTTCAGCGCACCAGGTAGGGCCTGGGAGGATCGTTCAGAATCGCACAGGCGTCCGCCCGGTCCTTTCGCCTCACCATCAGCGCAATGCCTCCGGTCATTCCGTTATAGATGCCGCTACTGATCCTGCTGAGGTATTCATTGCAGCAAAAACATTCGATTCCGGCCGACTCCAGCCGTCCCCGCGCAAACAGAAACTCCTGCTCCATCAGGAACTGCGCCACCACCACCAGCGCCGAGCTTGCTTCCTCATCCATGCACGCATTGTCCCACAAAAAGCTTCCTGAAACGCCTCATCCATCCCGGTCCCAGACCTGGCATCCAACCGTCTGCCCGTTCCGCCAATCCATCCTGCCACCCGGTAGTGGTGTCGTTCGATTTCCACAGGAGCTATGGCTTGGAAGTTGCCTTGTTGATTTTATGACTCGCCGGCAGCGGTTTCGGCCATACAAATATAACGATACCGGCGGCGCTGGACAGATTTGCGTCAGATAGCAATGCACCTGGAGCTTCAACCCCGCCCGCCTTCAGTGCGCGTTGGACGTCGCCAGCTCCGGACATATTTAGATTCCTTACGTATAGACCAACACCTTGCGGTATTGTTCCCCAAGGCCCCAAATACCCAGAACTTCCGTCAACCTCCAGTTCTGGCCTAAGAGCATCTGCTATTTCAGAGGCGTATTTCCCGGCTTCAGGGTCGGATAGTAGATGCCTCACCTCTACCTTCAGCCCACGAAGAGATGCTGGAACGGATTTGCGAATCGCCTCGGCTTCTTTGGGAGACACGTGCCTCCACGCAATGTCATCGCGTATTTCGTCTGCCTGCTCCTGCAAAGCCAGCGCTTGTTTCTTGGCAGTCACGATGTCTTTTTCAAAGGAGTTTGCTTCCGTGCGTGCGTCGCGAGCGAGGGTTAATGCATTGGATGAAACTGCCTGTGCGCCCTTGGCTTCGCTTTCGGCTTTCCCGAGTGAATCTTCAGCCTTACCAGCTTTGGTCAGAGCGTCTTTCGATTGGGATAATGCAGTCGAAGAGTTCGTCACTGCCATATCCGCGTTGCCGTTCGCTTCCTTTACCCTTGCGTCCAGCGAACCGATTGTTCGCTCCGATAGTGTGTCGTTTCTCTGGCCATACGGGAATGCCGCTATTTCAGCCAGGACGGCGATGGCGAAGAAACAAATCCCGATCTTGTCAAAAAGCCTCTCTCTAGATTTGTTTCCTGTCAGGTGGGCCAAAGCTTCGGCAACGACGAGCAACGCAAAAAACACGAGTGCTGCTCCCTCTAAATCAGTATGGACGCGCCTCACTGATTCAAGCGAGTTCCAATCCGGCAGGATGGTCGCAAAGTGCATCATCGTTGCGTTCATATTCGTGGGAGCATTCGTATCACGCCTTCTTAGGTACAAGAGAAAATGGAAAGGCTAGAGGATGCCCCACAATCCTAGCATTCGGGACAAACTAGCGGTCTGGGCGCTTTGCGCTGCCGGATTGGCAATTGGGTTTCAGAGAGAGCCAGCGGCTGCCGCGCGCATCAAGCACGACTTCATCGATTGGTCCGCCAACCGAAGCTTTATCGGGCTCAAGTCCTATAGTCAGGTCTACCAATCGTTTTGCCTCAAACTCGTCGAACAGCCGGGTTCCCCTTTTAATTTTCAACTTCGCCCACTGCGCATTCTCTACCTTTGCCCGTTCCGAAGTTTTATCCACAAACTCGCGCACGATTTCCCCTTTTCCCAGGGCGAAGTATTCCATGTGCTCTTTGGCAATGAGATCGTAGCTCGTGGGAACGGTGAGGCCGACAGATGCAGAGTAGCGAACAGTCACAGCTTGCGCCCATGTCGTCCCATCATCATTCATGCCAGCCAAAACTCCGGTTGTGATCTGCCCATCGTTTTGCAAAGCAACAGCAGAAAGCTGCTCAGGACTGAAGACGGCAAGTTTCTTAATTATGGAATTGGACCAAGACAGAATAAACTTGAGACCCTCCTCACGGTTCATACGTGTGGATGGCGTTGCAATGGCTGTAGCCAACGACAGTGCAGTCCAATCAGCAGTAGTACTATTGCCTATAACGCCCGAGGAACCAAAAACAGTGTGGCCGCCAAGTGCGGCAATCTTACAGTAACTATCATCGACGCTTTCTATTCCAACGCCGGTTTGAGTCCTCCCAACTCTACTATCCGCCGCGAGGATGACTCTTCTCGGGGACTTGCCAATCACTATGATTGTTCCGTGGGTTACAGAATTCCGCACCCCTGCGTGTGGGAAGGCAAGAATAACGATCAGAAGAAACAACGGTTCTTTCTTCAAATCAAGTTCCTTGAGACATCAATTTCTTGGAGCGAGAAACGGCATCTCGTTTTGATTGGAGTGCACGTATAAGCTATTTATCCTCGGTCGCTTCGCCGGCGACCCGGAGAGCGTTCTGGCTGCTATCTATTGGCTTGCACTTGTGGGCATCAAACTGCGACTGAAACTCGGCGTCTGCATCCGCAACGCTGGATTTGAATTGAGCATTGCACCGTTCACATACGCCGATGGCCGGGAGAGTTCGTTTTATGATTCGACGTTTTCGCGTCTGCATGAGTACATTTTAGTTCACCAAGCAGGGAGGGTGTAATGCCTGTGGAAATCGAACGGCACCACTACCTGCCACCCCAAAAACTACCCGCCCATCCCTGCGCGGGACTATACTTTGAATGCTATGGCCTTCCCACTGAATCGTCAGCGCCGTCTGCGCCGCACCGAAGCCTTGCGTTCCTTCGTGCGGGAAACCCGGCTTACTCCCGCCGGGTTCGTCTATCCTCTTTTCATCTGTCCCGGCGAGGGCGTCCGCAAACCGGTCCGCTCCATGCCCGGCGTCTTCAACCTCTCCGTCGACGAGGCGGTAAAGGAATGCCGCGAAGTCCAATCCCTCGGCATCCCTGCCATCATTCTGTTCGGCCTGCCGGAGGCCAAGGATGAGGTCGCCACCGGTGCCTGGGCCGAGGACGGCATCGTGCAGCGCGCCGCCCGCGCCATCAAGGCCGCCTTCCCCAACCTGATTATCCTGGGAGACGTTTGCCTCTGCGAATACATGTCGCACGGTCACTGCGGCATCGTCAAAAAGGTGGACGGTGGAACCCCGGAAACCGAGTATGAAATTGTCAACGATGACACCCTCGACATCCTGGCCAAGACCGCCGTCTCCCAGGCCCACTCCGGCATCGATATCATCGCCCCCTCGGACATGATGGACGGCCGCGTCGACGCCATCCGCACCGCGCTCGACCACCACGGTTTTCAGAACACGCCCATCCTCAGCTACGCCGCCAAGTTTGCCAGCGGTTTTTACGGCCCGTTCCGCGAGGCGGCCGACTCCGCCCCGTCCTTCGGCGACCGTCGCAGCTACCAGATGGACCCGGCCAACGCCCGCGAAGCCATCCGCGAAATCGAACTCGACCTGGAGGAAGGCGCTGACATGATCATGGTCAAGCCCGCGCTCCCCTATCTCGATGTCATTGCCGAGGCCCGCATCCGTTTTGACGTTCCCCTGGGCGCCTACCAGGTCAGCGGCGAGTTCGCCATGATCAAGGCCGCCGCCCAGAATGGCTGGATCGATCACGACCGTGTCATGCTGGAATCCCTCACCAGCATCCAGCGCGCCGGAGCCTCCATCATCCTCACCTACTTCGCCAAGGAAGCCGCCAAACTCCTCGGCTAGTCCGCTTCGTTGTGTCGTAACACGAAGGGCCGCCAGTGATGGTGGCCCTTCCCCCGTCCTGTGAGAAGGAATACGTTGTTCACGCGAAACGGGTCTCGGCCCGGGAATCTTGCAAGCAATCTCGGCAACTGAATAAGTCAGCGCGTAACCTTTGCTTCAGCAGACACATAGACATATATTGGCGCTCGCGAGCAGAATGAAACAAGTTCAAATGTCGATTTGCGAAATCGCCATGCGTCCGCTCGGGCTCGGCCCCGGCCCAGTCCGAATAGGGCGGGAAAGGTATACATGATGGATGACCGTGCGCGGAGTGAACCGTCGGCTCAGCTTTTCTTGGAGCGATCAGGAATCACAAGAATTATTGTTGAAAAGCTGTTTGGACAGTTCACGTACAACTTAACTCCCCAGTTGACACACCAAGGCCATAGCTCGCGCCTGCTGCTGCTCTACGGCGACAACGGCTCCGGCAAGACTACAATCTTGCGTACCCTGTTTTACCTCCTGTCTCACGTGGATAAAGAGGGCCACAAGACACAAGTTACGAAAATAAAGTTCAAGAAATTCTCTATTGAATTTGCAAATGGAGTAACCGTGGCGGCTAAGAGGGATGACTGCACGGAATCCCCTTTCGATCTATCCATCTACCGCGACGGGCGCCTTGTAGCAGAAGCCCCATACGGACGCGACGAAGGCGTTGAACGCGGTCGCGTGTCTGACGAGGAGTACATCCGAAAGCTGACTCAGCAAAGGAACCGTGACAAAGAGCACCTCAAAGTGCTAGCCACGCTTGAAGGCCTCAAGTTGGGAATGATTTACCTCGCCGATAGCAGGGACATCCTAACCACAGTCTCCGAATTCGGAATGATCACCAGAGAAGACGAAGATGCTCCCCCTTGGCGCGAATATCGGCAACCCTCGGAATCCGGAAGGGTAGAGGCCGCACTGAACCGCGCGGTGGAGCAGATTTCGTCTTGGGCGACCAGACAGGCGCTCAAAGGCTCGGCCAAAGGAG
>Ga0326727_10012270_pt1 | contig 19562 bp, 21 predicted proteins | sample MB2enrmetagenome_FD_207643 | JGI IMG/M metagenome (GOLD analysis project Ga0326727, IMG submission 207643) | Lab enriched peat soil microbial communities from McLean, Ithaca, NY, United States - MB29MY | ecosystem: Environmental > Terrestrial > Soil > Wetlands > Peat | place: USA: New York...
GATTTTCGCGAGGCCTGGGAGGTGCAGCGCGTAGTCGACGCCGCGCTGAGGTCGTCTCAGACACGAAGCTGGCAGAGCCTCGGTTGAACAAGCGGCCTCCGAAACACACGCTGCTCCCGGAGGGCTCCGACTAATAGCAGGGCTCGGAATTGATGACTCGTCATGGCCGGGCTTGTCCCGGCCATCCACGCCGCCCGACCGCCGCTTCGCAACACGAAAATCTGCGCATTCTCAGCCTCTTCCTGAGAAGTGGAAGCAGCTTCGCCGCGTGGATGGCCGGGACAAGCCCGGCCATGACGGCGGTTGGAAATCCTCGGAATTGGTATCAGGCAAACCGGTGGCGCTTTGATCGCGTTTCGACAACGAGTCGTTCGACCCAGCCTGTGAACCCCGGCCCCTGTCCACCCAAGCGAGGGGCGGACGACCTGTCAGCCGGGACCGCCCTCGCGTTTTTCGCCGACGGCGACGGCAAGGGTCATCGCCACGGCGAAGCTCGCCGATAGCGAACGGAAGGCGCCGTAATCGGCTTCCGCGACCTCGAGCCAAAGGGTCGATGACTGCACCAGCGGTGAAAACGTCGAGTCGGTGATCGACAGCACAGGCACTCCCGCCTTGGCCGCCGCCGCCGCCAAATCGACCGTCGACGACGTATAAGGCGTGAAGCTGATCGCCAACACCGCGTCGTTCTGGCGGGCGCAAGCGACCTGCTCGGCGCCGAGCTCGCCGACGTGGTCGATGAGCTGGCAACGGACGCCCATCTTCGCGAAGGCGTAGGCGAGATAGGCGGCGAGTGGAAACACTCGCCGCGCCGCGAGAAGATAGATCGTGTCGGCCTTGGCGAGAAGATCGACCGCCGCGTCGAGCCGTTCGGGCTCGAGGGTCGTGCGCAAACCTTCGATCGAGATGATCGCGGCCTCGGTGAAACCCGTGAGAAGGTCGCTGGCATGGGCGTTCCGCCCCACTGCCTTGAGCGCTTCGAGCCGCTTGTGGTAGTCGGGCCAGCCTTCCCTCAATCGCGCACGGAACACCTCCTGCATCTCCGAGAACCCTGCATAGCCCACCGCCTGCGCCAGTCGGACCAGCGTCGAGGGCTGAACGCCGGCCCGTTCGGCGATGAGCGCAGCGGTTCCAAGAGCGACTTCGTCGGGATGGCGAAACGCAAAGCCGGCGGCCTGCTTCAGACGCTTGGGAAGGTCTGGGTGTCGCTCGGTCAACAGCGATTTCAATCCTTCGAAATCCCGTGGGGCTTCCGATCCTTGGTCCATTCGGCTGACCTTCACTGGCGTCGTTCGGTCCGAATCTCGTTCATACAGATTAGCATACGCCCCACAAAACAGAACAGGGCTTCCAAAGGCAATACAATCAACGCAGACATTCCGCCGCGATCCAAGCCGGCTCCGTCATTCGGTCGCCGTGGCTTCGATCGCGGGCGCCGCCAGCATCGGTTCCAGATGGACGCTAGGTCGGCTCGAAAGGAGGGTTTCGAGCGCCGGCGGCGCGCGGTTGTCCCCGTCGACCTCGGTCGGCGCCGCCTGTTCGCCGCTTGCCCGCAGGGCGCCGCCGAGGGACGTCCTCGCCCGGTCTCTCAACGGAAGACGTCGCGGTCGCCCGCCCGGGTCGATCAGGCCTTCTCCGCCGGCATGAGCGCGCCGGCCAATCGCCGCCTCGTCGGCCGCTGGCGGATCGAAGCCGACATCTGGGATCGCGACGATCTCTTAATCAGCGGGTCCAAGGTTCGAGTCCTTGTGCGCCCACCATCGAAGTAATTGATAGATATAGCGTATTTAGGCTTGCGCCGTGAACAGGCGCCTGCACGTTTGGGCGTGGTGACCACATGGTGACCACGGAACCGACTTTCGTCGCCCTTTGAAATTCCGCCTTTTTCCCGCCTCGGACCGCGCGAAATCCTTCAACCGAAGTCGCCCAACGCCACCCGTCAGAACAACATTAAAGACTTGTATAGTATTGGCGATGTGTGGTCAAGATCGATTGAGCGCGCTACGCGCCTTTGGCGCCTGGAGCAAAGCCGATTGCGCGGTCCTTACGCAGGTCGAGCAAGACGCTCGCGCCGACTACGGCCTCGCAAAGCGGACAGGTCATTGCAAACAGTTTGCCACCAGGAGGCACGGAACCCCGCCAGCGCATGGTGTCGACCACCAACGCGCTCACTAGCTTGCGACACGAGGGGCATTTTACGCTCCCGCGCATTGGAAACTCCTCAGCGCTCAGGCTGGGACCGTTGGGTGCGGCGAAGAGACTGAGGCGCACTCTTTAATTGGCTCGCGCCGCGGTTTTGCCGGTCGATCGCGGCGGCGCGACCCGTCGACCGTTCATGTCCCGCAGAAGGTCCGGTAGATGCGCTGGTCGGGCGGCGGCGGGTTGGCATAAGCCGCGAACGCCGGCTGGTCCTCATAGGGCGCGGCGAGCGGCTTCGCCAGTTCCTCGGAGGGCGCGAAGTCGCGCCTCTCCACGGCCGCCTCGACGTCGCCTCGGGCCGCGAAAGACTCGAACGTCCCGACGCGGAAGTGACTCGACGCGCCGCGCGCCAGAATGGCCCCCGGCAGCTTCGTTTCTCGCACGACGCTGTCGCCCGTCATGACTGCGGCGAATGCACGCGTCGTCGGAAGGCCGAGCGCCGCCATGACCTCGCTGACGATGTATTCGCGCAGGATGGGACCGAGCGCCGCGCGCCCGTCTCCGCGCCGTGAGAATGGCGTTGGGCCGGAGCCCTTGAGCTGAATGTCGAGGCGCAATCCGCCGCGGTCGACGACTTCGCCGAGCAGGATCGCGCGCCCGTCGCCCAATTGCCGGACAAAGTTGCCGAACTGGCGCCCGGCGTAGGCCATCGCGATCGCCTAAGCCTCTTCAGGAATGCGCCTGCCGGCGAGGACATCGACGCCGTCCGGCATGGCGAGAGCTTCGGGATCGAGACCCAATTGCACGGCCAGATCCCTGTTGAGCTTGACCAGCCGAGGCGCGGAAACCGGCGTCGCGGCGACCCGCGCGTAGAACGCGCCTGGCAGCCGGGCGTGGGAACTGTTGAATGGAATATGCATCGGCACTGCGAAGCGATCTCGTCCGACGCGCGACCCCGCGCCTGTTCCCGACAATGACGCCTGCCGCGCGGCCCAATCCCGCGGCGTCAGCGTCGCCCCGTCCAGCGCTGGAACGCCGGCGGGTGGCGGTAGCGCGACGCTTCCATCAGGTGATCGCAGGCGTTTTCGTTCGCCGGCCACCCGGCGACAGGCAAAAGGAATTTATCCTCGCAGGGCGCCAGATTGTCCAAGTCCGCCTTCGCGGCGATTTCGTGGGCACAGACGAGGGCGGCGGCATCGGACCGCCGGATCTCGTCCCTGCTCTCTTGCCGGTCGGGCGGAACCGCGCCAGAGGTTCCGAGAACGCGCCAGCGCAGCCGCGTGGGGCTCCCTTCGCTATCGCGGCAAGAGCGATTTTGCGCGAGTCATCACGCGAACGGATAATAAAAGACGACCGAGCGAGTCGCCGTGCCATTCGACCCGGAGGGCCAATTGATATTCCGCTCGGCCCAATCTGAGGGGCGGTCGCCGGCTCGCGTTGATCGGACCTCGCGCGCCGGCCCTGGCCTCGCTGACGATCTGCTCGCGCAGCGCGAGACCGCGCGCTTACTTCGCGAACGGATCATAGAATACGAGCGACCTGACCGCCGTCGACTTCCGGTCGGTCCAAACAACTGTCCGCTCCGCCCAATCTGCAGGGCGGCTCGCGTTCAAGGCTGAACGGGACTGGCGCGGCAGAAGACAACGCATTTGCGCCAGCCATGCAACGATCCCGCCTACGGCCCCGGCCTCGGTTTTGAGCCAATCCCGGAATGACGCAGCGCGAATGACATACTTCCACCGCCCGCCATCGTTGGTGACATAGCCGTCAAACCTCCGCGCGTCGAAGATGTCCTTCGGCGATTTCACTTCGAAGATCCGATCGCTTTCCAGGCGCCGACGGAGAATCCGTTTCGCCCGCAGGAGGGGATCGCTTTCTTCCGCCACGGCTTGAAGCGCATCGCGAAAGCAGCGCTCAATGGCTCGCAGCACGTCGCTCTTCTGATACGGAAGGGTGCCGGCGTCGATCGCCATGCAGCCGCCGGCGTAAATCAGCGAAAAGTTCTCGGCCGCGTGCTCCATCGCGCCGCTCATTCGCGTCGTGTTGAGCCCTTCCATGAATTCCGCCATGTAGGCCCTGATGCGTCGCTCGGCGCGCTGCAGGTCCCGCATGAGAAATTCAATGTAGGGCTTCAGCGCCACGCCGTGGTGCCGCTCGCAGGCGTTGCGCACGCGCGTCAGCAATTTTCTCGCCCAGGCCGTCCGTTGATCGAACCGCACCGAAGCTGGCCAGCGGTCGATCACCGTCGCGCACCCTTTGCGGACCGCGGGGATCTCGGTGCACCGGGCATGCTCACCTTCGTCGCGGGTCTCGTCGGCGAGCCGAGCGTAGAAATCAAATGAATGTTCGGCCGTCGAAACGAAGATCGTGCGGTAGTACGCGCTGTCGTCGGTCGTCGCGAAGCTCGATTTGCTGTGGCGGTCGCGCTCGCGACCTTCGGCGATCTGGAAAATGGCCGGTTGAATCTTGCCGTACGCATCCTTCTTCTTGACAAGCCCCACCTCGTTGATCGGCATCAACCGGTCGCAATAAAGGCGGCAGGATTCGCCAACCGCAGCCGACGTCGCCGCCCAATTCGGCAGTTCCTCCTCGCGGCCGACCCCGCCGACTGACGAGCCGACGACAATCACTACGCTCTTGCCGGACTTCGCCCTTCCGTGGATGTTTATACCGAAGGACTGCCGGCCGACGATCTTTAATACGGGCGCGGCGAACGCCGCCGAGAGTGTCGTGATCGCCACGTCTGAAAAACCACAGGGAAAAGCGACCTCTTTTTTCCAACCTGCGAGGTCGCCTTCGGGTCTCGCGCCGCGGCGCTGCGCGTCGTTGAGCCTGCGCGGCGGCAGAATCCTCTGTTGGCGCACGACGGAGTCGATTGTCCCGTGGGTCGTAACGAAGCCCTTGCCGTCGGGCAGCCATCCCGTGCTGGCCGCGTAACGCAACAGCCGGAGCGGCTCGGTGCGTATCGCCTTTTCAACCTCGCGCAGGGATTCGTCGATATTCGGCGACAACGCCGCGTTGTGCTTTCGCAGTCGCAATCGAACCTGCTTGGCATCGTCCGCCACCTCGCGCTCCACCAGCAGGTGGTCGCGACGGCCGCCGACCCTTACGTACTTAAACACCTCGAAGGCCTCGCCGGTAGCCTCGTCTTCGACGTTGGCGAAATGAGCCAGTTCTGCATTTAAAGCCATATTCGTTTCCTCGTTGAACATCGATTTGCGAGTCGCGACGTCGCGGAAAGCGTCACGGTAGCAATCAGCATTTACTCGACACTCCGTATTCTTCCGCCAGCGCCGAGAGTCCCGGAACCTCGCGGAATCGCTCCAGACGCTCATCGATTGAAAACGGTTTCGACCGTGACGAACTCATGCATTTGAGTTCGCGACATTGAGACCGCGTACTCGTTGATCGTTGTGGCGACACGCGTCTGCAACAGTGGTGCTTTGGCACTCGCAAACGCAGGAACGCGGCTGATTGACTCGGAACTGACGCGTCGCGCGCAGCTTGCGCACATTGCGAAACGCCAAAAACGAAAAAAACGAGCCCAACGCGACCGCGCCGAAAACGCCTGAGCGATGCGCTTAAGTCGCGCCGTGCAGTTCCCTGTTTTCTCACCAGCCCGGCGACGCCACAGCGTTCCCTCTCTTCCTGCCAATCTGATCCCGACCGATGTAGCGCGCCTCTGCGTGTCAGCGGCGTTGTGGCCGTTATTTCCGTCGATTCCGTTGCTTTCCCCCGAAATGATCTCGACACACGCGCGACACGCTCCATCTCCCGTTACGTATTCGACGCGGTTGTCGTTTTGTGTCGTTGTCTGTCCTCGTTGGCGAGCGTTTGTCACTATCTGTTGCTGCCGGTCTCTCGTTGTCGATATCCACGAGCTGCTCGTCGTCTTCTCGGTGCCCATCCTCCTCTTGACTGCCGGCGTCCGGCCAACCCTCGGTCTCTCGGACTGCCCATCGAATGGGACGCGTTAAGGATCGGAGTGTAGTCCCGCCGAGAGTCCCCCGCGCCGGTCTGACGCGGCTAAGCGACAGCGGGGACAGCCCCCCTTCAACGACCCGGTCCGAGAGCTCCGTGATCCCGCCCATAGTCGCCGACCAGTTCACGCCTCCGCCGGATAGACCCGACTCGCACGATCTCGACGTCACCATCGGCGATGACGAGCTCATAGCCTTGCAGGAAGAGCCGAGATTCGAGGCCGGCCCTGTCGAGCGCGAGGGCCAGTTCGACGCGCTGCTCGCCCCAGATGGGCTTCTTGCGGGTGCTGTGGGTTGATCGAGAGCCGTTCGGCAGCTTGCGCGGTTCCAGCGAGATGCGCCGGTCAAAGTCCGGCTTCAGCGCATAGGCAAACCCAGCCGCAGCGCCGTCGAAGCGCTCCATGTGGAGGGCGCGCGGCACGATCTCCGTGTCCGGGAACCACTCGCCTAGCTCCTCCCGGGCGCGCCTCATCCGGCGACCTGGCGCGAGGATCCATGCGTGCGGCATCCAGTGCGGCTCGAACGCGTTGGCTTCGTGCTTGTTGGCCGAGATGTCGAAGCCCCCGACCGCCGGTACGCCCAGCGCATCGAGGGCCCCGCGCAGGCGCCGTTCGATCCCTTCGAACACGTCGTGTTGATCGAGATGGCCGTAAGGGATGGCGCGCTTCGCCGAGACGATGTTGATCGCCACCATGTCGCGTTGGTGGTGGTCGAAGAGGTTGCGGGTCGCGTGCACGAACATCCGCTGAAGCGCGCGCCCGCAGACTGGGCATGCGCCGCTGAGGCATCGCCGACTTGGCCGGCAGGCCTCCAGCTCCTCGGCCAGGGCGCGCGCCTCCGGGCTGCGGTCTCGACGCAGGGCCTTGGCGAGCAGCGCGCGAGCGTGCCTCGCCTCGGCGGCGCCCTTCGGAGGATTTCGCGCTTGCCCCTCAGGCCATTGGGGCGGTCCGTCGCGGAAGAAGCGGCGGCCGCCTTCGCTGAGCAGTGCGCGCTTGATCGCGACCAGAGCGCCGCGCTTCTCAGACATTGCCGGCCTCCGGCGCGCTGGTTGAACGACGAACGCGGCTTGCCACCCACTCGTCTATGTCGGTCCGGCTGTACCGGATGGCCCGGCGAGACAGCTGCGCGTAGCGCGGTCCCTGCCCCTTGACCCGCCAGTTCCTCAGCGTTGCGGGCTCCAGGCCCAGCACCGCCGCCGCTTCCTTCTCGTTGAGGAGCCCCGTCGAGCCGGCAGGCGGCGCGACCAGCTTCGCCGGAGGCGCCGTCTTCGGCTCAGCTCGCTGAGGGATCGCGCCGGTGGTGCGCAGGTCCGACGACGGTTCGTAGTTGGCGAGCCCGGCCGGCGCCGCGTCCTGCGCCACGTAGGACTCGCCCCCGACGGCTCCCTTCGTCTCTGCGAGTTGCGACGCGCGCGCAACCTCTTGGCCGCCACCGGCCTGGGCCGCCGCTTGCGCCGGCAATTGAGGCTCGTGCGGCGCGCGCAGCGGTCGCGAGGGTTTCCCGACCAGCACCGCCTTCGAGCGTCCGCACGAGAATGACCGGCGCACGATTGCCGCCGGCTCGAGGCGCGGGAGATTTGATTCGGAGCGGGTGAGATGTAGCGTCGCCTGCGCGACCCGCGGCCCTTTGGGTCCGACGGAACGGTTCACGGACATTGAGTGCTCCTGCTGTTGTTAGCAGGATGACGAAATCACAGACGGAGGCTCGCCACTAAGTCAGGCCTAGTGCTGTCCTAGGACGACGCTCGTCGCTAGACTTCTCGTATCTGTCTGATTATATGGCGCTTTCTATCTCCGGAGGAAGCTGCTCAAAATCGTCAAGTGGTGTCGATGGCAGGCCCTCAACGGCGATTGGATCGAAACGATAACCCCTATGCCTTCTTAGATAATTGCCAATCGCGTTGTGCCTTCCAAAGCAACGCAACAGAGCCTCACGATTTCCAACGCGGAGTAACAACCGCCTACCAAAATCGCTGTTCGAAATATCCGGCGGAAGAAGGCATTTCTCCCTCTCAAAATGGCCGAGGTAGATCAGGGCGGGAACGTATTGATGCCGTTCCCAATAGGTCTTCAGGCTCGATTCCGATCTTGAGGGCCGAAAGCGCTCGCATTTATTATTCAGGAAGGGCTTCTTGAAGGTGGTCAGCACCGCGCGCGCAAGGGTAATACCGCCAAGCTTCCTTGGGAACCGCGGCAAATCTTTGAACCGCAGAGAGAACGCGATCAGCTTTGACGTTTGTCGCGCGTCAAGGCGCATGTCCGCAACTCGAGCTTGAAAGTCACGGGCACGGCTAGTCGAAATTGTGTTTTCCCATCCATTGTTCGCCGTGAAATAGTCGTGTAGCTGAACATAGTCTGGATCCTGGGCCATAATTTGCAGACGACGTTCTTCCGGCGACGATTTGACCTCTTCATTCTCCGAATTTTTCGGGCCCTCGAAATGCTGCAAGAGCCGCAGTGAGGCGTACGCGCGGGCGCGCGCCAGATACGCTCCACTCACCCAAAGCACGAAACCATCTCGTTCACCTGGCGGAGGCCCAGAGCGCTTTCGTCCATGTATGGCCCGGACAAGCTTCGGCCGCCTGCACGTGATGATCGCTAATTGCAGCTCGTAAAGCCGAATTGCTCGGATCGGCAAAGGCTCGCGCTCATTGAGAACAAAACGAGCCGCTTCGCTGACGTCGAATTCCACCAATTTGCTTGCAGCCAACCCGCCCCCCAGCTCGATATGACATTTGCAATGACTCGATTATCGGAAACCGCGCACTGCAACGCAAGTTCAATAGTTGATTTGTCTCAATACGTACTATCGCGGCACCGACGCGGCGTAGCGGCGAGAACCGCGTCTCCGGGGCCTATCGCACTTCGTGGCCGCGCCCCAACTCCGCCGCGCCGACGCTCGGCGGCCGCCTCATGAAGACGAAGCCCGCGCGCTCCGAGTGCTCGGTGAGGCGCTCGGCGGCGATCCGCGCCATGCCGGCCTCAATTACCATTTCGCGAGAGGTCGCGCGGCAGGTGCGCGTAGCCATTGACGCCGGCCGCGATTCTGCCAGCCTAGCCTGTTCGCGTTTTGATTCTTCGAACGGGATTCGGCGTGGATCTCACATTTTTATGGTTCGCCGACGCCGGCGCATGGCCGGAACGTCCAGGCGGCGCCGCCGCGTCCCTCGACCAAGCGGTCGTGGGGCCGAACGCATTGCTCGACCACGTCGAGACGATGCTCGGATTGGGCCGCCCCGCTGTCGCCAACGTCAAACGCATCGCGGTCTATCGCCAAAAGATTGAGGCCTCCGGCGGCCCGAGGTTCTGGTCGGAGTCGTTCGCGCTCGATCCATGGTCATCCTCGCGTGAACTGCTGCGGTGGCGGGACGAATTGATCGAAGCTGGTTGGCGTCCTGGCGTGGGCGCCGCGCGCCGACGCCTGGCCGACCTCGCTGCCGCTGAGACCTCGGGGCCTGCGCTGCCGCTCGGCCGCGCCGACCGGCTGCGCGCGGCCGTCGCTGCGCTCGACGCCGGCGCAAGCGTCGGACTGTGCTCCGTCATGCTGGTCGACTCTCGCGAGACGCTGCCCGCTGGCTGGCGCGCGCTTCTCGATGCTCTGGAGCGGCGCGGCGTCCGTATCGAGCAGATCGCGAAGCCAACGCCGGCGGCAGCGGCGGGCGCCGACCTCAGACGAGTCGCCGCCGGCGGTCGGGATTGGCCGGTCAGGCGCGACGGCTCGCTGACGTTGCTGACGGCGGACACCGAGTTGACGGCGTCGGAAGCGCTCGCTGCATGGCTTGCCGCAGACGCCGAGGCCAACGCCGCCGTCACCTTCGTCACCGGCGATGACACTACGCTTCTCGATCACACCCTCGCCAACTATGGTTTGCCCAGGCTTGGCACGGCGCCGTCGTCGTCTCATCGCGCCTTGTTGCAGGTCCTTCCTCTCGCGTTCTCGCTCGCGTGGAACCCGCCTGATCCCAACCGGCTTTTGGATTTCCTGCTGCTTCCGATGAGCCCGTTGCGGCGCGCCGCGGCGAACAGGCTCGCCGACGCCGTGGCGGAGAACCCAGGCGTCGGCGGAGACGCGTGGCAGGCGGCCTGGAACCAAATCGACGAACAGATGTCGCGGGACGATAGATGGGCCGATCCGCAGAAGCGCGCCGAGCAGCTTGCGGAATGGCGCGAATTGGTTGAGCCTGAACGGCACGACCCAACCGTCGGCATGCCGCGCGCCGCCGCAAGGCGCATCGCTGCGAGCGTCAAAAGTTGGGCGGCGCGGCGATTTTCCGCCGACGAAGATCCTCTCTATCTCACGCTGGCGCAGATGGCGTCCGAGCTGGACGCAGCTGTAGACGTCAGCGGCCTCGATCGTCTCGACCGGTTGCTGATTGAACGCATGATCGAGGAGTCGTCCGACGTTGGAGCGGCGGACCCTGGCGCGATTGCCGAAGCTGCGCCGTGGCGCGCCGTATCGCATCCCGGCGCGGTTTGGGGGACAGCCGGAACGATCGTCTGGTGGCGATTCGCAGATTCGAGCGAAGCGAGCGCCGAGGCGAGATGGAATGAACTCGAACGAGCCGATCTCTCGGCGGCCGGCTATCCTCTCGATCCGCCCGACCTCGAATTGAAACGACTCGCCGCCGCTTGGGAGCGACCGCTCCTTCATGCCAGCGAACGTCTCCTTCTCGTGCTTCCTGCGCTGGCTGCGGGCGTCGAAACCGCCATCCATCCGCTCTGGCACTCGCTGGCGGCGCGCAAGAAGGGGCTCGCGCAGGATGTCTCCGTCAGAGCCGAGGACATCTTCAGCCGCGCGGCGCCGGAGTTCGCCGGGCGGCGACTGGCGCGCGCGCCGGCTCCCGTTTCGCGTGAGCCTGCGGCGCGGCCGGAATGGAGCGCCCCCACGACCGCAATTCAGCCGCGCGAATTTGAGTCGGCGTCGTCATTGGAGAACCTGCTGTCATGTCCGCTCCGGTGGACGCTGCAATACGCATGCGGCCTCCGACCGGGGCCAAGGCAAGCCCTGCCGCGAATCGAACCGATCATTGGGACCATCGCGCACAAGATCGCCGAGGAAATCTTTGGGGCCGGGCAGATCCCGCCAACCAACGTCGTCGAGTCAACGGCGAGGAGGCGTTTCGAGGACCTCCTGCCGCGAATAGGCGCGTCACTACTGTTGCCGGGCGCGGCGGCGGAACTTACCCTCGCGCGTCATGCGATCCCGCCTGCATTGGCCGCGCTGGGCCAGTTCCTCGCGGCGGAACGCCTTACCGTCGTTGGCGTCGAGAGTCAGTTCGAGGTAAGGGACACACTGGCTCCGGGAACCGGCGTGAAGGGTCGCATTGACTTGCGCGCGCAGACCGCCGCCGGTCGGCCGGTGATCGTCGACCTCAAATGGTATCGGACCGACAACTACCTGCGCCAGGATCTCAAACGGGGCATGGCGCTGCAAATCGCCGTCTACGCGCGGCATGTCTCCGACGAGCGCGTTGATGCGGCGGCAGGATACTTCGCCCTGCGGCAACAGCGCTTCCTCACCACCGCTCCGATGCCTGGCGCGAGAACGGAAATCATCGATGGTCCGTCCGCCAGGGAGACGTGGGAAAGGGCTTCGAGGTCGTTCGCGGCGGCGGTCGGCGACCTCGCCGCCGGGAAGGTCCGCGCGCCCTATGAGGAGGCCGACACCAAGCCGGACAAATTCTCGGACCCCTATCTGCTGTCGCCGCCGAAATGCGGTCTCTGCGACTTCACCGGGATATGCGGGGTCGCGCGATGAGCAAGAACACGCTTCGCCCCGTTTCCGTCGTCACCGCCTCCGCCGGGACCGGCAAGACGTACGACCTGACATCGCGCATCAAGGACGCGATCGTCAATGGCGGCGACCCTGAAAGAGTCCTCGCCAGCACCTTTACCGTCAAGGCGGCCGAAGAGCTTCGCGAACGCGCCCGCGAGCGGTTGATCGGCGACGGGCGGGGCGCGGACGCGATCCGACTGCTTGGTGCCAGGATAGGCACGATCAACGGCGTCTCCGGCGGACTAGTGAAGGAATTTGCCTTCGGCCTCGGCTTGTCGCCGATCGTCGACGTTCTCGACGAGAATGCGTCGAAGCGAATCTTTCTGATCGCGGCCAATGAGGCGATAGGCGCCCGGGCCGACGAATTGGGAGAGCTGTCGCGGCTGTTCGGCTACGACACTATGCGCCCGCGCCGGGATTGGCGCGACGACGTCAACAAGATCGTCGAGTTCGCGCGCGCGAACAATGTCGATGAAGGCGCTCTCGCGAATTGCGCCGAGCGTTCCGTCGCCGGTTTCCGCGCGATGGCGCCGAGGCCCCTGCCGGGCGAGACCGCCGTCACGCTCGACGATGCGCTGCGCCGGGCAGTTTCCGCCCTGATCAGGCGAGATCCGGCAACCTTTGGCGGAGGTAAAAAGGTCACCAAACTGACCACCAGTGCGCTGGAGACGCTGCGCGACTTCGGGACCTCAGGAGCGATCGAGGACCAGCCGTGGCACAAATGGGCGAGGCTGAACAAGCTCGAAGTCGCTGTCGCCGACAAAAACGCGTTTGCGGCGGTTATCGCCGGCGCCGGCGCATTTCCCCGGCACCCGCGTTTGCTTGCCCAGGTCGAAACGTACATCCGCGGCGTCTTCGCCTGCGCAGCCGAAGCCATGGCCGCCTACGAGCGATACAAGCGGACACGGGGTTTCGTCGACTTTGTCGATCAAGACCGGCTGGCCCTCGCGCTTCTCGGCAGAGAGGATGTTCGCGTCCAACTGAGCGAACGCGTGCAGTCCGTCTTCGTCGACGAATTCCAGGATACGAGTCCGCTTCAGCTCGCAGTTTTCGTCGAGCTTTCGCAGATCGCCGAATCGAGCGTCTGGGTTGGAGACCCCAAGCAGTCGATCTACGGCTTCCGGGGCACGGATCCCGAACTGATCGCCCGCGTCGCTCAGGATGTCCGCACAGCGACGGGCGGCGACGACGCGACGCTGAGCAAGAACTATCGCAGCCAGTCGGGCCTGGTCGCCTTCTTCAACGACGCTTTCGGGCGAACGTTCGAGATGGCAGGACTGCCGTCTCGCGCCGTGCGGGTCGACGAGGTCGACCGCAGCGACTTGCCTGAACAATCGCCGCCCGTGGCGGTCTGGCGGCTTTCCGGCAGGACAAACGCTCAGCGCTACGACGCGATCGCGGCTGGAGTCGCAGCCGCCATCGCATCAGACGGCGACTGGATCGTCGCCGACCGTGGTGCCGCACGCGCCCTCGCGCCTGGCGACATTGCCGTGCTCTGCCGCAACAATGCTCCCTGCGCGGCAGTGGCGGCGGCGATCGCCAGAACCGGACTCAAGGTCGCAATTGAACGCAACGGCCTATACGGAACGCCCGAGGCGCGCCTCGCGCTGGCTGCGCTGCGATGGTGCGCCGATATGCGCGACAGCGTGGCGTTGGCCGAACTTGCGCATCTGCTGCATGAGGGAGATGCGCAGCCGGCGTGGTTCGAAGCCAGTTTGGCTGGCGACGCGATTGATCGCATCGCGCCTCTCGTTCCCATCGCCGCAGATCTGCGCGCGGTGGCCGCCGGCGGCGTTCATAAGACTCCCCTCGAATTCTTTGACGCAGTTCTCACCCGTGGAGGCGTTGCGCGATCAATTTTGAGATGGGGATGGCCAGACGATCGGCTTCTCAATCTCGAACAGCTCCGCTCGCTGGTCGCCGCCTACCAGGACGAGCGCAAGCGGGATCGGGCGCCGACAACGGTCACCGATCTCTGCGCTTGGCTTGCCGATCAGGAAGCGCAGCAGCCGGCGAGTCGTTCTGCGGACGCCGTGACCGTCGCCACCTACCATGGTTCGAAAGGGCTCGAATGGCCGTTTGTCGTCCTGACCGACCTCGACGACGAGTCGAAGGCGAGCGCCTTTGGCGTCCGGGTCGCGAGCGACAAATCGTGGAGCGAGATCGATTGGCGGAACCCCCTCGACGGCCGCTGGGTGAGGTTCTGGCCGTGGCCCCTGGGAGCGCAGAGAGACAACGTCACGCTCGACGCATCGGCGGTGAACTCGCCCGAGGGGAGAGCGGCCGCACAAAATGAGCGCGCCGAACGGATTCGGTTGCTTTACGTCGGCGCGACGCGCGCTAGGGACTACCTCGTCCTCGCGGTTCCACCTTCTACCTCCGGGTTGCCCTGGCTGGATGAATTGCGAGCCGACGACGGAGCGCCTGCGATCTCTGTCCCCGCTGTCGGTGCCACGTCGATGGGCGTGAACGGCAAGGATCATCCGGTTCGCGTCTTCGAATTTGCCGCCACTCCGGAAACGCCCTCGGCGACGCTTCCTTCGGTGTACACAAGTCCGACCGTCGAGGTTCCGTCCTTCCTGCCGCTCGCTATCAGACCGAGCGCTGAAGCGACCGCCGAAGACGCGCGCATCGTCGAAGAGGTCGACCTCGGCGTCCGGCTGCCGTTCTCCGGCTCGCCCGATATGAACGACGTCGGCGAAGCTCTCCATCGATTCCTGGCGGCCGACGACCCCGCACGGGACGAGGCGCAACGCATCGCTCTCGCGGCACGTCTCCTAGAGGCCTGGGGCGTCACTGGCTTCGATCCTCGCGACGTCGCCTCAATGGGAGCCCGGTTCCGGCAGTTCGTGATCTCCCGCTGGCCAGGAGCGACGTTGCGTCGCGAGGTGCCGATCAACTGGCGCGTTGGCGGCCGTACCTTGGCCGGCCGCCTCGACCTTGTCGTGGAGGCAAACAGCGAAATCGTCGTCTTCGACCACAAGAGTTTCCCCGGCGGCCGCGCGCAGTGGTTCGACCAGGCCAGGAAGTACGCCGGCCAGCTGCGGTCCTATGGCGACGCAGTTCGCGCCGCGACGTTAGCAACAAAGACCGTCCGCCTTGCTTTGCATTTGCCGATCGGAGGCGAGGTCCTGTTCGTTGAGTGAGCGAGCTGAGCGAAGCCAACTTGCCGGTAGAGCCATCACGTCTTAACGCGCGCCGTGGTGCGACGAGTTTGTCGGACCTTGAGACCCTCGTGTGGACGCGCGGGCCCTACATGCCGCTTGCCGGGCTCAACGATCGCATGATGTGCCCGCGCTGTGGCAACCGCCGCGTCAATCTGATATTCGAGCCGCCGACGATCGCGGGCAGGGCGCAGGTTTAGTCTCTGTCCAGTTGGCCTAAGCCGGCTCTCCTGCGGCGTAGGTTCGACTGGCTACGAAAAGAGCGGCTTGACCGCAGCGAACACGCCGATCGCCTTATAGGCGCTCCGCGAATTAGCGGGGAGGACGTTGACAGGTTTTCCCCAACGCTCACCGATCGAAGGATCGGCTGTAAAGGCCGGACGCCCTCCGAATACCGTCATCGGAAACTCGCGCGGCGCCTTCGGAAGAACAGACCAAGGGAGACTTCCGCCGTCATCATGAGCATCGCCCGTGGGATTGGGTGCCAACGCTCGAATATTCTGGCGATCGAAACGTAAGCCTTGGGCGGAAAGGTTCGAAAACATCCATTCGAGCGCCCGGTCAGAGAGCCCGGTTTCCGGGTAGCCGCCGCCGACATCCGAATGAGAACCTGGAAATATGACCTGGGTGGTGTTGTCTCTCGGCGTCCAATAAGTCGGGAAGAAGTTGGCACGATTTTCGTCGGCCGCCAGGACGTGGAAGCCGTTCAGCACCTTGGGGCTGAGATCGGTGTTCGCGATGTTGAAGTCGTAGCCAAGCCAGCCGTCGGGTTCTGGCTTGGGAATCCCCATGGAACTTACGGTATCGAAGACGGCGACCGCGCGAATGCGCTCAACATCGACATAGTCAGCGGGCGTGAGCGTGGGGACCGTCTCTCCCAACTGCAAGAAAATATTCGTGAGATTCGACGCTCGGGCAAGCCACGGTTGCCCGGCGCGATATTGGTACCAGGCGGCGATGCCGCGCAGATAGGCGGCGTTCTTGTTCTCGGGGTGGTAGTTCGCCGGATTGAGGAGGCCCTGTCCAACCACGAAACCGGCGAGGCAGCGCGCGGCAGCGGCGCCGCGGCGCGAAGGTTGTCAGCCACGGGCGCTATGTCACGTTCCAGATGGCGGAGGTCGCGATCCCCAGAAACCTGTTCGCCGACATTCTGCGGCTCATCGCGGAACTGCCGCCGCCGCCCGTTACATTGACAGGGTGATGCGTTGACAGGGTGATCCGTTCGGTTGTCGCGCGTTCCATCAAAAATCACGGGAGACGTGCGCCTTGATGAAATCGGCATTCGCCTTTTCCATGTCCGCCGCGCCTCGCGAAGAGGCTTGGGAGTCCACAAGCCCGCGCGCCGACCATTCGCTCTTGCTAAAGACCGTCGATGGCGGCAATCTCGCCCCCGGTTTGGCCTTCATCCGGCGGATGTCGGTTCAGCGAGGAGCCTGAAAATGGAAGCGGCAAGCGAAACGGAAGCCGCCGCGGCGCAGGTCAAGAAAGCGCCGTCGTCGAAAGGCCCCACGGCACCCGCCGCGGCGAACGCGAATGCGGAAAAAGTCGAAGCCGGGCGCAATCGGATATTCGACGCGCTGGTGACGCCCGACGACGACATCGCGGGCCTGGTCGCCTATTCCCTCTACAAGCAGAACAAGCGCGCCTGGCTCGACGACTTCATCAAGGCGACGGGCCGCGCGCCGAGCGACGCGGAGTCCCGCGCCTATATCATCGGCGAAAGCACGGAGCGGCGGCTCAACGCCTACCGCCACCTCGCCGCCGAGACGCTCGCGGGGCAGGGGCCGCGGACCCAGTCGGGCATCAGCGCGGCGCGCAAGGCCAGCACGATCGCCGGCGCGCTTTGGGCGCTTGTGGTGATCGTCGCGCTGGCGGTGCTCGGCCTGGCGCTGCACGCGGGCTATCTGACGCCGCCCAAGTAGTCAGCGCACCAGCTTAGCTTGCGCGCGGCGCGCCGGGTCGATTCGGCCAAGGCCGGGAGGTTGGAATGTCGTGCAAGTTTTTGCTATACGGCGTCTTGATGATTGTGCTGTCGGCGCCGCTGGGAGGTTGCCTCGACGTTGCGACAAGCAAAATGAACCGAGGGTCCACCGCGCCGCCGCCCCCGCTCTGTCGGAACGGCATCTACACGGACGGGGAGACTGTCGGATATGGATGCACGCCGACGGCCCCAGCCGCTTACTGAGCGTCTGCCGAATGTGTGGCGATTGACGGAAAATCGCGTCGACGAACTGGTCCACCCCCATTGAAATGGTCCACCCCGAAGTATGTGTTTGGACGAGGAGGAGGACCACAATGCCGAGAAAGCAGCACAAGCCGGAAGAGATCGTCGCGAAGTTGCGCCAGGTTGATGTCCTGACGTCGCAGGGCAAGTCGGTGGCCGATGCGATCCGTGAGCGCACTCCCGCAATGTTCGCCGGTGCGTTCGCATCCTTTCGGGTAAACGGAGTTCGACTAACAATCGCAGCGGAGCAGCAAGATGAAGATGAATAGAGAGCATGTCACGATGGACGGCGAAGAACTGGAGTTGCTAGAGCGGTACGAGGCGCAATTTGGCGAGACGCCTCCTGTAGGCTTCCTTGACCCTAAAGCATCCAAGCGAATGATTAAGCGTGCGCTCCGAAGCAACCGCCCTTTCAGTGAGAAAGACGTGGAGTCGAAATTAGATACGCTCTGAGCCGCCTTCCTCGATGCCCTTGAACGGCTGCGGCGTGCCAATGTGATCGAGGCTTGTGTAAGTTTTCTGCTCCGCTGCTACTCAGACCCCATTTACGGCTAGCTAGGGAAGGCCGTTGCGTCGAGCCACTCGCCAAGAGCCTCCTGAACAACGGGGGAGACAGTAACGTAACCTTCCTCCATTAGGGCCAATCCGGCATTGACGCATTCAACGACGGCATCAGGGTCGGCGGTAAGATCGACACGGACTCTCGATGTAACAATCGAGCGTTGCCCCCGTTCGCCTGATTCAGAGCGGCCTTGAAGGCCAACTTGGGTTGATAAATTGCACAACGCTACGACGTGACGATTTGAAAGCCGAGAAAGACGGGATGAGTCATTCGCCAGCCGTTCGAGCTTTAACATTCACATCCCCCTTACGGACAAGAACGCCCAAGTCGTAGCCCTGATAGTGCAGATGTGGACAAATCCCCTATTGGCCTCTGGGTATTATTCGATCTGAACGACCGGGTTGGGCGGAAAGGCGACGTTCTTTCACCAGCGACAAACATTCTCATCAAAACAAATACGCGGTTTTAGTCGCCCGGCCAGTCTTTCGGTAAAGCAAAAATGCTTCCGAATGTTTCTCCGTCGACCCTATGAAATTTGCCGTCGAGCGGGTTGAGTTCATCTGCGCCGAGGTCGATCGGCGGAAGTGCGGTATGGGCCCAAGGGTTGCGGATTAGGCATCCATTGCGCGATGCAAAATTCCACGGGTCAACGTTTCTTGTTACAAACACCGCGCTCAGGCCTCTTTTTCGCGGCCCGCTTGGTCCATACCAAATCCCGTCCGGGTTGCGGCTTTCATCAGCTTTCTGAGTCCCGTTTGGAAGTCGGCGCACAACTACACATCGCGTGCCGAGAAGCGCAATCAGCACATTCTCCTCGTCCGGGAAGAACTCGGGCGTGTGAATGGCGACGACGTATGGATGATCAAGCGCGCCATACCGCGATGCTTTTTTCTCTAGCGCAGCACGAATATCGTCATAAACTTTCACCCGCCCCAGGGGAAAATGCCTGACCCCAATCGCGCGCCCGGCTCTTTCCCGAGTGTGCCGTGGAAACGCAAAAAGACTCATGCTCATGCCGTGTTCTTCATAGACGAAAGGCGCTGCTTCCTTGGCTCTATCGCCATCCGGGAGCCCGGCGATCCATTTTTCGAGCTTGCGCTTCATGCGATTGATTGAAATGGGCGCTGTCGGGACGCCGTGTACGGTTAGATCAAGGAAGTGCGCGGGGGACGGCGTTCTGTCGAGCGCTGTTAGCGCTTGATTCAATCGCAACTGCGCCGCTGTTTCTTCTTTCGAGCGCCCAGTCGCCATCACCGCTTCAAGGTAAAACCGATTACCGTCACGACTTTCGATAAGAAAGTCCGGGATTTAGGCGTGTGCTCAAGCTTTGGTTCGATCGAGATAACTTTATATCCGCGTGTTAGAGCGAGTTCATGGAGAAACAGCTCAAAAAAAGCGCTTAGGTGTTGATCGTCAATAGTGGAGCGAAATCTTCGCAACAGAGCATCCCGATGATCGGCCGGATACCGATCGAACCAATTATCGACAAGTCGCCGGACGCGAACTGCCTCAACGCGGCCTGAGGCGTTCAGATAGGCAAAGGCCGTTTCATCCTGGTTCGGCGGATCGACTCTTGCGCGAGGTATGTCGTCAAAAGCGCTCATGTGAGAGCTTCGAAAAACAAGCTTTCTTCACTTGATTGCCGTTTTGGCGGCCGGTTTGGCGCGCGCGCACAGCCTTGCAGCCCTTCCGCGAGCACAATTTCCAGGCGCGCGGAACCT
>Ga0326727_10012271_pt1 | contig 19562 bp, 15 predicted proteins | sample MB2enrmetagenome_FD_207643 | JGI IMG/M metagenome (GOLD analysis project Ga0326727, IMG submission 207643) | Lab enriched peat soil microbial communities from McLean, Ithaca, NY, United States - MB29MY | ecosystem: Environmental > Terrestrial > Soil > Wetlands > Peat | place: USA: New York...
AGATCCAGTTTTATGGTCAGCGGGGCGGCACGCAGTTCCAGATCGTCTTCTTCGATGGGCGGGTAGAGAGTATCCCAGAATTTATCGAGCAGGCCGTGGCAGACTTTCAGGCCCATGGCGAGGCCAGGGAATCCTTCTTTGCGCAGGAGCGCATCAGTCAGCCACGCCGCGATTTGGAGGTCTTTGGTGCGTTTTTTCAGTGCGTCGGTGGAGAGAGAGATGGTTTTGGGGAGATCGGCAACCTTACGTTCGGTTTGCCACGCTCCCTGGTTGAGATTGTCGTCCTCGCGGCGGGCTTCTTTAATGGCGTCATAGACCGGGTCGTAACGGAGGTCCTGGCCGGACGGATTGGCACCCGGGATGGGCTGTAACAATTCGTCGACGAGCTTCGGCACATCTTCGAGGAGTATCATTGGGCAGCGACGGCGGCTTCCACTTGAAATTCCAACTGCCGCACCTCCAGGAGCGGGAACTCTTCCCCGTCGACGAGAAAGACTTTCTGGCCAGCGGGATATTCCTTGCCGTGGTCGTCGGCGTTCCAGACAGTGGTCCGGCCCAGCCACACGGATTCATCGGGATCCTTCCAGGAAAAAGGATAGATGGCGGGGATGATGACCTGGCCGAGATCAGTACCTTTGAAGGAGGGTCCGGTCATCACGGTCGCGTCGGCCCACAGCATGTCGCGCAAGCGTTTGGGCGGGTCCATGGCGATGGATACGATATGGCGGAAGGGAATCCAGAGATAGGCTCCCGCGGCATACACCTCCAGGCGGGCTCCGATGTCCGGATCGGCATCCCGAAAGGACGTGAAGGGTTTGCCGTTGAGGGTGCCGGGGATGTCCGCAGGCGCATCGGTTTTGGGGAAGGTTTCGGTGCGGAATAGTTCGTTGCGGTTTCGCTCAGCATGCAGAGCGGAGTAATAAAGGGTGGCGCCGAGCTGGGTTCCCTTGTCGCCTTGCGAAAGAACGCTCAGCTGTTTTTCGGCGCGATCGTACTGGCCGGAAAAACACAGGAGCTCAAAAAGAAAAGTCCTCTGGGGGACGTCGCCAGGATGGTCTCGGAGCCAGGCGCCCAAAGCGCTGATTGCGTCGGAAACCCGGCCGGCATTGAATAAATCTTTGGCTTGTATCATGCGGATTAGCGGCTACCACGGGCAGACCACAAAACATGGCCTGCCCCAGGGAGGCTGCGGGACCGGCCTTAGAACTTGTCCGGCGCGGCGTAGTCAGATTTAAGGGTCTCGAGGTTGAAACCGGCAGCGACAGCGCCGTCGAGAGTGCCGTCGTCCTTTTCCGCCTTGTAGGCAATTTCGATTGCCTGGAAGGCGAAACTGACGGATTCAGTGGGGTTCTCGTTGCTGCCGGATTGCTGAACCGAAGTGATCAGCGCGTCCTGCAGATACACGCGATAGTAATCCGCCTGCGCTGTGCCTACCGGCTTGTCATAAAGTATGTAAACTTTCGACAGAATGTCGCCAGAGCAACAGTGGTTGAAAAGGGTGGTGGAAGTTTTGTCGAGCACCTTCATGATCGAGAGATTAGAAAGGTCTGCCCGTCCGGCTTTTGCCTCCATACCGGAGGCGCCAGCCCCGTATGTGGAAGTATTGGACGCCCCAATACTGAACGAAAGAATATCAATGAACCCGGTTTTACTGGTGCTCGGACCGGTAATGCCATCGACGTAGAGATATGCGTTTACAGCCATTTGTTTAGCTCCTTGGATTTAGTCAAATACTTTGGACCTGGTTGATGGAAAACGGTTACTTCGCGGGCGCCGGAAGTTCGGCGACCAGACGAAGTGAAACGGTGAGTTCGTCCAACTGGAAGTGCGGACGAAGGAACGCAACGGCTTTGTACACGCCCGGCTTGCCGGGAACCTCCGATACGTCAATTCGGGCTTCGCGTAACGGACAACGCGCCTTCATGGACGGCGACGCATTATCATCCGGCACGACGTAGGTGGTGATCCAGCGGTTGAGGAACGTTTCGGCCTCGCTACGCGACATAAAGCTTCCGATCTTATCGCGCATCATGGCTTTCAGGTAGTGAGCAAACCGGGCAACCGCCATCATGTACGGAATCTGGGTGGATAACCGTGCATTGGCGTTGGCTGCATCAGTGTCGAAGATCTTGGGTTTCTGGGCCGATTGAACGCTGAAGAAGGCGGCGTAATCGGTGCCTTTGCAGTGAACCAGGGGAACGAATCCGAGATCCGCCAGTTCCTTCTCGCGGCGGTCGGTGATTGGCACTTCGGTAGGGCATTTCATAGCCACGTCACCCTCATCGGTGTAGAAGTTGTGGACCGGGAGTCCCTCCACCAGGCCGCCTCCTTCCACGCCGCGCATGGCGACGCACATGCCATATTTGGAGAACGAATTGGTCATGCGGCTGGCGAGCGCATAGGCGGCATTCATCCAGAGATACTTGGAGTGGTCCGAGCCGTCGACATGCTCTTCGTAATTGAAGGCTTCCACCGGCTTGGTGTCTTTGCCGTAAGGCAAACGGCCCAAGGTGCGGGGCAGGCAGAGCGCCACATAACGGGAGTCCTCCGTCTGGCGGAAACCCTTCCACTTGGCGTACTCGGTGGTGTCGAAAATCTTGGCGAGGTCACGCGGCGCATCCAGGCTGGTGTAGCTGGGGAGATTGAATAGATCGGGTGAGGCGGCGCTGACGAAGGGCGCATGCGCGGCCGCGGCTACGTTGGAGATTTTCTCGAGCAATTCAATGTCTTCGGGGTGTTTGCCGAACTCGTAATCGCCGACGAGTGCGCCGAAGGGCGAACCGCCGTACACGCCGAATTCTTCCTCGTAGACCTTTTTAAATAGGGCGCTTTGATCGAATTCAGGGGCGCGCTGCAGATCCTTGAGCAGCTCCTTCTTGGAGCAGTTCATGACCTTGATCTTGAGTTGGGTACCGGTTTCGCTCTGATCCATCAGGTATTTGAGGCCGCGCCAGGAGCCTTCCAGCTTCTGGAAAGCGGCGTTGTGCATGATCTCGTTCAACTGCAAGGAGACCAGGTGATCGATCTGTGCGATGCGGGAGTTGATCATCATCTCCGCGTCCCGCGCGATGGTCATGGAGCCATCAATGTATTGGGAAATGAATTCCTTGATGAGATTGCGCCCGCGCTCTTTCGAAGCGGGCTCGACCCCAAAGCGGCCTTCCTCCACAATTTGGTCAAGCAGGCCCTTCTCGACCGTCTGTTCCTGCGCAGCCGCCGCGGTTTGAGCAGCTTGTGTCTCAGCCATTGGATCCCTCCTTGATTTCACCCTTCAACTTTTCCAGCTTTTCAGTATTGCCGACTGCCTCGAGGAGCAACTCTTCGAGTTTGTCGTTGCCCTGCAGGCTTCCCCGGAGATCCGAGAGGCGTGTGCGAAGATCCAGGAGCTGTTTGAGGGGCGGGACCTGGCGCGCGACATTTTCCGGTTCGAAGTCTTCCATGCTTTTGAAATTGAGGTTGACCTTCAGGTTGGGAGCGTCCGGTTCGTCGCTGAGCTTGTTTTCAACGGCGAAGGATAGATGGGGCTTCATGCCCTCGAGAACAGTATCGAAGTTGTCTGGGTTGACTTCCACGAATTTCCGTTCCTTCAGTTTCGGCAGAGGTTCAACCGGCTGGCCGGTGAAATCTCCGAGAACTCCGACTACAAAGGGTAATTCTTTGAGTTCGATGGCGCCACCGGTTTCCACATCGTAGGTAATGTGTACGCGCGGGGAGCGGACGCGATCTAACTTATGCTGTGTGCTTTCTCTCGCCATGCTTCTGTCTCCTTAAGCGACTTTTGTCGTCCAAAATGATCAAAAAATATGCGGCTGAAGTGTATGCTTAATTACAAAAAGCGAAGTTCGGAGGGTGGGGCGAAGGAGCCAGGTACCTGGGTTGAGTAACTCGTAAGTCATTCCGAACTGGGAAACTTCCCACCTCCGTACCATGATCCAAAGGTCTCCGTGATTTAAAGTCCGGTTTGAATTATAGCTCAAACGGACCGAGTGAGGGCATCCGTTTGCAACCGTAGTTGTTGGTTGCAAAAAATCTCTGCCCATGCGGGCGCCGGAGGGAGCCGAGGGCCTTGCTGGAGCGGCCTTACGGAATACCCGGATTCGAAGGGGTATATAATAACCTCTTAAGAAAGCGCTATAAGACCTGAAAGTCTGAATCCGCATGGCGGGCTGGGCGCCGAGGCCCTCCGCGGGGAGATAAGTCCTCCTCCTTTCCGCTAACCTATCGAGTATGCTTGTTTACGCAAACGGCCAGACCAGTGGTTTGTGGTGGAGGAAGGTGCTGATAGCGGCAGCCATCGCGGCTATGGCGCCTTCCGCTTACGCGAATATGATTTACAGTAACCTGGGGCCTGGGAATACCTACTTTTACGGCGCCGGTGATACGGTTTCCGGAACGTCAGCCACCTATCTGGGCTCACCGATCGGGCTGTCGGAGGTCGCAGTAGAGTTTACGTCGAATTACGACTTTGTACTCGGTGAGATTGACGTTGCACTGAGCAACAGCAACGGAACGAACAGCGCCAGCCTGATGTTGTGTGAAGATTCAGGCGGCGTACCCGGAACGGCGATCGAATCCTGGACGGTCACCGACCTCCCCGCTTTCGGAAGCACGTCCACGGAGCTGCAAGCTGTTCTCCCGACATCGATCGTGACTTTACTGGGGGGCCAAGACTACTGGGTGGTAGCAGCAGCCATTACCGCCGATACGTACGACATCTGGAATCTTGATGGTAATGGGTCGGGTGCAGGCGGTTTAATGGCCCAAAACACGGGCTCGGGCTGGGCAACAGCAGAGCTGCCCGACAGTCAAATGGCTTTTGCGGTTCAGGGCGAGATCGTGCCAGAGCCCGGAACGTTCTGGTGGGGTTTCGCCGGGGTGATCCTGGCTGGAATTCTGTCACGTCGGGACTATGTCATACAATCGGTTAAGGCTGCTAACAGGCAGCAGGCAAAGTAACTGCCGCACGCTTTCTTGAGGTGGATGCGAAACATTGGTCACCTCCCAGGTGTGCAAGCAGTTGCTACCACGGGCTATATTATACTGGTGTATTTAAAAGTAGCAGTTTAAGGAGCTTGGCGGAGAAAGCGAAGGTCCGCTAAGTCCTTGCAAGTTAAAAGCATCGGGGTGAGACATCCACAAAATGAGCCGCATGAAGGCGTTAATAACAGGCATAACCGGCCAAGACGGTTCATATTTGGCCGAATTACTTATCTCCAAGGGGTATGAGGTCCACGGCCTAGTCCGGCGAGTGGCTTTGGAGGACCCTACCCACAGACTGACGAGAATCGCATCCATTTTAGACCAAGTGCACTTACATGCGGGCTCTCTTGAGAGCTTCCCAAGCGTTTACAATGTCGTCCGTGCCGTTGAACCTGACGAATGCTATCACCTTGCAGCCCAGAGTTTCGTCAGCTATTCGTTTGACGACGAGTTTTCAACGTTGCAAACCAATATAAATGGGACTCACCACATATTGGCGACCATCAAGGATGTGGTGCCAAAGTGCCGCTTCTACTTTGCTGGTTCGAGCGAGATGTTCGGCAAGGTGGCTGATACACCGCAGACGGAAACCACCCGGTTTCATCCGCGTTCCGCCTATGGAATCAGTAAGGTGGCCGGTTTCGATTTGACGCGAAATTACCGGGAGGCCTATGGCCTGCATGCCTCAAGCGGCATTTTGTTTAATCATGAATCGCCGCGTCGGGGATTCGAGTTCGTCACACGGAAGATTACCGCCGGGGTGTCGCGGATCGCGGCTGGCGAAACCAAGGTGCTGCACTTGGGTAATCTGGATGCCAAACGGGACTGGGGCCATGCAGCGGATTATGTGAAAGCCATGTGGCTCATGCTGCAGCAAGACCAACCGGACGATTACGTTGTGGCTACAGGGAAAACGCATTCGGTTCGGCAATTTGCCGAGGTTGCCTTCCGGTGCACAGGGCTGGACTATGAGAAACACGTGGTAATCGATCCCCTGCTTTACCGTCCCGCAGAGGTTGACCTTCTGGTGGGGAACCCCGGGAAAGCACATACGCGTCTCGGATGGTCATCGAAAGTGAGCCTGGAATCACTGATCTGGGAGATGGTAGAAACGGATTGCCGCGCCAAGGGAGTGGCTTTAGATAGAGAAAAGTTCTACAGCAGAGACAGCGTCGCGTCGTGTTAAACCTGCGGATTCGCAACGAACCGTAAATATGCAAGTTGTCATCCTTTGCGGGGGCCAGGGAACCCGCCTGCGAGAAGAAACGGAGTTCCGGCCGAAACCCATGGTCGAGATTGGCGGCCGCCCAATTCTCTGGCACATCATGAAATGCTACGCCCGTTACGGGTTCGGAGATTTCATTCTCTGTCTCGGTTACCGCGGCAACATGATTAAAGAGTACTTCCTGAATTATGAAGCCATGAACAACGACTGTACGGTCTGCCTGGGGAATAAACGCCAGATCACCTACCACGGCGAACATGGGGAAAGCGGTTTGAGCGTCACCTTGGCGGAAACCGGTGCGGACTCGATGACCGGCGGGAGGCTGAAACGGGTCCAAAAATATGTGGACGGGGATGAATTCCTCCTGACCTACGGCGACGGTCTTTCGGATGTCGATATCACCCGTCTTTTACAATTTCACCGATCCCACGGCCGTCTTGCGACCGTGACCGCGGTTCGCCCGATTTCACGCTTTGGCTTGATGGACGTAGCTCCGGAAGGCGGTGTCCTGGAGTTCTTAGAGAAGCCCCTACTGGAAGGCTGGGCCAGTGCAGGTTTTTTCGTTTTCAATCGCAAGGTTTTCGACTATCTCTCAGGCGACAATTGCATTCTGGAGAGAGAGCCGATGGAACAACTCGCTAAAGAAGGCCAGCTCGTGGCCTATCGTCATGATGGTTTCTTTTACGCGATGGATACTTACCGCGAGTTCAAGTATCTGAATGATCTCTGGTACTCCAAAGAAGCTCCATGGAAGGTGTGGGAGTGAGTCATGCGTTTTGGAATCAGCGCCCGACTCTCGTCACTGGCGCAACTGGTCTGGTTGGCGGCTGGCTGGTCAAGCGGCTGGTAGCAGCCGGCGCTGACGTTGTTTGTCTGGTCCGAGATTGGGTTCCGCAAAGCGAACTGGTGCAATCCCGGGATATCGAGCGCGTGAAAGTTGTTCGTGGCGACGTTCGCGACCAAGCCATTCTGGAGCGGGCTCTGGGCGAATTTGAGATTGACACCGTGCTGCATCTTGCCGCCCAGACTATTGTGGGAATCGCCAACCGCAATCCGGTTTCGACTTTTGAATCGAATATCCAAGGTACCTGGGCACTGCTGGAAGCTGCCCGACGAAGCCCGGCAGTTCGGCAGATCGTGATCGCATCGTCGGATAAAGCCTACGGCGATCAGCCAACGCTACCCTACGATGAAGGGGCTCCTCTCGAGGGACGGCATCCCTACGATGTAAGCAAGTCCTGTGCCGATCTGATAGCCCAAGCCTATGCCAAGACCTATGGTTTACCGGTGGGGATCACCCGCTGCGGGAACTTCTATGGCGGCGGCGATCTGAACTGGAGCCGGATCGTGCCAGGCACGATCCGGTCGTTGCTAGCCGGACAGAGGCCCGTGATCCGTTCCGATGGCAGCTTGATCCGAGACTACTTTTATGTGGAAGACGGCGCCGCCGCGTATATGTTGCTGGCGGAAAAATTGGCGGCCGACCCGACCCTTCGCGGACACGCCTTCAACTTCTCCAATGAGGTACAGGTGACCGTGCTTCAGCTGGTGGAGTCTCTTACCAAGGCCATGGGATCCGCACTTGAGCCGGATGTTCGCAACGAGACCCGGAACGAGATTCAGCACCAGTATCTCAGCGCGGCCAAGGCACGGCGGATGCTAAACTGGAAACCATTGTTCACGCTGGAGCAAGGCCTGGCGCAGACCGTGGCGTGGTATAGGGAGTTTTTGGCAAGTGACTGATCGCGCCAGCCAACTTCGTGCCCAGATTCTCGATCTCGCCGCGGAGTTTCAACGAGAACAGTTTCCCGCAAAGCCGTTCGTGGCCGGAGAGTCGGTCGTACCAGTTTCGGGAAAGGTTCTGGACGCGGACGACATGCGGAATCTGGTGGATGCCTCGCTGGATTTCTGGCTAACCACGGGTCGGTTTGCCCTGGAATTCGAACGCCGCTTCGCCCGCTTCTTTGGCCTGCGCAGCGCCTCTTTGGTAAATTCCGGATCTTCCGCAAATCTGGTAGCGTTATCCTGCCTGACTTCACCCAAGCTTGAGGACCGCCGGTTGACTCCGGGCGATGAAGTCATCACTGTCGCAGCCGGCTTCCCAACCACTGTGAATCCTATTCTGCAAAACGGACTGGTCCCGGTGTTTCTCGATGTCACCACCCCGACCTTTCAGGTAGACGTAAGCCAGTTGGATGCGGCGCTGAGCGACAGAACCAGGGCCATCGTGATCGCCCATACCCTGGGCAACCCATTCGACCTGAAGACGGTTAGCGAATTCGCCAAGAAACATAAGCTTTGGCTGATTGAAGACTGTTGCGATGCCTTAGGCGCCACCTTCGGCGGCCGCAAAGTGGGAACGTTCGGCGACCTGGCCACGTTCAGCTTTTATCCCGCGCATCACATCACCATGGGAGAAGGTGGCTGTGTCATCACGGATTCTCCACAACTTAAGGTGTTGCTGGAATCTTTTCGCGACTGGGGACGCGACTGCTGGTGCGACCCGGGGAAAGACAACACCTGCGGGAAGCGGTTCGACTGGCAACTCGGGGATTTACCTTGTGGTTACGACCACAAGTACACGTATTCGCACATCGGCTACAATCTCAAACTGACCGATATGCAGGCCGCCATCGGCCTCTCTCAGTTGCAGAAACTGCCCCGGTTTATTGAAGCCCGGCAGCGAAACTTCCAGTTGCTTCACGACGGCTTGCAGGACCTGCAAGAGTTCTTCGTCCTGCCGGAGGCGACGGCGGGATCCGAGCCCAGTTGGTTCGGCTTTCCGATGGCCGTCCGGGAAGACGCTCCGTTCCCACGCGAACGGGTCATCCGTTATTTGGAGGACAACAAGATCAACACGCGGCTGGTTTTTGGCGGCAATCTCATCCGGCAACCCGCCTATCGCGACGTCAAGTACCGGACAGTATCTGGTCTTAAGGTGTCCGACTTCATGATGAATCAGTCATTCTGGATCGGCGTCTATCCCGGTCTGGGGACGGAGGCGATTGCTTATATAGTGGAGATCTTCCATAAAGCTATCCGCGACCTCACCCATATACTTTAGAATGACGCCAGTTGAAACCCATTCGATAGCGCAGTTCGCCGCGAAAATCCGCGCGCACGCACTCCGCATGGTACACAGCGTGAATGCCTCCCATATCGGCACTTCGCTTTCCATGGCCGATATTCTGAGTGTTCTGTATGTACGGGTATTGCGGGTAGATCCGGCGAGGCCCGACTGCCCGGAGCGGGATCGCTTGATTGTCAGCAAGGGCCATGGCGCAGCCATCCTATACGCCGCCCTGGCGGAACGGGGCTTCTTCCCGGTGGAATGGCTGGCGGACTATTGCCAGGATGGGTCTAAACTGATGGGGCATGTAAGTCACCATGTGCCTGGAGTGGAAGTGTCGACCGGGTCCCTCGGACACGGGCTGCCGATCGGTTGCGGTATGGCGCTCGCCGCCAAGCGGGAAGGCCAGCTGCATCGAGTCTTCGTAATTTTAAGCGATGGAGAGCTGGACGAAGGCTCCAATTGGGAGGCTGTCCTTTTTGCCCCGCATCATCAACTGGACAATCTGACAGTCATCGTCGATTACAACCAGATTCAGAGTTTCGGGTCGGTCAAGGATGTCCTCGATTTGACGCCCTTGCAAGCCAAATGGGAGGCTTTCCGCTGGTCTGCCAAAGAGATCGACGGGCACGATCTGATGCAACTGGAAGGAGCTCTCAGCCAGGTTCCTTTCGAGACGGGCAAACCGAGCGTCATCATCGCCCACACTGTAAAAGGCAAGGGCGTGAGTTTCATGGAAAACCAGTTGGCCTGGCACTACAAATCCCCCAGCAAGGAACAACTCGAACAGGCTCTTCGAGAAGTTGAGCTGCCATCGTGAGAACCGCTTTTATCGACACGTTGAACGAGCTTGCGGAGCAGGATGAGCGCATCTGGCTGTTGTGCGGAGATCTGGGCTTTTCGGTCCTCGAACGTTTTGCGGCCCGCTTCCCCAAAAGATACGTAAACGTTGGCGTGGCGGAGCAGAATATGACGGGGATTGCTGCCGGCCTGGCAATGTCCGGAAAGATTGTTTTCACCTACTCGATCGCCAATTTTCCGGTGATGCGCTGCCTGGAACAGATTCGCAACGACGTCTGCTACCACAATCTGAGCGTGAAGATTGTCGCGGTTGGGGGCGGTCTGGCCTACGGCTATGCCGGCTACACGCATCACGCCATGGAAGACCTGGCGATTATGCGGGTGCTTCCTAATATGACCACGCTGGCGCCGGGCGATCCGGTGGAGACCAGGCTGTTGGCAAAAGCGGCGGCAGCACGGCCAGGGCCCTGTTATTTGCGGTTGGGCAAAGCTGGCGAGCCTGTCATCCATGCGTCCGAACCAGCCATTGGGATTGGGAAAGCGGCACTCTTGCGGCAAGGGGACGCCGGCACAGTGATCAGCACCGGCGGGACGCTGGGCATGGCAATGAAGGCCGCCGCTGATCTCGCGGAACGCGGCGTTTCGGTTTCGGTTCTTAGCATGCCGTGCCTATCGCCGCTGGACACAAACGCAGTTCTGGCCGCGGCCCAAGCTACGCGAAGGATTGTCACAGTGGAGGATCACGGCGTGGGCGGCCTCGGCAGCGCCGTCGCTGAAGTGCTTGCCGCCTCTAGCGTCCACCCTGGTTTTATCGCTATGCACCTGCAGCCCCGGCCGGCCGTCGTTGCCGGTTCTCAGGCAGCCATGCATGCCGCTCATGGGATTACATCATCGGAGATCGTCAGGACCATGCTGTCCCTTTGTGAGTACGAATGACGGAGAACATCCTCAAGCAGGACTTGGAGCATGTGCTTAAGGAGACGCAAAGCCTGTGGGAGGACCTTCGCGGAAACAACATCTTCGTCTCGGGCGGAACGGGTTTTTTCGGGTGTTGGCTGCTGGAAAGCTTTGTCTGGGCCAACGACCGCCTTAACCTGGGTAGTTCAGCTATTGTTTTGACGCGGAATCCGGCAGCCTTTGAGCGCAAGGCCCCCCATCTTGCCTCGCACCCTTCGATAAGACTGCAAGCTGGAGACGTTCGTTCATTTGATTTTCCGGCCGGTCAGTTTCGTTTCATCATCCATGCCGCGACCGACGCAAATACCCGAGTCGCACTGGATGCTCCTTTGGAATCGCTGGACACGATTATTGAAGGCACTCGCCATATGCTCGAGTTTGCCCGCCAATGCGGAGCCGCCAAACTACTCTTCACCAGTTCCGGAGCGGTGTACGGGAAGCAACCGCCGGAGATCTCCCATTTGCTGGAAACATTCGACGGCGGGCCGGACCCGGCTGACCTCCGGTCCGTTTACGGTGAGTCCAAGCGGCTGGCAGAAGTGCTTTGTGCCCTTTACTCGGCACGATATGGCATGGAATGCAAAATTGCCCGTTGTTTTGCATTCGCCGGCCCTTACCTGCCCACCGATGGTCATTTTGCCTTCGGCAGTTTTCTGATCGATGCTCTGCAAGGCAATTCAATCCGCGTGAACGGCGATGGCACGCCATACCGCTCCTACCTCTATGCGGCCGACCTGGCCATCTGGCTCTTGACGATTCTGTTCCGCGGAGAGAACTGCCGGCCTTATAATGTTGGTTCGGAGCACGGCATAAACATTGCGGAATTAGCCAACCAGATTGTGCGGACTCTCAACCCCGGCCTCAAGGTGGAAATTGCGCACGATCCGGTTCCAGGGCAGCTCCCGCAGCGGTATGTGCCCTCAACCAAACGCGCTCGAGGCGAGCTCGGGCTGCGCGAGAGCATTGACCTGGAAGAAGCGATTGTGCGCACCGCCCGGTGGCATAGTCAGAGGCGCATTCCAGGATGAAACTCATCAGCGTGGTAACACCTTGTTACAACGAAGAGGCGAATGTCAGGGAAGTTTGCGAACGAGTCCGCACCGTAATGGCCGGGTTTCCGAACTATCGCTACGAACACATCTTCATCGATAACGACTCCAGCGATTCCACGGTTGCCATTCTGAAAGAACTGGCGCGGCAGGATCGTAATGTCAAAATCATTGTGAACAGCCGTAATTTTGGACACCTGCGTTCACCTGTTCACGCGATTCATCAAGCCTCGGGTGATGCCGTACTGCTGTTGTTTTCGGATCTACAGGATCCACCGGAACTGATTCGGGACATGCTGCTTGAATGGGAACGGGGAACTCTGATGGTTCTCGGCATCAAGAACACCAGCGAAGAGAACGGCCTCATGTTCTCGATCAGGACGGCGTATTACCGGCTGGTGGCCCGGCTGACAGACATCCAGGTCTATGAGCACTTCACAGGCTTCGGGTTGTACGACCGGAAGGTAATCGACATCTTGCGGACGCGGTTCCGGGACCCATATCCAAATTTTCGCGGAATGATTGCGGAAATCGGATTCACACCCGCCAGGATCCTCTATAACCAAAAGCGCCGTTCGCGGGGTATCACCAAGAATAACTTCTACACTCTTTACGATCTGGCAATGCTTAGCATTACCAATCTGTCAAAGGTGCCGTTGCGCGTGTTTACCTTCAGCGGCTTCGCACTTTCCCTGATCAGCCTGCTGACGGCGTTCTTCTACCTGGTGTACAAGCTGATCTTCTGGAACAGCTTTTCCGTGGGTATCGCCCCTGTTGTAATTGGCGTCTTCTTTCTGGTTTCCATTCAACTGATCGGCCTGGGCATCTTAGGCGAATACATCGGGTCCATCCACACCATTGTTCAGAACCGGCCTTTGGTTATTGAAAGGGAGAGGATCAATTTCGATAGTCTCCAGGCCGGACCAGACGAACGGGCAGAGGACGCCGCGGCTGGCGAATGACCCTATGAGCGTTCACAAGCAAAAACTGCAACGTCTGGGCCCATATCTCGCAGCCGCGCTCTTGTCGTTGGCCATTCTTTTTTGGGTCACCGATCTATGGAAAGCTGACTTCAAGGTTCTCTTCACTTATTACGTCGGTGGGGATCTGTTCTGGAATGCGGCCACCATCAAAGGCCTCATGGAAACCGGCTCTTACCTCGCCAACCCGAACCTGGGCGCCCCGTACGGTCTCCAGACTTACGATTTCCCCCTTTCGGAGGCGCTGCACTTCTTTCTCCTCAGGCTGCTGAACATCTTCACCGGCAATTATGCTGTGACGATGAATGTCTTCTACGTTCTTTCTTATCCCCTGACGGCGCTCTCCGCGTTGTGGGTTTTCCGCAGGTTCGACATCGGAGCTGTTCCCGCTGTCATCTGTTCCCTGTTTTACACATTTCTGTACGCTCATTTCTGGAGAGGCATGGCGCATTTCGCTCTCGCCTGCTATTTTTTGGTGCCACTCCTGTTCTGGGTGGTGTTGACTGTCAGTATTCCCGGTGACGGACAGCCTTTCGCCGGGCTGAAGGAAATGCTGAAAAGCCGCTGGTTCCTGGGCCGGCTCGCAGTTTGCGCCGCTCTTGCTTCTTACGGTTTCTACTACTCTCTTTTTGGAATGTTCTTCCTGGCTTGCGGCGGCTTGTTTGCGTGGGCCGTGCATAAGCACCGCGCAGGGTTCGTGGCCTCCGTAGTACTGATCGGCGCCATGGTTGTCACGTCGCTATGCAACATACTGCCGAACATTTTCTTCTGGGTGCGGGAAGGGTCCAACCAGGGCGCCGTGTTTCGCGTGCCAATTGCGGCGGAGAACTACGGACTCAAAATCATACAACTCCTCCTCCCTAACCCTGGCCACAGAGTGGCGCTCCTGGCGGCGCTTAGACAGTTCTATATTGATCAGAGTGGCGCCACCGAAGCTCCCATGACGACAGGTCTGGGACTGATCGGGGCATTTGGCTTCCTTTGGCTCGTTGCCGGCTCGCTGTTCCGTTACCGCAGTGCCTCCAAAGACCATACTTTCGAACTCCTCGGTACCCTGAATTTGACAGGCTTGTTGCTGGCGACAGTAGGCGGCTTTGGCGCCATCCTGTCGTTCATGGGATTCACACAAATCCGTGCTTATAACCGGATCAGCGTCTTCTTGGCTTTTCTCGCTTTCATGACGGTCGCTCTCGTCTGGCAAAAACTGGAAAAGTCAGCCCCTGGCGGCTCGCGGGCGTTCTTTATCTTGGCGTCCCTGCTGGTCGCCGCGTTCGGACTCTGGGACGAAATTCCAGGCATCGTGGCTCCGAACTACGCGCTAGCTGCCGCGCACTGGGCGCAAGATGACCATTACGTCGCCGCGCTGGAGTCCTCCATTCCGTCCGGATCTATGATCTTTCAACTGCCGTACGTCCCGTTCCCTGAGTATCCGCCGGTAGTCGAGATGATGGACTATTCCCATTTCCGGCCGTATCTTCATTCCAAACATCTCCGCTGGTCTTACGGAGCGATCAAAGGACGGCAAGGCGCGGCGTGGATAGAAGCCACTTCCTCCCTGCCCGTTCCGCAAATGGTGAAGGCTGTGGCTGTGGCTGGTTATGCTGGAATCTATATCGACCGCTTCGGCTATACCGACCATGCCGCAGCGCTTGAATCCCAGCTTGCGGGTCTGCTCGGAACCACGCCTATCGTGAGCGGCGACAACCGGCTGTGCTACTTCAGTTTAGGCGCTCTAGCTGGCAAGGACGCCAGGCAAGTGAATTCTCTTTCGCGAGCGGGCACGCCGGTCGAGACCAAGTGGGAGGGTGAATTCTCTATCCTGGAGACTAACGGACACGAAAACTGGCGCTGGTGCGGGAATTCAGGTGTGCTCCGCCTGATCAACAAGTCTAAGGAGGCTGCCTGGGTCCGCCTTAGTGCAAATGTCAGAACCTCTTGGCCGGAGGACGCAAAGGTAAACATTAAGAGCTCATTGTTCGCCAATGAATTTGTCACCAACATGAACGGGCTGGAGTGGGAGCAGGTGATTGCCGTGCCGCCGGGTGAGCACCCGATAACCTTCACTTCCAACGCCAGGAAAACCCAGACAACCGACCCCCGTGTTCTGGTTTTCGTCCTCTATAATTTCACCATCACTCCTGTCGAGGCCCCGGGCGGTGGAGTCGCTCCAAAGCCGCTCATGCAGCGTACGGTACTGGCGACGTGGGGTGCGGGAAGTTATCCCGAGGAAAGCGGTAAGCTTGGAACCTGGCATTGGTGCCCGAGTGCGTGTGAGATCGACCTGGCCAATCCGTCAACGGCTCCGGCGCACATCCGCATCAACATGGGTATTTCGACCAGCCAGGAGAAACCAGCAAAATTCATCATCAAGGGGCCGGGTATCTCCGACACGGTTCCCGTGATCTCCAGCATCCATCCACTGACCTACACTCTCGATCTACCGCCCGGCAAGAATGTATTCAAATTGTCCTGTGATGCACAGCGCGTGGTGGCGCCGGGGGATCCCCGGAAGATGGTATTCATGGTCAGTAACTTCTCGGTAAGTCCGGTGAGCGGAGATGCCAGGTAAAAGCGGCATCCTACAATCCGGACTCCAGGCAACTTAAGAACATCATGACAGTTAAAGACGTCACGGAATCGCACATTTATCTCCAGATGTATGCCGGCTATTCAGAAACAGACCTGGCAATCCTGAACCAGTTTCTAGTCCCGGACCGATGGCCCGAACCCGGTTTTATCGTGGATTTCTTGGGAACAAGGATTCGCGCTACCTCCCTATGGAGGCAAGGCCGTGCTCTCGACGGTCAAGTTCTCGGGCTGCCGGTGCCGGGCGACTTTCACGCTGAAGCGGTTGAATGGATCGGCCTGCTGAAAGCTGTCCGCAGCGCTACGGACCGGTATGTGGCCATGGAGCTTGGCGCCGGCTTTGGGCCGTGGACGATTGCCGGAGCGGTCGCCGCCAGACGCCGGGGCGTTCGCGATATCAGGCTGACGGCGGTAGAGGGCGACGCAGCGCATTTCCGGTCGTTGCGCCAGCATTTTATTGATAACGGATTCAAACCCGAGCAACATAAGCTCATTGAGGCCGCAGTCGGAATATCGGCGGGCTTCGCGGAGTGGCCGGTTCTCGATGACGCTGTAGCTACTGAGGAGTGGGGAAGCCGGCCCATTACGGATGGGTCCTGGTACACTGGCCAAGCTCCGCAGCAAACCAAAAAGATCCGAATGATTCCCATGCGCGAGTTGGTGACCCAGGAGGCCCGTTGGGATCTGATTCACATCGACGTGCAGGGCCACGAATTTGAAATCTGCCGGTCCTGTGTGGAGGCGCTGAATGAACGTGCGCACTGGCTTATCATCGGCACGCACTCCCGCAAAATCGAAGGGGATCTGTTAGATCTCTTGTACAAGGCGGGCTGGCAACTGGAACACGAAAAGCCTGCGAAATTTACCCCTCAGGCCAATCCGGCTAGTCTGGAAGCCATGACAACGCTTGACGGCACGCAGGTCTGGAAAAACCCGAGACAGGATTAGTATTTCTGTGATCTACCGCGCGTGAGCTTTGAATAATGCGTCTGCTCTGTCCGCTATGGTTTTAGCTGAGGCTGCTGTCCGCGTGATGAGCACCTCCTGGATGGACCCGTTAAACGGCCGGTCTTTGTTGAACCAGTTGCCAATCATCAACGGATACTCGCTGGCGGCAAGATCTGCCTCCAAGCGCTTCTCGGCAATGCGCCGTCCATCCAGATACGCATCCACCTGACGCCTGTCCTTTGTCACCACCACATAATGGAGATCTCCCTGCGAGATGAAAAAATCTCCTATTGGCATCCAGGCCCGACCGTTCCCGAAACCAAGGGTATAGTAGTTTGTCCTTTTTTCTATTTGCTCAAGGCTGAAACCTTGGAAACCCTTTTTGCCGGGATGGTTGCTGATAATCGTGGCATATGGACCCTGGACGCTCGCAGGGCGAACCAGCAGTTCCAAGGTGAAAGTGTCCGGCAGAGGAATTGTGTTGGGCAGGATAAAAGATTGGCTTTCCGTATCAAACCCTTTGTGCACGATTGCCGCTTCGTTTCCCTTCAGCAACAATTGTTTCGGCGACTCGCCCGCCGTGTCCCCGACATCCAGGCGTCTGGCATCGCTGAGTACCATCTCTTCCGATTTTGCGCCCCTGGCAATCAGTACTTCCTCAATCCACCCATTAAAAGGACGGTCACCACCCTTCCAATTGCCGAGCCAAACCGAATGCGGGCTGGCTGCGATGGGCTCGGGTAGAACCTTGCTGGCGATAGGGCTCCCATCCACATACAATCGGGCTTCTCCATCTTTCACCTGAAGCGAAATGTAGTTTCGGCGACCCTTTGCCAGACCAAATGTACCGACCACCATCCAGCCCTTCCCCGTTCCGAAGGCTGCCGAGTATTGGTTATTTTGGGCATCTATTTGCTCAATGGCAAGCCCGCGCGAATCCACCCAATGGTTGCTCAGGATTTCGGCATACTGGCTCTGTGTGTCTCCAGGAACGACCAAAGCTTCAATACACATATCGTTCTCGAAGTGAATGGCGGGAAACTCAACCCCGCTGCCCAGGTCCCCGCTCTCATACCCGGCATGCAAAAGCTCCGGACCGGACGCGTGGAGCACAAGCGCGTCCCTGCTCTTCGGTATCAGAATGGAAGATCCCCTGGGCTCTACAGTAATCTCACCGCGCAGCGACATCGCGTCAAACACACCGTTTTGCCGCAAGGACATCAACTTCCAGTTACGGCCCTCTTTCATAAGTTGCAGGCCTCCGCTTACATGGAAAACGCTGGCGCCGGCCTGCCGTTGTATCTCTCGCCCGGAAATTGCTACTGCCAGTGGTTGTGCCGAAGCCGGTAGATGAAAGTACGCAGTTACCTCATGGGAGAGCAGTCCGTGAATCGAACCATTCGACTGGTATGCCTTCTGAACTCGCGCCAACAGCACCGCTCCTGTCCCATCTGTGAGATGGCGAATCTGTACTGTGTAAACCGGAGAATAGGCGGCGAAATCGCAAACCTGCTGATCGGCAACGGTTGTACAAGTCCCACCAGCGCCCAGAAATACGGGCGTCAGGTCGCGGACCTCGCTCAGCCGATAGACCGCGAAGCGAACGCCAGTTTTCAGACTATACTCCTCCGCGTTGTCCCATAAATCCGTGCCGTTCACCAGGAGCACGGCCTTTGGGCTGACTCCCGTCAACAGACCCCTGTCCAGCGCGCTCTCCAGCAGCACCCTCGGATTCCAGACCATCTCATTCATGGCTTGCGCGATTAGCCAGTTGTTCCGGAAGTTGAAGCCCAACAACAGCAGCCAAAGACACAGCGCTGCCGCGGCAATCTGCCCACCGGTGCGCAACCGGGTTCTCCGCCGATACAGTTTCTCCCCACCGACCGCCAGCAGCAGGGCCATGCCGAAAGCGCTCATATACACGGGCAGATAGGCGTCACCCCAAATCTGCGCCTGGAACTTCGGTGACAGGGAAATCAAGGCTGGCGGAAGGGCAAGAAATAAGACACCGACGGTCAAAACGCCCGCCTCATCCATTTTGTTCTGACCACCCGCGTCATTGGACAGATCCCGGCGGAGCGCTATAACCGTGGTGGCCACCAACAGCACAACGAGCGACAGTACCTGTACGAGAGCTGCGGGCCACTTGCTGGCAAGGTTCACAAATGTGGCATGTGGATCAAAGAAAAAGTATGAAAACGGAACGGCGCCGAACAGCTGCACAAAATAAGTTTTGATGATGAGCGCCACATCCAAGTGCGCTTGGTAGGTGCTACTCGGAGCGGTCGCCTGGGCCCGCAGAATAGCGCTAATTAGAGTCAGACACAAGGTCACTGCAAAGAACGGCCACGATGCGCGGACGGCCGATTTCACATCCTTTAGGCGGTAGTACGCAATGACGGCATACACCAGGAACATCGGATAGGTAACTTCAAAGATCAACCCGCTACAAAGAAACAGGAGCACCGCCCACCACAGTGCCCGGCGGTCGCTCTCGTCCACTGCGCGCAATAACAGATTGAACGAACAAAACAGCAGTAGGGCGATCATCGGGTACTGTCCGCAAAAAGCTAGAATCGGATCCCACAGAGCCCGAAATTGTAAGAGCAAAGGCAGCAACAACACGGCTATGGCAGGAATCCGTTCAGACCTCGTGAGGTTCCGAAGAAAGATAAAGAACGCGGCGATGCTGGCCAGGATCACGCCCAGGACAAAGAACTTGTACAGCACGACGTTCCCCAGAAAATAGAAGACCGAGTAACCGTAAAATGCCAATGGAAACAGGCGGCCCTGAGTCTTCAGCCATTGCGTCGCGTAAAAAGAGGTAACTCCCCAGAGACTACGGTCCGTCTGGATCATGTGTCCGCGTATCTGCGAGTTCAGGATATCGTCCGCGATGTATCCAGTTGTCAGAAGCGGGAGCAAAGCTAGCGCATTGATAAGAAGAAGACAAAACAGTACGCCGG
>Ga0326727_10012273_pt1 | contig 19560 bp, 14 predicted proteins | sample MB2enrmetagenome_FD_207643 | JGI IMG/M metagenome (GOLD analysis project Ga0326727, IMG submission 207643) | Lab enriched peat soil microbial communities from McLean, Ithaca, NY, United States - MB29MY | ecosystem: Environmental > Terrestrial > Soil > Wetlands > Peat | place: USA: New York...
TGGCCGGTACCGATGCGGCGCTTTACAAGCGGCTGGCTGCGTGGCGCGCGGCACGCGCGCAGGAAGTGCTGGAACAGAAACTACCGGAGTGAGCAGCTTCCTTCAGAATGCGGATGGACGCCGAAGGTTGCATTCTGCCGCTTGGATCAACGGATCTGATCTCTCCATGTGCGATTGTGAATCTGCTCGGAGATGTGTGGCTCAACGGCGAGCCGGACTTTCCCGCAGCGCTGAGCGTGCCCGGCGTGCGCCTGCATTTGTATGAGAAGCTGACCCCGCGCGCGGGCCGCAAAATCGGGCATTTATCGAGCGTGGGCGCGACGGCCGAGGAAGCGCTGGAGCGGGCGCTGGAGGCGAAGCGAAGGCTGGGGTAAGTGCTGGGAGTGATTGTCTTTCCAGGTCACAGAAGCGGGACATGCGGCGTGTGGGGAGCGAAGGGATCGGAAGCAGCGGAGTGCGAGTCCCCGTGTGAAGAATGAAGCCGGGCCACCATCCTGGTGGGGCGAAAACCTACGATCGTGCTATTCTTTTCCCGACTCGCGCAGGCCATCATGCATACGATTGTGTGTTTCCGCCACGGAATCCTCTGCCCTTTTGCGATTTTCATCGCTATCCTGCCTTCCTGGTTCGCCACTTGCAGCGTGAGCCAGACCAAGCTGGAGACCACCGAGGCACCCTCCTATCAGGCCGAAGCCATGGTTTGGGAGCTATCGGAGACAGTCTACCGGTTCAATGCCGACGGGACCGGCGAAAAGACCATGCATGTGCGGGTGAAGTTGCAGAACGAAGCAGGAGCGCGGCAGTTAAGCGTGCTTTCGCTGCCCTACGCCTCAGCCAACGAGAGCCCGCAGCTTGACGCCGTTTCAGTGCACCATCCGGACGGGACTACGACCGAGACACCTACCAGCGATGCCATGGATATGCCCGCGCCGGTAACGCAGCAGGCGCCGCTCTATTCCGACTTGAAATTGCTGCAGATTCCGGTGCGCAGCCTGCGCGCGGGAGACACGCTTGAGTATCGAGTCAGTATCCAGCGCAAGAACCCTGAGGCGCCGGGGCAATTCTGGGAGAATTTCGCGTTTGAGAAGAGCACGGTGGTGCTGGCGCAGACCCTGACGCTCGACGTTCCGGCCGGCAAATACGTTCAGGTTTGGAGTCCCGAGTCCACACCGGCAGTCACCGAGAGTGGGGGCCGGCGGATTTACGTGTGGACATCAAGCCAGCTCAAGCCAACCTCGCAGGATGCGAAGAAAGACAACGCAGCGGCGGCGCCCGCGCCGAACAAGGCCGACGTGGGGTGGACCACCTTCCACTCGTGGGAGGAGGTGGGCAACTGGTACCGGGGGCTGGCGGCGCCGCGCATGGTTCCGACCGACGCGTTACGCGCCCAGGCCGGCGAGATTACGCGCGATGCGAAGTCGCCGCTGGAGCAGGTGCAGGCGCTTTACGCTTTCGTTTCCACGCATGTGCGCTATGTGGGCATCGATTTCGGCATCGGCCGCTATCAGCCGCACGTGCCTGCCGAAGTCCTGGCCAACCAGTACGGTGACTGCAAGGACAAGGACACGCTGTTGGAGGCGCTGCTGCACGCGGAGGGTTTCAATTCGGGCCCGGCACTGATCGGCACCGAAATCGAACTGGTCCCGGAGCTGCCTTCGCCGGGGTTCTTCAATCACGTGATCACCACAGTGGAGCTGCCGAACGGACGAATATGGATGGATACGACGCCAGGAGTGGCTCCATTTCAATTGCTGATGGAGCCGATCCGCGACAAGCAGGCGTTAGTAATTCCCTCCACAGGCAGTGCTCGGCTGGAACGCACTCCCGCACAAACGCCATTCCCGTTCACAGACCGGTTTGAAGCGACTGCAACGCTGAAGAGCGATGGCGAGCTCAACGGCAAGGTGAATATCAGCTTCAGGTCAGACAACGAAGTATTGGTGCGATTGATCGCCGAGAACCTGGCGCCTGCGCAATGGGACAAGGGCACCCAACTACTGGCAAATTCGATGGGATTCGGTGGAACAACCAGCAACTCCAGCTTTGGCCGCGCTGACGAAACCAGCCAGCCGATGCAGGTGAGCTACGACTACACGCGCAAGCCATTTGGCGACTGGGATAATCTCCGCATTGTGCCGCTATTTCCGGTGGTTTCACTGCCCGTCGCTCCGGAGAAGCAGCCGGACGCCGAAATCCAGTTGGGCGCATTGCGCACCGAGAGCGCGGTCAGCCGAATCAAGCTGCCCGAGGGTTACAGCGCCGATTTACCCGATGCCGTTCACGTCAAAACTCCGTTTGTGACGTTCGACAAGATATACAAACTCGAAGAAGGTACGCTGATTGCCGAGAGAACGATAGCGGTGCTTGATTCAAAGGTGCCGGCAGCCTCGTGGGAACAGTACAAGAAGTTCGGCAAAGACATTTCGCTTGGCGATGAGACGTGGGTGCAACTCACAGCACCAGCGTCAGGGAACGGTTCTGCTCATCCGGCGCAAGAGGGCGGGAACAATCCCGACGCGGCGAGACTAGTGTCCGAGGCGAACGCGCTGGAACGGAATCGCGATTGGGACGGTACGCTGGCCAAACTGGACGAGGCCAAAAAGATCAATCCAGAACAGGCCTACCTTTGGAGCAATTACGGCTATGTAGCGATGATGCAGAACCGGACTGAAGAAGCGAACGATGATTTTCGCCGCGAACTGGCGCGTCATCCTGACGAGAGCTATGTGGTGCAGCTTTTCGCAGGGTACCTGTCGGCGCACGGAGATCGGCTTGAAGCGCTCCAAGTGCTGAATGCCTTTTTTGACCGCAACGCTTCCGACGGGGGAATCGATGTGATGCTGGCGTCGATGCAGTCGGCGACGAGCCTGACGAACGCCATTGCGACGCTCCGCCGCGCGGCCGATGCATTGCCCAACAATGAGGGCGTACTGACTGCATTGGGCGACTATCTTATCCGCAATCACCAGGAGGCCGAAGCCGCGGCGATGATGAAAAAGCAGCTGGCCGGCGGGAGCGACGATCCCGGCCTGCTGAACGATGCCGCTTACGTATTGGCCGAGACCAATACCGATTTACCGCTTGCCGAAGAGAGCTCGCGCAAGTCTTTGGATATTCTGGACGAGCGGACAGCAAGCATGGAAGTCAGCGAGGCCAATCAGGACAGTTTCCTGCGGAGTTTTCTGATAGTGGCGGGATGGGATACGCTGGGCTTCATTCTGATGAAGGAGAACAAGCTGGACGAGGCGCAGGATTATCTTGAAGCAGCGTGGCGCAACCGGCCCGATCCGGATGTAGGTCTGCATTATGGGCAACTGGAGGAGGCGCGCGGCAATGCGAAAGAAGCGCTGCGCATCTACGAGCTCGCGGACCATCGGGCGCCGCACTTGCCGGGGGCTCTGAACTTTGCACTTAATGAGATCGAGGCCAATATCAAGCGCCTGCGCCAAGCGAAAGTGCCATCGACCGTGGAATTCGACGCCGAATCGATTCTGCAGGATGATCGCACATTCAAGGTGAAGTTGAAATCGGCGAGCAGTTCGTACTGGTCGGCCACCTACCGGCTGCTGCTGACAGCGAACGGCACGCATTCTGCCATGGAGGCCGGGGGACTGGGACCGCGCACCGGCGTAGTGGAAGCGATCGAGCAAGTGGCCTTGCCCCATCTGGTTCCCACGCACTCCAAAGGCCGGCTGCTGCGCGACGGAGTGGTCTCCTGCTCAGCTGGAAAATCCGAATGCATGTTCGTGCTGATGCCGATGGGCATGATGAACGCGGAGCGCACGCAGTAAAGAGCGGCTGTAACGGGTACCGCCCCAGTTCTCAGAATCGAGATATGGGCCAGCCGTGCTCACGATGAGGTTGCATGCTGAACCGCAGGTCCTTCGACTAAGCCTCTCGCGATAATTCGGTGAGAGGCCCTGCTCAGGATCACAACATTTGACGTTGTGAGCGAGAAGCGCGGGCCTAGCTGAACTGCTCCGCCTTTTCCCAGCGCTTGGGCCGGCGATTCTGTTGCAGAATCTTCTTGCGCAGGCGCAGCGACTTCGGCGTCACCTCGACAAACTCATCGTCGGCAATGAACTCGATGGCCTGCTCAAGGTTGAGCGTTTTGTATGGCACCAGGCGAATTGCGTCATCTGCGGTGGACGCGCGCATGTTGGTCATCTTCTTCTCGCGCACCACGTTCACGTCGAGGTCGTTGTCGCGCGAGTGCTCGCCCACGATCATCCCTTCGTACACTTCAACGCCGGCGCCCACAAACAGGATGCCGCGCTCCTGCAGTCCGTTGAGTGCGTAGGTCGTCGTCGCGCCCTGGCGATCGGCAATGAGCGCGCCGGTGGGCCGCTGCGGAATCTCACCCATGTACGGAATGTAGCCGTCGAAGAGAGAATTCATCACGATCGTCCCGCGCGTCTCGGTCAGCATCTCGCTGCGCAGGCCGATAAGGCCGCGGCTGGGCACGCGAAATTCAAGCCGCACGCGGCCAGAGCCGTGATTGTGCATTTTGGTCATCTCGCCCTTGCGCGGGCCGAGCTTTTCAATCACCACTCCGGTAAATTGCTCGGGCACATCGATGGTGAGGTGCTCCACGGGCTCCAGGCGCACATCGTCGACCACTTTAGTCACAATCTCAGGCCGGCCGGCCATCAGCTCGTAGCCCTCGCGGCGCATCATCTCAATCAGGATTGCAAGCTGCAGCTCGCCTCGGCCGAGCACTTTGAATGCGTCGGGCGATCCGGTCTCTTCAACGCGGATCGACACATTGGTGAGCAGCTCTTTCTCAAGCCGCTCGCGCAGATTGCGGCTGGTTACGTACTGGCCTTCACGGCCCGCGAAGGGCGAAGTGTTCACATTGAACTGAATCGCGATGGTCGGCTCATCGATGACGATCAGCGGCAGCGGCTCAGGGTTTTCGAGGCTTGTGATGGTTTCGCCAATCGTAATGCCCTCGATGCCTGCGACGGCGACAATGTCGCCCATCGTGGTTTCTTCAGTCTCGGTTCGCTTCAGGCCCGAAAAGGTAAACAGCTTGGTGATTTTTGTCTTGTAGAGCGTGCCGTCGCGGCGCGAGATGTTTACCTCATCGCCCACGCGCAATGTTCCCTGAAAGACGCGGCAGATGGCGATGCGGCCAAAATAATCGCTGTAATCGAGATTGGCGACCAGAATCTGCAGCGCGCCTTCAGGGTCGCCGGTTGCCTCGGGGATGTTGTCGACGATCGCCTCAAAGAGCGGATACAGATCGGTTCCCGGCTTGGCAGGATCGGTGGTCGCGGTGCCGTTCTTTGCGACAGCATAGAGCACCGGGAACTCGAGCTGGTGCTCGTCGGCATCGAGATCGATGAACAGATCGTAGATTTCGTTCAGCACTTCCTGCGGACGCGCATCGGGCCGGTCAATCTTGTTGATCACCACGATAGGCGGCAGCTTGGCCTCGAGAGCCTTTGAGAGCACATAGCGCGTCTGCGGCAGCGGTCCCTCGGCTGCATCCACCAGCAGCATCACGCCGTCCACCATCTTCAGTGCGCGCTCAACTTCGCCGCCAAAGTCGGCGTGGCCGGGCGTGTCCACAATGTTGATTTTGCCGCCGCCGTAGTTGATGGCCGTGTTTTTGGCCAGGATGGTGATGCCGCGCTCGCGCTCGAGCTCGTTCGAGTCCATTACGCGATCGGCCACCTGCTCGTTGGCGCGGAAGGTTCCCGCCTGGCGCAGCATGGCGTCGACCAAAGTGGTCTTTCCATGATCGACATGGGCGATGATGGCGATATTGCGTATCGTCTGGCTCACAGGTACGAATGTCCTTTGCCTTGAGTGCGGCCGCGGGCGCAATTAGGAAGATGAATGCGCGATAAATGTCCGCGCAGCGCGGCTGCCCCTATTTTATCAGTTGAGGCCTGCCGGCCAACTCCTGGCTCCGGAGTTGGCATCGAGCTGTTTTATATGTGTCGCTCGAAGGGTTACACTTCTCGTGCAAATGAAAACCGCAAATCTCAAACCCATGCAAACTTCGGCAAGCTGCCTGCGTGATCGGCTCGTCCCCGCCTTCAACGCCGCTCTGCTGGCTGTTCTTGTGCTGATCTGTTTTTCCGCGCTGTGTGCCGGACAGGGAAAAGTCCCGGCTAAATCGGGCCATCTGCTCATTTACTTCGTTGACGTGGAGGGCGGCCAGTCCACGCTGCTCGTGTCGCCGGCAGGCGAGTCTCTGCTCGTCGACACCGGTTGGCCGGGCAGCAACGCCCGCGACGCCGGCCGCATCCAGGCAGCCATGGCCGATGCAGGCATTTCTAAACTCGACTACGTGCTCATTACCCACTTTCACGTCGATCATGTGGGCGGCGTGCCCAACCTCGTCCAGCGGGTAAAGGTGGGCGAGTTTCTCGACCACGGCGTGAACCGCGAAGACAGCGACATCACCCGTCACGATTACGCCGCATACATCAAGGCAATCGGAAGCACGCCGCGCCGCGTCGTTCATCCCGGCGACACTATAGACATTCCCGGTTTGACGACCATCGTGATCACCGCGGACGGCGAGCATATCCCCGCGGTGCCCGGCGTGAAGCCGCAGCCCAATCCCTGGTGTGCGAGCGAGCCGCATTGGGATCTTGACTCGACGGAGAATCCACGCTCCGCAGGCATTCTGGTGCGCTACGGCAAGTTCCGTTTTCTCGATCTCGGCGATCTCACCAAGGCCAAAGAAATTCCGCTGGTGTGCCCAAATAATCTGGTCGGCCATGTCGATCTTTATCTCGTCAACCATCACGGCATGGATCTTTCCAATTCGCGCGCGTTTGTGGATGCAATCCATCCTCGTGTTGCCATCATGAACAACGGCGCGCACAAGGCCGGCAGCCCCGAGGCGTGGCAGACCGTTCATGAGAGTCCGGGCCTCGAAGACCTCTACATGCTGCACACGGCAGAGGGCAGCGACGTTTCGCACAACAGTAGTGAGGATTTGATTGCCAATCTTAAAGGCGGCAGCGATGGCGCCTGGTTCAAAGTGGTGGCATCGACGGACGGCAGCTTTAGTGTGATGAATAGCCGGACCGGCCAGGCCAAAAACTATCCGCCGAAGTAGCGCTACCTCTGCGAATCACGCGGCAGTTTTGGCCGCCGCCAAAACTCTTCGGCTTGCCCGGCGCTATAATCGCAGCCGCACGCCGAACGCAAATTGCGCAAGCCTCAATTCAAGGAGAATCATTTATGTCCTCTTCTCGCCGCGCATTTCTCGCCTGTCTTGGCGCAGCAGGGGCGCTTGCCGCTGCTCCACGGGCTGTCAACGCTCTCGCCGGCTGCCCATTCCGGCTCTCGATCATCAACGACGAGATTTCTGATGATTTTGACCACGCCTGCAGCGTGGCCGCAAACGACTTTGGTTTGCAATGGATCGAGATTCGCGGCATGTGGGGCAAAAACATCGCCCAGATAAACGATGCAGACGTGGATCGCGCGCGCGCAATCCTCGCCAAATACAAACTTCGCGTCACCGATATTGCCAGCCCGCTCTTCAAAGTTCACTGGCCGGGCGCGCCGCAATCGAAATCGGGCCCGCCGCGCGACGAGTTTCACGCCGACTTCGACTTTAAACACCAGGATGAAGTGCTCGACCGGTGCATCCAACTTTGCAAGGCGTTTGAGACCGATCGAATCCGCTGCTTCGATTTCTGGCGGCTCGAGAATCCCGCGCCGTGCCGCGACGCCATCAACGACAAGCTGCGCCAGGCGGCGCGCGAGTGCGCAAAGCACAACATTGTTCTGCTGCTCGAAAATGAAATGGACTGCAATACCGGCAGCGGCAAGGAAGCAGCCGTAACGCTCAGCCAGATTCAAGAGCCCAACTTCATGCTTAACTGGGACCCGGGCAACTCCGCAACCTTTCAGGGCGACACGCCGTATCCCGACGACTACAACCTGCTGCCCAAGGATCGCATCGGCCACTGCCACTCGAAAGACGCGATCCGCAAGCCCGGCGGCGGTATTGAATGGGCGCCGGTGGGCGGCGGGGTCATCGACTGGGTCGGGCAGCTCAGCGCTTTCGCGCGCGATGGTTACCACTACGCCGTCAGTCTTGAAACGCACTGGCGCGGCGCGGGCACGCCCGAGGCATCAAGCCGCGTGAGCATGGCCGGCTTGAAAAAATGCCTGGCCCAGGCTGGGGTGAAGTGCTAAAACACGTGCACGGGAGGTTCCGGCTCGAACCAGCCGCGAATTAGGTTGTTTTTCTCTGGTGAAATCAGTAAACGTTGAATACGAATACGAATTCCGTCATTTGGCGTTTATCGTAACGCAGTCTTGCGCCGGTAAAGGTCTTCAAGCGCGTTGCATGCAGTAGCCGCGCCGTTCTCGCTCGCAATCTCATGCGCGGCCTTCTGCGCCTCTTCTTCATATTCCGGTTCTGCCAGCATCGCGCGCAACACTCTGGCCACGCGCTTTGCCGTGTAGCGCGAGCGCAGCAGGGCGCGCGCCACTCCCAGCCGTCTCATGCGCCGCGCATTGTCGGGCTGGTCGTGCGAATAGGGCATGATGAGCATGGGCCGCCCGGCGCGCAGGCATTGTGCGGTGGTACCCACACCACCCTGGTGGACCACCAGCTCAACGCGCGGAAAGAGCACGGAGTAAGGCGCATACTGCGCCACACAAATCGAACGGGGCAAATGCTGCGTGGGGCGGTTGCGCGGATCGTCGCCGATGAGCAGCACCGCGCGCATGCCGAGCAGTTTTGCAGCCTGTGCAGAGATCTCGTAGAACGGCCCGGCAGCCAGCACCGCGGCCGAGCCCAGCGTGAATACGACGGGCGGCGCGCCGGCTTTCAGAAACTTCTCCAGGTCCGGCTCAAGCGCCAGGTTGCCGGCGTTCGCATCGTAAAAACAAAAGCCGCTGATGAGCACATTGGGCGGCCAGTCCTTCTGCTCCACGCCAAGCACTCGCGAGAAAAGCGCCAGCACCAGGTCGGGCGAGTGCTTGGCGTCGAAGATCGGGTTCGGACCTTTGGCGAGTCCCAGCTCGCGGCGCAGTTCCCAGATGGGCTCGGGCCATTTACGCGTGACAAACCGCGCCAGCCGCCGCATCGCGCGTCCCATGCCCGGCGCCTTGTCGGCGCGCGCCAGCCTGGGATACGGCGGCAGCACCGGCGGATCGAAGGCCGAGAAAAATGAGAAAGGCGCGAGCACATAGCTTGCCCAGGGAATTCCGGTGACCTCGGCAACGATTGGCCCTGCGTAGTTGAGCTCGCCCAGCAGCATCAGGTCGGCCCGCACCGGCTTGGTGGCCGCTTCAAGCAGGTCGGCATAGGTTTCGCGCAGCACCGGGAAGAGAAACTTGCGCAGCCCCGTCTCGGTGCCCTTGTTCACGTCGTAGACCATCTCCACGAGCATGGTGTTCGTTGGATCGATGTCGGGCCTGAGGGCGTGAAACTCAAGGCCGAGCGGCTCAATCTTGGCCCGGTAGACATTGGGCAATGTCATCACCGGCGTATGGCCGCGGCGCTTCAGCTCAAGTGCAATCGCGATCAACGGGTTAATGTCGCCAAAGGTGCCAATGTTCGATAGAACGACGCGCAAAATCTTTCCCCTGTGCGGCAACACCCCGCTCCTATGAGGGTATAGCATCCATCGCATGTCCTTGAAACGGCGGACCAAATTTGGCAATCGGCAAGCGCGGGCAGGGCCCATTACCCCGCCCGGCCGCCGTTTGCCGCAATCTTGACTGCCCATTCAGCCTGCCTTCAGCTTCCTGTGGCAACCTAAGAGTCCCGTTTCGCCCCGCGCCCACGGCCGACAATCCACCGGCCCCGCCCGTGCTGCCCGGCAGTTTTGCCGTGATCGTAATCGGGCGATAGAATCGAGGCGAGGCAAAGCCGCGCCGTGAAAGTCATCTTCGTCATCGTCGTGCTCCTGGTAATTGCCGGCTCGTTCTACGCCGATTACCGGTGGCGCAAGTGGATGGCAGACCGGCGTCGCGAACGCCAGTAGCGGTTCGTGCCGCGGCTTCGATCTGCGGCCCTGGCCCGCGCGGCCGGCAGCGGATCCTTGGCTCGATTTGTGCCATTACAATGGCTTCAGGGAGTTCCAGAATCGCCATGCCCAGTGTCTTTGCTTCTTTCTGCCGAAAGCATCTTCCTCAACCCGGCGTTGTTCGCGGTTTCTTTTCTGTCGTGCTGCTGGCCGCCGCGGTCACCGGCGCCGGCGCGCAGTTCGGCGCTCCGCCCACCACACCGGTCAAGGATCCCGCGGCGCTCAAGCCGCCGGCGGGCGCGCGCGTGGCCATCATCGAATTTGAAGACATGGAGTGCCCCGACTGCGCCCGCGCCAATCCGCTGCTGATGGAAGCTGCGGAAAAGTACAAGATTCCATGGGTAAGGCACGATTTTCCGCTGCCGATGCACGCCTGGAGCTTTCAGGCTGCGGTGAACGCCCGCTTCTTCGATACCAAGAGCAAGCATGTGGGCGACGACTACCGGAACTTCATCTTTGCCAGCCAGCCGCAGATTGAAACCCTCGCCGATCTGGCCAAGTTTACGCAGCAATACGCCGATGCCCACAAGATCGAACTGCCCTTCGCCGTCGATCCCATGGGAAGGCTCGCTGCGGCAGTGAAGGCCGATTTTGCCCTGGGGCAGAAAGTCGGCATCGAGCACACGCCCACCATCTGGGTGGTAACTGACGGCGCGCACGCGGCTCCGTTTGTCGAAGTCGTGGACCGCACCAAGCTCTTTCAGCTCATCGATGCATCGCTGGCTGCAACGCGGCGCTGATTCCGGGCCCTGGTTCGCGCGTTGCGCCCTCGATTCCGGTTTCCAAACTTCTCGCGGGAGGAACGCGTCTAACAGCCATGTTGAATTCGATGGTCTCCATTCCCCTGAGCCGCATCGGCCGACTTCGCTCCCTGGCTCTCGCCGCCCTCCTTGTCTTTGTTGCGCCCATCTTCTCGACTGCCCAGTTCGGGCTGCCGGCGTCCACCAATGTTCTCGACGCTTCCCCGCTCAAGCCACCGCCGGGCGCTCGTATTGCAATTTTTGAATTCGCCGACCTCGAGTGCCCCGCCTGTGCCCACGCCAATCCCCTGCTCAAGCAGGCCGCGGCGCAGTACAAGATTCCGTGGCTGCGTCACGATTTCCTCATCCCGGGTCACGTCTGGTCGCCCCAGGCCGCCGTCAATGCCCGCTGGTTCGACACCCAGGTCAAAGGGCTCGGCGACGAGTACCGCGACCAGGTATTTGCCAATCAGCAGTCCATTGAGACTCGCGCCGACCTCGACCGGTTCACTGAGAAATTCGCCCAGTTCTGCAAAGTCAGCCTGCCTTTCGCAATGGATCCGCAGAACAAGTTGATGGAGGCGGTGCAGGCCGACGTTGCGCTGGGCAAACGCATAGGTATCGTCAGAACGCCCACCGTCTTTATCGTCGCAGATACGGCCGGAGGCCAGCGTTACTTTGAATCACACGACCCCGACCACGATCTCTACCAGACCATCGACCAGGCCATGGCCGTGGCCCGCCCGGCGTCTGTTAAAACTGCTCACAAATAGCGCCGCGAATCTATCTCGCGGTGCAGTTGAAGTCCGGGGTCAGGCTCGTTCCATTCAGCAGGAAGCACGAGGCGCCGTTCATATCGGTGCGCAGGGTATGGATCTCGGCGGCCTGCAGCTCTTCCAGAACTTCCTGGCGCGGGTGGCCGTAACGGTTGTGGAGCCCGCACGAAATCACGGCCCACTGCGGAGCGACGCGAGCCAAAAACTCGGGCCGCGTTGAAGTGATGCTTCCGTGGTGGCCCACTTTGAGCAGTGTGCTCTTCAGATTCGGCTCGGCCAGCATTGCATGTTCAATGGGCGCCTCGGCGTCTCCCTCCAGCATCACCGAAGTCGAGCGGTAAACCACGTGCAGCACCAGAGAGTCGTTATTGGTAGGCAAGGGACCGGGCTGGTATACGGGGAAGGGCGCAAGCACTTCCACTCGCGTCGAGCCAAAGTTGAAGGTCTCTCCCGAATGAAAGCTGCGTATGCCTGTGTGCAGATCCTGGGCTTCGTCGAGAAGCGCGATGTAGGCAGGGACGCGCGGGTTTTTTCCGATCCAGAACTCATCGGGGTGAAAGTTGCGCAAGACTGCGGGCAGGCCGCCCATGTGGTCGGAGTGGCCGTGAGTGAGCGCAACCGCATCCAGATGGCGAATGCCTCGCGCCCACAGTGCCGGCGATACCACCTCCTCGCCGATATCGAAGTCCGGCGCGGCCTGGCGCGGACCGCCTCCAAAGCCTCCGCCATCCACCAGCAGGGTCTTGCCATCCGGCGTGATCAGTAAAATGGAGTCGCCCTGTCCCACGTCGATGGCTTCAACCAGCAGAGCGTTATGCGGGTGGTCGATCGGGCGCGGAACGACGGCAACCAGCGCCGCAATCAACATGGCGGCCCAGGCGAGACAGCGCTCGAATCGCGCGCAGCGCGCAAATAGAATCGCCGCCGCAAGCAGTAAAATGAAAACCGCCGATTGCCATGCCAGCGGCGTGGCCACGCGTACATCTCCAAACCGCAACCCGCCGAAAAGACGCACCAGCCCCACGCCAAGATGAAGTACGAGAGCAACCACAACGGCAGGAATTGTTGCGGCCGCGGGCCACACGGCCAGCAACAGAATCGTCAATAGCGCCGCGGGCATCAACACAACCAGCAGCGGCAGGATGACGATATTCACGGGCAGGGCAAAGATCGTGATGCGGTGAAAGTAAACGGCCATCGGCAAGGCCATGGCCAGCTCCACGATGCACGAAACAATCACCAGCTCGCCCACGCGGATGATAAAGCGCGCGGCCCAGGGAATAGCGCGCCGCGTAACGAACGGCCCGGCCGCCGGGCACAGGACGCGAATGTAGCGCAGCAGGTGTCGCATGGCTGCCACCTTTGGCGGCAGCTTCACGTCGAGCGCCGTGATCTCGAGGTCGCGCGTGGCTTCAAGATACGGATGAATGGTGGATTGAAGCAGCGGCGCTGCGATGCCTGCGATGACCAGAACTGCGAGCAGCGTCATCTGAAAACTCGAATCGAAGAGGCTGCGTGGGCTGGCCCCGAGCAGGCAAAGCGCTGCAAACCCGATGGTATTCAGCGGGCTCTTCTCGCGGTACAAAAGCCGGCCCAGCATATACAGCGTCACCATCAGCAGCGAGCGTTGCACCGGCGTAGCAAAGCCGGTAAAGAGCGCGTAGGCGAGCGATGCGCCGATGGTAATCAGAGTTGCGGGCACGCGCCCAAGGCGAAGACGCCGCGCGACGAAGAAAATGCATGCCGCAACGATGGCCAGGTGAAACCCTGAAACCACCAGCATGTGGAAAGAGCCGGTGCGCTCGAACCCAAGGCGAAGGCTGTGAGTTAAATAGGTGCGATCGCCGGCAACCATCGCGGCAAGCATGATGGCATCGTCTTCAGAGAGCCGCAGCGGCGCGGGCAGGCTGCGCATCGCAGCGGGCAGAGCCAGCAGCCGCGCGGTGGTGGCGTGTTGCCAGCCTGCGGTGCGGCAGGCCATCGAAGCAAACAGGGGCAGGCGCGCCGGGCCAAGCCGGGTGATGCGGGCAAAATGGACCGGCGCAGTGGATGTGACGCCCTGGTCGAGCAGATAATCGGCGCGGCTCCAAACGCCGGGGTCGCGATAGATCTCCGGAGTCAGCAGGCGTACATCGGCGCTGATGCGCTCGCCGCAGCGAAGTGGTTCAATCGCCGCAGCGGCAGCGCCCGGCGGCCAGCGCACGGTCAATCGTACTTCACCGCTGACAGCAATCTGCTGGTCCTCGGTGTCGGTGACAACTTCGACCGTTGAAACGCGCAGATCGACGCGCTGCGCGGGCGATTGCGTCGTGGGTTCGTCGACGTTTGGTTCCAGTTCGCTGCGCAGCGGACCCGTGTCAATGACCGTGCCTTCAACCGTGCGCAGTAGATTGTCAGAGAGAGCGGCGAGTTCCGGCGCAGGCGCAGGTTGCGGCTGCATCAGCGCGCACCACACTCCGAGCAACAGCCACAGCGTCGCCATCGGCGCCCATACGATGCGGGCCGCGCGGAGATTCGCGAGTACGCACAACCCCGCGATCAACACGATGGCGATGAGAGCCAGGCTCGGCCGAAGCCATAGATGGCCTGCCACAACAATGCCGCAGGCGAACAGCCACGCAGCATGAAAAAGCGGTACGGCGCCGAGGCCGGCCCCTGTTTGCCCGGTGGTGTGCTCCAGTTGCATCGCGGCCCTGAAGGATTGTTGTACTCAAAGGTATCAGGAATGATGGACCGGGCGCTGGTCTTCGTCCCGTAGGGACGGCGCGAACGGGTCTCTATCTAACTGGGCTGCGCCCCGATCGGCAACGTATCACCGCCGCAGCCGCACAATCGACTCCAGATGAAACGTCTGCGGAAACAGATCGGCCAGCGTGAGCGATTCGATCGCGTAGCCGCTCCCAATCAGCGCGCGAAGGTCGCGAGCCAGCGTCGCCGGGTCACACGAAACGTAAACCACCGCAGGCGCGGCAATCTTTGCCAGTAGCTTCGCCGACTCCGGATCGAGACCGGTGCGCGGAGGATCGAGGACGATGAGGCCGGGCCGCTGGCCTTGCGGAGCGCGGCGCAGAAAATCGAGCGTGGTCGATTTCACCGCCGATGCGCTTGTGCCGGCGAGATTGTGCGCAAGCGCCGAAGTCGACGCAGGCGCGGATTCAATGGCAGCCACATGGCTGAAGCTCTCGGCCAGTCTCCGCGCAAACAGGCCGACACCGGCAAAAAGATCCCAGGCCAGAGAACCCGAGTGCCCCGCAGTCACGCGATCGACAAGCTCATCAACCAACCAGCGATTCACTTGGAAAAATGCTCCATGATCGACGCGATAACCGAATCCCGCGGCGTTATACGTGAGCGACTCCGCCCCCCAATGCCCGACGATTCTCCCCGGCCTGCCGCCGCGGCTCTCCGCACTCCACTCGGCGCCTGCAAGCTCGGGTATCTGCGCCGCCAGTGCGCTTGAGACCTGCTCAAGAGGGAACCTCGCCGTGCCGGACGTTGAAAAGCCCGCAAGCAATGCCGTCTCATCTTTATCGCAGAAGAGCGAAACCTCCACCGGCCGCGCGGCTGGCTTTAATTCATGCATCAGCCCGCCAAGAGCCAGCGCGGCGCGCACCAGCAGCGGCGCAGCGATGGGGCACTGGGCAATCGGCACAACCGCGTGCGAGCGCCTGCCGCGGTAGCCTGGGTTGCCTTTTGCATCAAAGGCCAGCCGGATGCGGTTGCGATAACCCCACGGCTCGCCTGAGAGGGCTTCAATCCGATCGGGAGCGGCCACTCCGGCGCGAGCCAGCGTCTCGCGCAGAATCGCCTGCTTGAAGCGCATCTGCGCCTCGTGCGTTGCGTGCTGATAGCTACACCCGCCGCAAGTGCCAAAATGCCGGCACGCCGGCGCAACCCGATCCGCCGACTGCGCAACGATCTCTTCGGCTTCGGCAACTGCGTGGCTGCGCTTGTCCTCAACAATGCGCACGTGCACCTGTTCGCCGGGCAGCGTGAGCGGAACAAAGACCGCCTTCCCCTCGTCGCGCGCCAGAAACGCGCCGCCGTAAATGGGCTTCTCAATATTGAGGAGCCTCTCGGGCGTCGGCAGTTTTGTGGCGGGCGGCGTCATTGCTGGCTCATATAGAAAAGGCTGAGCCGCGGCAGATTGTAGTTCACCAGCAGTTGCTTCTGCACAAATTGGCGTTCCACCTGTCTGAGTTGCACCACGCCCATGCGGCTGCGGTAAGGCGCAAGCTCGCGCGCCGCGTGCTCCTTCAGCGCCACCAGCAACTCCTCGGGCGCGGCCGCCGTCAGCGCGGCGAACAGCTTCTCTTCAAGCACCGTCAGCGAGCGATCGAGCGATTCAAGATCCGGTCCCTTGTCTGGCGATCCACGCACCTCGGCAGCCAGTTCGCGTAGCCGCGCCGCTGTCGCAGCGCACGCCTCGGGCGCAGCGGCTTGCGCGGATATGAGCGCCTCTGCCGCCGACTCAAGATGCGCCGCAACGCGCTCATGCTCAAAGCCTGTTTCGCGCGGAGAAGCGCTCGCCGTCGTCGATCCGGCTGCGGCCTCCCGCATCTCTTCGGCAGCCTCCATCACCGCCTGCGCGCACCACGCCAGCCCGTTGATCCTCCGCATGCGCGCGCGCTTCTGCCTCGCCTCGTACTTGTCGAAGGCCGCATCGATGCCGCGCAAGACCGCCTCCAGCGGAATTCCCGCCTCGCGCCATGTCTCAATCAGCGCCCAGTCCAGTGTCGAAAGCAACAGAATCGCCCCGCGCCTCTGCTGAAAGCGTTCCTCGATCTCGGTGAAGTAGTTGAAGTAATTGCGCACGGCCCGATCCTCAGTGCGCCCTGCCCCGCGCCTTCACATTGCGGTTGCGCTCAAACAGGATGCGCAATCCGTCGATGGTCAGCATCTCGTCAATCTGCTGAATGTAGCGCGAGTCGGATGCAATCATGGGCGCCAGCCCGCCGGTGGCGATGATGTGCGGTACTGGGGCCTCGAACTCAGCCAGAATGCGCTCGATGATCCCGTCGACAAGGCCGATATAGCCGAAATACAAACCGCTCTGCAGGTGGCCAACCGTATTTGTGCCGATCACCTTCGCCGGGCGTTTGATGTCCACGCGGCTCAGCCGCGCCGCCCGGTTGAATAACGCATCGGCGCTCAGGCCCAGGCCGGGCGCAATCGCGCCGCCCAGGTATTCGCCCTTGGCGCTGATCATCTCAAACTTGGTGGCCGTGCCAAAGTCCACCACGATGCACGGGCCGCCGTAGCGCGCGTAGGCTGCAACGCAGTCGCATATTCGGTCGGCGCCCATCTCGGCGGGGTTGTCGATCAGCATGGGCATACCGGTCTTGATGCCCGGCTCAACAAACAGCGGCTCGATGTGGAAGTACTCCTCGCATACGCGGCGCAGCGTGGTCTCAACCGGCGGCACCACCGACGAGATGATGATGTGCGTTACCTGGCTCGGCGCCATGCCGTGCATCTCAAACAGATTCACAAAGAACACGCCGTACTCATCCACGGTCTGCGCGCGATGCGTGGTGACGCGCCAGTGCGCGGCGAGTTCGGGCCCGGCCTCTTTGGAACTGACCGGGGCGTCCGCTCCCTCGCCATCAATGCGGTAAAGGCCGAGCACGGTATTGGTGTTGCCAACGTCGAGGGCGAGCAGCATCGAGAAAGAACTCCCAGCTTTCAGCTATCAGCTTACAGCGGCGGGGCTGCCTGCGCCTTCACATCATGGGGAATCCTGGCTGAGAGCTTATGATCGAGAGCTGGAAGCTGCTTCCCGTATCCCGCCCGTCTGGATCGTCACCACTCCGCCGCCCGTTTCCACGCGGAGAAATCCACTCGCGTCAAGCCCGGCAGTCATCCCCGCGCAGGCCTGCGGTCCGTGCACCTCAACCAGCCGCCCCCGAACCCAGCTCGATGCGGCCTCAACCCTTGCAGGGATCCCCTTCGCCAGTTCCGGGTCGGCGATCGCGGTCCCCTCCCGCTCGAGCGCGCGCAGCAGAGCCACAAGCAGCGCCTGCCGGCTCACGCGGAGCCCAGCCGCGAGGTCGAGAGATGTGCCCGGCGTCGCCATATCGGCGGGAAACACGCGCTGGTGCACATTGATCCCGATTCCAGCCACCACTGCGTGGGGCAGATTTTTCGAGTCGTTTCTTGCTTCGACTAAAATGCCGCCCACCTTCGCGGGCCCGATGAGCAGATCGTTGGGCCAGCGAATATCGGTCGCAAGACCTGTGACCTCATGAACCGCCCGCGCCGCTGCCAGGCCCACCGCGAGCGGCAACAGCGGTAGTCTGTCGGTGGGCAGCAGGGCCAGCCGCAGAACAACGCTCACGTAGAGTCCATCGCCTGCTGCTGAAAGCCACCCATGGCCGCCGCGGCCCCGGCCCGCGGTCTGCTCGTCGGTAATGAAGACCGAACCGTGCGGCGCGCCGCTGCGTGCAGCGGCGAGAGCGTCGGAGTTGGTTGAACCTGTCACCGGCGCGTAGTTAAGTTTCCCCGCAAAGATCGTTCCGCCTAGCGAGGATTCAAGAGCTGCCAAATCAAACACAACTCAGCTCGGCTCCGCATCGATCGACATCGAGATATCGACGGCGCGTGCGGATTGGGTCAGCGCGCCCACGCTGATGAAGTCGACGCCGGTCTCGGCGTAGGCGCGAATGTTGTCGAGCACGATGCCTCCCGATGCCTCCGTCGGAATCCAGCGATTCTCTTTCTTGATGCGCCCGATCGATTGCTTCACCTGCCCGGGCGTCATATTGTCGAGCAGGATAGCCTCGGCGCCGCCCATGAGCGCCTCCTCAAGTTCCTGCTCCGTGTGCACCTCAACCTGTACCCGCTGTCCCGGCTTGCGGGCCTTCAACGCGCGCTCCAGCACCACCGGAATGCCGCCGCCCAGCGAGATGTGATTGTCCTTGATGAGAATGCCGCTGGCCAGATCGATGCGGTGGTTTGTCCCTCCGCCGCACAGCACCGCGTATTTCTCCAGCGCCCTCATGCCGGGCACGGTCTTGCGCGTATCCAGCACGCGGGCGTGCGTGCCTTGGATCGCATCGGCGTACTTGCGCGTCAGCGTGGCAATGCCGCTCATGTGCTGCAGCAGATTGAGGATCACGCGCTCGCAGCTCAGCAGCACGCGGGCGTTGTGGCGGATCACGGCCAGCACTTGCCCGGCATGAACGCGCACACCATCGAAGATCTCGGGGTGGCTCACGACTTCGAATCGTGTCTGCGCCTGGGGTCTCGGGTCGAGCCGTGCGTAGATTTCGAAGAAGCGGGAAACAGCGCCAAGTCCCGCCACCACCAGCTCCTCGCGGGCGATGATGGAGCCGGCCGCGCGCAGCCCTGCATCGATGGTCAGGTTGGTTGTGGCATCGCCGGCAGCACTGTCTTCAACAAGCGCCTGCTCCAGGATGACATCGATACGGTGGCTCTTCCATTCCATAAGTCAGTGAACAGTGAACAGTTGTCAGTGATCAGTTACCAGTTGTCGGTGATCAGTTACAAGCTTCCGGTTCCAATACAAGATTCCAATTTCAATTTCCGGCATCCGTGCTCCATCCTATACCGCCTGTCATCCCTCACCCAATTCCTGCCTGTCATCCTGAGCGACGACCCTCACCCTGAGCGAAGCCGAAGGGGAAGGGGAGGAGTCGAAGGATCTGCGGTCGCTTCCGTTCTCTCACCAACATTGCGGGTGCCCCAGGTCTCGATTTTGAGACCTGGGATAGCAAAACCTCCCACCAACCGCCCGTCGTCCCCCCACCTCATTCCACTTGTCATCCTGAGCGGAGTTTGACGCTTCAGGCGCCAATCGTAGTCGAAGGATCTGCGGTTGCCTTCCGTTTTCTCACCAACATTGCGGGTGCCCCAGGTCTCGATTTTGAGACCTGGGATAGCATGGGGTGAACCCCTTGATTGAGACAGCCTGCTGAAGACACAGTTGCCGTTTAATGTGATTGTCTGTTCAAGGCGTTGCTTCTCCTTGAGGATAGTCGATAGCCGGTGAAGCGGAGGCGGGCTCTG
>Ga0326727_10012274_pt1 | contig 19560 bp, 17 predicted proteins | sample MB2enrmetagenome_FD_207643 | JGI IMG/M metagenome (GOLD analysis project Ga0326727, IMG submission 207643) | Lab enriched peat soil microbial communities from McLean, Ithaca, NY, United States - MB29MY | ecosystem: Environmental > Terrestrial > Soil > Wetlands > Peat | place: USA: New York...
GCCGCCAGTGGTCGTCGCGCCGGCCAGATGTGCAGTGACGAAATGTGTCCATGCCGCACATTTTTTTCATGCACGCTGGTCAGTGACGCCTGTTCCAGCGGAAAGGCGACTTCAATCAATCTCGGTTTGTCGGTCATGGTGGTATTCAGGGATTCTCTTGGATAACAACCGAGTTAAACACGGCGTTGCGGATGGCGTCAGGATTTGGCGCGGCAGCCCGCAATTCGGCATCCATCCGCTGCCGGGCAAAGGCCGCACGCTGGAAAACTTCGCGTAAAGAAACGACGTGCGGATTTAGCGTCAGCGACCGTAGGCACACGATGATTAGTTCTTTCAAATAGAATTCCATGTTTGCCGTGAATAGCGGAAGTCTGAACCGCACCGGCGAACCATGGACAATGCAGCACCGAATCCGATACAGGCGGCCAAGCTGCCAGAGCAGATGCCGTTGGTGCGCCACGAGCACGTCGGCGGTCTTCTTCGGGTCTTGCAACGCAGCCGCCAGACGGCCAATCCGCACCGCCGCGACCGGATTATTTGGAAAGCTACTCGCCAGCTTGACCGCCAACGGTTGTGCTTGGAGCAATTTCAATGCGCCGGAATATTCCAAATCATTGAGCGTTGCTGCGCCGGACGCCGCGACGAGGTCGGCATCCCAAGCGATATTTTGACCTTTAAGCGTTCTGACCAGATCGCTGACGAGCCGGTAAAGGTAGCGCTGGAGCAGCGCGTCGCTGGCGTGAATGGCGACCGTGCGCCCGATAAATCCGTCGTTGCCGACATAGGATAAAAACTCCAGTCCCATCCACCAGTTGAGGAACTTGTCCGTGTAGGTGTCCGCATCACTTCCGAAACGGTAGTGCCGGATGGCGGCACGCAAACGCTCGCGTGATTCCGGCTCGATGGCGGTCCGGTTCATCATGGCTTCCATCTCTTCCGAGAATTCGCGGAAAGCTTCGGGCGCCAGATGATGATGCGGATTCGGCACGAGATGCCGGACCACCCGGACGTCTGTGTGGTGGTCACCGAGCCGTTCGACAAAGCATCGCTCATCCACCTTGAGCGGTTCGGGTTCAAAGTTGAACCGCAATTGGTCGAGGCATTGTTCGAACTTTTCGCGCGCGGCAATCGCCGCCGCCGTCAGGTCCACGGCTTCGACGGACGTTTCCGCAAAAACGGTGAGTGGAGTGATGGTGGCGAATCTGCGCTGCCTGTCGCTCGCTTGGTTGTTCCCTTCCACTGGTGTAAATCCAGGCGAGGGCCTAAACTTAAACCCGGCAAAATCGCCAAAGTCGGCTAATTTCGAACTTCCAACGAATCGTAAGATAACGCGGTATGGCTGTTTGCCCCATGCAATTTGCTGGAGCAAGAAGCGCAGATTGGCAGTGAACGTGTCATACGGCGGACGCTTCTTTTTGAAGAATAATTCTGCCCAACTGAACAGGGTTTCCAGCGGCCAGCCTTGATCAACCAGGTCGCTCAAGAGCGCGCCGACCACCGCCTCGGTCTTTTCATTGTCGCCGCCCACAATCGTGTCCGGCAGGATTGCCAGCAGTTGCTTGAAGTAGTCCCGCTCCAGCGCTGCCGAAAAGTCCGCGACGATGAATCGGAACTCCCGAAGTTTCTGTTCCAGCGCCGCGTCCTTTTCCTTCTTCTTTTCATCCGGAATCGGCGGGGTCTTCAGCAAGGGGTGCAACAGTGCGAGATGCCGCGTAAAGGAATTGGCCGCCAGCGGATCACGGGCGAAAATCTCGTCCGCTTCCGCGCAAAGTTCCAGATATTCGTCCGGCTTGGCGCGGCCAATTCGCAGTTCCTGGTCGAGTTCTCGGATAATGGTGCGTGCATTCAGGCAGCGCACGCGGTGCGAATCCAGAGACGCCTCATGCGTCATCCCATACCACAGTTCGAGAAAAAATTTCTCATGTGCAAGGAATGTTCCCGTAGGAGGTTGGCGGTTCAGCAGGTTCATAAAAGTATTTTCAGGCTTGCCACGGACGCGCCGATATGGAATAGTAGTTCCATATTCGGGAGTTAAGGGTGCTGGTTAGTTCCGCAAGGAACTGTGGCAGCAATGCCCCCACGCCAAACACTCCCTTCCATTTCTTAATCTCGCTGGTGCTAAAACCACCGGCCCGACGCCCGGTGAAAGCCGGGTGTCTCTTTTTCGGGATGAACCGATTTGCGCCGAGTGTTGGGCTTGCTTGTCCCGGCCGCGGGCCGAAAGGCCGCTTGGCGCTTTCTTTTTCAAAAAATGCCAAAGCCGGCTCCGCAGAACCGGCTTCGCGTTCTGCCGTCGAGACGCACAGAAGGGATGTTCCAAAAGTAAAACGCTTCACCGCCCAGTTCGTCAACTCTTCATTGCGTCGTGTTTTCGTGTCCATTCGTGTGATTCGTGGGCTGCTCATTCTGCTTCGGCCTCCTTAATGATGTCGCCGATGTTCAAGGTGAAACTCTGGCGGGTTTTGAAAGCCAGTCGCACCGGGTCTTGCACTCGGAACAATCGCGGTTCTGTGGCGCAGTCCGTGACAACGTAAAGCCAGTATTTGTCCCGCACGTTCGCCGCCGTCGGCCACTCGTTCTCGGTCAAATGCACTTGCCCGCGTCCCGCCCGGCCCTTGACCTCAATGACAATCTTCTCGCCGTTCGCCCGATGGCTTTCCAGATCGTAGCCCCGCGCCAGATGCGGTGAGGATACGTCGAACACCTTCGCTTTGTGCCGGTCCACTTCGTAGTTGATCGCCACGCGCATGGCGATGGCCTCAATATTCTTGTCGTAACTTTCCAGCGCCTCCGGGCTTTTGTCGGGAATCACCAGCGCAATCGCGATGCGGTCCAGGGTGATGATGTCCAGCAAGTCGCCGCGTCGTTGTTCGTAAAGCAATGCCTCGGCCTTCTCCTGCTCAATGCGGCTCTGCTCGCGCTTCACCAAATCAAGTTGGGTAGTCGCTTGCTCATCGCCATCCCGGACACGGCGGGCAAATTCCACCCGCCGTTCCGCCATTTCACCGGCGGAGAAATCAAATCCGCGTTGTAAATCTTCCATCCGCGCCGACGACTCGGCTCGCACCGCCGCCCGCGCCTGTTGCAAAAAGGTCGTCTCCGTCAGCATCCGGGCGTGTGCATCGGCGCGGTGGACTTGATCCAGAGGAGATTGCAGCAATGCGCCCGCCTTCCACGCCAGCGCCGGCGGCGCACCCACCAGGGCAATCAGATGATTCGGGGCGCAGGCGATGAACTCGCCATTGCTGTCCCATCGCAGGCCCATCAGCCGGCGTTCCAGGAGACGCGGCTTCGCATCGCCGCCGCGCAACGACCGTTCGCCCAACTGGCAGACATACAACGCGGCGTAATAAGAATGCTCCGCCGTGGGGTCGAGAAAGAATCCGCCGCGTCGCGCATCATTGCCAAATCGGCGGATGGTTTCATCGCAGAAAGCATTAAACAACGGCTCGCCGGGACGCAGGAAGGCAATGGGCGCATCGTCGCTGCCCGCCGAACCGTCCCGCCGCACCGAAATGTAAGGCGGCAGACCGCCGCGCCAATGGCTCGCCAGCGGTTCAATCCAGTTCGAGCCGGAAGTTCGGTTCAGCCGGGCGCGTTGATTGAGATCGCCCTCAATCTCAAAACCGAGCCGGGGCAGTGCCTTTTCGGCAAAGTTTTGCACATAGGCTGGTAGGAGTTGGTTGAAACGCTCGACTTCAATCTCGCTGTTCAGTTGTCCCAGCCGTTTGGCAACATCGCCAAAGGACGACGCCTGCTTGCGTTGCTCTTCTACAGCCGCCCGCAACCGCTGCGTCGCAAACAGGGAATCCAGTTGTTTCTGTGCCGAATAGGGCGCGGTTTCAAACAATGCCTCGCGCAGCAAATCGCGGATGGACAATTCCTGGAGTTGCTGCCCGATTACGTCGAAAACCTTGTCAGTGCATAGTTCGCGCCGTGCTTCGTCTAATTTCGCCAACAGCGTCGCCAGCACGTCGCCTTCGCGCGTTTTGTCGGCGATGAAGTTGAAGATGCGAACTTCATCATGGCGCTGGCCGAAACGGTGCAACCGGCCCATGCGCTGTTCCAGTCGCGCCGGATTCCACGGCACGTCAAAATTCACCATCAACCACGCAAACTGCAAATTGATGCCTTCGCCCGCCGCATCCGTCGCCAGCATGATGCGAGCGCTGGGGGCGTCCGGGTTCGGAAGGTTTTGGCGACGACGTTCAGCAGGCGGCATGAAGAAAATCCGCTGGCGCTCCCGTTCTTCCACGTCCAAGCCGCCGTGGATCGCCGCGATTTGCCCGGTGTAACCCAGCGCTTCAAACCGATGCTGCAAATGTTCTAGCGTGTCGCGATGCTCCGTGAAAATCAGCAGACGCTCGTGCTGAAACTCCGCCGCGTCAACCAACTCGCGCAGCTTCAAAAATTTCGTTTCGCATTGCGCGCTCAGAATGTCCTCCCCTTGCTTGATGATTTCATCCAGATAACGCAGTTCGATGTCCCGTTGTTTCTCCGTCTGCGGTTGCGCCAGCGCCAGTGCTTGTTCCTCCATGCGCTCCTGGCTTTCCGCGCCCGTCTCGGTTGGTTCAGAATCATCGGCGGTAGTCGTGTCGAACTGCTCCAGCAGCCGGTCAGCGCTGGGCTGGGTCTCGGCGGTATCCGCATCCATGATGCGTTTGCGCCGCCGTTCGAGGGATTGCACCATCGCATAAGTCGAGCTTGCCAGCCGGCGTTGCAGCACGGCCACCACCATCGCCGCCGCGTTGCGGTTCAACGACCGGTTGTTCTCAAAACTCCACCGCAAATAATCGGATGACTGGTCATAAAAGGCGCGCTCTGGCTTCGAGAGGTCAAACTTGACGGTCTGGCAGAGGCGCGGCTTGTAGATCGGTTGCGATTGGTAATCCACCATTTCTTCTTTGAGCCGACGGATGAAAAATTTGCGGCGCTTTTCCTGTCCCATCTGACCCAGCGCGTCCATCGTCGAAAACACGTTCGCGTCCAACAACCGCCACAACGCAAAATAGGGAAACTGTTTTCCCATGTGCGGCGTCGCCGTCAGCAAAAGCAAATGCGTGGACTTGGCCAGCGTTTCCGCCAGCCGGTAGCGCCGCGTCTTGGTGTCAAGGCGGCGACCATCAGACCACGCCAACTTGTGCGCCTCGTCAAACACCACGAGATCAAAACGTCCTTCGGTCAGGTTTTGCAGCCGCTCGCGTATGGCTTCCGTCGCCGCCGTATCCACGCTGATGATGAATAGCCCCTGGTCATCCGACAGGGGATCGCCATTTTGAAAATCCTGGCTGCGCAGAATCCGAAATTCCAAGTCGAAGAAATTCCGCAACTCACGTTTCCAGTTCCAAGTCAGCCCGGCAGGGCAGCAGATGATAACGCGACGCAATCGGCCACGGTTGATCATTTCCCGGATGTAAAGGCCAGTCATCACGGTCTTGCCCGCCCCGGCGTCATCGGCCAGCAAAAACCGCAACGGGTTTTGGGGCAGCATGTGTTCATAGACCGCCACGCGCTGATGCGGCAGGGGAACGACGCGGGAAAGTTCCAGTCCAAACGCCTTGTTGAACTGATGGCCATTTCGCAGACGGTGAGCATCCACCACCAGCTTGATGGCTTCGGGGTCGCCCTCGAAATTCAGCGTGGTCGGAATGGCATCAGCAATTTCGTAACCTAAAACACCCTGGGCCTCCTTGCTCGCCGTCAGTTCTTGGATTCGTGCCAGCCGGTCGTTTTGCGGCTCGGCTTTGCCATTCTCCCAGCGGTTGACGGTAGTGAAAGAGACGCCCAGCGCCCTCGCAAATTCTACCTGCGAGAACCCAAGTCCAAGTCGTGTTTTCTTAATTTCGTCAGCGTTCACGGTCACAAATTTAGCACCACTTGAAATAATGTCAATCCGCTATATGTCGGACGCTATACAGGCTGGATATGGCATATTTGGTGATCTCAGGCAGCGATGCTTAATCGAGTTGTTTTCCGCCTGCCTGTTCAGCCTCCTCTTGCAGCTTTTTGACCACACCCGCAACTACCTTCTCGATTTCCTCCATCCACTGCTCAGAAGCTCGGTCACTACGGGATTCCGGGACTGGAATCTGCGCCTGGAAAATGCTCCGAACATTATGGCGACGAGTTACGGTGGAACCCTTGCCGCGCAGTCCGTAAGCAACCTGCCAGTCAGCCATCGGTAGTTTGCGCAGGCGAGTCTCGGCAATGCTGGCCAGCGGCTCGGTGATCCGCTGTTTCAAACCGTCAAGGATGACTTGTTTTTCCTCGTCCGACACCGGCTTGCCCCCCCATTCGATGGGGTTGTCCAAGAACTTCGTGAGCACATTTCGCAAGTTGGCCGTCAGTTGGTCAATCGGTCGCAGCCAGAATCTGTCCCGCAACCAGCCTTCGGCATAGCGGTGCGACAAGGCTTTCAAACTCTGCCACGGAACGGTTGTCTCGCCGTCCACGTATTTGAATCCCAATTTGGCCTCCCAGTTCTCGATGAAAGCCAGGCTTGCTTCCCGCACGGCCAGCCCCAAGCTGCGCATACTATATTTAGGATAACCCGGCAGACGTAAGTCCGGCTGCTTGCGTGCGGCGAGACACACCACAAAATCTAAAAGCTGTTTGCCCAGGTGCTTCTCGAATTTTTTGATCTGCACCTCATCCTTGGTCGGAAATTTGCCGTCCAGATGCGCGAAATAAAACGTGTTCGTTTGCAGTTGCGTCTCCAGATGACGGGCCGCGTCCCGACTCAGCGTCTTGGCAATCTGATTGTCCAGCACGTTGCGAACGCCGCCGAAGACTTTTTCCTTTTTGGCTTTCCCGTCGCGCAAATCCTCGCCGCTCGCTTGGTCCATGTGCGTGAACACTAACGCAAAACTTTTCGTGTAGCCCGTGCTGGCTACCGCCTCGAAAACTTTGGCGGCGGCTGGCGAGTTGAGTGCATTCTTGGCGGACTCCACCAGCACGATAGAGTCAACCTGTTTGAAAAGTTCTGTCAACTCGACTGGAACATCGGCGTTAGCTCGGCCATGCAACAGTCCTTCGGTATCATGGCTCAATAATCAAACCCCGAAATATAAGTGCGAATCTCAAATTGAAATTCCACCGAATTTCAGAACCAACAAACCTCTGTCAGCGTCCAAACACAAAGCCGATTCGCATTCGCAAGCGCTTAGCGCAAAAACATTTCCAAAAATTTTGGTTCGCGTAAAAAGGGGATATACGCAATGACGGGGGGTCTGATTTTCCTCCCCACCCACCACCCCGCCAGGACGGTCTGGCCGGAAAAAGAGATTCCTTATGAAACCTTGCGCGGCCTGCCCTTCGGCCAACCGCCCTTCTTCGCGTTCTTGGCGCTGGCAGCGAGCTTGGCCGGGCTTTTTGATTTGCCGCCCAGCTTGCCAATCTGCGAATACCATTTTCGCACGGCGGGCGGTGGTGCCAGTTTTGTCTTCATCGTTTCGCCTCTCGTTTGCCCGCGCCATCTGAACGACGGCGCGGGCTTCCTGCCTCATTCGGTTCAATCTTCACCTTCAAGCATCATGGTCATAACCGGCGAGCCGTCATCCCCCGGCCCGCACGACGCCCACAGCTTGACTTCTTCCCGCCGTCTGCCGTTCCACACACTGACCCGGAACTTTACGCGGTCGGTGCTGCCTGCGGTTTTTATGGCACAAGCCAGCATCCAAAGCACGTCCCAAAGCCTGCCTTGGATGTCCTGGCCTTCCGGCAACGGTTCGCCAATTGCGGCAACCGTCGCGGCGAATGCGTCCGCCGTCATGGCAACCGGGAACTTGAAACCGGCTTCCCGGACAAGGCCAACCGTTTCCGGCTGCATCAAGTCCACCAAAACGCCGTCTTCAATGGCCTGCCTGCGCGAATAAACGGCGATGGGTTCGCCGAAAATGTCCCCAAGGTTTTGAGCGTTCGCGTTCATTGCGTCGGCCTTTCCACTTTGAGAATTATTTCCCCTTCTGCCATCGGAACAACCGCTACGCGGCTTCCGGGTGGAAATCCGAGCTTGGCCAACCATTGTCCTTGCAACCTGATTTTCGGATGAGTTTTGCCTTGGAAGAAATCCCCGGCCATTTCGATCTTTAATTTTCGTGAGTTCATCTGTTACCCTTCGTTGGGCCGTGCCGCCCGTTGTCGCGGGTTGCCATTGGTTAGTTACCCTTTCCAAATGGCTTGGCACGGCCTTTTTGTTTTGTTTTGGAAAGGGCATTTTCGTTTTCACGCTCGCATAATACCCAAGCAGTTTTGGTTTGCAAGAAAAATCTTTAAAAATCTTTTCACAGGGCGATGGTGAACGACAACCGCACTGGCCGACAACCAGCCCCCCGCAATCAAAAGCGGATTGTTTCCTGATTTGCCTCGCCGAGTCATACCGCCCGCAGCCAGACTGCCGCGCCCCGCGACCAAACCTGCCACAAGCCGCGCCAATCGCGCCCAATGGCCCGCTACGGCGCATTTGCAGTGCTGGCCGGGGAAACATTCGCCCGCACAGTTCCCGCACAGGATTTGACCGCCGCACAGTTCCCGCACAGCCGCACAAGCCCGCACAAGTTTTTCTGCCGATTATTGCCCAAAGATGCAAAATAATGCTTGCCATACGAGGGAAACGCTTGTATCTTCGCGGGTAGGTTAGCGCACAGAAAGGCAATTATGAGCAACAATGAAAACATGAAAAACACCGAAAATGTGGGTTCGAATCCCACCCCTTCCGCCAATCTCGAAACCTTGCAAATTGTAATGCATGGCGGGTTCAGACTCGCCAAAGATGGGCAAAGATGGACACAGCCCCGAAGGCCTTCGGGGTCAAATTTGAAATTCTCAAGAAATCTTTCCGCCTGGAAAAAACAGTGAAATTTTCGGCATTTTTTCCATTGAATAGTCACAACCAGTTGTGCGCGAGCTGTTTACGTATGTTAATGCGGAATGGATGGTGGACAACGGACAAGGGATAATGGGCAATGGCACCCCGACTGCCTCTGGCCCAGAGAGGGGATTTTGAGCTGCGGGTTTAAGAATTTGACCATGGATTTCCCGAATTTCCCGGATGATAGAGGCAGAATACTTTGCACATTTCTCCTTTGAAGGCGCGGTCGAGGATGCCACTGCGTTTGAAGGTGCCGAGCAACGCCATTATCACAAACCAATACGATGTGATGAACCGGCTGACCGATCAAGCATCCGCCAATGGTTACAATGTAAATTACACTTATACGCTGACCGGCCAACGCGAGACGATGATGGACGCCAGCGGCACGACCACGTGCAGCTACGACAATCGGGATCGGCTGCTGAAGGAGGTCAATTGGAGCGGCGTGCCAAGCGTCTCGCTGTATTACGGTTATGACGCCAATGGCAATGTGACCAGCATCGGGTCAAGCACGGGCAACGGGGTGACGAACCAGTATCAGTATGACGCGCTGAGCCGGCTGACGAACGTGCTGGCCAATGGCACAGCGGCGGCAGGCTACGGATTTGATTTGGCTGGAAATTTGCAAACCATGCGCTACGGTAATGGCGTGACGAACCAGTACCAGTATGACACGCTGAACCGGCTGACGAACCTCACCGCCACGACCGTGAGCGGGCCGATTGCCAGCTTCTATTATCAACTTGGCCGGACGGGCACCCGGACCAATTTGAGCGAATCGGTCAATGGCACGAACCGGACGAATTCGTGGAAATACGATTCGCTGTATCGGCTGACGAATGACGGAATCAGTGGCCTCGGCACCAATGGGTATGGTTACGACACCGTGGGCAATCGGACAAACCAGACTTCCACCGTTTCCGGCATCCCCAATCAGTCATTCACCTTCAACACGAACGACTGGCTGGCGACCGACCAATACGACAGCAACGGCAACACGACGAATTCATCGGGGAACTACTACCAATACGATGTGATGAATCATCTGACCAACGCGAGCGGCACGGTGCTCGTCACCTACGATGGCGACGGAAACCGTGCAAGCAAGACGGTGAGTGGGAGTGGAACGACGACTTATTATTTGCTGGATGACCGCAATCCGAGTGGTTATGTGCAGGTATTGGAGGAGTATCAGGGCACCAATTTGAGCCGGGTCTATAACTACGGTTTGAGCTTGATCAGTCAACGGAATTGGCTCAGTGGCAGGGTCAACTATTACGGTTGCGATGGACATGGGAGCACAAGATTTTTACTGAGTCCTACCGGTACGATCGGAAACACCTATACATACGACGCCTACGGATCATTAATTGCTTCGAATGGCACAACATCGAACAATTATCTCTATTGTGGCCAACAGTATGATCCGGACTTGGGGCTTTACTACAACCGCGCCCGCTACCTCAACCAGAACACGGGACGGTTTTGGACCGGGGATACCTTTCAAGGCAACAACGAAGATCCCCTGTCCCTTCATAAGTATCTTTATTGCGAAGGGAATCCAGTCAATCACCGCGACCTGTCTGGACATGATTTAACGGAGATGCTGACTGTCGTGGCTATCTCTGCGGTTGTAGTCGGGGAATTTGGTTACACTTACAACTCAGTCTGGAGAGAAACCGCTGGAAATGTTGGGACGGTAAATGTGTATGTTTCCCCAGGCGGAACTGCAAACGCTCAAACTGTGCATGATCGAATTATTGCCAAAGCGCCCGCAATTGAAGCTCAGTACCGTCAGGCCACGCAGTTACGAATAATGAACGGTGGGCTACCTGCGGGAGTTTCCGCCGGCTACGACCAGCCCACTCATACCTATAATGTCCTTGTCCAATACGTCAGTGGAGGCACTGTGCTTGGCAACACACCGAGCAGCACCGTCAACCTGTACCCTGACAATATTGTAGCGGATTTGAAAGATCACGCGCCCGACACTGCCACCGCGGACAATTTCGCATTCATGACCGCCAACATTTTCTCGCACGAGCTTGTTCATGCGATAGAAAATCGTGCATCCATACGGAGTTTTCCAGAACATGAGTCAGGTGGTTTAATGAAAGGCTTCCCTTACTCATTTTCGGGTTTTAGTTGGTCAACCGGCTCGCAAGGCATGATTCCATTTTCAAATGTTACAGAGCAGCGTCTCGAAACCGGCCTCGGAGAACGGCCCTAATGATTGCGACAGCACTGACGAGCGACACGCTGACACAGATTACTCCCGCTTGGTGGCGATGGGGGTGCATCTGGTACGTGTTTGCTATCGTATCGTTCGCGGCAGCGCACCTCTCGTTCATTAAGTATCAACAGGTCAAACAGAATGCAGAGCGGGATGTTGTTCTTTTGCTTCTGATGAACAGTCTTAGTCTTTTCGCATTTGTGCTGCTCTTTGAATTTTGGCTGAAGCCTGACCTAAGGAGTCGTTATGACGCGATTTTTGGCGCATCGCGAGTAGGTGGTATTACCGGAGTGCTTCTATATGCTGTGCCGGACGGGGTTTTCAGCTTCGTCTGTGCGTGTTTTTTGATCGCGGGAGTTTGGTTAATCTGGGGGCGAAATTCGGCGGCGCAAGTCAGAGGGCGCCGTTGGTTTGGTTGGGCCTTTTTAGCCTTTGGCCTCTGCGTTCTCGCACTTGCCCCAATCGTTTTATGCGCCCCGTTCTTTTAACTCGATTGGCAACCTGTTGATTTTCGCCCTGTTTCGGGCTTGTGCGGGATAATCCGGCCTGTCCGAAGCTCCAAAAATCTGTCAGACACTTTCCCCCTTCGCCGAGACTGAGCCGTTTGATTCCCCTTAAAAGAGCTACGCCTCAAACGTCACAGACTCGGACTGCGCCCCGGAGATCAGTCTGGTCGTGGTCGTCGTTGTCAACAGGATTGCGCCCCGTCACCCGCCGCAACACTGTTGCCAGCGCCGCCACCACCAGAGAGGCTAAGGCAAAGGGGGAAGACGGCTTTTAGGGTGTCAGTTGTTGCTGTCCGCTATCGCGGAGGCATGCTGCGCGCACGGATCAATCCCTCAACAGCTCGTTGAGCACGACTTTCACCGGGAAGTTGTGCCAACTCGGGCGATAACAGGTCTTCAAACGTGTCGGTGAAACCCTTGAAGTCTCCGGCTGAGCGGTCGGCAGCGCGGCCCCCTAAACCGGAGACGGCGAAAAATTACACCGCTGCGAACAATTTGCGAACATCGAAAAAGCAAATCCTGAGGATGAACTCCGCGCAGCCCGTGCTCCTGCGCCTGAACATTCCTGGCCCGCCGAAAACATTTTCGGCGGGGTTGCATCTGGCGCCGGCGTCTGACGCGGAGAGGATGCTCGTGATTTGGATGACGGCCCGGAATCTACAAAATAAAGGCGGCGGCGAGGATGACGTTCCGCTCGCGGGCGCATTTTCGACGACGTGAGCATTCGTCAAAATATAACCACACTCGGCGGTGATACCTGCGACCAATACGACTTTTCCCTGATTTGGGCAGCGTGGCCGGGAAACCCGTCGAATACCTGTTGACGGCAATCCTGGACCCAACCCGATCATGCGCCTCCCAGAAATTGATAGATTTGAGGCCAGAGGGACTTGCCGGGCTTGCTGCGGTTGTGTTCCCAGTTTTTGAGCGTTCTGGCGCTGACTCCGAGTTTCGATGCAACCTGCCTTTGAGTCGCGCCCGTAGCCAATCGCCTGTCCAGCAGCAACTTGCACAGACGCGCCTGCCGATTATTGAAAAGTGGCGAATCATGCCTTACGGTCTTGATCAACAGATGGCAAAAAGGGCGCAGAAAGAACCCCTTCCGCCAATTCTATAAGTCACGGGCTGGTTTGACCGCCGTTGCCCTGGTCAAGATAGGTCACTCCGTTGACTTCCGATGTGTCCAGGTACTGCCGCCATAGGAATCCGTTGCCTTTCCATTCCGCCTCACGATGCCGGGGCGCACTGGATTGAATCTCCGGTCCCGCAACGGTCAAGGCCTCGCCCAGGACGCGACCGGACATTTTTTCCTCCGGCTCGATCCCCAGTATCCAGAGTATCGTGGGCGCCATGTCCATGTTGCCGCTCGGCAGGGTATCTTTCATGCCTCTGGCAAAATCAGGGCCGAAAGCAATGCAAAGGTTGTGCATGTCGGATGGACTCAGGCTGGCGTGCTGTCCTTGTCCCGGACCCAACGGGCCGCCCGTGCAATAAATCAAGCCGGGAACGCCGTATCGGCTTCGATCGGGCTTCCAGCGCATGGCCACGGCGATGTCCGGCGCAAAGGCGGAGTCCAGGCCCGCATCGGCCAGGGGGAACGCGCCGTCCACCGGTTTCCGGCTGAAGACAACTCCACTGAAAGGCTGGGCTTGGAAAAAATGGACCAGTTGCGCAATGAGATCCGGGTCGCGGCCGGTGACGTAGCAGTAAAACATGCCGCCATTGCCGACCACCATGATGTCACCACCCTTCCTTTCCATTCCGGGGAATTTGCGCCAGGCATGGAAGCCGTGCGCCTGAAGAATTGCCGCGACATCGATGTTCTCCAATATGGTCGAAAAACCATGGTCGGAAACGACGATGACGTCGGTTGAATCTTGCAGATGCTTTTGCCGAAGCGCTTTGAGGACGCGGGCCAGATTGCGGTCCGAGCTTTGAATCGCGGCCAGAGAGGCCTTCGATCCCGGGCCGGTTTGATGCTGCGTATAATCCGGTTCGGCCAGCCACAGCATGGAAAAGGCGGGGACCTCCTTTTGCCACAGCGGACCGGTCAACGCCCGCGTGGTCCACAGGTCCGGCTCGGTTTTGCTGGATCCCGATTCCGGGAATTTTCCAAGCGCCTGCGCCAGGCTCTGTTCCAGCGCCTCCGGCAGAGCGTGTCCGGCGAAGACATCCACCCCCAAAGAACCTTCCGGGCGCGGCGCGCGATCGTACAGGAGCGCGACCGGCTTGCTCCCGGCGACCGCGGTGCGGAGACCGTGGTCGTGGAGGATTTCCGCAACGGTTGGACAAGCCAGATAATGATTGCCGGTCAATGCGTCGCCCCGGCGCGCGACGGCCAGCGAATCCGTATCGACAGGCTCAACCGCGTCAAAGGCGGGGCGAAATTCGTGATTGCCGATGATGCCGCTTTGCTGCGGATAAACGCCGGTGGCCAGCGCGACCGCGTTGACTTCCGTCGAGCTGACGAAGACCGGGTGATGATGCAAAAAGGTCACTCCATCCCGCGCCAGGGCAAAGAGGGCGGGTGTCGCCGCTTTCGAAACAAAATCCGGCCTCATGCCATCCCAGACGATCAGGACCACGTGTGAAGCCCTGCCCGCCGCGACGCCCTCCTGCCCGGGCAACACCACGGCCAGGCATGTCAATACTGTTTTAATCAACCGCATGGGCAAGTATTCGCAACCCGCGCCGCGGGCGCAAGCCAAAGCGCGAGAGAAACGGTGAACATCCGGTGAAAGCCGCGTGACAAAACGGCGACGCGCGAATTGAAAGCGAATGCGACCGGGCTGCAGAGCAGATGCGTCCCGATTCCTTCGCAAATATCCAAAAGGCACGAATTCTTTGCTGAAAGCAAAATTGGCATGAGCCACATTGAAGAGTGGAATGTGGCTAGTGCCAATTCATAGCGCATATTGAGTCAGTCCTCCATGTCAAGGAAAAACAATCAAAACCAATCGAACGCCTTCCATCGTTCCAGCCCGAACTCCGGGCCATGCCATCCTTAACTTGCAATGAGTGGCAAGATGCGCCTCGACCGGGCTGGAAGCCTGTTGCGCCAGTGCTAAAAGAGTGTATTATAGGGGCGTGAAAGCAACATTGACTCCACTGCGGCGAGACACGGCAAAGGTTGTCCGTCCGGTCATTCATGGCGGCGAAAAGCTCACCTTGACCGAGCACGGCCAGCTATGCGCCGAAATAATCCCGTTGCGAAAAATCGACCGGCGCGCGGCGTGCCAGGATTTGATGGCGATTGGCCCGGTTGAATTTCTCCCCCACAAGTGATCTATCTGGTGGATGTTGTGAAGACAACCGTTGAGATTTCAGACGATCTTTTCACGCGCGCCCAACAGCTTGCCCGCAAAGAAAAAACCACCTTCCGCGCTCTGACCGAGGCCGGACTCCGCATGGTGCTCAAAGAGAAGCAGTCCAAAACCCGGAAATGGAAGTGGAAGCCCACGACCTTTCACGGCGGCGACTTGACCGATGAGTTTAAAAACGCCGACTGGGAGCAAATTCGCGACGAAATCTACCGGGGACGCGGCGCATGATCGCGCTGGACACGAACCTGTTGGTTTAAAATGGCAAAACCGTCATCACCGCCGGTGGCAGCGTCAGGATGCGCTCGTTGCGGAAAGATTTGCGCTTTGTTTCTTCGCAAAAGCAACGTTTAATAGGAGGATGAAATCTCGTCGGGCCAAAATAAAACGCATTACCCGCGAAACGCGTATTGCATTGACACTCAACCTTGACGGTGCCGGCCGGTCCAGCATCCGGACCGGGATCCCGTTCTTCGATCACATGCTGGCCCTCTTCGCCCGGCACGCGGTGATGGACCTGACCTTGCATTGCCAGGGGGATTTGGAAGTCGATGCCCATCATACGGTCGAGGACTGTGGATTGGCGTTGGGCCAGGCGTTCGTTCAGGCGTTGGGGGACAAGAAGGGGCTTCGCCGGTATGGGACCGGTTTCCATCCCCGCAATCCGCTGACGGGCGAAGCCTATGTGCCTATGGATGAATGCCTTGCGCGGTGCGTGATTGATTTCGGCGGCCGGCCCTTCCTGGTGTGGCGGGGTCTGGACAAGCTGGCGCACAAGAACATCACGGCGGCGGAAAAGACCCAGGACGCCTCGTCGGCCTTCCGCTTCGGCCTGGCTCGGGAGTTTTTCCAAGCCTTTGCCAATGAAGGCCGTTGCAACCTGCATTTGGAATTGCTGTATGGCGATGAACCCCATCACATCGCGGAGAGCCTGTTCAAAGCGTTCGCCCGCGCCGTGGATGCCGCCTGCCAGCGGGATCCGCGCATGGCCGGGCGGCTGCCCAGCACGAAGGGAAAGTTGTGAGTTTCACTGAATAATTGGCAGGATGCCCCGTCAAACCTTATGTCGCCGCAGCCAGACAAGTCTGCCTTGAGCGATGCGGATTTGGCGCGCGCGGCGCAAAAAGGCGACATGGGCGCCTTTGAGGAATTGGTGGCGCGGCATCGGGACAAGATATACGCGCGGGCCTACAGCATGGTGCGCAATGAAGAGGAAGCGCTTGACCTGTCGCAGGAGGCCTGGGTCAGAGGGTGGCAGCGATTGGCCCAATTCCAGGGCGAGGCCAGCTTCGCAACCTGGATGACACGCATCGTCATTAATCTGTGCGTGGACCAGTTGCGCAAACAGAAACGGCAACGAGCCGAATCCTTCGAGGAGCTGGAAGAGGAATCCGGCGGCGTGGAGCGTTATATGCCGGCCGCCGTGCCAAACCCCGCGGCGGGTTTGGAGCGGACGGAATTGAGAGGGCGGATTGACCGGGCGCTGGACCAGTTGTCAGCGGAGCATCGGACGGTTTTGGTCTTGCACGAATTTGAAGGGTTGGAATACAAGGAAATTGCAGATCGCATGGGCTGTTCAATCGGCACGGTGATGTCCCGGTTGTTTTACGCGCGGCGCCGCATGGCCTCGCTGCTGGCGGGTCTGAAGCGGGAGAAAGAACAATGAACGATAACTTGGAACTGAATTTGGAACTGGAATTGCAAGCATGGCTGGATGGGGAATTGTCCGAGCCGAAAGCGCGGCGCATCGGCGCGAAGATTGCCGGAGACCAGGAAGCCAGCCGGCTCATCACCGAATTGCAGGCCGTAAAGAGCGCCCTGGCCGGCAACGAAACGGCCCGGACCGTTCCTGAAACGCGCGCCCTTTATTGGAGCAAAATCGAGCGCCAAATTCAGCGCCAGGCACCCGGCCCGCGCGCGGTCCAGGCTCCGCTCCAGGCAGTTTGGCGACTCTGGTTCGCGCCCCTGGCGGGTTTTGCCGCCCTGGCCTGCCTGTTGCTGCTGGCCGTCAAGCCTTATGCTCCGCCCGCCTTCGACGAGATTTCATCCACCGGCGAGGGCATGGAAGCGGTCACCTTCCACGATCAGGCCGCCGGAATGACCGTGGTCTGGCTGACCGACACCGCGCCAGCCCGGCCGGTTGAATCCCCGGACGCCAAAACGCCGGGCACGGAAGATTCTGAAGTTGAAGTGGAATGAGCCGGGCGCAGGAGACCTCCTCCCATGCGGCGATTTTTTAATTTTCTACTGGCTGGAATTGCCTTCAGCGCAATGGCGCTGCCCGCCCTTGCGGCGGACCTCAAGCTGGAAGCCCGGCTGATTCGGGGCGCGAACGACGACAAGGAGACCGGCACGCACAAACCGGCCGATCCCGAATTGTCCGGCAAGCTGAACCGCGCGTTCAAGTGGAAGAACTATTACGAAATCACCAACAAAACGGCCAGCATTGCGGTCAACCAGAGTTGCGAGTTGAAGATGAGCGACACCTGCACCCTTCGCGTCAAGTACACAGGCGCCTCGCGGGTGGAAGTCAACTGCATCGGGCACGGCAAGGAGATTTGCAAGGGCGCCTACACCTTGGCGCCGCCGCAATGGCTGGTCCTGGGCGGCAACGACACCGCCGACACCGCCTGGTTCATCGGCCTGCGAGCCATCGACAACAAGGCGGTTGACCCCAAAAAGGCGATCAGCAAGAATTGACGCGGGTGATGGGACATAATTTCATGCGCGTTCGCGGCTCTCCAATTTACGAAGCCGTTCAGCCAATTCCGGAGGCACGACAAACACCATTCGTTTGCCTCGCTTTTTTTGGTCCATAACGCCGCGTCGCTTCAAATCCAAGAGGTCCGTCCGGGCAGTCTGGATTACAGGCAACTACTAATTTTCAACAAATTAGTAGTATGTTAGCAATTGAATCATAAGCTATTTATGGATAAGCATTTACAATTATGGCGCATCAACAATTATGCGAGAAATTCCGGGTGCGCCCAAGTCATTCTGCCGACCATGTACGCGACGAATTGGTCATTGAGCAGCGATATTATGTGGAGACTCGGTTTCTCCTGTCCCCGGCAGAATTTTCCAAAATGGAAACAACTGGATTCTTAGCCAGTTCTCGAGCGGGAAAAATGTTCTGCGGGTGCTCCGGACCTCCTGTCCACCTTCCGTTTGAACTGTTGCAAATTTTGCAACAGTGGCCTCCGGTGCAAGTTCTCGTTCCTCGAACAACCGTTGCGTGGCCCACTGTCGGAACTGCGTGCCGCGATGCGACTTCACCCGGTAGCCGACCGAGATGATCACGTCCAGATTGTAAAAATCCACCTGGTAAGTTTTCCCGTCAGCGGCAGTTGTTGCACAATTTGCAACAACTGAATCCGGTTTCAATTCACCCTCCTCGAACACGTTCTTGATGTGCTTGGAAATGACCGATTTATCCCTTTGGAACAGGTCAGCCATCTGATTCAGCGAAAGCCAGACCGTTTCCCCGGAAAATCGGACTTCAATCCGCGTGCCCCCGTCCTCCGTTTGATACAGGATGAAATCACCGCCAGTTGGCGCGGGAAGATTGGAGTGGGATTGGCTCATGTGGTGGTCATTGGTTGGGACTCGTCGCGCTGTCTTGTCCGCCGCAGCTCAGCTTCGGGGAGCGAAGGACGAAGCCACGAGGCCGATGGATGCTGCGATAATTCCTAGATCTTTGAATCAGTTGGATTGGGTTATTGGACATGATATTGGCAGTTAGGGATGAACCTCAAAACCGGCAGGCCAGGATTTCTTTGCCCTTGAACTTTGCCCGCGAAAATCCCGGAGATTCAGCGAGCACACATTCACGGCGAACAAGTTACTTCCATGGATATCAAATATTCTGCTATCCCATCGCTCCTTGTAGGGCGCGCGGACAGCGCTGCCTCCATACTTTTCTGCATTAACAAGAATGACGTGTGAGAAAAGATCGTAATGCGTCGATTCCACAAGGTTATCGAACGTTGTAACGTCCTGATTGTTCGCTGCGATTACCAAACCTTCCACTCGTCCACGTAAAAGTTCGCGAATGAGGAGGTCAGTAAATTCGTAGCAATTGATTGCGGCGAGGCGACCTTTATGCCCATTGATTCTCCATATAATTGCAGGATTTGCCCCGATGACTGGAGGATGCAGAGCCTTTTCTCCAAGTGAGACATGAATCTTTTCTTGCAGCAGGGCAGCAAGGTTCTGGAAATCGTCATCTAGCGGGACGATCCACATCAACTCATTCAATCGCCGACTTTGATCTGGAGCTATACGAAGTTCCAAACCTGCGAGCACGAGGGTTCGTGTTTGACGCACAAAACGATAGAGAGTACGAACTGACGAGGAAGGCACAGAAAGCTCGGGAAAGACGACTAAGTCAACAGTGTTCCGTTCGGAACCCTTTTGTTCGAGGATCATTCGCGCGATAGAAAGTGCCCGCCGGATCATGGCGTCATCCACCGAAGCCGGGTGTGAGGGGATCTGACAAATCACCAAGTTGAAAATGGAATTCTTGGTCACCTCGCCAAGTCCCTTGGGCATGTCAATGTCACAAATCACACCGCTAGCTACTGAATTTGATTTCAAGTGTTTCTCTAAAATAGCTATGTCGTTGAGAAA
>Ga0326727_10012275_pt1 | contig 19559 bp, 12 predicted proteins | sample MB2enrmetagenome_FD_207643 | JGI IMG/M metagenome (GOLD analysis project Ga0326727, IMG submission 207643) | Lab enriched peat soil microbial communities from McLean, Ithaca, NY, United States - MB29MY | ecosystem: Environmental > Terrestrial > Soil > Wetlands > Peat | place: USA: New York...
AACGGCCGCTATGCATTTATCTGATCTAAAACATCTTCATGTCACCGAACTCGTGGAAATGGCAATTGCCAACGAGATCGACGGCGCAAACCGGTTGCGCAAGCAGGATCTTATCTTTGCGCTTCTCAAAAATCAGGCCAAAAAGGGCGAAAGCATTTTTGGCGAGGGCACACTGGAAGTGCTGCCGGACGGTTTCGGTTTTCTGCGTAGCCCCGACACCTCTTATCTGGCCGGTCCTGACGACATCTATGTCAGCCCCAGTCAGATCCGCCGTTTCAATCTGCATACCGGGGACTCGATCGAAGGCGAGATTCGGACTCCGAAAGATGGCGAACGCTATTTCGCCCTGGTGAAAGTCGACAAGGTCAATGGCGACGCACCTGAAAATTCCAAGCACAAAATCCTGTTCGAAAACCTGACGCCGCTGTTCCCGACGGAACAACTGCATCTCGAACGCGACATTCGTGCCGAAGAGAACATTACCAGCCGCATCATCGATCTGATCGCACCGATCGGCAAAGGCCAGCGCGGTCTGCTGGTTGCTCCGCCGAAGTCGGGCAAGACCGTCATGCTGCAGCATATCGCCCATGCCATTACGACCAACCATCCGGAAGTCGAACTGATCGTCCTGTTGATCGACGAACGTCCTGAAGAAGTGACCGAAATGCAGCGCTCGGTACGCGGCGAAGTGGTTTCCTCCACCTTCGACGAACCGGCTACGCGTCACGTTCAGGTTGCCGAAATGGTGATCGAAAAGGCCAAGCGCCTGGTCGAACATAAAAAAGACGTGGTCATTCTGCTGGATTCGATCACCCGTCTGGCCCGCGCTTACAACACCGTCGTACCGGCCTCTGGCAAGGTGCTGACCGGTGGTGTCGACGCCAATGCCCTGCAACGACCCAAACGCTTCTTCGGCGCCGCGCGCAATATCGAAGAAGGCGGTTCGCTGACCATTATCGCCACGGCGCTGATCGATACCGGATCGCGTATGGACGACGTGATCTACGAAGAATTCAAGGGTACCGGCAACATGGAAATCCACCTCGACCGCCGTATGGCCGAAAAGCGGATTTTCCCTGCGCTCAACATCAACCGCTCGGGCACGCGTCGCGAAGAACTGCTGATCGCACAGGAAAACCTGCAGCGTATCTGGGTGCTGCGCAAGCTCTTGTACCCGATGGACGATCTCGACGCGATGGAATTCCTGCAGGACAAGATTCGCGCGACCAAGTCCAATCTGGCCTTCTTCGACTCGATGCGCCGATAAGGCGGATCGCGCCGGTCTGTTTTTCCGACGCCAGGCTAAATTGCCTGGCGTTTTTATTCATTTGTCGGACCTGTTATTCATGATGTTGGAAGCTGTCAGCCGTATAGATTTGATGGACTGGATTTCCGGGATAGGAACGGTTGCCTTTACGTTCTCTGGCTATCTGGTTGGGGTAAAAAAACGCCTGGATCTGCTGGGTATCCTGATTGTGGCGCTGTTGACCGCGATCGGTGGCGGGATTATTCGCGATGTCATGGTGCACCGGGTGCCCCTGGTGTTCTACGATTATACAAACGTTGTCATTATCGCTGTGACGCTACTGCTCTCGTGGCTGGCAGGACTGCATCGCCGCGAAAGCCAGGCGTTTTACAAGTTATTCATCATTGCCGACTCGCTTGGGCTGGTGGCTTTCAGTATCACGGGGGCTCAGGTGGGGTTGATGTATGACCTCAATGCCTTCGGTGTGGTGTTGCTTGGCTTTATCACCGCCGTCGGTGGCGGCGTGGTGCGGGACATGATGGTGAACGATATTCCGTTCATCCTGCACGAAGATTTCTACGGTACCGTCGCCATCCTGGTGGCAGGCGGGCTGTATGTGCTGGATCAGATCGTCTGGGTCAACATGCTGACCTTGCAGTTGCTGTTTGTTGTCGGCCTGGCGATACGACTGGTGGCACATTGGGGTGAATTGACCCTGCCCAAAATAGGGATGGGGGGAGACAAAGGATAACAAACATGTTGCCGAGCGAATTCGCGACGGCATGCGATTGGATCCGGTCCCGTCTGGAGCAGGGACCGGTCGATGGCTGGCGGCAGCACCTGCCGCCACGTCATTCTTTCGACTGCGTGCGAGAAGCGGCAGTGCTGATTCTGCTGGTGTGGCATCCCGATGCGCCCACGGTGCTTTTTACGCGTCGCAGCGAGGCCTTGTCGACCCATCCGGGGCAGGTGAGTTTTCCCGGGGGGAAGCAGGATGCCTCGGATCAAAGTGCCATCGATACCGCTCTGCGCGAAGCGCATGAAGAAATCGGTCTGGAACCCGAAACGGTGACAGTGCTGGGAACCTTGCCCAGTTTTGTGACCATCACCCGCTTCCGGATCGTGCCCGTGGTGGGGATTATCCGACCCCCGCTGGCGCTGGCGCCTCATCCGGGCGAAGTGGCTGAAATTTTTGAAGTGCCGCTGTCGCGCGTGATGCAGCAGGATCAGTATCTGAGCCATGTTTTCGAGCGCGAGGGTGTGAGCGGACATTATCTGTCATTGAGTTACCGCCGGTATTTCATCTGGGGGGCAACCGCAGCCATGCTGCGACTTCTGGCCCTGACGTTGGGCCCCATCTGAACCGGGTTTGTTTCAAACCAGGTCCTCATCCGTCAACAAGCGGTTGCGACCGTTTTCCTTCGCCTGCTGCATCATGGTTTCGGCGCGCTTCTCAAGATCCTCTGCCGTATCGCCAAGTCGCCAGGAGGTCACGCCTCCACTGAATGTCACATTGTCTTCGGCAAACGGGAAAATGGTGCTGGCAATCTTGCTGTGGATGCGATCCATGACCTTGTAAGCGTATTTCAGCGGGGTATTGGTAAAAATCACCATGAACTCTTCGCCGCTGATCCGCGCGCACACATCGGTGGTGCGTGTGCTGTCCACCAACTCGTTGGCAACGGCAATCAGCACATTATCGCCGGCCTGGCGACCGTAGCGTTCGTTGAATTGTCTGAAGTGATCGATATCGAAGCAGGCCAGTGACAGCGAGTGCCCGTAGCGCTGGCAGCGGCTGACCTCGTTGACCAGCTCTTGTTCGGCGAAAGGCCGGTTGTAGAGCTGTGTCAGCGTATCGGTGCGGGTCAGTGTGTCCAGCTCGCTCCTCAATTGCGCCACCAGATGCTCCAGTTCCTTGATGTCGTGCCTGTCCTGCAGGGCGATCAGGCTGGTGACCTTGCCCCTGTACTGGATGGGACGCATCGTTACCCGAACCCATTCGCGGGTACGGTTGGCCCGTTCTATTTCGATTTCCTGGTTTTCCAATATTCTGCCGGCGCGGAGCCAATCGGCCAGCGGCGAGATGGTGAAATGCTGAATGCGCGTGGAGCCGTCAATGTCGGGCAGCGCGTCGAAACGGGTGCCCAGGTCCAGCATGGTATTGGCCAGATCATTGGCATAGGCGATGCTCAGGTCTTCGTGGTCCACCAGAACAATGGCCACCGGCACGCTTGTCAGTATGGTCTGGATCTGCTCATGCGATTCGTGTAACTGCCGGGCGTTTTCCAGTAACAGCTGATCTTGGCGGAGACTGCGCAGATGCCCCCGTGTGGCCAGCAGCGCCAGAGTGGCCAAAAGTAACCAGGCCAGCAGATACACCGCGGACTGAAAAATCAGCGTTCGGTCGAGCGCTTCGGTGGAGACCCCGACGGTGATCTTAAGTGGATATTCTTCCAGCGTACGGGTGCTATACAGATGCGGCATGCCGTTCAGCGCCGAGTTGCCATAGAACGACTGTTGCTGTCCTTCGATCCGCAGCAAAGCGCGCGTCAGATCGTCAAGCTTTGCTATTTCCCCATTCATCGGGATGACGGGGAAGCTTCCGATCAGGCTGTGCTTCCTGTCCTGCAGCAGGATTTCGTTTCCGGGTCCAACCGCAAAACCCGAAATGGCCGCCTGAACCGAAGGCGCAGGTATCAGGCCGATCAACATGCCCATCGGCTGGTGCTGGCCGTTCAGCAGCTTGACCGCGTGTAAAATCCCTTTGGCCTCGTTTCGGGATGCCGCTTCGGTGAAGCGGCTTTCGGGGCGCAGCGAAGGATGCAGCAACCACTGGCATACATCGCTTTGGCGCAAGGACTGGCCTGTCTGATTCTGGCTGGAAAAGACCACGGTACAATCGCTGTCGGCGATCAGTATCTGGCCGATAAACGGCAAACGCAGCAATTGTGAATGAAGATGATCGGACAGTTGCTGCTGTTGATCCATCTCGATCGATTCACCGCTGACCAGACGCCGTGTCAGCGGAGAGTCGTTCAGGTAGTCGAGCACCAGATCGGTTTCGCGCAACTCGGTGTTCAATTGATCGGCCAGGCGGCCGCTGATGTTTTCGGTCTGCTTTTGCAAATCGATCCGCCGCTGCACATTATCCTGGTACAGATCTGCGCACAGTAACGCGAAGGCGCACAGCAACAGCAAGGCGCAAATCAATTTGGCACCGGGTGCGGAGGGTGAGCTGAGCGGTCGCATCGAGACTTGAGTCATGGTCTGCCACTCAATTAGCAAAATGGTAATGTTTATATTTTAAACATTACCCGCTGCCGTCACCCCCAGCAAGGTTCATTCGCGGAAGCGCATCGACAGATCGATGGCTTGTATGTCTTTGGTCAACTTGCCGATGGAAATCCGGTCGACACCGGTGGCCGCGATCGCCTTGACCGTTTCCAGATCGACGCCACCCGACGCTTCGAGCTCGGCCCGGCCCGCTGTGCGAAGCACCGCGGTTTTCATGGTGTCGTTATCCATATTATCGAGCAGGATCAATACGGCATTGGCGGCCAGGGCTTCTTCGAGCTCGTCCAGTGTTTCGACTTCGACCTGGATCGTGACGCCCGATGGTGCCAGTGCCTGAGCCGCCTGCAAGGCAGCGGCGATGCTGCCCGCCGCCAGGATGTGGTTTTCCTTGATCAGAATGCCGTCGTACAGGCCGATACGCTGGTTGCAGCCGCCACCGACGGTGACTGCGTATTTTTGCGCCAGGCGCATCCCGGGCAAGGTCTTGCGCGTATCGTGGATACGGGCCCGAGTGCCCGCGACGGCATCCACATAGTGCCGCGTCAGTGTCGCGACGGCGGACAAGACCTGCAGGAAGTTCAGTGCGGTGCGTTCGCCAGTCAGCAGTGCCCGCGCCGGACCCTCCAGCTCGCATAGCGTCTGACCCGCTTCGACATGATCTCCCTCGTTGACCTGCCACACGACACGTACCGAAGGATCGATCTGATGGAAACACGCTTCGAACCAGGCCTGGCCGCAGATCACCGCTTGTTCGCGCACGATCACGCTGGCACGTCCGATGGTCTCCCCGGCGATCAGACGAGCGGTCCAGTCACAGCTGCCGATATCCTCGGCCAGCGCGATGCTGACCTGCTGAGCAATCAAATGAAGCGGGGGGAGGGTGGACATAATTGATCCTGATGACAAAACGCATATTGTAACCAAGACTTGTATCATGTGGGGTAGGATTGGTTACTCTCTTGTCATGAGATCGCTATGGATTTTACAGCGCAGCTGTTCCCCGTGATCGTGCCCTGGGCTGCCAATGCCCTTGCGTTGTTGATTCTTGCAGGGCTTGTCTGGCGTGTGCCCTGGCGGCGGCTGGATAGCGGTGCGGCCAGTGCCTGGATGGGAGCGGGGGTCATGATCATGGTGTTGTGGATGTTGAACGGCACCTACAAACCGGGGCTCTCGTTTCATCTGTTGGGAATGGCGGTACTCACCTTGATGATGGGGACGAGGCTTGCGCTTCTGGCCAGTGCGCTGGTGGTTCTGGCGACCTGGGGTGCAGGCAGGGGGGCGGCGCAGACACTGGGGCTGAACTGGATGGTTTGCGGTCTGACGCCAGTGTGCGTGGTGACGTTGATGCTGCGCCTGGCGCAGCGTTATCTTCCGGCCAACCTGTTTGTCTATGTGTTTCTCAACGCCTTCCTGGCAGGGGGGCTCAGCATGATCGCCGCCAGCCTGGCCGGATGTGGTTTGCTGGGGGTGTCTGGTGTTTACACCTGGAAAATGCTGTCAGGGGAAGCCTTGCCTTACTATTTTCTTCTGGCCTGGTCAGAAGCTTTCCTGACCGGACTCATGATGGTCATACTGGTGGTATACAGGCCCGGCTGGGTGGCCACCTTCGATGATGCACGGTATTTGAGCGATTAAGCCTGAATATAAAACCGAACGATCAACAGGACGCTAGCCATGCAGAACCTGCTTCCCGAACTTTCATTGCGCTTTATTCCCGTCTGGCGACGCAATTTTCTGGTGTGGAAAAAACTGGCCCTGCCTTCGGTGCTGGGCAATCTGGCCGATCCCATGTTCTATCTGCTGGGGCTGGGCTATGGCATCGGCAGTATGTTGCACCGGATCAACGGCGTGCCCTACCTGCAGTTTCTCGCAGGGGGAACCATCTGCTACAGCACCATGAACAGCGCCACTTTCGAAACCCTCTATTCGGCGTTTTCGCGCATGCATGTGCAAAAAACCTGGACCGCAATTCTTAATGCCCCGCTGACGGTAGACGATGTCGTCATCGGCGAGTGGTTGTGGGCAGCGTCCAAAAGCGTGCTGTCCGGCGTGGCGATCCTGGTGGTCATGGCCTGTCTGGGGCTGATCAAAAGCGCACTGGTGCTGTGGGTGATCCCCGTTGTGGCGTTGTCGGGGCTGGCCTTTGCCGGCATGGGGCTGGTGGTGACAGCGGTGAGCCCGAGTTACGATTTTTTCATGTACTACTTCACCCTGGTCGTTAGTCCGATGATGTTGCTGTGCGGAGTGTTCTATCCTACCGAATCGCTACCGCGTGCCCTGCGTCTGCTGGCTGAGGTCTTGCCGCTGACCCATTCGATCCGCATCGTGCGCGGTCTGGTCGACGGACAAATCGTGCCGGGTGCCGGGGGGAGCCTGCTGGTGCTGGCAAGCTATGCCCTGATTTCCTTTGTGCTGGCGCTCAATCTGGTGCGCCGCCGCCTTCTGGAGTGACACAACCATGCCTTTTGCTTTCTGGTGCGTTTTGATTGCCGCCGTTTTGCCCTATGTCTGGACTGTGGTGGCCAAGGCCGGCACCGCCTATGACAACCATGTTCCGCGCGAAGTCATGGCCCGGGCAACCGGATACCGCCAGCGTGCCAACTGGGCGCAGCAAAATGCCTGGGAGGCGTTTGCGCCGTTCGCCGCAGCCGTAATCATTGCCTGGCTGATGAAAGTGCCGCTGGCGAAACTGAATGCCGCTGCCGCCGTGTTCATTCTCGCCCGTGTGGCGCATGGCTTGTGTTACCTGGGCAATTACGCCACCGCGCGTTCGCTGGCCTGGCTGATCGGCATTGCGGCGGTGGTGTATCTGTTTATCGCGGCGGCGTGAAGCCGGGGTGAAAGCCAAGTTCCGAATCGCAGGGGTAGGGCGCGGTCGCCGAAGGCACTGCGCCGCGCGTCGTCAGTAAAACAGGGGATGCATGGCTCGTCTGTGCCGGTACGGATGTCACTGAATACGGTTATAGACATACACCCCCTTGATGTGGCGATTGAGAAACCTTCCTTTGGAGGGCGCGGACAGAAAGGCGTCGTACTGGTGGCGGGGCACCAGATAATACTCATAGATCCGTCCATTCAGAAACTGCACCGTTAACGTCCACGTTGCGTGGTCGTAACCGATTCGGGCGAGGTTGCTTGATTCGACCGGAAGCAGTCCATCGCTTAAAGCGTGATAAATCGATCTGAACAATTCACCATACCAGGCGGCCACGTCATAACGGCGTTCGCCTTCCGTCTGCCCCGCCGAAGTTGTTTTGGCGTACAAATCAAAAAACTGTTGCTGTGCAGGGTCCCAGCGCCGGCAATAATGCGTCGTTTCACCATTCTCTGCGCCTTGTGTGAACTGATACGTCCCATCCAGACGGTTGATGCGCAGGCTTGTTACGCCATCATCGACACGTAATTCATCGCCACGGCGACGCGGCACCAACAGGCGGAAATCTTCCGGCAAGCGATGGTCACGCTTGGGCGTAAGGCCGTTGACGAGGCGCAGATCGGCCTGGGTGATCGGGTTTCCCCGGAGGTTTTCCAGCGCGATGATGTCCGAAAGCGTGCCGTTGGCCTTGAGCTGGGCAATATGGGGAGCGGGGTATTCAATAAAACTGATTGACGGGGCTCGGGGTAATACCGGTTCTTCGTGGTCGGGCTGTTCTGCGAGCGGTGGAACTTCTGCCGTGGATCGGTGGTAATCGGGGTGCCCGAACAGCGTGCCGATTTTTTCTGCGTTTTTCAGGTGGTCTTTTCCTGCGGCCTCTCTTGCTCCTGGCTCAGGTCTGTACTTGCCGTCATTGGTTTGTATATTCAAGGGGCGTTTCTTCTCGATCAAGGTTTTGCCCATGTTGTAATAGGTCAGATAAATTGCATCCCGGTACGCCGCACTTTTTTGTGCCCAATATTCTGGATCGGCATGCTGCTGCATATAAACCTTCGCCTCTTTCAGCATCAGTCCGGCGATTTCCGGGGACACCGAGCCATCAGCGAGATGGCTGGCCAGTGAGGGGTAATCATTGGCATAGCGGCGTAGATTCAGCGGATCGTTATCTGTGGAGGCACTCTCCAGATACCGCCTCAGGAGCCGGATCGCCGTACCGAGCTGAATGTTGTAGGGGCCCAGGTCGTTGAGCACCGGATTGATCTTGTCCCAGGTGCCATGCTTGTCGATGGTTCCTTCCTGTTCTGCGCGTTGGTAGTACTGCACCAACATGCCGTGACTACCGGCATGAGACAGCGCCCAGCCGTCCCCCAGGAAGTTTTTTAACCACCCTTGGCGGTAATCGTTGTTTTCTTCGACCAGCGCACCAAATATCGCCTCGGGGCGTAAACCCAGTGCATCGGCGGTAGCTGCAATTTTCGGGTTATGCACTGAAACATTGTCAAAGGCTTCTTGGCTGTAGTTTTGTCCTGGATATTCACTCACGATATTTCCTTTCTTTCAGATTGAGGTCGATGATTTGGGTTACGGCATTCTGTAAGACGCCCAGAGGGATACATACCAACCATTTTCCAGGGCGAAATAGCCACAATCGTCGGAGTAACCGTCTTGCTCCATCAGCTCCGGTATTGGGCGATCCAGTGAATTTTTAGGAAACCGACATTTACGTTGCATCACTGCATCTCGATCCGCCGGATATTGGTTTTGTGAATCGGAAGCCTGGTTTGGGTGTAATGGGGGGATATAGATAAATGATTTAATCCATGCCGTTATGTCCGGGTTGGTGTTGCGCCACCAGTTTTGATCCCGAGTCATGATTTCGTAGCGCTGTATCTGGCATGGGAAATTGCATATTCGATGTCCCTGTTGTCGGTAAATTGAATTCTGAACTGTTCCGCCATACATCAATTGCACGCCCATCTCCTTTCCTAGCACCTCACATGTATTGACTTGTGGCGTCGTGTCGTCTGTGGAGACACACTGCTCCGTCGCAAAAAGGTATGCCATGCGTTCAAAGCTGGCGCGGTGCTTTTGAAAAAACGCGCGCATTTCATCATCGGACGGCGGACCGGTGAAATAGCGCTTAAGCCAGTTGTTGTGCCAGCCGATTTCTTTCACGGTCTGGCTGCTGATGCCGTGGTCAAACACACTACGGCCCACGCTCAACAGGTACTCACCCAGCGGAATCCAGTAGAACGCCGCGACAATCAGCGCCAAAACCAGCCATTTGCGGCGACGGGCGATACCGTTTTTGAGTCGTATAAGAATGGCATACCGGTGGATGGTCATCTCGCGTGCTCGTCGGGGAACAAAACCTGGGTAACAGAGTGGCAATGTGCGGCGAACGATGGGGAGGGGGCAAGCCGATGTGGTTGTCTGCGATGGCTTAAAAATCAGCGCCGGGAATGAAATGAATGAATGGTATTTATAGTGGGATGAAAAGAGCGAAATTTTTTTTAATATGGTTGTGAATCAAATATTTATGTGTAGTGATGCTGTTATGTGAAAAAGCCACACCGCACGGTCGATGGCGTCACCTTTTCGCATTCAACCCAATCCGTTGGAGATACATGCTACGGCGTTGAGTCTCCTGTCCAAAAGAATCGGCTATTCCCCTGCCTGCAATAGAAAGTGACCTGGTCCGGTCTGAGGAAACGAGAGAGGTCACCAGTGCAGATTCGCAAAGTGGCCGCGCGACGCAACTTGTGTGCGCCACACCTGCCCATCGTGCATACCGGCCTCACCCGCTGGCGCTTTCAACCGGACCCGGACCATGTACGACACGACTTCACCCCCGCAAAAAGCTTTTCGCTGGCTGAAAAAATCAGACAAGCGGTTCGCCGTCTTTGTGCTGGCGCTGCTGTTTCTCTATCACGTTCCCTTGATTCAATACTTCTGGCGCGTGGGCAACAGCGTGGCGGCCACCGGGCTGAGCCGCGAGACCGCGCGCAGCATCGCCAGCGACAGCGAGTGGTTTCTGCGCTTTTTTACCGGGCCACCGAGCGATGCCGAAATGAAGGCGTTTTTCGAACGCAATCGTCCGGCCTTTGAACGGCTGGCGTATCTGTATGCCACCAGCCAGTGCGACCCAGGACCGGAAACGCCAACCTGCAAGGTGTTGGCGGAGCAGCTTGGGGTTTCTGTATACGCTTTCACTCATGTCAACAACACAGCCTATACGCAAAGTAGGGAGATCCCCTGCCGGAGTGCTTGCAAGATTCAGGAGTATAGCCCTCTAACAGAAACCCAAAACTGGTGGCGCAGTACCAACAGCAGCATCGACTACTGGGAAAAGAAATTTTTGTATGTGCCGCCACTACTCCCTGCTCAGGCGTTCGGTCTGGATCCGAACCATCATCCAGCAGAGCGTGATGAGGTAGTCCGGCGACTGTGCCGCTACCCTCGCTACTCATTGGATATCCCGGTGCCGGAACTGGAGGCCGAACCGGTCTATGCCGACGAGTGCGGCTATCGCCCGCTCGGTGATGGCTGGTACCTCTTACTCTCTGCCGGTTACAACCTGGGGAAAGGGTGGTTCTAGGCGCTTAAGGCGCAGCAAAGTCCGTCTTTCAGTAGTCCACGATCAATCCGCCGTAATCAGTGCGCATTGCGTTTAGCAGCAGTACCAACCTCAACAGCCAGTCAAGGAGAGTAGCATGCCCAAGTCAAAGCAGTTTTACGATCCGGCCGCGATGAACGAAGTGGCGGCATTAAAGCCGCGTATCGAACAGGTTGCGGCCCATCTCGGCTTGCGACCGGAGGCGATTTTCGGTGCGTTGGTCGAGGAAAATCACGATTTTCGTGTTTTGCCTTATGTCCATGCGCTGGGCGACAATTTTGTGCGCTGGCGTAACGACAATCACGAACAACTGCGCCAGTTTTTTGAGCAAGCAGAGCGCTTTGGTACGCTGGACGATCACAATGGACTCGACAAGCTCTCGAATGTGACGTTTAACGACGTCGGACCGTTCAATATCCAGATCGGTACCGCCATTCGCCTGCTGCGCGATTACTTGCAGACCACGCCGCCTGACCAGGACCCGCTATCGCTGCGGCGCTATACCAACGATTATCCGCTGCTGGTGCAGCACCTGATGACGGCCAGTGACACCGCACCGGCCATTGCCGGACTGATGCTGGTCGAGGGCAAGCACTATATGGAGCGCTTGGCGGATAAGCGAGATTGGAGTGGGAAAAGCTGGGCAGAGCAAGATGGGGTGTTGGTGACCTACTATAACATGGGTCGGGCCACGATCTCGCAGAGGCGCGAGGTCAACATGCTGGAAAATAAAGGGGCCTATATGCCTCAACCTGGGCCCAATAAAGCTGGCGGCGTCAACCATGTCTATAACGCCGATGCCATAGGCCGCATCTTCGGTCACTCTGATTACAACGTCCGCAAGGATGCCCCCTCTGCCGGATCTCATCCTGCTCTACAGCCCGCCGCCGTTTCTCCCATCCTCCCGGTCGCCCCGCCCGAGCAATCCCCCCCGGCCGTTCGCCCGCCTTCTTCGCAATTCGTCGATTACCAGAACGCCCACGCGGTGCGCCTGAAGCCGGGCGGTGCCTTGTCTGATGTGGTGGCGATCGAGCGAAGTCGAGGTAACCCGATCACCCTGGAGGATCTGCGCGCCGTAAACGGCTTGCTCGAAGAAATGGATAAAAAACTTGCGCTCGACCAGCCTTTGCTGGTGCCGCAACGCCGGCAGGATAGGCTGCAGATCGATAACGGTCAGGTGAAGCTGGATCTCAATCCGGGCGATGGCAGTTATCAATGCACGATTCAGGACGCGGCAACACAGTCGGTGATCCGACTCGGCCGCAGCCGCGATGCCGCGAGCGGAGCCTATAACGATCACTTTGCGGTGGCCGATGCCACCAGCGGCCAGGTGCGACGCGAAACGCGCAACGCTGTTGGTGCCGGATATCCAGCGCATTTTCAGGCGGGGTTGCAGTCGCCGGCCAATAGCGCATTGCCCCCCGCACTGCCTGCCTGGGCGGATTTCGTCTTTAACCGCAATGCCGCCGCTGCGCCTGCGGGAAGCCCGGCACAACCCGACCGGTTCATCAGCGACACCCGCTACCACACCCTGCCGTCTATCGCCGCATTGTATGGTGTGCCCCTCGACGCGCTGGAAGCCGACAACCCGGGTCTTTCACGCGCCATGTCGCTACGCCCCGGAACGGCGATCAAGCTGCCTGTGACCGTCCCGGTTTTCGAGCTGCAAACCCGGCCCGACCCGCAAACGCAATGGCATCGGCCGCCCGAGGGCCGACTGCAGCAAGACGTGCGCGACGGCTTTGTCAGTAACGACCCGACAAAAAGTATTCTATTTCGCAACGGCGCGCTCGATGCCAGCGATTTTGCCCGGGTACAGATGGCGTCCATGGCGACCGGCGGTGTGCGTCCCGGCGCGCTGCAAGCCTCTGATACGATCCGGCCGGGAAGTTTTCTGCAAAACCACCGTGTTGACTTTAGCAACGATGCCTGGTTGAAGGACTCATTGAGCCTGAACACGCTGGCGACACAAGTCACCCATCAGACCTATGTCGATCCGCTGCTGCTCGATCTGGACGGCAACGGCATCGGCATGACCGATTACATCAACGACGGCGTGCTGTTCGACCTCGATAGAAGCGGGACGCTGAAACGTTCGGGTTGGGCTGACCGCCGCACCGGGATACTGGTGCGGGACGATGACAGCGGTCAAATTCGCGACGGCAGCCAGCTGTTTTCTGAATACTATGGCATCACGGACTTCGAGCGGGGAGTGCCGCGTTACCGCAACGGATATGGGGCGCTCGCCACTGAGGACGCCAATCTGGACGGAACCATCAATAGCCAGGACCCCGTGTGGTCCAGCCTGCGCATCTGGATCGATGCCAACCACGATGCCAAAAGCGACGCTGGCGAGTTACATACGCCTGCATCGCTGGGGATCAGCGCTTTCAGCCTGCGCCATGACGTCGAAGACCAGATTCGAGACGGTAATCATGTGCGTGCCAGTGGCCATTTTGTACGCAACGGACAGCAACAGACGATGTGGAGCGTGGAGTTCATCGGCAGCCCGGTGGGGCACCAACTGGACATCACCGATGATCGCCTGAAATTGCGCACGCATTACCAGGACCATACGGTCAGCGCGTATCGAAGCCGCAACGCATCGGGAGAAAACCTGGATGCCGCTGCACTGGGTGTCGACAACCTTTACGGCGCCGGGGGCGACGATACGCTGACCGCCGCGCCGGGCGGCAGCTGGCTGGTTGGCGGCCCGGGCAGTAACCGCTACCGGGGCGGCGATGGCAACGACGTGTTGGTGATCAGTGCCAGCGACCGTCAGGAAAACATCGCCGGCGGCGGTGGGCTGAATACCGCCATCATCGTCGGGACGCAGGGGGTGACGCTCAATATGGCGCAGGCCCAGGTACAGATCGCCCAAGGCGGCGAAGGCGATGACCTGATTGTCAGTGGTGGCCACGGCGGCGTCTTCATGCAGGGCGGAAAGGGGCACAGTACCCTGATCGGCGGCGCTGGCCACGATGTGCTGGTGGGGGGGCAGGGGGACAATACGATTTACGGCGGCTCAGCGCGTGCACTGATCTACGCCGGGCCGAGGCGCAATACGATTTACGCCGCGCAGGATGGCAGCATTATCTATGCTGGCGGCGGCGAGTCGCGCATTTTCGGCGCGGCGGGGGACGATATCGTGGTGGCTGGCGCGGGCAGCTCCGAGATTGATGGTGGGGGCGGGTGCAATATTGCTGAATTCAACGGTAGCTACGCCGACTATCGCATCGAGCGTACGCCCGATGGCTTCATCGTGCGTGACACGCAGCCGGGACGCGATGGTACCGCGCGCTTACGGCATATTCAGAAACTGAATTTTGCGGATATCAAGGCCATCGACTTGTCGATGGCGCATCCAATGCCTGTGCCGGATTCCCTGACGCAAGATGCATCGGGCGCGCCATTGCAACGGGAGGGGGTGATCCGCTTGAGTTCGGCGCAGTTACTGTCCAACGATCAGCCGCTATCGAGTCAGGGGCCATTGCGTGTCAGTGAGGTGGGGGATGCCGTGGGCGGCGAGGTCCGACTGGAAGCGAATGGCGATATTCTGTTCACCCCTTCGCCGCGCTTTGGCGGGGTGATGCGTTTTAAATACAGCATTACCGACAGTGCTGGCCATGGCGCAGCATGGGTTGAGGACCTGATTAACGACGAGCACCGTACCATGCGTGCCTCGGTGGCGCTGTTGACGCCAGAACTGCCCAGCGACCCCTTGCTGGGGCGGGCGAGCTATCTGAGCGTGGCCAATATTCCTGCGGTTTGGCGCGACTATAGCGGCAAGGGCGTGCGCATCGGTCAGTTTGAAGCGGAGGATGTATTTGCCGTCGGCCCTGAAGTCATGGATGTCGACCACCCCGATCTTCGCCCCAGCCTCGATCCGGCGTGGCTGGCGTCGCGTCCGAAAGGCCGGCGCGCCTCCAACCATGCCACGACGGTGGCCGGTGTGATGGTGGCCGCACGCGATGGTCAAGGCAGCGTCGGCGTCGCCTACGACGCCAGGCTAAGCGGCTATTCCCTGGGTAATAGGATTCGGGATCAGACGGAACTGGGAAAAATGGCTGCCGTGGATATCGCCAATCTCAGCTGGAGCGCTGCTCAGCCATTATCGGTCTCACTCATAGACAGCGGTCTATATACCTATTATCAATATGCCGCTGCGTATGGGCGGCGCGGACTGGGGACGGTGCAGGTCACTGCCGGCGGGAACGAGCGTGCCAATGGCGGTAACGCGCAAGATTCAATGTGCAACAACCACCGCTTCGCGATTCAGGTCGGCGCCATCGGCGCACAGACGGATCTGTCGACTCTGCAACCCACGCAAAAACCGTTTTCCAACCCAGGCGCCAGTCTGCTGGTGTCGGCCCCCGGCAGCAATATGATCAGCACCAGTCAGCGCGTTGCCACTGAACGCGGAACCCCGTTCGGTGCTTCGCATAGGGCGGTGAACGGCACCAGTTTTGCCACCCCGGTGGTTTCCGGTATCGTCGCGCTGATGCTGGAGGCCAATCCGGAACTGGGGTATCGCGATGTGCAGCAGATCCTGGCGCTCAGTGCGCGAAAGATCAGCGACCCGAATACGATCTGGCAGGATAACCACGCACGCCACTGGAACGGCGGCGGGATGCACGTCAGTCACGATTATGGCTTTGGGCTGGTTGATGCACGCGCTGCCGTACGTCTGGCAGAAACCTGGATAGGGCAGCATACCTTCGATAACTTGCAACTGAGCGGCGCCTATAACGAGGCCGTGCTAAGCGTGGCGGGTGGCGGCCGGGCCGAGACGATCTTGCGTCTGGAGCCCGGCATCAAAACAGAACATGTCGAAGTAGTTGTCGACCTCGATTTTCAGCGTCTGGGCGATGTGATCCTGACACTCACCTCTCCGGATGGAACCGAAAGCCGCTTGCTCTCTCGCAGTGGCAAAGCGCCAGGCAGTAGCGCCGAAGACCGGGGGAACGCCCGCCCCGGGCCATTGGGCTATACCTTGATGACGACGCGTGACTGGGGTGAAAACTCGGGCGGCGACTGGCGTCTGACACTGGAGAGCGCCGAAGGTGGTGGGCCCGTGACGCTCCATCGTTGGGCGGTAGGTGCTTTTGGCGCCCCCAAAACGGCCGACGACCACTATGTCTACACCGACGAATTCGCCACGCTCGGACAGGGCGCGCGCGCAACGCTGGACGACGCGGTCAACGGCAGTGTCGGCGGCCGAAACACCCTGAACGCCGCAGCGCTCAGCGACGATAGCCATATCGATCTGCAAACCGGCGAAGCCCGCCTTGCCGGCCGCGCCTTGCGTCTGGTCAGGCCCGAGAGCATTCACCATGTCATCGGCGGAGACGGCAACGACATTTTCAAAGCACACGACAGCGGTAGCCTGCTGGCCGGCGGTCGAGGCGAAAATACGCTTCACGGCGCTGCCGGCGCGGATTTGTTTGTGGTACAGAAACGCGACAGGGGGCAGGACATCATTGTTGGATTCAACCCGCAGCAGGGGGACCGGCTGCAATTGCTGGGACTTCGCGACGGACGATTCGACGATCTGCGAATGACGCAGCAGGGCGACGATGTACAGCTCGCTCTGTCTGATAGTCAGCGTATTGTGCTGAAAAATCTGAACACGACAGCGCTGAATGCCGACCAAGTCATTTTCAGCGCGCGCTGGCAACCTCCCGCACAGTGGCTGACGGGGCAAATGCCTCCCCCTGAAAATAACACGCAACCCGCAGGAGTGGTGTATCTCGATGGCGAGACAACGGGCTTTACATTAAATGGGCTAGGGATGACATTTACCGGGACCACTTATCGGGGAAGTAACGAACCCGACCGGTTTGTGGTGCGCAAACATGGCGGCGGCAATTTCTCGAATGTCGTGTTGGGATTCAAGGACGGGATAGACAAAATAGATGTCTCGGGGCTGGGCATCCGCCATTTCTCCGATATGGGGCTGTCTCGCGTCACCCTGAATAATGTCCGGAGCTGCAGCCTTTACAACAAAGCGGGGCGCGACGTATTCGAGCGCAATGTGGTGTATTTGTCCGGAATCGACGAAAGCCAGGTCGATGCCGGAGACTTTATCTTTGCGAGTGAAGAGGGGGCTTCGGCATCCGTGCGTGCCAGACGTGCAGCGAACACCGATGTGCACGCTTCGGCAGCGAGCCGTCACACGATAGACCGTCTGGTGCAGACGATGGCCGGATTCGCGCCGGAAACGTCGGTGCACACCGGTTCCGAGCCCCTGCTGACGGCGCCAATCGCTGGCGACTGGTCGTTAACGGCCGGGTTCACGCGTCCGGAGGACTTAAGACCATCGAGCCAGACACGGCTCATGTGAAAAAAACCCTTCAGGTGCAAACCTGGAGGGTTTTTAGCTTAGACGACACAACCGTATTACACCCCCACCGGCAAAATGGGCGCCAGATGCTCCAGATCCCAGCGGCCTTCGCCGCGCAGCACCAGCTGGCGCGGATGGTGCACCAGCAGGCTGCTGCGGTGGCCAACGCTCACCAGGACGGTATCGGGCAGGCGCTTGCGTAGCAGGCTGTACAACTCGTTTTCCATTTCCTCATCCATCGCCGAGGTGGCTTCGTCGAGGAAGGCCGCATGCGGCTTGCCCAGCAGCAGTCGTCCGAACGCCAGGCGTTGTTGCTCGCCCAGCGACATGATGTGCCCCCAATCCGCGACATCGTTCAGACGATTCGCCAGATAGCCCAGTTGCACATCGGTCAGCGCCTGACGTGCGTGATCGTCGTCCCGCTCGGGCGCGGTATTCGGGTAATACAGCGCATCACGCAGCGTACCCAGCGGCAGATACGGCTTTTGCGACAGGAAAATCGCCTGTTCGCCCGGGCGGATGATCTGACCATCGCAATACGGCCAGATGCCGGCCATGGCGCGCAGCAGAGTCGTCTTGCCGACACCAGACCGGCCGCGGATCAGCAGCGGGGCGCCCGATTCGATTTCCAGTGAGGCATTGTCGAGCAGTACACGGCCATCGGGACGGCGTACGGTCAGGCCTTCGAGCGCGACGCGCGGCCCCTGCTCGGTCAGTGACGGCACCGGCAGCGCGTTGGCGTTGTCGATCGCCTCTACGAAACCGCTAAGACGATTCAGCACTGCGCGGTAAGCGGCAAAGGTATCGTACGCATTGCGGAAGAAGGACAGATTATCGTGCAGGGTGCCGAACGCCTGTGCCGTCTGCACCATATCGCCCAGGGTGATCTGCTTCGCAAAAAAACGTTTGGCCTGGATGATAAAAGGAAACACCATCGCGGTCTGGCTGACGATCAGGTTGAACCCCTGGAATTTCAGCGACCGGTAAACGATCTTCCAGGCGTTGTCGATCACGCTGGAAAAGCGTCCACGCAACTGCGTGCCCTCGACATGCTCCCCCTTGAAGAATGCAATGTTTTCGGCATATTCGCGTACGCGCACCAGCGCATAACGGTAGTTGGCGTTGAGCTGTTCGTTCAGGAAGTTCAGTAACACCAGCGGACGGCCGATCTTGAACGCGAACACCGACGCCACGATGACATACAGGAAAATCGCAAACACCATACCTTGAGGGATGTGCAGGCCAAATAAACTGAGAACGCCGGATAGCCCCCACAAAATCATCGTGTAGGCAAAAATCGAGACCAGCGCATTCACCGCGCCCATCGACAGATCCACCGACACACTGACCAGGCTGGCGATATCCTGCTGCAACCGCTGGTCGGGGTTATCCGCCTGGACGTCGAGATACTGCGTGCGGTAATACGCCTGTTTGTCGAGCCAATGGCTCAGCAGGCGCTCGTTAAGCCATTCCCGCCAGTGGATCTGAAAGCCCTGGCGAACATAGAACTCCAGCAAGATCCGGAATACATACACCGTGGCCAGCCCGGAGAAGACCCACATCTCCTGCCAGAACACGTGCTCGTTCAACTGTTGCAGTGCGGTATACATCCCGTTGTACCACTGTGAAAACAGCACATCGATGCGTACTGCCGCCAGTGTCAAAAACAGGATGAGCGCGATGACCGCCAAAGACTTCAGGCTGCGCCGGGGTGAGAAAAACGCGCCGGAAAGCGTCCACAACTGCCGGCCCCACTGTGTTGACCGGATCAGAAACCACCCGGTCAGCAAAAACAGGACAGCAGTAATAGCGTAGGCTTTGGCGACCCACAGACTGCTGGCCAGCAGCTCGTGACTCCATTCCATTGTTATTCCTCATTGGTGTATGCGACTTTATTAAAAGAAATATTAGCATAGAGCGCTATCCGCCTGAAACGCACGCCGGCTGGGGATTGCGCGAAATTCCCAATAATGAAAAATAATGGTTTTTAAGTAATTAATGTTGATTTTATTTGTAAGTTAAAATTAATAACATTTTGTAGTGTAGAAGTAGTGGGGTTCGGCGTTTGTCAAAGATGTTGAGATAATTTTGCGATTTATGCTGCCTGTAAATTCTCGGTTTTTTCCTGCGTAATCTGTCGATCCGGATTAAGCTGAACCTCTTCGTCCCAACCCCAATTTCGTGT
>Ga0326727_10012277_pt1 | contig 19558 bp, 10 predicted proteins | sample MB2enrmetagenome_FD_207643 | JGI IMG/M metagenome (GOLD analysis project Ga0326727, IMG submission 207643) | Lab enriched peat soil microbial communities from McLean, Ithaca, NY, United States - MB29MY | ecosystem: Environmental > Terrestrial > Soil > Wetlands > Peat | place: USA: New York...
CGGGCTCCCGGCGCACCCGGGACAAGTTCCGCCCGGCGCTACGCCCCCAATCTGGACGTTACCTCCAACAGGATTGGCGGGATTGCTCGCCAGAATCTGGTTGGCAAGCTGAATAACCAGGGTGACGGTGGTGGTCCCCGCCCCCGCCGGGATCGTCGTGGGCGTGAAGGTGGCCGTAGCGCCCGCGGGCAGGCCGCTGGCAGTCAAGGTGATGGCGGCCGGGAAGGTGGTGCCGCCCGAGGGGCTCAACTGGAAGACATATGTAACCGTGCCGCCCGGCACCCCCGCCCCGGACGTACTCCCACCCGAGGAAGTCGAGATGTTCAGGGTGAAGTCTTGTACCGTCTGGGTCAGCACCGAGCTGGTGAGGCCGACAAAGTTCGAGTCACCGCTATAGACCGCGGTAATCGAGTGCGCCGCGATCGAGAGGCTCGAGGTGGTGTAAGTCGCCACGCCAGACGTCAAGGAAACCGCCGAACCTAACAGCGTGCTGCCATCGTAGAAGCTGACGGTCCCCGTCGGAGTGCTCGCCGCCGAGGCCACCGTGGCGGTGAAGGTAACCGGATTGAGCGACAGCACGGGATTCTTGGACGACACCAGCGTCACCGTGGGCGTCGCCTTGTTGACGGTCACGTTCCCGGCCACGTAAGTGAAAGTGTAGTTGGCGTCCACAGCTCCTGAGCAGGAGTTGGCCCCCGTATCCGTCCCCGCCAGCGTGGAACTGGTGGCCGTCGTCACGCAGGTAGGGGCAGTGGTCAAGCTCGCCGCCGTATCGCTGCCCGCGAACGCGCTGTAGAGGGGAGTGACCGCGGGGGGCGTCCCGCCGTAGGTCATGGTTGTGTTACTGGCGGTGATGGTCAGTGCCGCCTTGTTGACCGTCACGTTCCCGAGCACGTACGTGAAGGTGTAGTTGGGGTCCGCCGCGCCTGTACAGGAGTTGGCCCCCGTGTCTGTTCCCGCGGGCGTGGAACTGGTGGCCGACGTCGAACAAGTGGGCTGTGGCGCGAGGCTGGACGCGCTATCCCCGTTCACGAACCCGCTGTAACCAGGGGTGACGGCAGGGGGCGTTCCGCCGTAAATCATGCTCGTGCTGCTGGCGCTGATGGTCAGCGAAGCCTTACCGACCGTCACGTTTCCGGCCACATAGGTGAAGTTGTAGTTGGGGTCCGCGGCGCCCGAGCAGGTGTTGGCCCCCGTGTCTGTTCCCGCGGGCGTGGAACTGGTGGCCGAGGTTACGCAAGTGGGAGCAGTCGTCAAGCTCGCCACCGTGTCAGTGCCCGCGAAGGCACTGTAACCCGGAGTGACGGCGGGGGGCGTCCCGCCGTAGGTCATGCTGGTGCTCGAGCCGGTGATGGTCAGCGAGGCTTTACTGACCGTCACGTTCCCAGGCACATAGGTGAAATTGTAATTGTTGTCCACCGCGCCGGAGCAGGTGTTAGCTCCCGTGTCGGTCCCCGCCGGGGTGGTATTGCTCGCCGTCGTCACGCACGTGGGAGCGGTGGTCAAGCTCGCCACCGTGTCGGTGCCCGCGAAGGCGCTGTAACCCGGAGTGACAGCAGGGGGAGTTCCGCCGTAAGTCATGCTGGTGCTCGAGGCGGTGATAGTCAGCGATGCTTTGCCGACTGTCACGTTCCCGGCCACATAATTGAAGTTGTAATTGTTGTCCACGGCGCCGGAGCAGGTGTTGGCGCCCGTATCGGTCCCTGCCGGGGTGGTATTGCTCGCCGTCGTCGAGCAAGTGGGAGCGGTGGTCAGACTATTCACCGTATCGGTGCCCGCGAAGGCGCTATACATCGGGGTGACCGCCGGTGGCGTTCCACCGTAAGTCATGCTGGTGTTGTTCGCGGTGATGGTCAGCGAGGCTTTATTAACCGTCATGTTCCCGGCCACGTAGCTGATGGTGTAGTTGTTGTCCACCGCGCCGGAGCAAGTGTTGGCCCCCGTATCCGTTCCCGCCGGGGTGGTATTGCTCGCCGTCGTCGAGCACGTGGGAGCAGTGGTCAGGCTATTCACCGTGTCGGTGCCCGCGAAGGCGCTGTACCCGGGTGTGACGCCGGGAGGCGTCCCACCGTACGTCATGCTCGTATTGCTGGCGGTGATGGTCAGCGATGCTTTGCCGACCGTCACGTTCCCGGCCACGTAGCTGATGGTGTAGTTGTTGTCCACCGCGCCGGAGCAGGTGTTCGCCCCCGTATCCGTCCCCGCCGGGGTGGTATTGCTCGCCGTCGTCGAGCACGTGGGAGCGGTGGTCAGACTATTCACCGTGTCGGTGCCCGCGAAGGCACTGTAACCGGGGGTGACGGCTGGTGGCGTTCCGCCGTAAGTCATGCTGGTGCTTGAGGCGGTGATGGTCAGTGATGCTTTATTAACCGTCACGTTCCCGGCCACATAAGTAAAGTTGTAATTGTCGTCCACCGCGCCGGAGCAAGTGTTGGCCCCCGTGTCCGTCCCTGCCGGCGTGGTATTGCTCGCCGTCGTCGAGCAGGTGGGAGCAGTCGCCAAGCTATTCACCGTGTCGGAGCCCGCAAACGCACTGTACCCGGGTGTGACGCCGGGGGGCGTCCCGCCGTAGGTCATGGTCGTGCTGCTGGCGGTGATGGTCAGCGAGGCCTTGCCGACGGAGAATCCCTCGGAATTGTTGCTGGTGGTGTGAGCGGAGTCGGGGTTATAGGTGGCCGCGATAGTATGGCTGCCCGCCGCGAGCGTGCTCAGCGTCACGCTGGCCTCGCCGCTGGAGTTCAGCGGCACATCGCTGTCTAGTGTCGTGCTGGTCGTGGTGTCGGTGAAGGTCACGGTTCCGGCGGTCACCGGATTGCCGCTGGAGGTGACCGTGGCGGTAAAAGTCACCGACTGGCCGTAAGTCGACGACGTGGTGGGCGAGGAGGAAACCACGGTCGTTGTGGGCGAGGTGGAGGAACCCGCAGGCCCGTCCTGCACGCGCAGGATCAACTCGTCGGCGTTGTTCGTATCCGTGGTGTTATAAGCGCCGGTGGTGGCCAGGCCGGCGGTGGGCTCGCCCTCCATGACCCACACATCCGTGCCGTTGGTGGCGACGCCGTTCAGGGCGTAGATGCTCTCGCTTCCGGCGCCGACAAAAACCGAGTAGTTCGGAGTGCCACCGCCCGCCGGGAATTCGGTGAGGAATCCGACGTTCGCGTAGTTATTCGCCGGCGAGGTGCATAATGCGCAGCCCGGAAAGGTGTTGTGAAGCGCGGCGCCGCCGGGATAAGTGGGAAAGATGATCGGGAAATTGGTGGTGCTGGCGACTCCGGCCACCCAGAACTGACCGTTGCTGCCCACGGCAATACCGCCGATGAAAGGTGTGCCGTAGTTTCCATAGTTTACGGCCCCGTCGGTGATGTCGGCAAAGGTTCCGTCCAAGTACGTCGAGTACATTAAGCTGGCGCCGCCGGCGGCGATGACGGTCACGTAGGCATCGGACAACTCCACGCTGTTGCTCGTTTGGCCCGCCAGTCGCGCCGAAGTCTGATAGGCGCCGGTAGTGGTCTGGAAGTTGGTCGCCTCGGTGGTTCCGGTCACGTAGGCGTTGCCGCTCGAATCGACCGCAATACCCGCCACCGAAGTTTGCGGCGAGTACGTGCTGGAGGGCGTACTTCCGCCCAGATAGTCAAGGTAGACGGCCGTCGTAGCTCCGGAATTCAGTTCGAGCACGTAGACCTGCGGCGTGTACTCGCCAAAGCTCGTGGCGTTAGTCATGCTGTGTTTGGTGGTAATGGTGCCGCCATGGTCCCCGACGTCCCCGTCGGTGGTGCCAGTTACGTACGCGTTGCCGCTGGGGTCGACCGCGATGGCGGTGCCGTAGGTGAGGGGGACCGAGGCGGTCGTCGAACCGATCACCGTGGAGTAACTCAAGGTGGCATTACCGGTGGTGGGCGGCGAGATCTTCGCCGCAAAGCTGTCCTCAAAGCCGGCGCCAATGTCGGGCTGGTTGTAGTGGCCCCAGATAACGCCGCTGGTAACCGGGAAGTTGGAGGAGTGTGACCCGGTGCCGCCATTGGTATACACCTGAACGTTTCCGGTAACGTACGCGTTGTCGGAGCCGTCGACGGCGATCGCATTGATTACGTTGTCGGGATCCCCGCCGCCGAGGAACGATGAGTACACCAGGCTGGAACCGTTCTGGGAGAGTTCGAAGACCATGCCCACGGTGTGATCGTAGTTAGACGGGGCGCCGACCAGGGAAGGGATGGTCGATTGGAAGGGTTTCACGCTCGGAAACGTAGGATCGTCCGTTTGTCCCCCCACAAACGCGAACCCGTTAGCGTCTACGGCAATCGCCGCCGGGGTACCGTTATTGGAAACACTGGAACTCGTGCTGGTTCCGGAGATGTAAGTGGAGTATTTGATCGCCGTTCCGGTGGCGTTCAAGGCCGTGACAAACCCCACGGTGGCGATGCCCGCGGGAAAGGTCGTCCTGTATGCTCCCCCGCTCACGGGAAAGTTGGTTGCAGTTGTCGTGCCGCAGATGAAGGCTTCGCCCGCGGAGTCCACCGCGAGTCCTCCCCCCGCCCCGCTTGCGCCAAAGGTGTCGCCGCCGGTGCCGGAGCCCAAGTAGGTCCCGTAGGAGACCGAGGGCCCGATGGTGGGGTCCACCACCAGTTGCCGGGTGTGATCGTACTTCCCCAGTTGAAAGCCCACCTCGCCGTTGGACAGCAGACGGTAATTCGCGGCCACCAGGACGCGCTTCTCCTCAACCTCCTGGTAGACCACCGGCTTGAAGATGGTGGCCGGACCGGCGTCGGTGTCCAGAACCATGTCGCCGGAGGCGTTCATGTGCATTTGGGATGCGCCCGCGTACGCCAGCCGGATCTGCTGGGCATCCGCCCCCGGAGCCACCCGGAAGTCGAACTCAAGTTGCGTGCCCGCGCTCCGGTACGCCAAGTCGACGCCCGGGTAGACGCCGGCGTAGTCCACCTCGGAATAGGTGGGAATGCGGGTTTGCCACTGGGAGGGATCGTTGCCGATCAGATAATTGACGATGCCGGGCAAGCGGCCGGCGCCGCGGATGCTGGAGGGCGATTGGGACCCGGGCAGGGTCAGGCGGACCACCGCTTCCTTACCGCCCTTCTGCCCCGGCTTCCGATATTGCAGGACGGTCTCCCGGCCGGTCAGGTACGCCGTGTAGCCGGGCGCCCGAGCCAGAAAGCGGACTTGCCCCGCCGTCTGTCCCCGATTCTCTTCGAAGTACAAGGGAACCCGGCTACCGGAGCCCGCCGCAGACTGCGCGTGGGCAATAGCCGTACCGAAATTGAGAACCGCCAACATTCCCAAGGCGATTCGAAACGAAGCTCTGGCCTGCATCATGTCACCCCCAGCGGAACGCGCCAACTCCCCGGCGCCTGAGCACACCAACTGTTCTTTAATTTTTTTGGAAAAGACCGTCAGTTAGAGTAAACGAACAACGATGTTGATGTCAACCGGTAGTTGAACGGGGTGCGCGAAATAGAAGTGGTAGGCGTCGGCCGATCCGGGCGACTGGCGGGGAACCCCCCTGGCGCGGGCGTCCCGCCCGCAGTGGCGGGAGCATCCCGTTCCCGCATCACAGCTCGTCGCATGGCCATCTTAGCCATGAACATCACGGGCAGGATGCCTGTGCCCGCGATGGAAGGTTCGCCAAGACAAGCCGCTCTGTTTTCTTTGCGCCTTCGCGTAAGATATTTTTGCTCTTTCCGGAATTCTTTCACCCCCGCTGTCGCCGGAGCGCCCCGTTCCCTTCTTCGGCCTGGGCCAAGCGGGTGTATTATTTCCTCGCGCGAGGATTCTCTCCATGAACCGCCTGCACCGCTGGCTGTGCCGTTCGGAACATTGGCGAAGGGAACTGGAAATTGACGTCCTGCCCTGGGTTCTGGAGGAAGCGAGCCTGGGGTCAAAAGTTGTGGAAGCCAATCCCTGGAGGTTCCGCTTCCGAGCCCGCCGGGCCGGCGATCGGCCTTTAGGTGTGAACTGACTTCCGAGTGACCGACATTCTGCGCGCCGGCAGCGCGGGCCTCCGGTGTTGAGGTCCGCGCTACGCCTGCTGTGCCCGAAGACGGCATCCGGCCCCGCCAGCCATTACTGCGGCTTCGAGGGCGTGGAACTCTGATTGGCTGCGGCCGTAGTGTGATGCTGCGTCGTGGAAGTCCGATGCTGCCACGTCGTCGAGTGATTCTGCGCGGTAGAATAGTGACGCTGGGTCGACGTATTGCCGCTCGACGTCGTGGAGGTGTTGCCCGACTTCGTGTAGGGGGTACCCGTTGTCGTCGAGGTGCTCCCCGGCGTCGTGGAGGTGCTGTTCGACGTCGTGTAGGCGGTGGTCGGCACCGTGGATGGGGTGCTCGATGTCGTGTAGGAGCTACCCGGCGTCGTGGAAGTACTGCTCTCAGCCGGGGGCTCATTGTCAGACGTCGTAGAGACTTCACCCGGGGATGTGGAGGTTTGGTTTTGCGCCGTGGAGGTATGGCTCTGGGCGTTCGATCTCACCACCGCTTCGTAAATCGCGCACCGCAGCGGTTCAGCAACATGCTCGTTGAGGGCCTTGAGCTGCTCATGCGTGCAGAGCGCCCCATCATTTTGCCGGCACGATAAAGCACCCGTTGAGGACTCCAAGGTTAAGGTGCCGATGGAGGCGAGGGCGGGGTGTTCTGCGCTCCTCACCGCTAATCGACGGGACAACTCCCTTACTTCCCCTTCCGTGCACGGCCGCCTTTCCGGGCCCGTGCATCTCACCAGTAGCTTCGACCCCGGTGACGTGGCGTTGGCTCCCCCGGTGGCGTTCGCCGCGTGGCCCGATGGTTCAAACGCTCCCTGTTCATACGTCGATGACGGCCACTTGTCTTTGCGCTCGGCGCCCGCCTTGTCGGCGTGTTCTTCGCCGTCCAGCCGCTGCACTCTTCCCGTACCGTCCCAGTAGTAGACGGGTTTTTGCGCGGGTTTGGACGTGGAATTGGCGGTTGAACTCGTGGTTGATTTGGTTGTCGGCTTCGAAGTCGACGTGGACTTTGAAGTGGACGTGGACGTCGACGTGGTTGTCGACGTGGTTTGCCCCAAGGCATGCAATACGGCTATTAAGCAAATAACTACCGTTGCCGTCACGATTCGTTTCATTGCTGCGCTCCCCCTGGATGATTTGACTGTAATCTGTCGGCCGATGAGGGCGCCGGGCGCCATCGCCCCTGCGGATGGGCTGAGGCGATTCCCATTCGGGCCGGGTGCAACGGAATTTACAACCCTACGTCGATGACAATAGCACCAGTGGGAAGCCTGGCAAGGTTACTTACGTACTAGGGCAAAATTGACGTTTCGCAGGACGGTACCAACACGTTCAGAGCGGCTCTTCGGCCTTTCGGCGCGCTCCGGCTCGCCAGTGGTCGCAGGCCCACGGACCACCCGAGAAAATGTCGAACCGTCTCTGGAGCAAGGAAATTCGGTAGGCTGAACGAGGATCGGAATCTGCTGAGATCCAAAACTTGGAAATCCAAATCACGCGGCTCAGTCGGTTCCGGCCAACTGATCACCGTGGCTGTCCAACATCCCTGCTTGCTTCCGGCACACCCCGGAGAGGCTCTGGCTCGACAAGTGCTTGCGGCATTGTCGAACTGAAGAGCCTCTCCGCTACTCCTTCCGCGGGTGGTTAGGGGCACACTGCCCGTGAGATTCGTTTAGAAGATCAGCTTCGCAGCGACCCAAGTCCACCGTTCGCCGCCGCTTCCTGTCCCCCGCCCGGCAGTGCTCCACGTCGAGGTGATAACACCGAACGTGCTCGCGACCGTGGGATCTGTACCCGGATTATTGTAATGCGGCGTGTTCGTCGCACCGAACATCTCCGCCCGAATCTGTAGCTTCACATGCTCAGTGAGGTTGAAGTCGCGAAAGAGGCTCGCGTCCAAATTGAACCAACCCGGGCCAAAGATGATATTGCGGCCCGTGGTCCCGAAACGCGCTTGGGTCCCCGGAACCGTCTGGAATGAGGTGGGGTCGAAGTAGTGACAGGTCATGTTCGTAGCAGCACAGCTTACGCTCTGTCCAATTATGGGCGCGGGTCCAATGCCGCCCAGGATCCTGAGCGGGCCAATCTGATCTGCTGTTTGGGTATTTCCGTTAGCGTTAACGATACCACCTGAATAACTGAGTGTCATCGGGTACCCACTCATCCGGCTCAGCAGCCAGTTGAACTGCCAGCCGCCAGCCAGCTTGTTCGCCATGCCCGCCTTCGCCCAGCGCTGTGTCCGCCCGAAAGGCAACTGCTCTATGCCGTAAAATCCCAGGTTGTGGGGGCGGTCAAAGGTGGCGAGCGCTTTGTTTCGACTCTTATATGCGGGATATGGCCAGAACAGAGAGCCGCCTTGACCCCCGAATATTCCGCTCACCTCCTCATCGTCATCCGAGTTAATGGCCTTAGAGTAGGTGTACAGCGCCCCGATCATGGAGCCCGTACCGAAGCGCCGCGAGATTTTGGTTTGCAGCCCGTCATAGTACATGTTGGCGTCAGGGCATAGGCACATCATGCTGTTCGAATTGCCCGTCGACGAGTAAAAGTACTCCCCGGTAGCGCCGCCACCGATGGGAGCCGCGTTGAGGTTCTCGTTGGTGAGCATGCGTATGCCTCGAGCTCCCACGTAAGCGGCCTCAGCCACGAACCCTGCGAACTCCCGCTGAACGGTAAGGTTGTACGAGTGGATATAGCCGCGGCGAAAGTTAAAGGGGACCGTGTCGCCGGGATTCACGTTGGTGGGAAGCGGAACCACTCCCGAGCTGATGTTCGGAACCGCAACGATCGGTATTCCCGCCGTGAGGCTCGGATAGGGAGTAAGCGTCTCCCCAGTGAGGCTGGCCACGGGGTAAAAAGACGTGGTGCCCGGGACATCCGAGTTTATCGTGGCCGGGTAATTGTTGCGGAAGAACCGCCAGTTGTTGCTATCCGCGCTCATCCCGTAGCCGGCGCGCACCACCGTTTTCGACCCCAGGCGATAGGCAAGTCCGAAGCGAGGGAGAAACTCCCCGTGTCCCACACTTACACCGTCATTCAGGGGCACGCTGCCGTGTCCGCCAATATAGACATCGTTCGTCAGCGGATTATAAAGTTTAACGCCACCGTGGTCGGAATTGGCCATGGGATAGAACTCCCAGCGGAGACCGTAGTTCACCGTCAGCTTCGAGGTTACCTGCCAACTGTCCCGCGCATACATGGACCAGGTGCGCCAGCGAATAGAGTTTGGAATGGCAACCTGGTCGGCTCTGCCCACTTCGTCGGGGACGCCCAGCAGGAACTGAGCCAGAGAGTTGGCTTGGTTCGCCGTCGCCCCGCCGCTTAAGGCGGTGACGCTCCCCCTAAACTCAAAGGAGCCCCGCGCCGTTTGGAAGGCTCCGCCCTGTGGCTGGAAGTGGTTCATGTCGTTGCGGGTGTACTCCGTGCCAAACCGCAGACTGTGGTGCCCTTTGATCCAACTCAGGTTGCTGTTGCCGACGTACTGCTCGTCCTTGAACTGGAATGGGTTGCCAGTGTCCGAATTTCCCATCGAGTTCCAGCCAGTGACTATGAAGGCCGGTGTGCCCTGTTCCAAGTAGGAACTGCCGTTGGTGCCGGGAATGTGCAGCCCGGTGACCCCATAATCACCCAGGTCGAGATCCGGGGCATAGGTGGCGCCGAGCCGGTACCGGAGGAATCCGCCGTTGACCTCGAGCAGTATGTTGCTCGATATGGTATAGGTGCCTCCCAGCCCGAGATCCTGGACTCTTGAGGGCGCCGTACCCACCTGCCCTCCGCCGGTCGAGCCGCCCATTGCTTGGCCCAGCGCCGGCGGGTCAAAGAGTAAGGCCCGGAAAATACTGTAGCGGCCGTATATCGTCGACTTGTGGCTAGGCGCGTAGTTAATCTTTGTGTCGAGCGTGTCACGATTGAACAGGGCAGAGCCTTCGGCAATGAAGTTGTTGGTCGCCAGCGGCCCGGTCGTATTAATAAAGCCCGACGTATTGATTCGGCTAAGAATGGTCTTTGCCGCCGGATCAATCCGGCTGGCGGGAATGGTGTTGTTCGCAAAAGCCGTGCGGCCTGTGCCGTTGGCGTTGCCGGTATTCGGGTCGTAAATGCACCCCGCGACATTGGACGTATTACAGTTGGTCCCCGCGGGTATCGCCGCGGAGAGGTTGGCGTTGCCGCTGGAATCAAATATGCCGGCGGGATTAATCACGGTCTTGGTGGCCTGGGCGAGCATGACCCGCCGAATTGACTCCTCGTCCGCAAAGAAGAAGAGCTTATTCTTCTTTATCGGACCGCCGATGCTTCCGCCGAATTCGTTCAGGATGTACTTGGGCTTATGGGTACCCGCCGCCTGGAATCGGTTCAGTGCCCTGAGCGCATTGTCGTCGTGGTACTCGAAGGCGCTTCCGTGAAACTGGTTGGTGCCCGACTTGGTAATCACATTAACGGTCGCGCCGTTCGAGTTGCCTTGCTCGGCGTCATACGAATTCGTGACCACATTGACCTCGGCGACCCCTTCCGACGGCGGCACGTAAGCAGTATTCATTGGCAGCCAGATATAGGTGTTGAGGGTTCCATCAATCTTTGTCAAGTTCTCCTGGAACGAACTCCCATTGACGTTTCCGGTCATGGAACGCATGGGAGCCCCCCCCTCGGAGCTCACTCCCTCGTATACCTGGGTGAAGCCTGGAACGAGCCTGTAGAGGGCCTGAACATTTCGTCCCACGGAAGAGGTCATCGGAAGGCTTGCGATTTGCGAGGCGTCCAGTTGCGTATGTACGTCGGCCCGGTCGGTCTGGAGCACCGCAGGTGAGGCCTCCACGGTAACCTGCTGGGCCACCTTAGCCACTTCTAACCGAACATCGACGCGTCGCACGGTGTTCGCACTGACGCGAACATTCTCGGTCAGGAGCTTGGCAAAACCCGACGCCGAAATCGTCACAGTGTAAGTGCCCGGTTGCAATTCGTTAATCAGGTAGACGCCGCTTGGATCCGTCGTGACCTCGCGTGTCGCACCTGTGCCAACGTTGAGTGCTGCCACCTGCGCTTTGGGCACGCCAGCGCCGGACGCATCTGTGACGTTTCCCGTCAGCGACCCGTACAGCACTTGTGCCGCCGCGGGCGGGGTGATGAAAAGCACGAACAAAAGTGCAACAAAACCTATGAACGTGACTAGGATTCTCTCCCTTGCTCTACTCTCTGGCATAGCATTCTCCTCTCTGAAGTTCCTTTATGGTTGCCCCACCTTGCCGATGTTCGATCGGCGAGTACGGGGCTTGTCTAGCCACCAACTTCTTCCGCCCAATTCCTGGGGTCGGAAGCCGGCGAAATGCTTGCCCGACGCGAAAAAGTCTACGGCGAAACTCTGGCGTGCCCGCGGGGAAGGAACCCTAACGCGGCGGGGGCGGAGTTTTGTTCCAACTCAATAGTTCATTCCGCCCCACATTTTGTTTGAGCCTCGCACTAAAATCACACCCAAATCCCGACGCTTGAGAGGAAAACAGACATGACTGGAGCCCTCGCCTTTGCTGCCTCCGCCGTGGGCGTCAGCGGAATTCTGCCTCACCCACCGGCGGCGACCCTGAATAACTTGCCGACTACACCTCAATCAGCGTGGCCAACCAGCACTTCCGAGTGAAACCGCTTTTTTGAAACTGCTGGGTCAGTTACTGACATACCTGGCACAACAGCATCCTAGTTACCAACCCCCCACGCGTCAAGGCCCAGTTTGCGGAAACTTAGGGACACTTTGCGTCAAAACCCGGACGAACGAAATGCGCGGGTTACCGCTTCTAAATCGAAAAGCACGGGAGTATAGTTATGTCGGCCTGCCCTGATTGCGTCAGGGCCAGTGACACGAATTCAATGCCGGGAAGGCATGATGAAAAACCCCTCCGTCGCCGGCGTGCCCCGGGTGGCCCTGTTGCTGGAAACCTCCACCGAGTATGGGCGAGGACTGCTGCGGGGCATCTTGCGTTACTCGCGTTTGAACGGGCCGTGGTCGCTGTATGTGGCGCCTGGACATCTCGAACAGGCATTGCCCAAGGCGAAATCCTGGAGCGGAACGGGCATCATCGCCCGCATCCACTCCCTGGAGATGGCTAAACTCATCCGGGCCACACGCCTGCCCTTTGTCGCCTCTTCCCTGGAGGAATCCTGCTTGCCCGGGCGCGGGCACAAGTTCGGAGAAATACGCACCAACTCCGTGGCCATCGCGCAGATGGCAGCGGCCCACCTGGTGGAGCGCAACGTGCGTCATTTTGCCTTCTGCGGCTTTGTCGGGTGCGCGTGGTCCCTGCACCGGGAAGAGGCCTTCTCGCGATATTTGGCCGATCAAGGATTCGGCTGCCATACGCACCGGATCAAGTTGGCGAATTGGTTGCAGCAGCCGAATTGGATCGCGAATTGGGAGGGCGAACAACCCATTCTCGTGGATTGGCTCAAATCGCTCCCTAAATCCGCTGGCCTGATGGCCTGCAACGATATTTGTGGGCGCGAGGTTCTGCAGGCTTGCGCGGCGGCCGGACTGCGCGTCCCCGATGACGTCGCGGTGGTGGGCGTGGATAATGACGAGTTGATGTGCGAGTTGTCCAGCCCTCCTCTCTCCAGCGTCGCCTTGGATTTGGAAAAGGCCGGGTACGAAGCCGCCCGGCTCCTTGACAGCCTGATGTCCGACCGCGTAAACGGGGAACACGTTGTGCAGGTTGAGCCCCTTTATATTGCCACCCGCCAATCCAGCGACGTGATTGCGCAAGCGGACCCCTGCATTGCCACCGCCTTGCGATTCATTAAGGATCACGCCGGACATGCCATCGACGTGTCCAATGTGGTGGAAGAAGTCGGAGTGTCCAGGCGAACCCTGGAGAGGCGGTTCGTCCAGGCCGTGGGCCGGTCGGTGCTGGCGGAGCTCACGGGCTGCCGCTTGGAGCGCGCCAAGCGGCTCCTGCTCGAGACCGACTTGCCGTCCTATCGCGTGGCCGCAGCCGCCGGCTTTGGTTGCCTCAAGACTTTCAACCGTCTTTTCCGTCGTTCCCTCGGTGTTTCCCCCCGGCGCTTTCGACAGAACGCGGACGCCTAACCACCATGGCTGCGAAGGCCATCCCCCTGACGAAGCGCCGCAAATTGCGGCGACGGCCAACGGCAGCCGGGGCGGCGCTCGCCAACGCACTGCCCGATTGTCCTCAACGGTTAATGCCTCAGCCAGTGATCCCATGGCACGTCTTGTTCGACTCTCAAACGAAGGATTTGCGCCCATTGACATAAATCATTAACCAAAATCCTATAGCGATATCTGACCGGCAAAGCCACAATTTCACGAGCCATCCCCCTCCCCACCTTGCTGGAGGCCGAGGGAAGCTCAACCCTCCGAGCAGGCTTCCACCACGTCCGATTCCCCCTGGAACTTAACGGGGGGAGCCGCGACGCTTCCGTTCAAGGGTTGCCCTTCCAAACCTCATTGCCGCCTTCGACTGATTCTTATAGAATCACGGTTTGAGTAAAATGCCCATGCGCGGTGCGCCCCATCCCCGGCGCGAAGGTGACGGCGAATTGCCGGCTTCCCTCCCCCGGCGACTTCCCCGACCCCGGTGGCTCCTTCCGGCGATTCTGGTGCTTGGCCTGGCAGCCTTTTTCTGGCCGGCGCGCGAGCTCCGCAGCGACAACTTCATTTTCTATTTCCCCTCCGGCCACCACACGCTTCCCCTGGTCAGCATTGGAAACAACCCCTACCTGCCTCTGGTGCAGATTCTGAACATGGTGGGAAAGGTCGGCGGAATTCAGGAAAAGAAGAACTCCCTCAAAATTTATTTCGGATCGACACAGATCTCCCTGCGGCCGAACGATGCGAAGGTTTTTGTCGAGGAGACAAGCTACGACCTGTCCCAACCCGTGCACCTGTTGGAAGGCCAGTGGATGGTGCCGGTGGATTTCCTCACCATCGTGCTGCCTCATCTGACCCATCAAGCGGTGGAATACCAGGAAGGGACCAACCGCATTTTTATTGGCGACGTCAAACCCGCTTCCTTCAGCGTGCGCCTGGATCCCATCGCCAACGGGGCGCGGCTGACCGTGCAGTTCACGGACAAGGTCGCCGTGCGCACGGCCTCCAGCAACGGCAAGTGGGTGATGTTCTTGGGCGACCGCCCCATGGAACCGATGGAGTCCTCCTATCGTTTCCAGAATGCTTACGTCAGCGGATTGCAGTATGACGATCAGGATGGCGTGCCGAAACTCATCCTCTCTCCCACTTCGGTTGGGCTTAACTTTTATCCCGTGCAGGCCGAGGGCGGAAAAATTCTGCTTGCCGACGTGCTCAAACCTCCCTCTCCATCCACCCAAGCATTGCCGCCCCAGCCCACCCCGCAGCCGGAGCCGACATCACCATTACCCACAACGGAGGGAACAATCCCGCAAGTCACGGAGGAGTCACCCGCCGCGCCTCCCGGTCCGCCTCTTCCCATCGTGGCGCTGGACGCCGGGCATGGCGGCGCGGACAACGGTGGCCACAGCCGCGATGGCTGGTTGGAAAAGAATTTGGTGGCGCAATACGTGGCCCGGGTGGATTCCGCGTTGCTGGCCACCGCGAAGTATCGCGTGGTGTTGTGCCGCGGCGGCGACACCAATGTCAGTGCGGAACAGCGCGCGCTGGTGGCCAACCTGTCCGGCGCGATTTGTTTCCTCAGCTTTCACGCCGGCGACCTGGGCACGGCGTTGCCCCGCATCACCATTTTTACTTATCAGCCCCCCACCGTTGCGGCGCCCCCCGCGGGTGACGTGCCGGCGCCCATCTTTGTGCCCTGGGGGCAGGTGCAGGAAGCGCGGCTGGGACAAAGCCTGCAACTCGCTATAGATCTCCAGCAGCAGTTTTCCGCGCTCAATGGCGTGGAAGTGGACCTGCCCGCCACCGCTCCCGTTCGCACCTTGCGCAGCGTCAACGCTCCCGCTGTGGCCATCGAATTGGGCCGCCTCGCTCCCGATGAGGACGCCACGGCGCTCACCAACCCCGCCTTTCAACAGCAGGTCGCCGCCGCCGTCGTCCAGGCGCTGGCCGTCTTCGCGAAGGGAGGCACCAGCCCGTGACGTTACGCGGCAAGATCTTTCTCGCCTTTCTTCTCATCGCCCTGGGAGCAGGAGGGTTTTACCTGCGCTCGCTCGCCAAGCGCGTCTTTCTGGAGCCCACCCCGCGCGCGGAGGAGGCGGCGCGCTCCCAGTTGAGCCAATTCGCTTTGCAGCCGAATAATGGCACAACGCAGTTGGCCACTCTTTACTTCCCCGCGCTGAACGAGGGCAAAATCATTGCGGAGACTCGTCCCGTTACCTGGGCGCAGGCCGACACGGATCGCGTGCGCCAAATTGTGCTGGCGCTGGCGGAAGGTTCGCACCAGGGATATGGCCGCGTCCTGCCGGCTTCCACCACTGTGCGCGCGGTGTTCCTGGCCCCCGATGGCACCGCTTACATCGATTTATCGAATGACATCGTGAGCGATTTTACCCCGGGCATTCAGAGCGAAACGCTGGCCATCTATTCCATGGTGAATTCCATAACGAGTAATATCCCCTCGGTGAAGCGGGTGAAATTTCTCATCCAGGGGCAGGAAGTGGAGACCCTGGACGGGCACGCGGATCTGACCGCCGCCTTTTCCCCGGATCCCACGCGTATCAAAGGGCAGTGAAACAGGAATGAGCGGTTAGCTACGTACAGGTGGGTGAACTCACCACTCGTCACTCATCACTCTAGAGGTCTTATGCCTACGCCCCGACCCATAAACGGCCTGCTCTACTCCGGCGGCAAGCTGATGCGCCCGGATCAACGCGCTGCCAACGAGATGCGGCCGCTGGAAATCATACCGAACTTTATTTCCAGCGCTGAAGGCTCGGCGCTGATTCGCCTGGGCGAAACCCAAGTAATCTGTACCGCCTCGGTGGATGACGGTGTTCCCCCTTTCCAAAAAGGTAGCGGGAGCGGCTGGATTACCAGCGAATATGCCATGATTCCGCGCGCCACCAACTCGCGCACGCCGCGCGAATCCACCCGCGGCCGCCAATCCGGACGCACCATGGAAATCCAGCGGCTGATCGGGCGCTCGCTCCGCGCGGTGGTGGATATGGAAGCCCTCGGCGAACGCACCGTGTGGATTGACTGCGATGTCATTCGCGCCGACGGCGGCACGCGCACCGCTTCCGTCACGGGCTCGCTGGTGGCCCTCGGGCTTGCCATCCAAAAACTCCAGTCGCAACGCGCGCTGAAACGTAATCCACTGAAGGATTATCTGGCCGCGATCAGTGTGGGCATCGTGGGCGAAGAGATGTTGTTGGACCTCAGCTACGCCGAGGATTCCTGCGCCGAAGTGGATATGAACGTGGTGATGACCGGCGCCGGCAAGCTGGTGGAAACCCAGGCCACCGCCGAAGGCCGCACCTTCAGCACGGAAGAGCTGACCAATTTGATCGAACTGGCGCGCCCCGCCGTCCAGCATTTGATCGAAGTTCAGAAGTCGATTCTAAACCTGGTGCCGAGCGCCAAGTGACAAGCACGATTGCTGATTTTCGATTGACGACGGACGAATAAATATAATGGAAACCTCGAATGCGCAATCGGCAATCGCCAATCGGCAATTCCCTCACCGCTCCTTGTTCCTGGCTTCCTCGAACCCCGGCAAGCTGCGCGAATTCCGCGATGCTGCCGCCCCGCGCGGTGTAACGGTTGAAGTCCTGCCCGGCTTCGTCGAACTGCCCGCCTGCGTCGAGGATGGGATTACCTTTGAGGAGAACGCCCGCAAGAAGGCCATTCATTACAGCCGCATCTCTCCGGGATTTGTCTTTGCTGACGACTCAGGCCTTTGTGTGGATGTGCTCGAAGGCGCGCCCGGGGTCTACTCCGCGCGCTTTGCCGGTCCCGAAGCCACCGACGCGCAGAACAATCAGCGGTTGCTGACGGAGATTCACCAACTCGAAGTAGGGGCATGCCATGGCGTGCCCCTATGGCCCCCTCATCTGCAATTCAATCGCGCTGCCCATTACATTTGCGTAATTGCATTAGCGGAAGCAGGACGGGTGCTCACCGTCGTGGAAGGCAGGGCCGACGGCGTGATCATCGACGAACCGAGGGGCGCCGGCGGCTTCGGGTACGATCCCTACTTTCTTTATCCGCCCCTGGGCAAAACGTTTGCGGAAATTCTCCCAGAAGAAAAATTCGCTGTATCTCACCGGGGCGCGGCGTTTCGCAAACTTTTGGATTACCTGGGCGCCGGTGGACAGTAATCAGCCGCCAACTTGAAATCGAAGGCCGTCACGCCTGCGCCTTACCGCGGGCCTGCCCGAGAAGGGCCTTGATCCGCCGGGCCACGATCAACTCTTCGCCCGGTTTCATCATGTAGGGTGTCACACTCATCCCCTGGGGATAGTCATCTTCCAGGACTTCGATGCTCGGCTCGCCCTCGCGCAATTGTTTCGCGCATTCCGCCTTGGTAATCCCCAGCGCGCTTTCATCCCATTTCAGATAAAGGTGCGGAACGTGATTGGCAACCTCGGGAACGAAGCGGCCCGTCTGCACGCCCGGGACCGAGGCCAGAATCTTTTCCATCGCTTGCAGGCTGCGCTCCCAATCCTTCCATTGGGCTTGGTGGTCGAGTTGGAGATAACGCTCCACGGCCACGAACATTCCCGCGATTTCTTCCTTGCCGACTTTCAAGGGCCGGCCGATCGTGTCCTCGTAGGGGTTGTTGTTCAGGATGGCCGCTTCAACCAGGTCCTTCCGCCCCAGCATCAGACCCGCGCACTGCGGTCCGCGCATTCCCTTGCCGCCGCTGAAGGCGACGAGGTCAAATCCCATTTTGTTGTAATCGCTCAAATGCGAAACGGGGGGCACGTCGGCCGCCGCATCGTTAAAGGTCGGAATCGCGTGCTGCTTGCCAACTTCCACCCACTTATCCAACCCGATTTTCCCCCGATCTTGCGCTGCGTTCAGAAAATACAGCATGGCGGTCTTCTCGCTGATGGTGCTCTCGAGTTCTTCCAGGGACTCAACCTCCACCAGGCGCACGCCGGTGTTGCGGATGGCATGATCGAAGGCATTACGATGCGCCTTCTGGATAATCACTTCACTCTTCATGCCCGTGAGGTCGGGCAGTTGCGTAATGCGCTTTGGATCTTTCCCGGTAAGGCATGCGGCGGTGCCCAACATAATGGCGCCGGCAGCGCCGGAGGTGACCATCGCCGCCTCCACTCCCAGCAACTGGGCAATTTTCTCCCCCGCTTTCTGTTGCAGCTCGACCAGATAGACGAAGTGGTGCGAGGCGTCCTCCATGGCCCTCGATACTTCCGGGGCGATCAGGGACCCGGTCAGATACGTGTACGTCCCCTTGGCATTGATGTGGGTGGGTACGCCCAGGCGCGAGTAAATGTCAGGTGTTTTCGTAGTCCCTCCTCCCAGACCGGCAGAAGCCATCAAGCGTCCGGCAGCAGCCGTAATCGCGCCGGATACCAGACCCGTCGATGCCAGGAACTTTCGGCGCGAAGACGGAAACAAGAGTAGTGCCATGGCCAACCTCCCACAACCGTTGATTCAGAGAACGTCCATGAACCTAGCGCGTCGGAGCAGGGGTGTCAAGCGCGTGAAGTTTTTGGCGCAGGCGGGAGGCCACTGCCACCTCCCCGGCGCTCTTTTGTGAACGGAACGATTGTGATAGCTTCTAATTCGCCCCGGCGCGAGGACCGATTGGTTTTCAGGCCCGCGGTGGGGCGTCCACTCATTTCCACCGGAGGTCATCGATGCGCACCAAAAATTCCACTCGTCGTTCTTTTCTAAAAGGCTCACTCGCCGGCACCGCCACGGTCGGGGCCGCCTCACTGGCTCTGCCTGCTGCGGCCGTAGGCAAGTCAGGAGTCCAGAAAAAAATCATCACCCGGCCCGGCCAGCCGTTAACGCCGGCGTCCCTCTTTAGCCCCGCCACCCAACTCGGGAATCTGCTCTTCCTTTCCGGCGCGGGCGCCCAAGACCCCGAAACCCACAAGGTGGTTCCGGGACCTATCGGAAATCAAGTGAAGCAGTGCATGGAAAACCTGAAAACGGTTCTGGAGGCCGCCGGCTCCTCCTTTGACAAGGTGCTGAAGTGCACGGTGTTCCTTACCGACATCGCGAATTTCCAGGCCATGAATGAGGTGTTCCACTCCTACTTCCCCGCGAACCCGCCGGCCCGGACCACGATCGCGGCAAAGGATCTGCCGGGCGAATCTCCGGTGGAAATCGAGTGCATCGCTTACGTCTAACTGGGGGAGTCCGCCATGAAACGTTCGATCTCTCGTCGCGACTTTCTGTTGCGAAGCACCGCCGGAGCGATCGCCACCTGCGGGCTTTTCGCGAGCGGGCACACCGTCTCAGCGGCCGCCGCGCCCGCCGACAAATTCCACGGGATTGTTGCCATACTTCAAACTCCTTTCAACCAGAACGATCAGGTTGATTGGGGTGACCTGGCGCGGGAGGTGAATTTCTGCGTTCGCGCGGGCGATCACGGCGTGGTGTGGCCCCAGATCGCCGGTGAGTTCTACTTGCTCTCCGAGGAGGAGCGCACGCGCGGAGCGGAA
>Ga0326727_10012279_pt1 | contig 19556 bp, 11 predicted proteins | sample MB2enrmetagenome_FD_207643 | JGI IMG/M metagenome (GOLD analysis project Ga0326727, IMG submission 207643) | Lab enriched peat soil microbial communities from McLean, Ithaca, NY, United States - MB29MY | ecosystem: Environmental > Terrestrial > Soil > Wetlands > Peat | place: USA: New York...
GAGCGCTACCCAGTTCGTCGCCACCTCGAACGGTACCTCGACGACCTACGTCCGCACTAACGGGGCGGGTTTCCCGACGCCCTGAACACGCTTGCGGGCTGCTGCGTCATCCTGTCAAAATCGATCATGGCATAAGAAAACCCCGCTGTTTATGCGGGGTTCCCTTATCGGTTAACTGTTGGGATTGGACTAAGGCCACCGCGCTACCGCGATCGCCAGAGCCTCAGCGGAGAGCCCTCCGCCAGGACTTACCTGAGTCATGGGCGCGATGCCCTAGGCCTCAGTCACCTCACGTAAGTTACTACTCGAACAATCTTTGCTCATAGGCTGGATCAACCTCCTTTCCCGTGTAAGGAAAAGCTACGGCTTTCGCCGCCGTCCCGTCAAGACCCGGCGTCTGTCCGGCTGCGTCGCGAGAAAGTTACGCGATTCTCTCTCGCCGCCCGGTAGCGCAACGGCGACATCCGCCCGCGCGTAACCCCGCGTGGCGTCCGCCGGGCTACTTTTGGCAAAGCCGCTTCGCCCACTCGCGCACCGCTTCGGGCGTCACGCGCTCGCCCCCGGCCTCGCTCGCCGCCAGTTGCGCGGCCAGGTTGCCGATGGTTGAGCTTTCCGTCTCCCCAATCTCCACCGGCAGACCCGTCCGCTGCTCCGTAAGCCCCACTAGCAGCTTGTTGCGCGTCGCCCCGCCGATCATATGGATGCGCTCCAGCTTCCGTCCCAGCATCTTTTCCAGATTCGCCGTGGCCGACGCATACCTCAGCGCCAGACTTTCGAAAATTGTCCGCGCAAAAACCGGCTCGTTCCCAGCTACATCGGGAATGGCATCGAAGCCCCGCCGCACCAGCTCCTTGTTGATCCGCTGCGGCATCTCCGTATCGAGCATCAACGCTTCGGCGTCCATGTCCAGCACCCCCGTCGCGGCAGAGCTGCGCTCGGCAGCCCTTTGGACGAGGTCCTCTATCTTCCAGCTCCGCCCATCCGCCGCCCACGCGTCCATGCACTGCTTCAGCACCCACATGCTGTTAATGAGCGAGTGGAAAAGCAGCCCGCTGCACGCTGCTCCGATGTTGGTGTAGCCTGCGTCGAATGCGTGCTTGGTCGTCACCGGCACTTGCGTGATGGTTCCCACCAGCGACCATGTTCCCGAGCTGATGTACGCAGCCGAGCTCAGGTCCGCCGGAATGCCCGCGATGGCGCTGGCCGTGTCGTGCGTGGCGGGCGCAATGATTTGCGTGGCGCGGAAGGCGTCCAGCGCGGCCAGCGGCCCCCGCAAGGGTCCAAGAATCGTTCCCGCCTGCACGATCGGCGGCGCGGCCTCAATCGACAGCCCAAGCAGCCCAAACAGCTCCGCGTCCCAGTCGCAGGTCTTCAGGTTCACCAGGCCGGTATGTGAGGCGTTCGTGTACTCCGCCACGCGCCGCCCGCTCAGCCAGTAGAGAACGAACTCCGGAAACATCACCCACGGCGCGCGCTTGTCGATTCTCTGGTTTTTCCCTTCGATCCCCGCCGCGGGATCGGCCATCAATTGATACACGGAGTTGATCCGCATCGGGATCGTGCCCGTGCGCTGGTAAATCTCGATTGGCGAAATGATCTTGTCCGCTGCTTCCTTGCTCGCCACCGTGCGTTCGTCGCGGTAGCAGAAGGGCTCGCGCAGCATCGTGCCGTCCGGCGCCAGCCGCACATAATCCACCGCCCAACTGTCCACGCCGATCGAAGCAATGCCTTCGGGAGCGGCCGCGGCAGCCTTGCGCAGCCCTTGTTCCAGGCCGGCAAGAATCTCCGTGAGCGGCCAGCAAAGCGAATCCCCGCGATGCACGGGTCCGTTGGGGATGCGATGGATGACTTCGATGCCGGGCTCTGCGCCCCTCCATCGCAGCAGGGATACCCGGCAGCTTTCCGCGCCTAAATCAATGGCGACGCGCGCAGCATCTTGCATTGGAGCAGTCGAACTCCGTCTTCTTCAGCGCTGAAACGCCTCGGTCAAGCCGCCATCCACGGGAATCATGTGGCCCGTGGTGCAGCGCGCCCGGGGACTAGCCAGGAAGAGGATCGCCTCCGCGCAGTCGGCCGTATCGATGGCTTTCAGCGTCAGCGTCCGCTCGGCATAGAACGCGGCCAGGCGGCTGCGGAGTTCCTCGTCGCTGAACGATTCCTGGAAAGGAATATTGTACTTCCTCAGCGAGGCGCGCACGCGGTCGCGGGGAAACATGGCAGAACCCCTCACCACCGTGGCCGGGCTGATGCCGTTCACGCGCACGTTGGGCGCCATGCTCACCGCCAGCTCGCGGATCAAATGCGACAGCGCGGCCTTGCTCACGTCGTAGGCCTCGCTTCCGCGCTTGGCCGCCACCGCGTTGGCTGAACTGGTAAACACGATGTTGCCGTGCAGGCCCTGCTCCTCGAACATCTTCGCCGCTTCGTCGGCCAGCATGTAGTTGGCGGTTACGTTCAACTCCAGCGTGTCGGCCCACATGCTGTCGGGAATCTCGTCATCGGGCGTCGAGGGGTAAATCGCCGCGGTGTTGATGAGAATATCGATACCGCCGAAGGCCAGAGCCGCCTCGCCAAGCACTTTGCGAATCGATTCGCGATTGCGGATGTCGACGCCTGTGTAGCCTGTCCACTCGGGCGACGTGATCGACGCCAAATCCTTGGCCACGCTCGCTGCGCCTTCCACGTTGCGGTCGGCGATAAATACATGCGCGCCGCGCGACGCTGCCAGCCGCGCCACCTCGCGCCCAATGCCGCTGGCCCCGCCCACCACCAGCGCCACGCGCCGGCTCAGCTCCTTCTCCGGCGGCTGGCGGCGAATCTTCGCCTCCTCCAGCGCCCAATACTCGATGCGGAACGCCTCCACTGCCACATAATTCGAGTAGACCTTGAAACTCGCCGGGTCCATCCCCGGCGGGCACTGCGGCACCGGCGCCCCCGCGGACACGCTTCTGTCCGTGGGGCCCGGAACGGACCCGCTCACCTCGCCCTCGCCCAGCAAACTCGCGCCTTCCATCACGTGAATTGCATTTGTATAAAACTCGCCGGTGATGCGCGCCTCGGTCTTGTTCTTGCCAAAGCTGAACATCCCCAGGCCCGGAATCAGCACCACAGCGGGGCTGGAGTCGCGGCGCGCGGGCGAGTCGGGCTTGGCAAACGTGCGATAGTAGGCGCGGTACTGATCGCGGTACTCTGCCAGCGAGCAGTCAATCTGTTTCTTCAGCGCCTCCAGATCCTCGTTCGCCGCCCACGGCACAAACATGGGGCGAATCTTGGTGCGGATAAAGTGATCGGGGCAGCTCGTCCCCAAAAACGCCAATTCCTTGGCGTGAACCGAATCCACAAATTGCAGCACGTCAGCAGAGTCGGAAAAACTACTGATAAACCGGTGCTTCGCGCTGATGCGCCCGCGCAGGAACGGCGCAATCCCGATCGCCAGCTCCTTGCGGTTGGCGCGCGCCGCCAAGGCCTCGCCGCCAAAGAGCACTTTTTCTTTCTTGCGTCCGTGCCGCTCAATAAACTGCCCGATGCTGTCGATCACGTTCAGCGTGTTCAGGTAGCACTCGCGCTGCGTCTGTCCCCAGGTGAAGAGCCCGTGCCCGCCGAGCACGATGCCATCGCACCCTGGGTTCTTTTCGGCGGCGCGCCTCATCATCAGCGCCAGTTCGAAGCCAGGCCGCTGCCACGGCAGCCACACCAGCGCATGTCCGAATTCGCGATTGAACTCCTCCATCTTGGCTTTGCCATTGGCCGCGGCGGCCAGCGCGATCCCCCAGTCGGGGTGCAGATGATCCACGTGTGGGAAGGGCAAAAAGCCGTGCATCGGCGTGTCGATCGACGCCGCCACCGGATTGTTGCGGAAGGCGCACAGCGCGTACAGCTCCACCATCTCGTCTTCGAACTCTGCGCCTTTGAAGCTGCGTTCCAGCGCCAGCAGCTTCTCCTGGTAGAGCGTGGCGAAGCCCGTGCGCTTGATGCTGCCCAGGTCGCCGCCGGAGCCCTTCACCCAGAGCACTTCTACCGGGTTGCCGGTCAGCGGGTCCAGCTCCACGATCTTCGAGCTGGTGTTGCCGCCGGCAAAGTTCGTGATGCGCAGATCCGACCCCAGCAGGTTGGAGCGGTAGCGCAGAAGCTCGGGTTCATCGAGAGTGGCCGCAACGCTGGGGTCCCAGCGGTCCTCAAGGAAATGCAGTACAGGGGAAGCAGTTGCCATGGTCATAGGGAGTACTCAAACGGGGAATGGATCGAGTTCAATTCCATGATACAGCCCCAGACAGAAAAACACGGTCTCCACGCCACGCGTAGTCGGATTCCTAAGCTCTTGCGCAAATGAGCCGGCGGCCAGTAGCCAGGAGCTGAAAGCCTACGCCAGCTCGCCCACCTCGACCGCGTGCAGCGAGTTCTTCTGTGCCGTCTCCTTTTCCGTGCCCAGCGTCTCCGGCGTGACGGCGCGGTGGTGCACGTAGTTATAAGGTGGCACGGTGTACCCGCGCAAAATTGAAATACCAAGCTGGATCAGCCGGGGGCCGTAAGTCTCCGGCTCATGTGAGATCGAGCCGACAATCGCGCTCGATCCCTTGCGCATCTCCTCCAGTACCTCGGGAATGCAGTCCTGGCCCACGATGGCGAAGTCGTGCTCTCGCCCCGCCTCGCGTACCGCGTCCACAACTCCCAGCGCGCTGGTGTCGTTCGCCGCAGCCACCAGCGTATGCTCGCCGGGACCGCGTCCCCGCAGATACTCGCTCATCGCCCGGTAGCTGGCATCGCGCATGCCTCTTCCTTCGATCTGCACGAACCGGTCGGGCGTCAGATCCTTGAATCGCTCTCTGATTCCGTCGAATGCGCCCGCGATGCGGTTCTGTACAAAGCTGCCGGCCTCTCTGAATCCCACGCCCACTACCCGGTCCACCCTGCTCCGCCATTGCCTTTGCGCGTACTGCGCCAGAATCGACGCCGCCTCGTACCCAACCTCGAAGTTGTCCACACCGAAGTAGGTCGCATTGGGGTGAGGTACGTCGATGGCCACCATGGGAATCTCGGCCTTCTTGAAAATGTGCGCCACCCGCGGCGCTGCGGCTTCTTCCACCTGAAATTCGAGCACCAGGTCCACGCGCTTGGCCACGAACTCCTCGGCGTTGCGCACCGCCACCGCGGGATCGTAGCGGTTGTCCAGAATGATCACCTCCACGCCCGTGGCAGCCCCCGCCGCCGTCACGCTCTGCGCCACCGCCTCGCTGAAAGGCATCTCCGCGCTCTGCACCGCAAACCCGAAGCGCAATCGCCGCGGCCGCGAAACCAGCCGGTATTGGCCGCTCGGCGTCTGCGCCAGGTAGCCGCGATGAACCAGCGTCTTCAGAATGCGGTAAACGCTGGTCTTGGAGATGTTGGTCCGCTGGTATACGTCCTCGAGCGTGAGCGGCGTATGATCCTGCTCCAGCAGTTCGATCACATCGAGCGCCTTTGAGAGAATCGGAATCAGGTACAGCCGTTTGATCTTCGCCTTGGCCAACTGTCCCTCCCGTACATACCCCTATTGAAACACAAGCCAAGCAATAATCATAGAACAACCTTAGGTAGAGCGATTTACCTATTGCCAAACTCCCGCCGCAAAGAAATGTCCCCCCTGGACGCCGGATTGCCGCGTATCCCTCTGACCCGGCACGGCGCTCGTGGTTTTGCTGCAGGGGTACGGATCGCAAATGTCTCGAATCGCGTGCCCTTCTACTCCCTGTTCCCTACTCCCCGTTCCCTGCTCCTTTCACGCATAACTACTTACGGCTGAGCTGCGGCTACCCCGCTCCTGCGCCGCGCGCTCCACATAACCGCTCTTGCGCAGCGCCTCCAGCGGATCGGCCGGCAGTCTGCGCGCCTCGCGCCACGCGCGCGTCAGTGGACGAACATCGCGCCAGAATGCGCCGCGGAACAACTCCTCGGCATGTACCAGCTCGCAGCTTTGCTGCAACTCAGCCAGCCGCTCACGATCCACGAGCGCCGCCTTCAGATAGATCTCCTGCGCCGTCACCACGGTCTGCACCATGGCCTCCATCTTGCCCTTCAGGTTGTGGCTCTGGTCGATCATGTAGGCAATGTCGATCTCCAGACCCTCATCGGCGGCCGCGTGAATCTCGTGGAAGATGCGGAAGATCTGGTAGGGATCAATTGAGCCCAGCGTCAGATCGTCGTCGGCATAACGCCGGTCGTTGAAGTGGAACCCGCCCAGCATCCCGGTGTGCAGCAGCCACGCCACAATCTGCTCGATGTTCTGCGCACTGTAGTGGTGGCCCGTATCCACCAGCACCCGCGCCTGCGGCCCGGCCTGCCGCGCCAGATGGCTCGACATGCCCCAATCGGCGATATCGGTGTGATAGAAAGCCGGCTCGAACGGCTTGTACTCCACCAGCAGCCGCTGATTCGGCGCCATGTGCCGATGCGAGACCCTCAACGCCTCCTCAAGCCAGCCGATGCGCTTGCGCATGCTCTGCGTGCCGGGATAATTCGAGCCGTCGGCCATCCAGAGCGAGATGTCGCGCGAGCCCAGCGCCTTCGCAATCTCGATGGAGTCCAGCATGTGGCCCAGCGCCCGCTCGCGAATGGCCGCCGACGGATTGCACAGTGAGCCGTACTTGTACTCCTGGTCCTGGAAGAGATTGGGATTGATCGATCCCGAGCGCACGCCGAAGCGCCGCTCCAGCTCCTTCACCGTGAGCACATCCTTTAGCCCGCCCGGCAGATCCCAAAGCACGTGCAGGGCCACCGTCGGCGTCACGCCGGTCAGCCGGTTCACCTCGGCCGCATCCGCAAACTTCTCTTCGATCGTGCTTGCGGCGGCAGCCTGCACAAATTTGCCAAAGCGCGTGCCCGTGTTGGCAAATCCCCACGAAGGAATCTCGATCCGAAACGAATCCAGCGCCTTGAATGCGCCCTCCTGCAGGTTTAAGTCTGAAATTGTCATCTTGTCTTCCCTCGCCCGCCTTCCAATGGTCGTTTCTCCCTGTTCCCTAGTCCCCAGTCCCTATGTCTCTTACCAAAATCACATGCAAAAATCTCGGCCCATGCACGCCCTTGATGCGCGTCATTTCAATATCTGCCGTCGCGCTCGGCCCGGAGATCCAGGTTACGAGCGCCGGCGGCTTGTCGCAGCGGGCAAAATACTCGGGCAGCGTCTCCACGATCTGGCTCGCGCGCAATACACACAGGTGCCAGTCGGGCAGCAGGGTCAACACCCTGCGTCCCTCGGTCGCGGAATGGTGAAGCACGATGGTCCCCGAATCGGCGATCCCGCAAAAGGCCGCGGTCATCACTCCCTCGGCCTGCTCGATCTCGCGCGTCTTCAGTCCATGGTCGAACGCGCATTCGAATCCTTCGATCTTCCATGCGGGCTCAACATACCACGCGGTCGGAATTCCGGGCGGCGCGACAAAGATACGTCTGCCGCTCGCCGCAAGCTGCGCTGTAATCGCTGCGGGCAGTTCCTCCGGTGCGCATTCGACCACTTCGGCGTCATACTCACGCAGCCGTTCAATCATCAAAGCGACGCGAGCTTCGGCGCTTAGCTTGCCGGCGCGCACATACGGGCGCGGCAGAGCCTCATAGCTATCGGCCAGTTCCTGAGCGCCTTTGGCGGCGGATGGCGTGGCCGCACGAACGCGGTCGAGAACCAGCTTCCGGCTGTCAGCCACTGCGCTCATTGCGCCTCCCCGGAATTTGCCGTTCCCTTTTCGTCGCTCTTTGACGAAACGGTGGAATCGCCTGCCGCATCGCCAGCCCGCTGGCTCGCTGACCCGCCGACTTGCTGACTTGCCGTCTTTCGTTCCGCCCACCAGCTATGAAACGTTTGCTTGGGCAGGCCGCGCAGGTCGCGTGTCTCGGTCCACTTTGCCCCCACGCTGGGTAGCGAGTGAATCCATCCATCCTTGCGCGTAAAGATGCGAAGTCCTAGGCGCCCCATCCACTGCGCCGCGTGGAACAGCCACGCCCGCGAAAAGACCACGTTCGCCACCCGCAGCCCCACATACATGGGATCGAAGAAGCGCGCCACGCGTTTGCGCTCCAAATCGGTCACCTGCGCGCGAAGATCGATCAGTACCTCGGGGATGTTGATCTTCACCGGGCACACCTCGTAGCATGCGCCGCAAAGCGACGAGGCAAACGGCAGCGACTGTGCGTGCCGCATGTGCTCCAGTTGCGGCGTCAGAATGGCGCCGATCGGCCCCGGATACACCGACCCATATGCGTGCCCGCCGGTCTGCCGGTACACCGGGCAGCTATTCATGCACGCCGCGCAGCGAATGCACTTGAGCGTTTGCCGTTCCGTTTTGCCCTTGAGAATCGACGACCGGCCGTTGTCCAGCAGGACAATGTGAAATTTCTGCGGCCCGTCGCCCGGCGTTACGCCCGTCCACAGCGACGTGTACGGATTCATCCTCTCGCCCGTCGCCGACCGCGCCAGCAACTGCAGCATCACTTCGAGATCGGCGAACCGCGGCAGCACCTTCTCGATCCCGGCCAGCGTAATCATCGTTCGCGGCAGGGTCAGGCACATGCGTCCATTGCCCTCCGACTCCACGACCGCCACCGCGCCCGTCTCCGCAATCAGAAAATTCGCGCCGCTGATCGCCGTCGGCACCGTCAAAAACTTCTGCCGCAGATAATTCCGCGCCGCCGCCGTCAGCGCCTGTGGATCGTCGGAAAGATTCTCAATCCCCATCCGCCGCGCAAAAATCTCCCGCACCTGGCTGCGATTCACGTGCAGCGCCGGAACCACGATATGCGAGGGCTCGTCTTCGCCAAGCTGCAGAATGATCTCCGCGAGATCCGTCTCGTACGTGCGCACCCCCGCAGCCTCGAGATACGGATTCAACTGAATCTCCGCCGAGGTCATGGTCTTGATCTTGATGACCTCGCCGGCCTTCTCTTCGCGCAGGATTTCGAGAATGATCCGCCGCGCTTCGGCCGCATCCGCCGCCCAGTGCACCGTGCCGCCGGCCGCCGTACACCGCGCCTCGAACTGTTCGAGGTAGGCGCCCAGATTCTCCAGCACATGGTCTTTGATCGCCGAGGCTGCCGCGCGCAGCTCCTGCCAATCCGTCTTCTCCGCCACCAGTCGCGCGCGCTTGGCCTGGATCACGTCGATCGCGTGGGCCACGTTCTTGCGCAGTTGCGGATTGCGCAGCACCGGCAGCACCGCCACCGGAAACGGCGGCGCCAGCGCCGGATCGAGAATCGGATGATCGGCGATTGCGCTCATCCCGCTGCCTCCGCTGGCTCTTTCTCGGTGCTGGCCAGAATCTCCGCCATGTGGATCGTCTTCATCCCCGCGTACTGCCGATGCATGGCTCCCCCCAGGTGCATAAGGCAGCTATTGTCCAGCGCCGTGCAGTACTCCGCGCCCGTCCCCAGCACATCCTCAAGCTTCACCGCCAGCATGGCCGACGAAACTTCGCTGTTCTTTACGCTGAACGTCCCGCCAAACCCGCAGCACCGGTCCAGATTCGCCAAATGCGCCAGCTCCAGCCCGCGCACTTTCCCGAGCAGCCGGAAAGGCCGGTCGCCCAGATGCAGCCCCCGCAACCCATGGCAGCTCGCGTGATAGGTCACGCGATGGGGAAAGCTCGCGCCCACGTCCTCCACACCCATCCGGTCGATCAAAAACTCGCTCAGCTCATACACCCGCGGCAGCAGCGCCGCAAACTGGCTCCGCAGCGTCTCGTTGCCCAGCTCCTCCATCAGCCCCGGATACTGATCGCGGATCATCGCCACGCACGACGATGACGGAATCACCACCGCCTCCGCGTCCGCGTACAGCCTCACCAGCCGCTTGGCCTGGCTGAACGCCTCGCCCCGGAAGCCCGTGTTCGCGTGCATCTGCCCGCAGCACGTCTGCCCGGCGCGGAATTCGACCTCAACACCCAGCCGTTCCAGCAGCCGCACCACCGCTCGCCCGGTCTCGGGAAACAGCGTGTCGTTATAACAGGTAATGAAGAGCGAAACGCGCATACTGCCACTCAGCAACGTGTATAGGTTTCAACTAAGAAACCGCATCATATACCATAGGAAATCAATTGTCTATTGCAATCTTGACCCTCTGCTCACGCATGGCTCGCGTCACTTCGCGCCCCCGAATCCCGATCCTGCCAATCATCACGAATCCGGCCCGATGCCGCAATTCCTGCATCCCCCGCTCCCCCGCTCCCTTGCTCCCTCGTTCCCTTGTTCCCTCGTTCCCTAGTCCCTATGTCCCTGCTCTCTTGTTCCCTCGTTCTCCGCCTCTGCTCAACTTTCACCGCTCAGCCCCGTCTAACTCTTCGAATCTGCCGGTCTTATCCTCCGGCGTCGGCCCCTTTTTTCTCATCCTTCATTCGGCCTCAAAGATTCGTTTCGTAGTGAATGCTTATCTGCGGGATTGGCAATAGAAACCCGGGCTTTGCCTTCCCCGCCGCATTGCCGCGCGCTTGCCCGCCTCGCAAAGCCAGCCTGGTCTGCAGTGTTGAGAACCATTCGGCCTGTTTATGATGAAGGGTTCAGCGATTTCGGTTGGTTTGTTCGCATGGGTCCGGCGTTATGCCGGTTTTTTTGCCGCTAACAGCAACCCTCTTGGCGTCTGCTGCGGCAACTCTTCACCGTTTCAAGGGTCTCAATTTAGAAAGGGTCCAGGACCATCCCCCATGATCAATTCGCGTATGATCAATTCGCGCTCGCTCTCCCTTTGCGCAGTTGCCAGTGCCTTCCTCTGCTCGGCCGTAGCCCTGGCGCAGCACGCTGCGCCCGCCGTCCGCATCGTAAGCCCCATCGACGAGAGCCAGCTGGTTACGCTCCATAACACCGTCCATCCCCTGGCCAACGCCGCCAACGACCGCGGCGCCGCGCCCGACGGCATGCAGCTTGACCGCATTCAGCTCGTCCTCCAGCGCAGCCCTGCCCAGGAGACCGCGCTCCGCCAGCTCATCGCGCAGATACACACTCCCGGCTCGCCCAACTACCACCAGTGGCTCACTCCCGACCAGTTCGGCGCACAGTTCGGTCCCGCCGACCAGGACATCGCAACCATTGAATCCTGGCTCGGCAGCCACGGCTTCAGTGTCTCGAAGGTCAATCCCGGCAAGGGCACTCTCGAGTTCTCCGGCAGCGTGGCGCAGATGCGCGAAGCCTTCCATACCCAGATTCACAAGTACGTCGTCAACGGCGAATCCCACTACGCCAACGCCAACGATCCCCAGATTCCCGCGGCTCTCGCCCCCGTCATCGGCGGCTTCGCCTCGCTCAACAACTTTCACCCCAAGTCCTATCTCCAAAAGCTCGGCAAGGCCAGCTTCAATCCCACTACGCATCAGGTAACGCCAGGCTGGACCTGGGGTAACAGTTCCGGCGAGTATTTCGTCCTCGCACCCGGCGACTTCGCCATCCAATATGACCTCAAGCCGCTTTACGTCGCCAACGTCAACGGCACTGGCCAGACCATCGCCATCATCAACGAGTCCAACATCAACATCGACCTCGTCAATCAGTTCCGCACGCTCTTCGGTCTGCCTGCCAATCCGCCGCAGGTCATCATCGACGGCAACGATCCCGGCGTCGACGGCATCAACAATCCCGACGGCCCCAACTACGCTTCCGTCGAGGCCTATCTCGATGTCGAGTGGTCCGGAGCCGTGGCTCCCTACGCCACCATCGATCTGGTCATCGCTGGCGACACCTCGCTGGAGAGCGGCCTGATCCTGGCCATGGAGCGCGCCGTCTACGGCAACATCGCGCCCGTCATCAGCCTCAGTTTCGGCGAGTGCGAATCCGATCTCGGGTCCACCAACTCATTCATCGAGACTCTGTGGGAACAGGCCGCCGCGCAGGGCCAAACCGCCATGGTCTCGTCTGGCGACGACGGCTCGGCCGGCTGCGACGACGACAACTCGGAGCAATTCGCCACCCTCGGCCAGGCCGTCAGCGGTTTCGCCTCCACGCCGTATAACGTTGCCGTCGGCGGAACCGACTTTTATTACAGCGACTACGCCACCGGTGGCGCCAGCATCTCCAATTACTGGACCACAACCCCCACGCAGTTGCCAGCCGTCTCAATTCAGAAGGTCATTCCCGAGCAGCCCTGGAACGACAGCCAGTACGGCCTGGACATCTTCAACCAGTACGCCACTGACCAATCCACCTCCATTGCCGCCGGCAGCGGCGGCGCCAGCAACTGCGCCACCGGCACGGGAACCTCGTCCAGCGGCGGCTGGCGGCCTGCACCGCCGGCTACCCCAAACCCTCCTGGCAATCGCTCATGATCGGCGGCACGCAATATGTGCCCAACGATAATGTGCGCGACCTGCCCGATGTCTCTCTCTTCTCCGCCAATGGGTACAACGACAGCTTCTATCCCATCTGCGCCACCGACGGCGATTGTCAGTCTCCCAGCGGCGCCAACCTGGTCCAGATCTACGGAGTCGGCGGCACATCCGCCTCTTCACCCGCCTTCGCCGGCATCATGGCCCTGGTGGTCGAGAAATGGGGTCGCCAGGGACAGGCAGGCAACATCCTCTACCCCTTGAAGGCGCAGTATCCAGCCGCCTTCCACGAGGTCACCAACGGCACCAACTCCGTTCCCTGCGAGTACTCCTTGACCCTGACTCCAGACTGCATCTCCGTCAGCGGCGGCGCCGTCGTGGATGGCAACACCGAAGGCCAGATCGGAACCGGCACCACGCCCGAATACAACGCCGCCGCTGGCTATAACCTCGCTACCGGCCTCGGCACCATCGACGCCAATAACCTTGTCAACGATTGGAACAAGATCAAGCTGACCTCTACGGCCACCACGTTGACCGCGTCCGAGACCAGCTTCACCCACGGAACTCCCATTACCATCAGCGGCGCCGTGACCGGGACCGGCACGCCCACCGGCAACGTGGCGCTCATGACCGACAGCACTGAGCCGATCAGCCAGGGTCAGGCTGTCTTCTCGCTGAGCGGCGGCTCTTACACCAGCGCCACCAGCTATCCCACCGGCATCGACTTCCTGCCCGGCGGCACCTATCACATCTGGGGCCAATACGGCGGTGACGCCAATAACGCCATGAGCACCTCCACGCCGCCTGTCCTGATCACCGTCACGCCCGAAACTCCCGGCATGGACTTCAACATCTTCTCTCCTTCCTCGACCACCGGATACTTCACCGCCGGCACGGCTCCGGGAAGCAGCGTCGATTACGGCACGCAACTGACGCTCAGCGCCCTGGTGGCTCCCACCTCGCAGCTTTCCAATGTCCAAAGCTGCGTCACCACCGGCGCCAACTGCTCCAGCCTCAGCTACACCTCGCCCACGGGGACGGTCACGTTCACCGACGACGGAACCGCCATCAACACCGCCGTGGTGAACGTCGAGGGCGACGCAGAGTACAACGCTCCCTTTGCTGTCGGAGCCCACTCCGTGGCCGCAGCCTACAGCGGCGACCAGAGCTACAACAAGATCTCATCCTCCGCGAATATCGGCTTCACCGTCGTCAAGGACAATCCGGAGTTCTTCTGGGGCGCCTCCAACGTGAACACCTCGAACGACATCATCGCTGGCCAGCCGACCGTCTTCACCATCGTCGTCGAGAATGGCGCGCAGTATAACCTCTATGCCGCAGCCGAAGGGGAGTACGTATACCCCGTCCCGGTTGCTCCGCCCACTGGACAGATCACGCTCTCGAGCCAGCCCTCCGGCATCTCTGGCGTCATGACTCTAAGCTCCGGCAACGACCCATACGGCAGAGAGCAGGCCGGCATCGGCACCGTCACCCTTCCCTCGACCCTGGGCGCAGGAACCTACAACGTCACCCTCACGTATAGCGGCGATGCCAACTACAACAGTTGCTGCACTCCCGCGGCCACCGCGATGATCACAGTCGTCGCGGGCTCCGCCCTCACCGTGCCCACCATCGCGGCAAGCACGAGCGGCGCTATCTCGCCCAACTCCTACATCACCGTCACCGGAACCGTTACCGGAAGCGGAAGCTTAGCGCCCACAGGGACCGTCACCTTCTACTCCTCCGGCAATAACCTTGGCTATATCGTGATCACCCCCGGCGCGAGCGACGTCTCCAACTTCCTTGCCGTGCTCAGCAGCCAGGATCTCCTCCAGGGAGCCAACTTCATCAACCTCCAGTACTCCGGTGACACACACTACGCGCCATCGGAATTCACGTTATACGGCAGCAACAGCCCGCTCCCGAATCCGCAGGCTGACTTCTCGCTGGTGCCAGATACCACCATCGTGCCCATCAACATCAGCACAGGGGCCAATAGCGGCGCCGACACCATCAATGTCTCCTCGGTGAACACCTTCAACGGCACGGTGAACCTTTCCTGCGCAGTCACCACACCAGCCACGCCTCCGCTCACCTGCACCGTCACGCCGAACCCAAGCGTCAGCAACGGCAATCCGGCAACGTCCACGCTCACCATCAATGTCCCGGCCAGCACGCCCAACGGCAATTATGACGTGGTCGTTACCGGCGTGGACGCGACGACTGGCGAGTACATCCACACGCTGGCCATCACCGCGGATGTCAGTGGCTCGGGTCCCGCTGAGACGCTGACCAACAGCGGCAACATCACCGTCGCTCAGGGCGCAATCATCGGCAACACCTCCACCATCACGGTCACGCCATCCGGCGGGTTCACCGGAACTGTGAATCTCACCTGCGCCGTCACCTCTGCTCCGGCCGGCGCAACCGATCCCATCACCTGCGCCGCAGCCAACCTGAACCCAGCCTCGCTCGACATCATCAACACCGGCGCGCTCACCTCTGCGCTCACCGTCAACACCACGTCGTCGACCACAACTGGCGACTACAAGATCACCGTCACAGGCACATCCGGAGCGCTGGTCTCTACAACCGTCGTCGACGTCACCGTCAACCTGCCCGCCGACTTCGCCATGAGCAATAGCGGCGCGATCACCGTGAACGCAGGCACGAACAGCGGCAACACGTCCATCATCACCGTCGCGCCCTCGGGCGGGTTCACCGGAACCGTGAACCTGACCTGCGTGGTCACAACGGCCCCGGTCGGCGCAACCAACCCGCTCACGTGCGCCGCCTCGAACCTCAGCCCAACCTCGGTTGACATTACCGGCGCGGGGTCACAGACTTCGACGCTGACCGCCAACACCACGGCGACGACGACTCAGGGCGCCTACGTCATTACGGTCACCGGAACCGCGGGAACCGACGTGCACACCACCACGGTAAATGTCGCGGTGAATGCCGCCGCGGCAACGACCATCGCGCTCAGCAACAGCGGCAACATTACCGTGAGTCCCGGCGCAACCAGCGGCAACACATCCACAATCAGCGTTACACCCTCGGGCGGGTTTAATGCGACGGTTGCCCTGACCTGCACGGTGACAACCGCGCTCCCGAGCCCCAACGATCCTCCAACGTGCGGTCTGGCACCAAATTCGCTGTCGAACTTCAGCGGCACGACAGCGCAAACCTCAACGTTGACCGTCACGACCACGGCGGCCACGGCCGGCCTGGTTCGTCCGAACTTCTTGAACGGCAAAGGCTGGATGGGCGCGGGCTCCGGCGCGGTTCTCGCCGTGCTCATCTTCTTTGGAATCCCCGCTCGGCGGCGTAGTTGGCGCTCGATGCTGGGCCTCCTCGTCGCCATGGCCGTAATTGGCGCCTTCTCCAGTTGCGGCGGCGGTAGCAGCGGCGGTGGTGGCGGAGGTGGTGGTGGCGGAGGAGGCGGCGGCGGGAACACGGGAACGACTGAAGGAACCTACACGGTCACCGTCACCGGCACTTCAGGCTCAATTACGCAGACCACCAGCGTAACCCTCTCCGTGGAATAGAATGCCAACCACCCGCGCCAAAAGGGCCTCCCCTCGGGAAGGGCCCTTTTGTTTTTTAACGCAACCCCCATGAGAAGGTGTGTCTTAGGTAGGGTGCCCCAAGATTGGTGCAGCATCTGCGCAACTTTGGAACTTTTCTTGGTTACGGTCACCCCTGATTCGTAACCTTTCTAGGTTAGCTTTACCTCTAAAACGTAACTTTTCTAGGTGCATTTCCACACAAAATGCAACCTCTGGAGGTTACATTTGGGGCCCAAAGCTAACCCTTTAAGCGACCATTTGAGGGGGTAAACGCACCATAATTGCGAACATCTCGCTTGATTTCACAGGCCTTATCCCACGCAGTTATATCTTGCAAACTTTTGCATCGATCCGCCGCGTCTCCCTCGCTCCCTTGCTCCCTCGCTCCCTGCCTACACCGGCCGCACCCACAGCACCGGCTGCCGGATGGGAAAGTTGCGGTTGCCCTCTGCAGTTTTGGGATCGGGCGGCAGCGTGCGCCATAACGCGATGTACTTCGCCTCGCGGTACGCAAGCCCCGCGAACAGCAGGCTCGGCCGCCTGTCCGGCAGGTCGTCGAAGGACTCTGCGTCGTGCGCGTAGGGCCACTTGCTCTTGTCCGCGATGTACGGAAGCATGAAGTCGACGGCCGCCTTGTAGCGCTCGCCGTTGGCCAGCGCAAACTGCCACAGATTGTTCGTCGCGCCGCTTGGCGACATGCCGGATGCCGACGCAATCACGCACACCATCGCCAGCATATCCAGATTCAGGAGCGAATCGTTGTATGGATCGCTGCGCTTGAGTTCCATCGGAAAACTTCCGTCCGCCGCCATCTGCTCCGGCAGAAGATGATCGCGGAACCGCGCGCGGCAGAGCGCCATCGCGTTTTCGTTGCCGATGTACGCCGCAAACGCCGCCGCCTGCGCCACCCAGCAGGTGCCATGGTGGTCCTGGGCCGCTTCTTCCTCCTGCCCGTTGTTTGACGCGCGCATCCACAGCAGATACTCGGCGAACCACTCGCGCACTCCTACAAACTCGGCAGCCGTCATGGTCTGTGCCGCCTCGAGATGCCGCGCGGCTCGCGTCACCTCGATCAGGTGCATGGTTTCGATGATTCCCGAGCTCCGGCCCGGCGTCACGCCCCAGATCGCCTGCGCGAAATCGAGCGACGGATTCATGCGCGTTTCGGGCGTGAGAAACCATGCGCGCAGGTGCGCTGCCGCGTGCTCCGCATAGCGCTTTTCCTGCGTGATGAGCCATGCCGCCGTCAGCGCGGGAGCCATCACGCCCAGCCGGATCAGCGCCTGGCGATGCTCGTTGAAGCTCTGCGGATTGAGGAAACCCTCGCGCTCGATGTACGGGCCGCTGGGGTCTTTGGGGTCCGGCCACCAATCATCCGCTTCGGAAAAATAATCGTGCTTGCCGCCTTTGCTGCGCGGCGAAGAGAATGCCGTGACCGTTACCGGCGCCAGCGAGAGATACTCGCCGGCCGCGCGCAAAATCCGCTCACGGTCAATGCGCTCAATCTCGTCCAGCGTGATCAAAGGCCCGTTGGCCGGAACTGGAGAGGCGAGCGCAGCCAGTGGGCGTGCGCGGGCTGCGGCAATCGTTGCTGCGGCGGCGGAAAGGCAAAAACTCCTTCGGTCCATCACATCCACATTCGTGCATCCGCCGCATTCTGTCCAGCATTGCAGCCCGGTCCATCCCCCTCACAGCGCCGGTTGACGCGGAATCGCGCCTGACGGCGCACAGCAAGCCGGTATTCCGTTTCGCCCGATTCTTCCACTGTCCAAAGTAACGTTCCGGGAGATTTCCGCGTCCCTCAACAGGAAAGATCGTCGTATACTCTCGAAACAGAGCGAGGCCTCCCCCATGCCTACCGAAGCCCGTAACCCGGACTTCGCTCCGCTTTCCTTTGCCGATCCGCACTCCGGCCGGATCGTTGTCCTCGCCGGTGACCTCACCGGCGCCTGCGATAGCGGAGCAGCCTTTCTACGCGCCGGCCGCTCGGTCCGCGTTTGGTTCGGCTCCAGCGTGGTTTTTTCCGCGCCCGAGTCCGTGCAGGTTTTCAACACTAATTCACATTCGCGTTCGCCCCATCGCGCGGCCCATATCGTTTCGCGCGCCACCCAGGCTCTCGGCGCCGATCCCAACTCGCTCTTCTTCAAGGATGTCGACTCGACGGCTCGCGGTCCGCTTGCCGCTGAGGTTCTGGCTGCGCACCGCGCCCTCGGAACCCGCGCTATTCTTTTCGCTCCGGCCTTTCCGGCCGCGGGCCGCACCGTGCGCAACGGCATCCTGGAGATTCACGATGCCGCGGGCGAGACTGCCCGGATCCGTCTTGCCCGTCTCTTCCCGCTCACCGCATACGCCCATCTCAGTCACATCTCTCAGCCCGGTGAGCTCGCATCCGCGTTCCACTCCGGCAAGACCGTGCTCATCTGCGACAGTGCGACCCAGGCTGACCTGGATGCTCTCGCCCGCGCCGCGCAGGATTTGCCCGGCCTTCTCTACGCGGGCTCGGCCGGCTTGGCGCAGGCGCTCGCCGGCCTCAATCTCCTGCGCCTGCCGGCCCTGTTCGTGCCTCCTGCTTCGCGCACGCTCCTAATCGCCGGATCGCCGCACCCCGTCACAAAACTGCAACTCAAGAACCTCGGCCTCGCTCACCTTGAAGGCGTGCGCATTTTGCGCGTCCGCCTCCCGTTTTTCGCCGGCGCAAGCATTCGCTCCGCATTCCGTTCCTTTGCCCCGCAGGCGCTCATCCTCACCGGCGGCGAAACTGCACTGCTTGCCGTTCGCGCACTCGATGCCCACTCTTTTATCCCCCAGGGAGAGTTCGCGCCCGGTATTCCTTGGGGCATCCTGCAGGGCGGCGAGGCGCACGGCTGCACCGTCGTCACCAAGTCCGAAAGCTTCGGCTCGCCCACGGCCTTCAACGAGATTCTTGCCGCGCTTCGAGGTCCAGCATGAGCTGGCTTGTGCGCATCGCCGTCAGCACCGGAGACCCGGCCGGCATACCACGCTGTGATGCCAATTTGATTCTCAGTGCAAAGAACGCCCGCGTCATTCCACCGGCTGGCGCCGGCTGCACAGATCGCGTTCGCCGCCGCGCGCGGATTTGCACCGAGCTTCGCGCCCGCGCCCTCAGAACCGGAACACCACGCCGATGGTTGCGCGCGGATTCCACGTTTTGTGCGTTGAGTAGCCGAGCTGCTCCGGGGTGCTGCCCGACGTGGTAGTGCCGCCGAGCGTAAACGAGCCCGCAACACGGTCGCCATCGACGCGTATGGCCAGACGGTCCGTCAGCCAGTACGTCATGCCGCCGCCAAATCCGCCCGCAAATGAGATGGCAGGCGTAATGCTCTCGCCGCCTGTATGCTCCCCACCTAGCTCCGCAAAAATCTCCCCGCTCAGCTTCTCGAACAGGTTGGCGTGGATTTCCGGTCCGACGAGGAAACTATAGACCGATGGATCTCCCGGATTGCCGGGAAGGCGGCTGCTGATCGGCTCCCTGTAGTAGTCCACGCTGCCTCTCAGCCCGAAATACTTGCCCCAATCGCGCGTCAGCGAGGCCTTTCCACCATACAATCCGTAGCGCGACTGGTTCACCTGGTTCAAGCTTGTGTAAGCGAATCCAGCGTAGCCTTCGTATTTGTAGCTTCGGGCCAGTTGGGGGGCGGGCGCCGCTTCCGGGTTCACCTGTCCGGCGGCCTTCAAAGGCGCCAACGCG
>Ga0326727_10012280_pt1 | contig 19555 bp, 11 predicted proteins | sample MB2enrmetagenome_FD_207643 | JGI IMG/M metagenome (GOLD analysis project Ga0326727, IMG submission 207643) | Lab enriched peat soil microbial communities from McLean, Ithaca, NY, United States - MB29MY | ecosystem: Environmental > Terrestrial > Soil > Wetlands > Peat | place: USA: New York...
TCGAGATGCCTCTCAGCAGCCTCGGAAGGCAGATGACCTCGCTCATCACCCTGACGGGCGGCGCGGTCAACGCCAATGAGAATAACGACGAATCGGGAAGCAAGACCTTTTACAGCTCCGCTGTGATCTCCATCGGCGGCGGGCAGGGCAACGCCACCGACTACAGGTTGGACGGCGCCGACAACAACGACTACATGACCAACGTCAATCTGCCCTTTCCTTTCCCGGACGCGGTAGCCGAGTTCACCGTGGAATCCGCGGCACTGGGCGCGCAGAGCGGTTTGCATCCCGGCGGCCTGGTCAACGTGGTTACCAAATCCGGAACCAACCAGTGGCACGGCGACGCCTTCGAGTTCATCCGCAACAACTACATCGATGCCACCAACTTCTTCTCCGCCAGCAAGGACCAGTTGCACATGGATCAGTTTGGCGGCACCTTTGGCGGAAAAATCATTCCCAACAAGCTCTTCGGCTTTGTGGGCTATCAGCGTTACGTCAGCAAACAGATACAATCCTCAAGCTCGGCCTATGTGCCCACGGCTGACAACCTGCAAGGCAATTTCTCCTTTACGGATCCCGTGACAACTCGTCAACTCGTGGACCCGGTAACCGGCATTAAATTGGTCAACAACAACTATAGCGGTACAACAGGCGTAACCTGGAGTCCCAACGCCCAGGCGCTCGCCTTGGACGCATTCCTTCCCAGCGCATCAAAATGTTCCGCAGCCAACTTCTGCGTCTCGGCGAATACCGCAAGCGGCGGAAACGGTCTTGTAAAGTATGCTATTCCGCAGCAGTTAAGCGAGAATCTCTTCGTCACCCGCATCGACGAGACCATCAATTCGAAACACAGTTTGTATGGCCGTTATTTGCTCGATGGATACAACAACGCCGCATTCTTCTCGCCGACCAACGCTTTGGTCACCACCTCGGCGGGCAACCAGGAGCGCGTCCAATCGCTTACCCTCGCCGAGACATTTGTCGTCACCGACAAACTGGTGAATAACTTCCATGCCACTGGGGATAGGCGGCGGAACAACCGTGGTCCCGCGGCGTCAGGTCTCGAATCAAGCACCATTGGCGTCACCTTGAACGACCTATCGAATGAAGGCATGCAGTTGTCGGTGGCCGGCGGCACCGGTGCTTGGAGCATCTATTGCGGCACATGCTCCGCCGCTCACTTCAACACCAACACTATCTCCATTACCGACGATGTCAACTGGACTCGCGGCAAGCATCAGGTGGCCTTCGGCGGAGAATATGTCCACACCGAACTTAACGTCAGCAACATCTATGAAGGCAATGGCAATTTCGGTTTCTCCGGCATCTTCGCCGAAAAAGGTCCGGCCCAAAACGGGGCCATTGGTACTGGCCTGGAAGGAAATCTGGATTTCCTGACCGGCTCGTTGGCCACCTTCGGCCAGAGCAAAGCCCAGCAGAACGCGCTGCGCGAGCCCATTCCCAGCCTGTATGTGCAGGACACCTATCACGCCACCAGCAGGCTCGTAATCAATGCCGGCGTCCGTTGGGACCCTGAGTTCGTTGCCACGGATTATTTCAACCGCGGCTCCGTCTTCAGCATGAGCGGATTCCTGGCCAATACGGTCAGCACGGTCTATCCTAATGCGCCTTATGGCTCTCTGTTCTATGGGGATAAGGGAGTGCCAAGGGCCTTCACGCAAAATTCACCATGGCAGTTCTCTCCTCGGGTGGGATTCACGTTTGATCCAAATGGAAAAGGCAAGACGGTCATCCGCGCTGGCGCGGCAATGGTCTATGACGAGCCAAACCTCTTCACCGGCCAACGCGTGCAACAGAATCCGCCCTTTGCCGAGACCATTAACAATACTCCTGCGGGCGGCGTTCCATTGAACTTCAGCGCTCCGTGGTCGAATGGCTCCGCGGCCGCCTCTCCGCAACCCTTCCCGCAGCCCGTTGTACCGCCGTCCACTGCGGCATTTTACAAGGGAACTCAATACATCGTGCTCCCCACAAAATTCCACTCACCCTACACGCTGCAATATACTGCCAGCGTGCAGCATCAGTTCGGAAATGGCTGGCAAGCTCAGCTCAGCTACGTTGGAAACTCGACCGTCCATGGCCCTTACGGTCTTCCCATGAGTCCCGCGGTCTACGTCGCTGGGACGGACCCTGTTGTCGGAGGAGTGGACACCACGGGCAATTCTTCTTCGCGCTACTATCTGACGGAGCAAAACGAAGCCGCGTTGGGTGGCAAGATGTATGCGGGCGGGGGAACCGGCTCCATGTACATCATGTCTGGCGCGGGCGCCAGTTATAACGGCTTGGTGGCCAGCATTGAACATCGCATGTCCTCCAACTTTGTCTTTATGGCCAACTACACCTGGTCGCACTGCATCGACATTTCCGACAACGCAGCGGATGTCAGCACCATTACCATTCAGAATCCCGCCAACCCCAAGGGAGACAAAGGAAGCTGTGGATTCGATTTCCGCGACATCTTCAACGCATCCCTTGTGGCCAAGAGCCATTTCTCATGGACCGGCTGGAAGGGTCAGGTAATCAATCACTGGGAAATTTCTCCTCTCGTCCATGCTACCGACGGCAATCCCTTCACGGTTACCCTGGGGGTCGACAACTCACTCATCGCTGTCGGCAACGACCGTCCCAATCTGACCGGGACTCCGGTGTATACCAAAAACAAGATCACGCAACCAGTTGGAGGCGTGTACACATCCTATATAAACAAGAGCGCATTCACCGCGGCCCCATCCGGGTCATTTGGTTCTTCCGGCCGTTTTGCTTATCGCGGTCCTAAGTTCCTGGAGACGGATTGTGCGGTGAACCGTTCCTTCTCGCTCTATCGTGCCTTCGTGCTGAATCTGCGGCTTGAGGCATTCAACCTGCTCAACCATCCGAACTTCGCCGCCCCCGGCGCTTCCACCGGAGCCAGCGGTTATCTCGGAACAGCCTCTGCGATGAGTTCCGGAACCTTCGGCACCATCGGCGCCACTATGCTCAATGGCGGCGGAGCCAGAATCTTCCAGGGAGCCGTCAAGATCACTTTCTAGGGAGAAATAGGACAACAAATCACAGTTGACCTTCCAATGAACGCCCCGTTTCGATGATTGAAACGGGGCAATTTTCTGGAAGCAGTTTCATAACATGCATCGAAAGGACACGGCTTTGGTTGTGCCGCTGACCGTGTAGAATAGTCGTGGGCATTAGCCCCTGAGGAATCGATGGCGCTATGCTGTAGGACACAACGGAATCCGCCGCCAGCGCGGCATAGGTTAGAAGTAAACCAAACAGGAGCAACATGACACTTCAGAACAGTAATCGCAGAGATTTTTTGAAGGTTAGCGGCGTGGCTCTTGCCGCATCTGCCGTCTCGTGGAGCGCGCGCAGCTATGCCGCTATCCTCGGCGCCAATGATCGCATCCGTGTTGGCATCATCGGCTGCGGCGACCGCATGAAGCAGGCCCTGATTCCCGCCTTTTTGCAGCACTCCAAGGATCTGAACTTCCAATTCACCGCCATCTCCGATCTCTGGAGCCGCCGCCGCGAGGAAGGCATTGCCTATATTCAGAAGCTCAGCGGCAGCACCGTTGAAGCGGTGCGCAACAACGATGAACTCTATGCCCGCAAGGATGTGGATGTCGTTCTCGTCGCCACCGCCGACTTCCAGCACGCACTGCACGGCATCGAAGCGGTCAACGCCGGCCGCGACGCTTATGTTGAAAAACCAACTGCGGACACCATGGAAGACGCTCGCAACTTCCTCGCCGCCGTCAAAAAGACCGGCAAGATTGTGCAGATCGGAACTCAGCGCCGCTCCACTCCGGCATATATGAAGGCCGCCGAGTACATCCAATCCGGCAAATTTGGCGACATCGTCATGGTCGAGATGACCTGGAACGTCAATCAGCCCGGCCGCTGGCGCCGCCCCGACGTCGTGCCTCTCCTCAAAGAGCAGGATACCGACTGGAAGCGCTTTCTGCTCAACCGCCCCTACGAGCCCTTCGATGCCCGCAAGTACCTTGAGTTCCGCCTCTTCTGGCCTTACTCCTCGGGCATTCCCGATCAGTGGCTCGTCCACCAGATCGACACTGTTCACTGGTTCACCGGCCTGCCCCATCCGCGCAGCGTCGTCGCCAACGGAGGCATCTATCTCTGGAAGGACGGCCGCACAAACTGGGACACCATGACCGCCGTCTTCGATTACGGCCCGCTCGACAATCCCAGCAAAGGCTTCCAGGTGCAGTACTCTTCGCGCTTCACCAACTCCGCCGGCAGCGTCAAGGAACTCTACTACTCTAACGGCGGCATGATCGACATGGACAAGCAGACGGTCACTCCCACCGGCGGCTTGCGCGCCAAGGAAGCCGCTGCCATGGGCCTCAAGGAAAATCTTCTGCCAAGCTTCTCGCTCGTCGAGAAATCCGAGGCCGCCTCCACCGATGCCAACACCGGCGCTGATCCCATGACCTCAGCCAACATGCGCAACTGGATGGAGTGTGTACGCTCGCGCAAAACTCCCAATGCTCCCATCGAAGCCGGCTACAACCACTCCGTCGCCCTCTGCATGAACATCGCCGCCATCCAGACCGGCCAGAAAGTCACCTTCGACGACAAAACGCAACAGGTCATGGCAGGAGGCAAAGTCTTTGCATAGGGAATCTATTTTGCGTGCCCCACCCTCGCCGCGTTCGTATTTTTTGCGGCTAAGGTGGAAATGAGGAATCCTAACATGAGTTATAAACTTACTTGTCGCAGAATCTCCATGTTAGCCGCCATTGCCCTCCTCGCCGCGGCCACCACCTTCGCAGCGCCTTCCAATGGCGTCCGGGTCATCGCCGATGAAGCCAATCGACGCATCGATATCACCATCGACGGCCAACCCTTCACCTCTTACATCTGGCCCACAACACTCAAAAAGCCCGTCCTCTATCCGCTCATCACCGATGAAGGCATCACCGTCACGCGCGGCTACCCGCTCTCGCTCCGTCCTGGAGAGCGCGTCGATCACCCTCACCACGCCGGCCTGTGGTTCAATTACGAAAACGCCAACGGCTTCGATTTCTGGAATAACTCCGACGCCATCAAGCCCGAAGCCCGTGCTAAGATGGGCACGATTCTCCACACCAAAATTCTCTCCACCAAGAACGGCCTCAATCGCGGAGAGTTAGCCGTCGAATCGGTCTGGGTAACTGGAGATAACCAGCAGATTCTCACGCAGACCACGAGCTACATCTTCGCGCGCCACGCTCAAGCTCGCGTCATCGATATGACCATCACTCTCAAGGCCCTCGACCGCGTTGTCTTCAAGGATGCAAAGGATGGCCTGCTCGGCCTGCGCGTCGCCAACTGGCTCGAATCGCCCAATGAAAAAGGCGGCATCTTCATGGACTCGAGCGGCCACCCCACCAAGGTCGATGCAGCTGATAACTCCGCCGCCACCGGCATCTATCTCACCAGCGAGGGAGTCAAGGGCGACGCCGCCTGGGGGACCCGCGGACGCTGGTGCACTCTCACCGGCTCGACCGGAAGCCATACCGTCGCCATCGGCCTCCTCGACCACCCCGGCAACCCCGGCTATCCCACTACCTGGCACGCGCGCGGCTATGGCTTGTTCGCTGTCAATCCGCTCGGCCCCAGCATCTTCAATCCCAAGCTGCCCGCACTGAACCTCACCTTGGAGAAGAACCAGACAGCGTCTTTCCGCTATCGCGTTATCTTGTTCTCTCACGCCGTCACTGCCGAGGAGATGAATCGCGAGGCAGATGCCTTCGCCGCCGAGTCCCGGTAGCCTGGCTACCACTTACAGCCGGACTTTGCGCTCTGACCTCCGCCAAGGCGTAACACAAGTTTTCTGTAATAACTAACAAGGCCCGCTCCTCGCCTTGAAGAGCAGGCCGATTCGTCTAAGAGATTCCGACTCTCTTGAACCGCGAAAACGCTCTACCCTGCCACCCAAGACTCATTGCGGCAGGTTGGGACGTAGTGCCTTTGGATCTCCCATCGCCACAATCATCCCTCTCAGTGTTGATATATAGCGATCTGGCACATTTTTCTCCTCATCGAGCGCTTTGAGGGCTCCGAAAAATACCCAATTAAAGTCACTCTTGACGGAGTGCTGCTTCCAGAATAATGCTATATCGGCATCCCAGGCCGCCTTGGATTTCGCGGCGCTCTCCAGGTCACCCTTAGCAAGGTACGCCCAGGTCTCATAGAAGTGAGCAACGGCGCCATAACCAAGAGGATTGTCGTTGAGGCTCGGCGGTAAACTCTGAATCTTCCTGATGCCCTTATCATACTCGCCGTTCTGCACATAGACCTCGGCGATATCGAGCACCGATCCAAGGTCGCTTGCGCTCCCAGCCGCGTCGGCCCTGGTAGCGGCATCCAGCGCGCATGGATCGTGCAGTAGAAAATCAGTGCATAAGCTCATAAAGCCCATCAACACCACAGAGTTATCGGGGTGCGTCATTAGTATCTCTTGGTAATTTGCCTTCGATTCTGCATCATTGCCAACATTGTGATTCGCGTTTCTGTAAATCCTCTCCACAAAGTAAAACATCTTATTTGCGGGATCCAGTTCACTGTTGATTAGAATCGGCCTGGCTGCGTCCGCGGCAGCCCGCCAGTGCGCAGCCTCTTGTTCTGACATCGGGGACTCTGCGCTGGGATGCTCGGCGCCCTGACTCACCTTTCTCTGGCTCATTTCCTCTCTCGCCCAAAGATAGTAGCAAGTAGAAAGCTCATACCGGATCACCGGATTCGCGTCAAGCTGCATAGCCTTCTCAAGAACAGACTCAGCACTTTCCCACTTATCCTGAACCAGGTACCAATCACCTCGCCACAGCAATGTCATCGCTTGCACACCGGGTTCGAGGTCCTTAGTTGGTACAGCCTCGGCCTTACCCAGATATTCACCTGCCTTGTTAATGTCAGATATGTTTACCAGATACCGCTCGGCGATCAGATCGTAAAGACCAACACGCACGTTGGGGTCCAATCCTCCCTGCTCCCCTGAGCCAATCTGCGACTCTGCCCAGATCAATTCCTCGGGTTGCATCGATGTAATCAACTCGCGCAACTCCGAATTGAATGGCCCTGTATTCTTGACAACCCTCACACTATCCGAAAGGGATTTGAACGCAGCCTTTCGGTCCCCCCCATAACGTATACTGCGTGCATATTGCAGCCTGATGGTCGAAAGCTGATCGGCCAGGTTGGAAGTTAGTGGAGTCTTGATCAGGGAGAATCCATCCAGCGCGCCCTTGTAGCTATCGGCGGCTTTCTCGAAGTCCTGGCAGTGATACCACGCGTCGCCAGCTTCGGTATGGAAGTTGATTGTTCTGTCAGGCACCTGACCCACCGCCAATGTAGAGGCTTTTTCGAAGGATACTGCCGCATCGAAATACAGGCCCGCTCCATACTGCGCTTTCCCAAGAAGTTCAACGGCGCCAAATTCTTGCGGGTGACGGCGCACTAACTCGGCAGCCAGCGGCACAGCCGCTTGCCCGCCAGCCTGGCAGCCCGCGGTCACGTTGACGCAGAGCATCTCATTGGTCTTTTGCACCAAATCGTCGTCGCTCACATTGACCAGATTCTGTTTAAAACTCATGCTAGGCGCAGTGCGCGCGTTGTTCAGGCCTTGAAGGGTTAAATCGGCTATATCTGAATAGAACAGGGTCCACTTATCATTCAGATTGCCGGAACCTCTTTGCGCAACATCGAAGGACTTATTCCCTTTCCATAGCAATACGTCCCCGGCGAAGATCGATACGTCCGCGGAAGCGCCGGAAGTCTCGGGTAAGAATAGTGGGGGCGTGTGCTTCTTTGTCAATGTCAGCGTTGTTCGAAGCGTATAACCAGCTTTATCCCGCGATGCGCCATTGTTCGAATCCTGGAGCACGAACCCGTCGCTTTGCACAATCGTCTGAACAATTGCATCCTTCAAGGATTTCGCGATACGCTTATCCTCGGCCGATGAATTTGCCAGTTGTACTTCCTGAACGTCAACCGTCACTTGTTCCACCATGGATCGGTTGATGCGAAGAGAAAGCAGGCCTGCCATCAATTGAATTGTTTCAAGGGCATTGTTTCCGTTGAACGGCATCGATCGGCGAACTAATAATTTGGGTTTGCAATCGATCACTTGATCCAGCTCGAAACTTAAAACTGAGTCTACACCCGCATCGCTCGCCTGTTTGGATAACGATTCTCCAGGCGCCGCGCTGGGAGGCGTCACTGACCCGTATATCGTATAGTATGGCGTTGTGCCGTCAACCACTGTCTGGACGACGTCCGAAGGTGAACGATCCGGCGCCTTATTCAGACTGCATATGGGAACAGCGGAAAGACGCACGGCCTTCGCTGTTCTCGACGCGTCCAACTTATATTTGATCATGGAGGTTGCAAACTGATTTAGTTCGGGAAGTTGAGCGTTTCGAGCAGTATTATCGGCGCTAAAGTCCACAATGTACACGGTAGGAGGAATATTCTGTCGTGCAGCCACACTATCCTGTGCAGCGGTTGGCAATGCACAACAGAACACTGAGATGAACAAAAAGCTGATACGATGTTTTTCTCTCATTGCTACCTCGAAGAATGATAGGTTTGATCGTGTTGCGCTAAAAATCCCCCCAGAGTTGACCGGGCGGTCTCACGGCACTCGTCCGGCTTCAGGCCTTCTTCGCCAGTCGGGCAATCCCATCCCAATGGCTCATTAGGGTCCTCAGGGACATAGGCATGCCTAGCATACTTCCAGGACCGGCTGGCAGCATCCCAGCTAACAGTCTTCAATTCAAGTTGAAAATAGTAATGCTTTCCCTTCACCATGACAATCTCCTTGACACTTTCGCAATGTTGGGCTTGACAAGCATCTATATCTTCAACATCGTCAACTCGACCTTGGAACCATTCTTCGTGCGAGAGTTCATTCTCCAGTTTTTTTGTTTCGCTCCGTTCTGCACTATCGTTGGTTATCTCGCCATCGACGCCAGGTAAAACCACATATAAAGGGCGGGGCTGACTGCGCATCGGCGCCAAATGTCCTATGTCCCCGTATAACAGGCCAGAGAACGATTTGCTGGATACGCCAAGCGTGCGGCATGGGAGCAGAGTTGCAAATGCAACTGCAGCCAGCATGGGCGAGAAGACCCGAAACCGCTTTGTTAGTGGCATTGGAGCGCCTCGAATTTCACTTTAACCATCCCGTCGGAGTTCGGGCCAACGGACAAATGCTGGCCCCGGCCGTCCTGGCAGCCGTGCATGTACGGGGTAAAAGTATAGGTTCCAGCCGGAAGATAAGTTGCATCCGCCGGGGCTTCATGGTTGGGCAGGACGAAGCTCAGAGAGCCGATTGGCCCTGCTTGCAAATTGTAGTCGAACAGATCGGACTTCAGAAATTCCTCATCAAAACGAGAGTCTTCGTCTGGAACGATTCTGACACTGACACCCGCTGTTTGGCCCGGAACGGCGCTTGCGCCAACTCGCGGCGTTTGGATGCATTGGAAGAGAACTTTATAAGATTGCGCCCAGCGCGGTTGCTCGCCTCCGAATGCCGCGAGAAGTGTTTGTCTCCATGTCAGATGACGCAAAAATGGCTTATCCGTTTCTCCTGCTTCCTGTTTCCACTTGACACGAAAGAAATGTGGTTTGAGCGACAGCGGTAGCAACTCGCTCGCTTTGCGCCCATCTTCCTCTCCATCTACAAAAATATCTGCACCCGGCGGGTGAACAAGTGGGTGGATGGGCAGCCACCGGATCCAGAGCGATAAGCAGAAGATGATGCTCAATGTTATCTGTGAAATGCGAAAAAGTGGCATTTGACAGAGGCGCAAGGTCCAGTCTTTGTACCACGAAGCAACGACGACAAAGAAACTTCCGCCAACAACGGGTATTGCTTCCTTCAGAAGATCCCAATGCGGATCTTTAACCAAACTTTTTGGAATTAGAAAGACAACAAATGCCAGGTTTGCAGTCAATAGTAAAAGATAGAAGACATTCCAGAAGCCAGGCTTAAGCGCGGCCTCCCCTTTGCCCGGCGAAGAACCGCCAGTCTCTTGGACGACGTCGCGAATTGCTTGCACCAACCTGGCTGCTGCCTGGTCGGCTGGGGGAGTGTCTGCCATCGGTCAACCCTTCATTTTCTGCAAAATGCCGTCACGCCATAAATCTGCTGGAGCTGACTTCCCAAGTTCCCTGACAGGAGCCTGCAAAAGGATGGAGTAAGCGAGTTTAGGGTCGGAGAAGCGGTTGAGCAAAATCGCGTTAAACCGATGCTCACTTGATACCATCGGACATGATTTTTGTCAACCATTTCTTGCTAAAATCTATTCTACCGATTTTTGGTGAGCTGGATCTCCAGTGTTCTGCAAACCGGCAAGCGCCAATTCATCACTTTCGCCAAAACCGGCAGGCTATAGCTTCACAGTGGTTGAAAACCGATCGCCTATAGCGCACCACTTTTCAAGTCGTTAGCGGCGTTTTGGCTTTCGCCGCCTGTTGCGGGTATAATGAAGATTCGGCCAGCCGTCAGAGATGTGTGTATTTCCATGTCCCGGCAGCGCTATTCATCTGAGTTTGGAGCTAAGTCATGGCACAAGTATGCGATATCTGCGGAAAAGGCCCGCAGTTCGGTAACAATATCTCTCACGCCCACAACATCACACGGCGGCGCTGGAGCGTGAACCTGCAGGCAGTCAAGGCGCTGGTGAACGGCCAGCCCAAGAAGCTCCGTGTGTGCGCCAGTTGCATTAAGGAAGGCAAGGTCGCCAAGGCCTGACACTGCCTAGATATAGAATCCAAACACTTTATCCAACATGAACCCCGTCCTGCCCGGGCGGGGTTTTATTGTGCGCGCTGCTCGCCAGTCCTTCAATTCCGTCATTCTACGCGATAGTTGGGAGCCTCTCGCGTGATGATCACGTCGTGCACGTGGCTTTCGCGCAGGCCAGCGCCGCTGATGCGCACAAACTGTGTTTTCTCCTGAAGGTCGCGAATGGTTGCGCAGCCCAGGTAGCCCATGCCGGAGCGCAGGCCGCCGACAAGCTGAAAGACCATGGACTCAAGCGGCCCGCGGTAGGGCACACGCCCCTCGATGCCCTCGGGAACAAACTTGGCCAGACGGTTCTGGCTGGCGCGCTCGCGCTGCACAACACCCTCGCTGCCCAACTCGGCGCTGGCGAGATCGTCGGTGCTCTGGAAGTAGCGCTCGCCCGAGCCCTGGCTCATGGCGGTCAGCGAGCCCATGCCGCGATAGCTCTTGAAGCTGCGCCCCTGGTAAAGGATGGTTTCGCCGGGGCTTTCATCCACGCCGGCAAAGAGCGACCCGATCATTACCGAACTGGCTCCGGCTGCGATGGCCTTGGTGATCTCGCCGGAATACTTGATGCCGCCATCGGCGATCACCGGAATTCCGCGCTCGCGGGCGGCGCGCGCTGACTCGGCGATGGCTGTAATCTGCGGCATTCCCGCGCCGGTAACCATGCGCGTGGTGCAAATTGAACCCGGCCCGATGCCGACTTTAATGGCGTCGGCGCCGGCGTCGATCAGCGCCAGCGCGCCCTCGTATGTGGCCACGTTGCCGGCCAGCAGAGCCACGCTGGGGAAGGCCTTCTTCACCTCGCGCACCGCTTCCAGCACGCGTGATGAGTGCCCATGCGCCGAGTCGATGGCCAGCACATCCACGCGCGCCCGCACCAGCTCCACGGCCCGCTCCATAAAATCGCCCGTCGCGCCGATAGCGCCTCCCACCCTCAGCCTGCCCTTCTCGTCCTTGCTGGCGTTGGGATATTTCAGCTTCTTCTGGATGTCCTTGACGGTGATCAGCCCCTTCAGCTCGAACTGGTCGTTGACCACCAGCAATTTTTCCACGCGATGTTTGTGCAGAATCTGCTCGGCCTCCTCGAGCGTGGTGCCGACAGGGACGGTAATCAGGTTCTCCTTGGTCATCACGTCGCCCACCGGCACATCGGTGCGCGTCTCAAAGCGCAGGTCGCGATTGGTCAGAATGCCCACCAGCCGCTTGCCCTGCGTCACCGGCACGCCGGAGATTTTGTAACGCCGCATCACCTCCAGCGCATCGCCGATCATCTGCTCAGGACCGATGGTCACCGGGTCCACGATCATGCCGCTCTCCGAGCGCTTCACCTTGTCGATTTCACCGGCCTGGTCAGGGATGGAAAGATTGCGGTGCACAATGCCGATGCCGCCCTGCTGCGCCATGGCAATGGCCATGCGCGACTCGGTCACCGTGTCCATGGCCGAGGAAAGCAGCGGGGTATTCAGCGTAATCTCGCGGGTCAGCTGGGTTAGCGTGCTGACCTGCACGGGCACCACGTCGCTGTAGGCGGGCACCAGCAACACATCGTCAAAGGTGAGAGCTTCGGTCAAATGATTGGCAAGCATAATGCTCCAGTGCCGCTGGCGGGCCAGAAATGCAAGTTCCGGCGCAGCAGTAGCTTGAAATGTATTGTAATGGAGAGCGCAAGGGCGCGCCGATCACCATGATTTACTCAGCGCCGGTAGTTATTGATATATCATTTTCCTGACACATTTTTCTCTCGCTTTCCGCAGTCTAGGTAAGAGCACTTTTGATTCAGGAAAGGTTAGGTCGACATGAGCACCTCGAAGCGATTTTCCGCGATTCTCACCTTGTTCATCGTTTGCATCTCTGCCTGCAAGGCGACGCCGCCGACTCCGGTTACCTTGCTCGATGGCGGGCAAGGAGGCCAGATCTCCTTCGGAACCGTGCACGGAGTCACGACTCAGGCGCAGGCCATGAGCAAGATGTTGATCAATATTCAGAAAACTTGCGGCGAAAAGCCGCAGATCGGCAGAGTCTTCCAGTTCAAGGGCACCAATACAATCGGCGTCTTCTTTACTGTGACCGATCACACCAAGGGTAATAAGAAGCTGGCCGGCATGGTACTCTCGGCCCCTTCCGGCCCTCAGCAGGTGGATGCAGCGCAGCTCTCCAATGATGCCTCGCGCATCGGCAAGACGGTGAATCCCATGCTCCAACAACTATTCAGCGTGTGGCACCCGGGCGGCCAGGCGGGGGCTTCCGGCTCGGCGCCGGGCGCGCGATCGGCTCCGGCCGGCAATGGTCAATCTGCCTCAACTGCCAGGCTGCACATGGTTACCGCACCGGACAACTCGGTCAGCATTGGCATTCCCGACGGCTGGCAGCTCGATACACGCAGCAGTGGTCATGGCGCATTAGTCATTCATGGGCCGAATGGCGAGCTGGTTGGCCTGATGATGCAAAAGGGCGCGATTGACCCGACACACCCCTTCCGGGCCAGGAGTGATGCTCAGGGCCAACTCGAAGGACCTCCCGGAACCGTGGTGATCTATCCCTATCGAGGCGACCCCGCCAGAGAGTTCGAAGCGATCTTCCAGGCATGGCGCAGGTCGAATGGCAAGGGTCCGGTGAGGTTTCAGGGGCTGAAGGCTCAGATCGCGACCAACAATACCGACCCCAAGAACCAGCAATGCGCAACTGCCGACGGACAGGTGGATCTTCAAGATGGAAATGGAATGCAGAAACTTGGCGCCCAGCTCTGCGTCTACAATGAGCTGACCACGCGCAGACAGTGGGGCAACTATCTCATCACGTTCCTTATGCTCAGCTTCGTGCCCACTGCGGCTGCCCAAAATGATGACGCACTGTTTACTGCGATCGCCAACACATACAAACAAAATAATCAGGTCATGCAGCAACAGATGAACCAGAAGATGGCGCAGAAGCAGCAGACAGACAATCAATATCTGGCCGCGGCACAACAGAATTCCGACCGGATTCGCGCGCAGAGCCAGGCGATGATGAAGAGTAATGCCGACCGCCAGGCCGGCTACGACAGACAGAACGCCAACTGGTGGGCCCAGCAACACAACAACGACGTTCAACACGCCAACTGGAGCAACAGCCAGTTAAACAATACCGTCCAGGGCTCCAACCTGGGCGACGGCCAGGACACCCGGGCCAGGAACAATCAGAGCTACGAGAACTACATCCTGGACCAGACGGTGGTGCAGGACAACAATATGTACGGCAATGGAACCATCGGCCATGGCACGGTCTGGAACTCGACCGCCGATGCGCTGGTGAAGGCCGATCCCGACCGCTTCGAGTACGTGACGCAACCCAATTTCTGGCAGGGCACGGATTACCGCCAATAAACCAAAGCCAGACATTCCACCCTCGCCGCGCTGAGCGGAGTCGAAGGATCTGCGTATTGCCAGTCTGCTGCCAGGGTGGGATGCAATGCAATTAATGATTTATCATTCTCCTGACACATTTTTCGCTCTTTTTCCGCTGTCTACGGCAAGATGCAATTTTGATTCAGGAAAGGATAAGTCGTTATGAGCGCCTCGAAGCGATTTTCCGCGATTCTCTCGTTGTTCATCGTTTTCATCTCCGCCTGCAAGGCGGGGACGCCACCGCCCACCCCGATTACCACGGTCGATGGCGCGCAAGGGGGCAAGATCTCCTACGGAACAGTGCTTGGAGCCACGACCCAGCCGGCGGCCATGAGCAAGATTCTGACCGGCATGCAAAACACTTGCGGTGAAAAGCCTCAGATCGGGAAGGTCTTCCAATTCAATGGCACGAATACCGTCGGCGTCTTCTTTACGGTGACCGATCACTCCAAAGGAAACAAAAAGGTGGCCGGCCTGGTGATGTCGGCCGCCTCCGGCCCCAGGCAGGTAGAGGCGGCGTTGATCTTCAACGATGCCTCGCGCATTGGCAAGACGGTGAACCCCATGCTGCAACAACTATTCAGCGTGTGGCATCCCGGCGGTCAGTCCGCGGCCTCCGGCTCCTCGGCAGGCGGGCAATCGGCTTCGGGCGGCAATGGTCACTCTGGCCCGGCCGCCCGGCTGCATACGGTTACCGCGCCAGACAACTCGGCCAGCATCGGCATCCCCGACGGCTGGCAGCTCGATCCACACAGCGCCAGGGGTACGATGAGTATGATCGGGCCGAACGGCGAACAGGTGGTTTTCAGTGCAAGTAAGGACACGGTGGACCCCACCAACCCGCAGCAGGTGCAAGCGGTGCGGTACGGGATCTACAAGGGGACGGACACGATGCTCTATCCCTACCATCAGGATCTGGGGAGGGCCTATCCGGAGCTGTTGCAGGCTTGGCGGCGCTCCAACAACCTGCCCCCGGCAAAGCTGCAGGTCGACAATATTGAGCATATGAAAGCTGGCAACTGCGTCCTTGTCACGGCGCACATCGACGGGAATGGGCAGGGTATGAAGAAGATGGTAGATTCTATATGCGAATTTCCGCCGGCCCAATGGGGAGAGTATTTAATCACGCGCAATTTCAGTATAATGACCGACGCCCAGTACGAGCGGGAGCAAAGCACGGTGATCGCGATGCTCATAAGCGGCAAGCAAAACAAGCAAGTTCTGGACCAGCAGGCGCAGCAGGATCGCCAGAAGAAGCAGCAGTCTGACCAGCAATGGCGGGCCTTTGGACAGCAGCAATCCGACCGGATACGCGCGCAGGGCGAGGCGGCGCAGCAGAGCTTTGCCAACCGCCAGGCCATCAATGACGCCCAGCACGCAGGCTATTGGGAGCAGCAACACAACAATGACGTTCAACACGCCAAGTGGAGCAACAGCCAGGAGAACAATGCCACGCCATACTCCGGCACGAGCGACGGCCAGGACATGGATGCCCGGAGCAAGCAGAACTTCAACAACTACATCCTCGATCAGACGATCGTTGAAGACAACAACATGTATAACAATGGAACCATCGGCCACGGCACACTGTGGAACTCGACCGCCGACGCGTTGGTGAAGGCTGACCCCGACAGATACTCCTATGTGGACAAACCCAATTACTGGGAGGGCACGGATTTCCACCGATAAACCACTGCCGAGCATCCCACCCTCGCCGCTCATTTGTGATTTGCGGCCAGGGTGGGTTTCGATGCAATTGTTGATTTATCATTCTCCTGATGCATTTTCGATCTGTTTCTGCTGTCTACGACAAATGCATTTTGATTCAGGAAAGGATGAGCCGTTATGGACGCCACGAGACGAATTTCCGTGTTGCTATCGTTGTTCATCGTTTTCATCTCCGCTTGCAAGGCGGGGACGCCGCCGCCGATTCCGATTACCACGCTCAATGCCGCGCAAGGGGGCAAGATCACCTACGGAACAGTGGCCGGAGCCACTACCCAGCCGGCGGCCATGAGCAAGATTCTGATCAACCTGCAGAAGACTTGCGGCGAAAGGCCGCAAATTGGGAAAGTCTTCCGGTATAAAGGGACGAATACCGTCGGCGTTTTCTTTATGGTGACCGATCACTCCAAAGGAAACAAGAAGATGGCCGGTCTGGTGCTTTCGGCAGCCTCCGGCCCAAAGCAGGTAGAGGCGGCACTGCTCTCCGACGATGCCCAGCGCTTCGGCAAGACGTTGAATCCCATGCTCAAGCAACTGTTCAGCGTATGGCATCCGGATAGCCAGCCGGCTGCCTCCGGCTCATCGGCTGGCGCGCAATCGGCTTCGGCCGGCAACGGTCACACTGGCCCGGCCGCCAGACTGCACACGGTTACCGCGTCAGACAACTCGGCCAGCGTAGGCGTTCCCGACGGCTGGCAGCTCGATGCGCGCAGCGCCAGCAGTACGATGATTCTCAAAGGGCCGAACGGAGAACAGGTGATCCTCGGTGCAATGAAGTCAGCGGTTGACCCCAACAACCCGCAGCAGGTGCGCGCGGTGCAGGCGGGAATCTACAGGGGGACGGGAGTGATCCTTTCCTCCTACCATCCGGATCTGACGAAGTCCTATCCGGATCTGGTGCAGCTTTGGCGGCGCTCCAACAACTTGCCTCCGGCAAAGCTGCAAGTGAACGAGATTACACCAATGAAAGCGTCGGGCAACTGCGTCCATGTCAAAGGGCACATCGATCTGGACGGGCAAGGGATGAAGGCGCTGAACGATCTGATGTGCATGTCGCCGCTGACCCAATGGGGAGCGTATACCATCATGCGCAATACCTGTGTGATGACCGACGCCCAGGCCGAGCAGGAACACAACACGGTGGTAGCGATAATTCAGAGCCTCAATATCAACAAGCAAGTGATGGATCAGCAGGCGCAACAGAAGCTGGCGCAGAAGCAGGCCAACGATCAGCAGATCATGGCCCAGAGCCAGGCCGCAGTGGATAGGATCCACCAGATCGGCGCGCAGGCCACGGCGCGGATGAATGCAACCGAAGCCGCCAATGACGCTCAGCACGCCAGCTACTGGGCGCAGCAAAATGCCAATGCCGCGCAGCACGCCGAATGGAACGAAGGCCAGATCAACAATTCTCGGAACGGCCAGGGCTTCAGCAACTACATCCTCGATCAGACCGTCATCCAGGGCAACGACTTGGACGGCACAGCGGTAGGCCACGCCACGGTCTGGAACAACACGGCGGAGGCGCTGGTGAAACTCGATCCCAATCGCTTCGAAATCGTGGATACTCCCAATTACTGGCTGGGCACGGATTTTCACCAATAAACCACCTGCGGTGGGGCCAATCGCTCGCTTTTCGCTCGCAAGGGATCCATTGCGGGATGACTGCCTTCGGCGTGGAGAATTCGAGGAATCGTCATGGAGCGCAATTCATTTCGCATCTTTGCATGGTTGATTACCGGAGTGCTGATGCTGGGGATTTGCGCTTCCCCGGCGCGGGCGCAAGACTCATTGAAGGCCATCGATGCGCCGCAGGGCGGAAAGATCGTCTACGGAAAGGTGGACGGAGCTAGTACCCAGGCGGATGCTCTCGTCTCGGTGCTGCGCAGCGCACATAAAAACTACGGCGAGAAGCCGCAGATTGGACGCGCCTTCAGGCTGCGCTACACTGACTCGATCGCGGTCTTCTTCACCGTTGTTGATCATTCCAAAGAGAACAAGCCGGTTGCCTGCCTGTTGATTGCCGCGGCAGCCGGACCCAAGCAGGTTGAGGCGGCGCTGCTCACCGACGACGCATCGCGCTTCGGCAAGACCGTGAACTCCATGCTGAAGATGCTTTCCGATGCATGGCATCCGAGCGGTCTGAAGGCAGACACCGACCCCTCATGGTGCGGATATTATCGCGAATACACTCGGCCAAGCGACGTAAAAACTCCCATGTATCCGGAACCAGTGGCCGCGAAGCGTTGGGCCGATGAGCTGTCATTCGCTCCTCAAAAGGCCGAGCACACTGACCCGCCACCCGAGCTACATTCCGTATGGACCTCCGACGACACAGCCAGAGTCGACATTCCCGATGGGTGGAATCTCAGGACCGATAGCGGCTACGGAGCTATATTTGTCACCGGTCCCAACGGTGAATCGGCCGGCTTCAATCTGGTTCGTCTGGCCATCGATCCAGCAAGCCCGGCGCGGCAGTTGACGCAAAAAGACGGTGAGAGCAAGTCCGCCGATCAACTTGTCTATCCAGCCAACGCGGATATCGTCAAGGCCTTTCCCGATCTATTCCAACAGTGGCGGCGATTGAATGGCCTCGATCCAACCGATCTTGTCATCGACCGCGCCAGGAAGTTGCCCACGCCGCAGGGAGATCGCTGCGTCCATGTTACCGGACAGGTGAATCCCGATGGAAAGGGAATGCAGGAGATGAACACCGTCTTGTGCGCCACCGAAGCTGTTCAGGGAAAACGCGTGGTCCTGCTCTTTCACACGCTCCTGCCCCTTGCTGTCGCCGATAAGGAACGCGCCACCATGAGCGCCATCCTCGCCAGCTTTCGTATTAAAACTCCCTACCATGAGGGACCGGATATCAAGCCTCCGGGCTATGAGTTTAATCGCATCATTGCGCAGGAGAAGTTAGGCTTGTACAGGCTCATCGAGCAGGAGTTCAACACTGCGCGAGCCTTGATTACGGCGCAAGGCTGCCATCCCAGCGATCCCTGGGGATTGAATTCCTATTTGCTCTATTCGTCTGCGATTGAGGATAACGATAAGGACGGTCACGGCGCTGCATGGAACTCCGCTGCCGATGCGCTGGTAAAAGCCGAGCGTAACCGCTTCGAGTACGTGGATAAACCTAATGACTTGAAGGACGCGGATTATTGATCTTGAATCCGCCGCTGGCTATAGAGTGCAACATCTCGTGGCCGATTGCTCCTCTTCACGAGAGTCTTCGTATGATGTCCCCTCCTATGTATTTCCGGATTATGCAAATGTCCGCTTCATCTCGTCGGCCCATTCTGGATTACCAACCGACACTACGAACCGATCAAAGCCGGCGAATACATGATCTTCTGAGGGAATTGCACACATCTTGAAGAACCAGAGGGCTTCTTCCAGTGGTTCGTCATCATGCCAAGTAGTTATGAGCTGATAATCCGCTGGCCCAATAGCCTGTTCTTTATTCACAGCACAGAGATCGACTGCGTCATGCACTTCACTACACCTTCTACCCCAAGCGCAGAAATATGTTAAACCGTGATCAACGAGAGGCTGGAACATATTTATTAGATTCTCTTGTTCGACCTCAGGAGCATTCCAGGCCAGCAATAGCGTGAAATATTTGTTGCGGTGC
>Ga0326727_10012281_pt1 | contig 19555 bp, 19 predicted proteins | sample MB2enrmetagenome_FD_207643 | JGI IMG/M metagenome (GOLD analysis project Ga0326727, IMG submission 207643) | Lab enriched peat soil microbial communities from McLean, Ithaca, NY, United States - MB29MY | ecosystem: Environmental > Terrestrial > Soil > Wetlands > Peat | place: USA: New York...
CCGCCGCCGCTTTGGCCGGAGCGCCGGGCTGGCGCCCTCCGTTGACATTGTTGGCATAGTTCCACATCCAGGCCGCGGCCGCGAAAAGCAGCAGACTGACCAGAAACCAAGTTCGGGGTTTATAGCGCATCACGACCTCCTAACCTCATCTGACGATCACATATAACTTGGCAGAATGAAGAGGTTTCCGCAAGCACAATAGAAGATAAAGAAAACCGCGGTGCAAAGCGAAACTGACTGAAATACTACCTGATCCGTGTCGCTGGGTTAGCCATCGGCTGTTGTCCAGATCACAAAAATGGTGGATTGAACGGGGCGGAGCAAGAGAGGAAACTGGAATTGAACGACTGACGGTCATCTCGGTTTATGGCATTGTCTTCTGATCCAGAGGCGGCATCCGGGGCGGAGCCGGCGGGGGTATCACGTCGCACGGTGTTGAAACTGGCAGCGGTGGGCACCCTCGGCGCCGTCGTCGGCGCCAGCGCCACGTCCGCAATCACTCATTGGGGACGCCCGCGTCAGTCCCCATATCGATTCTTTTCGGATGCGGAGGCGGCGCTGCTCATCGCCATCTGCGAACAGATCATTCCCCGAGACGATACGCCCGGAGCCACGGACGCCGGCGTTATTGACTACATCGACCGTCAGATTTGCGGGCCGCTGGCACGCCACCAGCAAATATACCGATTGGGGCTTGAATCCTTTGGCAAGACCTGTTTCCAAGTCTATAAGGCCCCCTTTGAGAAACTTGCCTTCGAACAGCAGACTGCCGCTCTGCGCCTGATTGAATCAGGCACGGCGCCGAAAGAACTATGGGACAAGCTCTCACAGGAGGCTTTCTTCTCCCTGGTGCTCGATCACACGCGACAAGGATTCTACGGCAGCCCGCGCCATGGCGGCAACCGCGACTACGCCAGCTACCGAATGATGGGTCTGGCTTATCCTAATCTAATCGGCCAAAACCGCTACGGGACCGCGCGTCCCGCTTCACCCATTTAAAATAAAACATCCAATGCCTCTGCCCAAAGTCAATGCGGTGATTGTCGGCGCCGGCGCCGGCGGCGGAATTGTGGCCAAGGAACTGGCAACGGCCGGTCTGAGCGTGGTGCTGCTGGAACGCGGCGGGTGGGCGCGTTACGATCAATACAACGACGACGAACTGTATTCCCAGCGCACCCCGGCCCTCGGCAACCCCTTTGGTCCCGACGACCGGCGCTATTGTCGCGTCGTGGCTAATCCGAACGGTTCGACCCGCATTGTCCTTCCCAGCCAAGGCGAATACAACAACAACGCCGGGTGCGTCGGCGGTGGCACAGTGAGCTACGGCGCCATGGCCTGGCGCTTCATGCCGCAGGATTTCCGCCTGCGGTCCACGTATGGCGCGGTCAAAGATTCCACACTGGAAGACTGGCCGCTAAGCTACGAGGACTTGGAGCCATTTTACGAGAAAGCCGAATATGAGATCGGCGTCGCGGGGGACTACACCAACAACCCGTTCTGCGGCCCGCGCAAGAAGCCTTTTCCCATGCCGGCATTCCCCTATAACAAGGAGGCGCGGCTGATCGTGGAGACAGCCACGCGCATGGGCCTTCACCCTTTTCCGATCCCGATGCTGCGCAATTCGGTGCCTTACAATGGCCGGCCGGCCTGCATCCACATGCGCTCTTGCGTCGGCTTCGCCTGCCCTGTCAATGCGAAAGCCGGCACGCAAAACACCGTCTTGCCGATTGCCTTGGCGAGCGGCAATTGCCAACTCCGCACAGGATGCATCGCGGCCGATATCATCGTCGATGATCATGGGCGCGCCCGGGGCGTTCGCTACTTTGATGGAGACAATCAAGCCCAGGAGCAACCGGCCGATTTGGTCGTGGTTTCGGCTTCGGCCACCGAAACCGCGCGGCTGCTGCTCAATTCGAAGTCCAAGCTCTTTCCCAACGGCGCGGGCAACAACAACGACTGGGTTGGCCGCAATCTCCAGGGCCACTGTTATGTCGGCGCCTCCGGTCTGCTGGAGGAGGAGATTTACGAGGAAGCCGGCCCCGGCGCCTGCGTTGCCATCAGCGATTTTAACCATGGCAATCCGGGGTTGGTCGGGGGCGGGATGCTGGCCAACGAGTTTATCGCCTTGCCGTACCTTTTCTGCAACATACGCCCGCCCGGCGAACCGCGATGGGGAAAGGCGCACAAGGACTTCCAGCGCCGCTGCTACAAGCGCATGGTCCGCGTCATGGGCCCCGTGCAGGAAATCCCCAACTTCACCGCGCGCGTGAGCGTGGATCCGACGGTCAAGGACGCGTGGGGCATTCCGGTCTGCCGCCTTTCGGGCTCCCGGCATCCTTATGATCTCCAAACGGGCGAATTCCTGTCGAGAAAAGCGGAGGCCATCATCAAAGAAGCGGGGGCGACCGGCATCTGGCGCAACGGGCCGGGCCTGGGCTTAAGCGGCGGGCAGCATCAGGCCGGCACGTGCCGCATGGGCAACGACCCGGCAACGTCGGTGACCAACCGGTTTGGCCAGGTCCACCAGATCGACAACCTCTTCATCGCTGACGCCAGCCTGCACGTCACCAACGGCGGGTTTAACCCGGTTCTGACCATCATGGCCCTTGCCTATTGGGTCGCCGATCACATCAAGACCGGCTGGAAAGGGAACCAGTTTCGATGAGCGACACCCGCCGATTCAAATTCGTTTGCGCATTGGTGCTTTTTCCCTGCGTTTTTCTGGTCGCCTGCGTCGTTGGAAGTTTGGCCTGGTTTCAATTTGGCAATCCCACTCAAACCTGCGCCTCCTGTCACGAGATGACCGGCGTCCACTCCGCCTGGTCGGTATCGTCGCACCGCACTCTCCGTTGCGGCAACTGCCACGGGGGTTCGCTCACGCTGGACGTTCACGCCCTTCGCGCCCACGTCAACCGCTTGGTGCAACACTTCCGACGCTCAGAGGAGGAGCCTATCCGCCTGAGGGAAAGGGATGTGCTCGCCCTTCAACAGGCCTGCCGCTCCTGCCACCCGCAGAGCTTCGCTGACTGGCAGCATAGCGGGCACTCGGCAACCTACCCGCGCTTCTTTCTTGACAATGCGCACAACCGAACCGAGCAACTTGCCCCCGATTGTCTCCGCTGCCACGGCATGTTTTTCGACGGTGACATCGAAGACCTCGTCACACCCATTTCGACTACCGGTCCGTGGGCGTTGAAGGATGGTTCAAAGGCCGTCCAATCTGCCATTCCCTGCATGGCCTGCCATCAGATCCACAGCCCCGCTAACGCATTGAAATTGGCCCATCTATATGTCCGGCACGAGCGGGCCTACTTTGCGGCCCAGTTGCTGCCCATTACCCCCATAAGGCAAGGTGATCGGCTGGTCCGACTTTCGGCGGACCCGCGCCAGCGCCTCTGCACCCAGTGCCACGCGCCCAACGCCTTCCGGCAACTCGGCTCCGGGGACGACCGCACACCCGCCGGCGTGCATGAGGGCCTGAGCTGCCTTGATTGCCACTGCACCCACTCCAATTCCGCCAGCGCATCCTGCGCCGCCTGTCATCCCGCCGATTCCCATTGCGGCATCAATGTCGAGAAGATGGATACCAGTTTCCTCTCCACCAACAGCTTGCACAACATCCACTTCGTTGCCTGCGGGGATTGCCACAATGGGCGAAGACCGGCAAAAAAGTAAGGGACCGTTCGCCGCGGCCATCGACGCTTTTCGCTCATGCCGGGTCTGAAAGACATTGGGAATCGCGCTTGTTCTTGACGTGGGCGAACAATTCCTCGGCCACGATAAAGCCGGCGCAGACAGGCGCGCCGCAATGGCAGGGATGTTCCTGGTAATCTTCCAAATCGTAGCCGTAGTTGAACGTGATCTCCTCGCCGGGTGAGATGTCGCGCAAGGCCGCGATCCATATCCGGCCCTCCTCGCAAAGGGCCTCGCAGTTGGGAGCGCAACTGTGATTGAGAAAGCGCGCCGGGTTCCATTCCACGTTCCCGTCGAGGTCGAATTCGCCGTCGAGACCGAAAATAAACCAATTTTGCGCCTCGCAACGGCGCGCGGACTCGGCCTTGCTGATTTTCTCGCCGACGTATTCGAGGACGCGGGCGCCGGCCGGAATCGGGCCGCGGGCAAAGCCGCCCAGGCCGTGAATGGGCGAGGGAGCGATGACGACGTTGTCAAGCATGTTAATTCATGTTCCGAAGAGCCGTTGAAATTCCAACTCGTTGGTAAGGCCGCCGGCAACCAGTGCGCGCGCCGCCGCCTCGAGGGTCGGGGCGGCCGAGATCGCGTCGGGGCCAAGCGCGCGCACGTCGTGGCGGAGCTTGTCGTCAAGGCGGAGCCATTCGACGGCGGGCACGCGCCCGCGGTAACCGGTGTTCAGGCAGGCGGGGCAGGCGGCGCCGGCGCAGGCCTGGCAAAGACGGCGCATAAGGCGCTGATTCAAGACCAGCGCAATGGACGAAACAACGGCGTAGTGGTCCGAGCACATGACGAGCAGACGCTCGAATACGCCCTTGCAAGAGCCGGCGTGCAGCGTGGAAATGACTTGATGGCCGGTCAGGGCGGCCCGCACCGCCAGGCTGGCGGTTTCGTCGTCGCGGATTTCCCCGATCACCAGCACCTGCGGGTCCTGCCGCAGCAAATGGCGGGCGGCTTTGGCGAAGGTCAACCCGCGCGCCTCGTTCACTTCGGTCTGCATGACGGGCGGGATGATTTGCTCGACGGGGTCTTCGACGGTGATGATATGCCGCCCGCCCGCCTCGGCCAAATGCCGCAGGCAAGCGTAGATGGTTGTGGTTTTTCCGCTGCCGGCGGGGCCGGTCAGGAGGAGGAGGCCCGCATTCTGACGCAAAAAACCCTTTAACGCGGCCACGGCGGCGGCAGGAAACTCCAATTCGTCGAGGCTCTTTGCCCCGGCCGGCGCGAAGAGGCGCAGGACGATTTTCTCTCCCGTGACGGTGGGGTAGGTGGCGACGCGGATGTCATTTTGCGCATGGATTTCCGCCCGCTCGATGCGGCCATCCTGGGGCAGGGATTCCTGGTAGGTCTTCAGCCGGGCCAGGAACTTGACGCGGCCAAAGACGCGCTCGGCCACATTGGCGCCGAGTGGGGCGGAATCCGTCATCACCCCGTCCAGGCGGAACGAAACCCGCGCCCCGCCATCATGCCTTTGCAAGTGGATGTCGCTGGCGCCGGCGCGCTCGGCTTGAGCGACCAGGTCTTCAAGGATTTTTGGGGCGGAGTTTTCGGGTTCTGTTTTCATCGCGCGCGGCGCAATTGTTCAACCCATTAGACACGCCGCCGGCGGGTTCGTCACTGCGCGCACTGGCCGGTTGCGCGCGGCGCGGGCTTACTGCGCTGTGATGACAATCGTATGTGTCACCGGAACAAACGCGCCGGCGATGGCGTCAGCCAGCGTTTGACGGACCACCTCCGAATCGGCAACCGTCTTTTCCATGTTGGCTTTGCCTTCGTCGCCGTGGAAAAGGTTCTTGACCTGGATGGTTTCGTAGTCCTGTTTTTTTGCGACGGCCAGATCGACCGCGGCAAAGGCGTTGGAGAAGGGATTAACCTCGAAATCGGCGGCGAGATTGACGCCCTGAGCCAGTTGTTGAGCGGAGTAGGAGCGGCTGGTGTCACCCCAGGTGACCTGGTAATTATTGGCTTTGCCGCCTTTGACAATGAGCATCAGGCGATTGAGTTCCGCGTTAAACGGCACCAGGGTCATGCCGGCGCGGATGCTGTCATCCTTGTCGGCCTGGCCGGTGGCGCAGAAAGGGTAGCGCCCGCTCTTGATCGTCACGGCGCCATCCTGGAAGGAAAGAAGCTGGTGTCCTTGCGATACCGCCGCCTTTTTGGCGCCGAGATCAACGGTAAAAGTCCCAATGTCGCCGGGAACATCCAGCCCCTTGAGGAAGGCGTAGGCCATGACCAGATGGCCGGCCCAGCCGGGATGCACGGAGTCTTTGCCCGCCAGCCCGAAATTGGTTCCGTACCATTTCCGGGCGAAGTACTGGGCCTGGAACATGTCCCAAAAAACATCGGCGAATCCGGTGTGTTCGACCTGCGCAATCTGGATGTCAATATCGCGCAGCATGCACAGGTTGAGGTTCCGGTCTTCCGGCGTGCCCTGGAAGAAGTTCCCCCAGGGAGCCTTGGTAAAACCCATGCATCCGGGCGAGCCGATCACCACGCGCGTGCTGGCACTCTCGAAGGCCAGGACAATATCGGTCATGTTGGAGGCGTAGGCCTGCCCGATGGCCGGTTCGTAGGGCCGGTAATGGTGATCGTTCATGCCGTAGCACGTCGTCGCGACCGTGGGATGAAATCGCAGCACGTCATTGGTCATGCGCTGGAGGAAGCCGGAGGCCTGCTCGCCGCTCCAGCCGAATTGGCGCGTGCCGATGTGCAACTCCGGCACGGCGACGGTGAGGTAGGTCTCGATGATGCGCGAATACATCTTCTGCTCCGTGATGGAATCGCCGCAGATGGCCAATTGGTCGCCGGCCCGCAGGACAGTCCCTTTGGGCTTGGGAGCTTTGGGGAGATAGAAACCGGCGAAATACGGGTCGTTCGGCGTGGTTTCGGTCTGTTCCCCAAAGACTGTAAAACAGACTGATAATCCGAGGAGGATGGCGAGAGATTTGATTTTCATGGAGAATGTTTTAGGCTCCCGCCGGGCCAATGGCAATACGATTGCGCGCGATGCAAGACGCCCCGACTGCTCGCGCGCCTTCCAAAACGACGGGCTTTTTCTCAAATCCGGCCGGCTCCATTGGCTGGCCGTGGATGGGGTGGCTCACGCCCGGAAGTGCAGCGGGCTGGCCTGGGGCGTTTCGTGAGCGCAAGGCTGATCGATGGGGGAGTCGGGTTGGCGCCCGTTTGGGGCGACCAGACTGTTGGCCAGCAGGAAGGCCTCCACTTCCTCTCCGCTGACATCGGCGAGCATCCGGCCGTTGACTTCGACGCACGGGCTGAGCATTTGGCCGCTTTTTTCGATCATCTCCTGGCGCTGGTCCGGGTCGTTGATAATGTCCCGGTCTTCAAAAGCCAGATCATATTTGCGCAGCACGGCGCGCACTCCCTGGCTCCAGCCGCATGTCGGCTTGAGATAAGCAATAATCTTGGGTTTATCCATAACGATACTTTTAATTACATGACATTATGCCACAGGCGGCGCGGTTGGCAACGGGGAATCTTTGCGGCCGCAAGCCAGGACGCCGGCGAAATAAGCGATGTAATAGCCGGCCAGAACGCCATAAACGCACAGGGTCAACGGACTTCGCATCAACGTGGGCGGCGGGGCGGTGCGGTCGGAAACGGAGTAGAGGACGGTGAACCGGTAAACCAGCCGCGCCACAAAGAGCAGCGAAACAGCGACGCCGATATAGGGGTTGGGCGTATAAAAGCGGCCACCCGAGGTGGTCTCGAACCGCGTCAACCGCAACCCGGCCAGCGCGAGCAGCGCGCCGAGCACCAGCCCGCCACCCAGGCCCGCCAGCGCTTTTGGAAAGTTGAACGAGAGCGCGGCAAGCAGAACGGTCAGCGCCGAATAGATGGCGATGCGAACGCGCAGGCGTTTGGGTTGCAACCGCTGCCGGCCGACGGTGCGGCGCACGCGTCTGTAGATGCGCCAGGCAATCAGCGTGACAAATAGCGCGGGCAGAATGTTGACGGGTGTCGCCGCCATTTCAATTTACTTTGCTCATACAACGGGCCGAAAGTTTAGCCGACCGCGCCGAAGGAAGTCCACTGAAGATGTCAGCCGCCACCGGCTGGTTGATTTTGGAGCCGACTAGCAGTGGCGGATTCAGGATGCTTTCCGATATTGGGAATGGCTTTCCACAAGGCAGATCCCGCGTGATGACTTGCAGAATAAATGCGTCAAGACTGAAAGCGGAAACTCGTTCATGCAGATGGCTGAGGATGGAGGCCGCTCAGTTGCTGCTCCGTCGGGCACCCTCTCACCGGCTGTTTTCGTTCCCGCCGTGACGGCTCTTCCCCTTTCAGGACGCGCGCCCGGCTCGGGAGATGTCACTCGAGTCGAAAAGTTGCAGTTTATGGCGCTTCGCCCACACCGTGTCACTCCTCAAACGAGGGATACTGTGCGGGCGCTTTGCCCGCCGATTCGATCACTTTCGGTCCCCGCAATCGGCACGGTGCGGCTTCTATTTGTTCCAGCCGCACCGTAAATTGCCAATTATCTCCGTAGTCAAATGTAAAGAGCATTTCGCCTTTGAGCGCCAGGTCCGTTTCTCCCACGGCGATTTCCGGCGTGAAGGGACCTTCGTCCGTGGAAGGATGGTTGTAGATGCGGCTCTTGCCGCGTTGGTCGCGATAGCGAAAGTCGTACAGGTGGTCTTCGTCAAATTTAAAGGCGCCGAGAATCGCTCCTGCCAATTCGTCCAGCGAAGTGTCCGGCGGCACGGCGAGCCGGCGCCAGACGCTGCCATCCCCGCCCTGCCACCCTGCCAGTTTGACCTTGAAAATGTGTGTTCCCAGCCTTGGTTCGACGCCCGGTCGCGAATAGACAGTCTGCCATTCAGGGAAATAAGGACGGAATATCGGCTGTAGCATCCCGAACTCGGCCTGCGGCGCGGCCTCAGGCGCCCCGCCTTCTGACTCGGGCTGATCTTCGCTGTCCAATTCCTCCCTTTCCTTCTCCCATTCTTTCAGGAACGCCAGCAAAGCCCACGCGACCGCAGTCCCCCAGGGGGTCAGTTTGGCGCCGCCGACGAGCCAGCCTCGTCCGCCCCAATAGCTGCGCTCCCGCTCTGGGAAATCCGCCGGGTGGATCTCAATGAGACCGAGTTGTTGCAGCACAAACAGCCGCCACGGTGGAAGCTCGCCCCGGGGTCCCATAGCTTGAACCGATTCATAATGGCTAAAATTGCGCCAGCGATCACTCAATTGGTCCAAAAACACCGCGATCGCTTCGATGGACTGAGTATCCTCCCGGGTGTTCTCGCCTCCCAAAACCGTGGATTGGGCCTGGAACAGGAGCGCCTCCAGCAAGGCGAAATACCGCTCCGTGACGTTCAAGCTCCGCCAGAACTCCAGCGCCGCGGGACAAACCACCAGACGGTTGCCCTTCATTTGCAGCAGGTCCATGACGCGAAGCAAAATAAAGATCCCCGCGAGGTTCGGGTAATCCCGCAGGAGGGCGCGCTTCAACGCCAATTGGATGGGATGACCCACTTTGGCGTTGAGTTCCGGGAGCAGTTCGCCGGGCAGGCTGGCGTTGCGGCTTTTGGTGACGATGCCGCGGGGACCAACGAACTCCAGCCAGGTGTCAACATCTTTGAGAATTGTGCCGGGATCGCCGAGGGCGATCTTTTGCTCGGTGAGATGCCGCTGGCATTGACCGGCGAGGCTTCGCCACCGTTTCCAGGACTTGGGCTCAAGGCCAGAAAGATAAAGCATAAGTTTTCCGTGTGTTAAACTCTATCATCGCACCGGCAGGGACTACGAAGCCAGCCGTTTCCATTGCTCCTGCGCTTGTTCGGCAAATGAAGGGGATCGCTGGGATTTGCCAGTGGCAATCTGCTCGAATGCCGCCAGGAATCCCTTCTTTCGTGAATGGGCGTTCCGCACAGTTCCCGCCAGTTCCTCCCAATCCGAGCTTTGCCCTGCTCCGCAATACAAGTTGCGGGCCTTTTCAAAATGGTCCAGGGCCGCATCGTAATAGTTGCTCTTTCCCGCGCCGAGGATGCGCAGACCCAAGGCGCGATACAACCTGCCCGCGGCCAAAGGATCCTTCTTGGCCAAAGCCTTGGCCGCCGGTTCGGTGCAGTAATGGCTCAAAGCCTCCAGTTCGACCGGCTTTGCTGAATGCACCCGCTGGGCGAGTCGCCCCCATTCCTTGGCCATGACGCACAGGGAGATGAACTCCCCAAGGTTGGCGCTGGCGGCGGCGGCCATGGCCCGTTCGTGCCACGCGGCCCTCTCGCTTCCGGGCGCGTAGCGCATCAAATCCACATAAGTGAATTCGCCGGGGTTTTCTTGGAATTCGCGCCACGCCAGCGCCAGCGCATCCTCCCTCCGTCCCAGATGGAGGAGGATTTTCGGCTTCAACTCCTTCAGAGAATGGCTGCTCTCGTTATGCCAGTCGCGCGTCGGTTCAAGCGCGAGTCCCTTTTCCACCCATTCCAACGCTTTGACCCAATGCTTTTTGGAAATCTCCATCTCGGCTAACCGTTCGCAATCACGCGGACTGAATCCCAACTGCCCACACAGCGCGGCGTAAGCGGGGGCATCACACAAGGACTGGTAGATGTCCTTGAGCGACATCGCTGGCAATCGCACGTCATTTTCGTAATCGAGAATTGCCTTCGGGGAACCGTTGGCCGGCGCAGGCAATGCTTTTTCAACAAGCTGCTGGAAATGGCCGATGAACAATTGTCGTCCTTTCCGATCCAGCGCCTTGATCACGTCCTTCTCGATGTCGTAACAGAACCCGTAGTTGTCGTTCTTTGCCCAGTTGAGAAGCTGGCTTATGGTTTCCTTGCCTGGCAGGCTGGCTGCCTGACGGGCGCGAATCCAACCGCAGGCCAGGCGATGAAAAAGCATGGCCAAATCACACTCGTCGTCCGCCTCCTCGATTTTGGCATAAACCCCGGAGAGCATGATCTCGTACAGCCGGACCGCCCTCGCCGCTTCCCCGGCTTTCACCAAGCCCTCAAGCTTCCGATGCATCCCGTCCAGATTGGTGACAAGGTCCGACACCTCATCCCGTCGGAAAAAATGGCCGGGCATGAGTTCACGCCCGATTTCACCGATCAACGGATCTTCCTTCGATTGCTTGCTCATCGTTTGCGCCAGCTTATTCGCTGAAATTATCCCGCTTCATGAGCACGCGGCAGAGATGCGCTTCCGACGTGCGAGGCCACTTGAGCATCCGCAGGTGCGCATTCGTGCTGGCCGGATCGAACGCTTCTGCATCGAAAGGGCGTCCAAGCCATTCCTTCATCGAATTGTGCTCTTCGTGCTTGGGGTTGCGGAGAACCTTCAGCAAATCCTGGTAGCCCCAAGGCCCGCCGCAGTCGTCCGGCGGGCAGGCGCGCTTGCCGGCCGAGCACACGGCGACGGTTGCCGCGTCAGGTGCCGGCGCCAGAATTTTTTCCACGACGATGGTGTGATGCCAGCTATCCCCGAAATCATATTCGTAATGCAGAATGTCCTTTTCATAGGGCGCGACATCCCGGAGGGAAAACTTGGCTTCGTCCAAGACCTCCGGCTCGCCCTCGAACCCTGGAGTATTGACGTGCGAGTCCGAGAAGAGGCGGCCACCCACCTCGAACTGATGCAGGTGGCTGTTGCTCCAGCCCATCGCCAACTGAATGACCGCATGGAGCCAGCCCAAGCTGGCGTTGCCGGGCACGGATAACCGGCGCCAGATCGCCGGCTTGATCAGGTCCAGCGCGATTTTGAGCTGGTACGTTGGAATGGCTGGCGCAACGCCGGGGCTTGAAGCCCGCTTGGCGCTTGGGCCGTTCGCTGAAAAGGATTCCATTTTCACAGCGAATCAAAGGTGAGGCCTGCAACTCCAATTGTGAAGCCGCAAATTAAAAACTCTCGGATGGAGATCCATGCCTCGTTCATCAATGGCTCCGGCTCAGTTTCCGCTCCAGCGGTCACCTGCTCACCGTCAATTTTCGTTCCCGCCGCGGCGGCTCTTCCCGGTTCAGGACGCGTGCCCACGCCCGGGATATGTCGCCCCTGTCGAAAAGTCGCAATTTACAGAGCAGTCCATTGGATGGGCTACACGGCGCGCACCGCCGGCCCGATCTTCTCCCTCGCCCCGCGACGAAGGAGCGGGGAGAGGGTTGGGGTGAGGGGTTGCCTCCTGTCGCCTATCTTGCGGACTCCGCAGTATGGCGGTTCACCACTGGGTTTCAGCCATCTGTCGGCCACTATCTCGGTGAACAACTGGGGACTGCCGAGAATGAAAATCACCTTGTCAGGTCGGTAAATTCTCTCATCGCGCCGACAGCGATTATAAATTCAGCCGTTTCCATTGCTCCTGCGCTTGTTCGGCAAACGACGGGGATCGCTGGGATCCGCCGGAGGCAATCTGCTCGAATGCCGCCAGGAATCCCCTCTTTCGTGAATGCGCGTTCCGCACCGTTACCGCCAACGCCTCCCAATCCGGGCTTTGGCCTGCTCCGCAATACAGCTTGCGGGCCTTTTCAATTTAGCGAATCCTGGGTTGTGACGGCATCGGTAACGGTTTGTGACGGCAAATGTGACGGACTAAGTCCTTGATTATCAACACTTGTGACGGTGTGACGGCTTTTCCGGGGGGTATGGGTATGCCACGGCCTAAACTTCCGCGTCCAATGCACCTTTTGGGTGAACCAGCAACCATACCCGCGATGGGTCTGTGCGGTGCGAGCAACGAACCCTGCGGCAAAAAGGACTGCCGCCCGGAGGGTTGCGTTGTTTTTGGGCGGGCGGCGAATTCTGCTTGCCGCCCTGCTTCACTGGGGCATAATGTCTCGTGGATATGACAAGGGGAGACTTATTTATTGCGCGCTTAGCTCAGCGGCAGAGCATTACCTTCACACGGTAGGGGTCGCAGGTTCAAACCCTGCAGCGCGCACCATTCCCCAGGTTTTGACAGGTCGTGACCAATTGTGACAGGAAGCGACTTTTCCCTCGTGTTGTCAATGGTTTCGTGATGGTTTGGAAAGGCCGAAGCTGTGACAGGCAATGACAGGTTTTGACCGCTTGCGACTAAATTTTGGGAGGCTATTAGGGAGGGCGTTTGGGACGCTCCAAACGGCAGCTTGGCAACCGCCGCCCGCAAACCGAGCAGCTTGGTGTCGGTGTAGGTGGACGCGGTCAAACGCGGGTCACTGTGCCGCATCAATTCTTGTGCCTCGCGTTGCGACGCGCCGGCGCAATGCAGACTCGTGCAAAACGTATGGCGCAGGCTGTGAAAATCCGCGACGTGCCCTTGCGCATCCCGCTTTGGTATCCCCGCTGCTCTCAAATGCGCTTTAAACCGTTTGGAGCGCGGCACCAGCCCTTTAAACACGAGATCACCCCTTGTTGCGCCCGATGGCTTCAATGCCGCCAATTCCGCGACCAATTCGGGATGCAACGGAAGAAAAGCCGTTTTATGGTTTTTGCTGATGGACGAACGAACCGCGACGTAAGGCGAGTCCGACGATAAATCCAAGTCGCCCCACCGCAGCTCTTTCAACTCGTTGTGACGAATGCCCGTAAGCGCGGCCATTGCATACACCGGACGTTGCGGCCCGGCCACCGACAGCAAACGCTCGATTTCTTCGGCGCTGTAAGCCCGGCGAATGAGCGTTTCCTTGCCTCGCGTTTCGGCCTTGCGAACGGTGACAAGCGCATTTGCAGAAACCCGGCCATTCCGCACCATCCAATTCAGCAGCCCGGTGCAAGCGCCCAGGTATTCGTTCAATGTCTTTGCCGCCTTGGTCTTTCCGGCCCGCCAGGTTTGAAACGAATCCGCCGTAACGTCCTGGACGCACTTCCAACCGCATTCCGATGCCAGGCTCAACACGGCATTCTGGACTGTCCGAATGTATCGGCTGTTGCGCCCTTGCGCCCGCAAGTCCGCCACATAATTCCGCAGATGCTCCGTAAAGGGCTTTTGCAGGCTTTCCCGAATGGCTTTCGATGGAATGAACCCGGCCCTCTCATGCTCGCGCTCCCGGAGCAGTTCGCTCCGCCTCTTTTCGGCGACCTGCTTATCGGACGTGCCGAGGGAAATATCCTCGACGCGAGCATCTTCCGGACGCAACCGAAACCGCCAGCGCCATATACGCTCACCCTTTGGTTTAAAAATCCTGTTAATCATGAGTTCTGCCTTTTCTGTGTGTTTTGCTCAATGTATTTCGCCAGATCATGTTCCGCGATGCAAGCGCATCCCCGGATGCGAACCAGGGTCAATCCGCCTTCCGCGATGACGCGGTAAACCGTGCGAACGCTCACCCCCAGCCGCGCCGCCGCCGCTTTCATCCGCAGCAGCCCTTGCCCTTTCCCGTTGATGTCGTTTTCCTCTAACATGCCGCAAAATATGCCACGGACATTGACGCCTGTCAACATCCTCATTTACATTCGTCAAGAACCACCCTGCCCACTCCGCTTCTGGACAAATTCCTTGCCCATCTCGCGCGATTCCTTCCACATTTGTTTCGTGCTTGGGCTGTACTGGTTTTCGCCCTTGGGGCGGTTCAGCTTGGCGAATGAGACGACTTCCTCCTGGGACAGCCATTTCATGCCGTAAAAAGTCCAGTGTTTGAACGTGCCCTCATCCACCAGTTGATGCACCCGCTGGCGACTCACGCCCAAGATGGTGGCCACCGCCGACATTGGCACTAAGCCGCCATGCAGCTTGGTCAGTTTTGCGAATTCGCGAATGTCCGCCAGCATCCCGCGAATGCCGGTGGACTTTGCTTCCTTTTCTTTGGCAACCGAGCCAGGTCGAATATCATTCATGTGAGCACCTTGCCACGCGTCAAGCTGCTTGTCAAGGGTCAATATGCCATTCCATTTCCCCGCTGCGCGTTCCCGTGTTGTCATCCGGCTTGCTGAAAACATAAAGGCCAAGCCAAATGCCAACACGCGAACGCTCCGCCCCGATAAGTGCCTGGTCGTGTCGTCCTTGTCCCCGGCATTGCGCGACGGCTTCCCTCGCAACACCGGGGCCAATGCCGTCACCACCAGGGCAGGTTTGGACGCCTTGTAATCCGCTTTCTACGGTTAAACCAACCCGCCAAGCCACTGTCACGGCCATTCCCCTCGTCGCTCCCGCTCCGTGAATCAGACGCAGAGACTGCCCAGGCTCCGCTCTGCCCTCCCGCTCGTTTTTCCCATGATAGCGACTCCGAGAATCTGTCAAGGTAGAACCGGGCCACTTCGTGCGCGGTCTCCACCTTGACAGATTCTCTCCGTCGCTGGGGCGGGTAAAAACGCCCGTGAGGGCCAGAAAGAAAATTATGAAAGATCGAGAGATTAGATTGAAATTTGCACGTCAACAAGTGGCACGGTTAATTCGGCAACGGCGCAAGGAACTGCGCGACGACGTTCGGCGCTCCGACGGCAAACGCTCCTAACTACAAGGCGAAGTTCGCGGTTTGAAATTGGCCGCAATTTGGCTGCGACACGCTGCTCGTTAAGTTCTGAATCCTCGATCGGCAAACCGCTTTTGCGTTTCATTTAATCAAATGATCTTGCCCAACGCATGGAATCAATTAAATTTGGCTGAATGAAAATAGGACGCTTTTTGCAGATTCTTGCCTCAATATCACTGGTGGCGACTCTTGGCTGCCAAACGCGCGAGCGAACAACTCAAGCGCCCGTGAGAGTGAAAACCCCCGAGCAAATCGAATTTGACCAAAATCTGACCAGAGCACAACAGGGCGATGCAGAAGCTCAATACAGGGTTGGATTTTACTACGCTGAACGCAAACGCTCGCTTTATGAGAATTCAAGGGAGGCAATCAAATGGCTGAAATTGTCTTTGTCCCAGGGTTATGGAAAAGCGCAACCGCTCTTGGCTGAAGTCGAGCAAAGCGAGGCAAAACGCAAAAGTTCATTTGAAGATTTTAAGGACAAAGCCGAAACCGGGGACGCGAAGGCACAATACAATCTTGGACGATGCTACGCGAATAGCTTAGGCGTCGCTCGAGATATGGCCGAGGCAGTGAAATGGTATCGCAAGGCCGCCGAACAGAATAACGCCCAGGCCCAAGTCGCGCTAGGCGGCTACTACGAGTTTAATGTCCAAGACGACCCGTGGCACATTAAAGAAGCCATGCAATGGTATCGCAGAGCCGCTCAGCAGAATGACCCGACAGGGCAACTCTTGCTTGGCTCATGGTGCGAAATCCTACACAATTATGTTGAAGCTTACATGTGGGAATATCTAGCGTTCATGCATGGCGGCGATTCCGCAAGCTCTGCCATCCAGCATATGAGTTCTATGGCTCGTTTTATGTCTCCCTCACAAATTGACGAAGCAAAGCAACTCGCTCGCGAGTTCAAGCCGCAGAAGGCGTCGGATTAAATGCGAGTCACTTAATGGGCTAGTGGAAAGGAGAGATGCGGCATGAATCTCTGTCTTGCGCCATTCCGCAGTGCCTCATACAACTCATCTTGAATCTTGTCTCTTTTTTTGCTCTCCTCGCTTCCCGGTCCCTTCCCCTTTGCTTGGGCTCTCCAATTCGCGTAGTCGCTGGACTTCGTTCTCAGTTCCTCAAGGTACTTCAATAGGTCTGTTTCTTCTGCAAACAGGAAATAGGCTTCGCTTCTTGCGGAGTCGAAACGAGTCATTGTATTTTGGTCAATACCCTCTGTTTTGAGGTCACCTATGACAGTGCCTACAAAATTTACGGTGGCTTCGTACACGCGATAACGCCTGTCGAAAAGATCGAGTTTCAACCTGAACCGGCGACCATCGTCGATGTCTCGCTTAGTTTCCTCGATCTGGTGCCCCTGTTGAAAAAGGGTAGCCAGAACAACAACGAACGCCAATCCTGTAAAGAGAGTGTTCAGGCCGCCGAATGAGTCGCCGAATTGCCCACTCCTTTGGAAATCCCCCTTGAAAACGCCTGTCATAATAATAATCCAGTACGCGAACCACACGACAAACACGGCCAAGCAAAACGCCAAAACATTGCACTTTTTCATGCTTGCAAACTAACCTCATGGTCGGTAAATGACAAGGAGTTCCTCGCTGACCTATCTCTTTCGCATGTGTCGGCTGCATCAAAATGGCTATTTGCGCGCATATTGCACAATCACCCCGTCGAATTCAGAATCCGAGTGCCTGGCAAGCTGTTCCAACCTAAACGATTCAGCCAGAACTCGACGTTGCAAAACAGCTTGGCCGTGAAATCTTGCGACCACAGTTGGCTCTTACGCAGGAACTTCCGCTTTTCCGGCGGCGTGTTCGCCCAGCGATACCGCCGCATGATTCGCCGTATTTGCACCGCCTCTTTCCCGGCCACTTGCCGATCTTCCCGTTTCCCGAGCGGCAGGTTTTTGCGCCCAATGACGCCCCAAAACCGCCCCGGTTTATGTTCCATGTCTGGCATGTCCTCTTTTTTCGCCATGTAACGCTTGCCCGCGTACGCAAAAGCCCCTTTGACCGTTTTGAGCCGTTCAACACGAGTCCCGGCCTGGTAGTGGGCGAGCACGTTCGACCCGACGACATCAAACCAGTTGCGGGAAACCCAACACCTTAACGAGTCCGCTCCATAAACTTGGCCATCGGCGAACTCGCCACCGTCCGGCAGTTCAGCGCGCACGCTCAAGACTATACGTTGCTTTTCACCACCTGCCTCGATTTCCTCGTGCCAGTGCTCCGCGTCCCCATGAATGCTCGCCCGACAAAGGCGAAAGGAATGGCCACGCTCCTCCTTAAATCGAAACCGCCAGGGGGCGCCGAAAACAAACAAGTGGTAGTGCGGGGCAATCTTGCCTTTGTTCCTGCCCGATTTTCGCTCTTGGAATTCCAGTTTCCAGATCATGGCCGCTGTCGGCCAACGCCGCTGGATGCGATCACAGAACGCCTCCAAATGGCCTTTGTAATCCTCACGGTAAAGAGGAAAATCATCCGGGTACGTGAGCGTCACAAACAGCGGCACCGCCTCTTGCTCGACTTTCGCCAGCAATTCCAGCATTCGCCGACGCGAAGCCGACGAAAATTCAACAATCTCGCCGCGTGGAACACTCCGTTTCTTTCCTGCCGCCACGTCTGTTCGCAGACGCACTTGAATCAGGCTGGCCTTGCGATAGCAGGTGACGGTTCCTTGGCGTGGACGCGCCGAAATATGCGCTTTAGACAAGCCCGGCACTGGCGGCGGGCGGCGCTCCGCACCGCCCCGCCGCCAGCCGCCGCCGCCAGTCCCCTGCAAATCCGATGGCAGAACCGACGAGCAGTTGGCTCGCAGCATCGGTTCTGCTCCATTTAACTGGCTGTCGTGAGATTCGGGTTGTCCTTGCCCCCCTTGCGGGCATCCGGCGGCTTGCGTGTCCATTGTGCGGCCCTCGCTATTTCGCCACGCTTCCGATAATCGCCAAAATTGCGTCTTTGAGCGGCTGGCTCAGGTCCGGCCAGGAGTCAACGACGCGCCGCAAATCCGGGGGCAGGTCAGATTTTTGGGAGGCTATTTGGGAGGCTTGAGGGGTCTTCCCTGGGGAAACGCGCAGGTTCAAACCCTGCAGCGCGCACCATTTTTACTCAGGAAACCGAGGCTTTTTGCGATTCACAAGAAATTCCTCGCGTTCCCGTGTTGCCCGTCCCGCCGTAGTCTTGACGAAGGCGGAATGCCAACACGCGAATGCTCCGCCCCGACAAGTGTCTGGTCGTGTCGTCATTGTCCCTAGTGTAGTGTCCCTGAAATGGCTATACATATCCTCCCTATTATCGTTTTTTCCGCTGCGCCCATCCCGGTTTGATTTTATCCAGCCGGTTTCGCGCTCGGCTTATTTTCTCCATGATTTTTTCCACCGTCGCCGTCCAGACAAACGGCCGGGGCGCTTCGTTCCAAGCGTCCAAGAACGCCACAATGGCTTCCTGTAATTCCTTCACGCTGACAAAGGCTCCCCGGCGCACTGCTTTCCGGGTCAGTTCCCCAAACCACCTCTCCACTTGATTGAGCCAACTGGAACTGGTCGGAATGAAATGGAGCACGAAGCGGGGATGGCGCTGGAGCCAGGATTTGACTTTCGGGTGCTTGTGCGTGCCGTAATTATCGATCACCAGGTGCAGATTCATTGCCTGATCCGCGAACTCGTCATCCAGGCAGCGCAGGAACTTTAAAAACTCCTGATGGCGATGGCGCGGATAACACTGGCCGATGACCTTGCCCTCCAGAATTTCCAGGGCGGCAAATAAGGTGGTGGTGCCATGGCGCACATAGTCATGGGTGAAGGTGCCGCACCGCCCCTTCTTCAGAGGCAAGCCCGGTTGGGTCCGGTCCAAGGCTTGAATCTGGCTTTTCTCATCCACACACAAGACCAAAGTTTTGTCCGGCGGGTTTAAATAGAGGCCCACCACATCGGTCAGCTTTTCCAGAAATCTCGGATCGCGCGAGAGTTTGAAAGTCCGGCTCAGGTGCGGCTTGAGGTTGTGCTCCTGCCAGATGCGATTAATGGTGTTTTTGCTCACGTTCTGGCTCCGAGCCAAAGTGCGGCAACTCCAATGCGTGGCTCCTTTGGGTTTGGTCTGCAACGTTGCCTCCACAATGGCGGCCACCTTTTCCGGCAGGTAATACGGTTTGCGTCCGCGCCCGGATTGAATTTCCCAGACGGCATCCAGGCCCTCTTGGACAAACCGTTGTCGCCAAAGCGCGGGAGTGTGACGGTTGACCTTCAATGCGGTAGCGATCTGGAGGTTCTCCTTGCCCTCCGCGGCCATCAACAGGATGCGCGAGCGCAAGGCCACTTGTTGAGGGGTGAAGTGAGCGCGGACCCATCGTTGAAGCTGGGCGCGCTCAGGATCCGAAAGCGTCACGGCAGGGGCGATTTTTGCCATGCCGCGAGTTTCAGCCAAAATTCGGTATATGTCTAGCTATTTCGG
>Ga0326727_10012282_pt1 | contig 19554 bp, 20 predicted proteins | sample MB2enrmetagenome_FD_207643 | JGI IMG/M metagenome (GOLD analysis project Ga0326727, IMG submission 207643) | Lab enriched peat soil microbial communities from McLean, Ithaca, NY, United States - MB29MY | ecosystem: Environmental > Terrestrial > Soil > Wetlands > Peat | place: USA: New York...
GGCCAGATAAATTCAATAACAAAATCATATGCCAATCTCTCACAAAACGTATAGTAAAGGTATGCAAGCGTCACAAATTCCGTTGAGCTTTCCCCATGTTTTGTTGAATTAGCAATATCCTGCACAAGCCAATCCGGGCATGAAAGGTATCTTTGATTAAAAATCCACCAGACATTTTGTCTTTGGTGAAACGAATTTTTATGGATGATATTATCATTCATAACTCTTTCACGGAGTGTCTTTGGATCGTTATTTTCAAGATATTCGGAAAAGATGATGAACATTTCATGGATCATAGATCCGCGGATGAGATTCGTTGAGGAGTATTTCCCACGTGGACGAATCCTTTTGAGATCATCCAAAGAGTCCATTGATCGTTGTTTTTGCATCTGTTTCACCCATCATCCTGAAAAAATTAAGGAGATTTCAACTCATTTCTAATTTCATGGTATTACCGATAATATTTTGCCATTCATTCGCAAAAGAGCAGTCTTATTAAGCGATTCTTCCCTCCTCCCTTCAGTAAAACCTAAGACTCCCGTCCTATAGAGTATTATTTAGCCCACGGGCCCGAGGGCGGGAGAAAAGAATGGCAGATTTCGTACAGAATGCAGAGGTCAAGAGTGCAGTCCGCACTCTTTCGACTCCGATCGAGGACGCGACGACCTTCAACAACCTCGTCCAGTCCGTGATCGCAGAAAACCCCTTCGGGTGTGTATCGTATATGACTGCCGGCGAGGATCATCCCGCCGTTGAAAAAACCAAGGAGGCGTACACTGCAAAGTTCATCTATCAGGATAACGAGGCCAAGATCACCGGCACGGGTACGCACCGGTTTAGCAGCCTCGCAGGATATAACAGCGGGGTTTCAGCGATACTCGCTGATTCGGCTCTCACGGCCGCACACGGGGGCGTACCTGCTCACGACATCGAGAGCGACGCCTTCACCTCAACGCTCAAGTGCCACGATCCCAGCGGCGAGATCTACATGGTGAACTTCACCCGGGATCGCGTTGCCGTCACCTCATATTCGGATGATGCAATCCGGGCGAAGGTCGAGACCTGGGCGGACAGCGTCCAGGCCCTTGCCTAAAGCCGCCTGACGAAAAGAGCCGGAGGGGATGGCGGCCCCCCGGCCACCCTCTCTTTTGGTTCTCTCGTCATCATCGGAGAATCGTTATGGATTCCGAAACTTTTGGGATCATGATTGGTATCGTGGTCCCGCTGTATCCCATGCTCTTTGCCATCTATCAGAAGATCGGCAGATACGATGAGATCGTCGAGGAGTTCAAAAAACTCCGGGACGAGCATGCAGTCTTTATGGAGAAACATCATGGTTACTGAAAACATGCAGCCGGTCGCAACCGTGACCGGTCTCTACCGGGGAAAGTTCGGCGGCCTCGAACCGCTAACGGCGAACACTCCACTTTCCCTTGAGGAAGTGCGACGCAATCCGATTTTCTATGAACTGGATCTGCACCCGGCGCAGGATGATGAGAATCTGATCATTGATGTGATCTACGACAACCTTTCGCCAATGCGGTTGCAGGACCTGTACCGGGGAACCGATATCCCGCGCGGTGTCCGGTTCTGGCCGGACTGGTTTGAGATCCCGCCGTATGATGCGATGCGCGATCTCGATGGCCGCCGAGTCTATCCTCGGGCCCCTGGTCTTCACACGGTACAGATTCGTACGGGCCGGCGCAAGTTTGCGCAGATGGGCCGGGTCCGGGATTTTTCACCGGAACATGGCGGATACACGAGCCCGGTCTTTGAGATCCGGATTGCGGAGGAGAGCAATGTTCGAGAATGAGCTGCAGACCCGGTGCGCGATCTGTGGGACCGGGATCCTGCTCGGGGGAGTCTTGGTGTTGGCCCACCTCCCCCTTATCCTGCTCATCATCCCGATCGCGATCCTGTTCCTCGGCCTCGTAGCAGACCCGGAGGAGACGCACGCGGTCTGGTACGGGATGCTCAACATGCTCGGCATCTTCGATGTGTACGCGCTGACCGATGCGGAGCGGGAAAACTACGCAGAAAAACGGCATTACTACTGGTTCGGCGAGGTTGCGATGGCCTCGATACTCGCAGACCTGTTTGCCATCCCGGTCGGGATCTTCCTTGCGGGCCGGGCGGAGATGACTCTCGCATTTATTGGCGCTTCGGTACTGTTCCTGCCGCTCTTTGTTTTCCTGCCCAAGCTGATCCAGCGGGCGATGAAGGCGGATGTGGATGCCGCGATCGAGACGTTCGGGAAGAATGAGCAGGTGAAAAAAGTCTTCTGGACCATGTTCGTCTCGATGGCCGGGCTGGTTTTGGCAAGAGTGCTGGACCCGGTGACAGCACAGCAAGTGGTGGGGGTGATTACCGGAGTGGGAGGATAAAGTTCACATTCCCATTTTTGGAATGACACCTGATAGATCCCGTTCGGCATAAATTAATAAAGTTCGGCATTTTTAAAGAGTCATTAATATGAGAACGCTTACCCTCGTGGTTTCTGCTATTTTAATAATGTGTTGTATTTTTGTTACTGGGTGCAGTAATACACCACCAGATTTGCATTCAGTTACGTTCCAAGTAGTGGATCATGATAACAATATAGTCTCAGATTGTGATGTCTATTACATTGATCCTATCTCGTACAATACAATTCAACAAATAACCGATGAAAATGGAAATGCTACATTTTCAATGAGCAAAACTCAAGAATATCTTATTAATTTAAATTGTTCTCAGAGTGCTGGGACTGTTCAATTAACACCTTCGGAGAATTACTACTTATTGAAACTCCCCGCTTCAACACCAATACTCACATCTACACCTGCTCCAACACTAACTCCAAGACCTACACAAACACGAATTGATGGATATTTGCCAGCAAATATGGATCAACTGCAACACGATATTTCTTGGTGGACAGGGTGGATATAATAAATTAAATTTTTTTACTTTCACATATAGAAAAGAACCTTTCTGCCTTACGGGAAGTCCTATAAGGCGCGATTCTCAATTTTTTTAAAGAATTAAAACCCCTCAATGGGCTCAATCACCTTTTCATCATCCACTGAAGGGCTGTTCACCCGGTCGGATACCGGATAGATCTCCATCTCCTCAACCGGATAAGGCATGAAGATCCTGTGCAGCTCTTCAACTTTCAGTGGACCGGGAGTTATCCAGCGCCTTTCATCTTCGGACTGCAGGATCACCGGCATCCGGTCATGAATGGGCGCCATGAGAGAATTGGGAGCTGTCGTAATGATCGTATACGTGGAAAGCGTCGCCCCTGCCGGGTTGCTCCAGGTATCATAGAGACCGGCAAACGCAAAGACCGGATCGTCTTTGAGGTGAACGTAGAACGGGATCTTGTGCCCCCGCTCCAGCTTCCATTCAAAGAAACCGCTCGCGGGCACAAGGCAGCGTTTTGATTTCAGGAGATCGCGGAACATCGGCTTTTCGCCAAGGCTTTCGGCCCGGGCATTGATCGGGCGGTGCGTGGCCTTGATGTCCTTTGCCCAATGCGGAACAAGGCCCCATTGCATCATGACCGCCTCGACACGTTCGTGCATCGTGATAACAGGGTTCGTACTGCCCGGTGCGATGTTGAAGTGTGAGCGGAAACCGATGGTCGGGTCAATTACCCGGAATCTCCCGCAGAGATCATCGATACAGGCTAGCGAGTACCGGCCGCACATAGTAATCGTTCATTCTTGTGCAGGGGGTCATCAAGCTTGCGCCATTTTCCGCTGTTTTCCGGCGTTCGGTCACTTTCGCCCCGCCCGCGGCCGGATCCTTATGACCCTCAGCGCAGCAGGGATCCGGGCCTATGCAGATCGAGCTCCGCAGGGATCTGGCACTCCAGCCGGGTACCTTCTCCGCAGTCATCGCACCCGAAAAGATGATGGCTGATGCACTCAACAATAACGCGGACCTTCAGCGTTTCCTCTTCCTGTACATCAGTGGTAACTATTCTCGTATCCTTGCCGGCATCAACCGGTCCTCAAAGAACTTCGAGGTCCGGCGCAGCTTCACCGCCCACCAGCTCCTGTCCACGCTCCGGGAGGCAGGCCATACGGTGATCTTTGTCGAGCACGACCCGGGCCTGTTCGATAACGCGATGGAAACCATCGAACTTATCGCGGGCGCGCTCAAGGAGGCCGGGCGGGAATCACTTGTTGTCCTGTACACACCGGCAACAGACCGGACATTCTCCCTTCTGGCCCGGAAGGCAGACCGGTACGTCGAGATTGTCCCGGTGGTACTTGATACAAAGCCCATGCGCACAGCCCGGGCCATGCGGCAGCTCGGCAGGAGACCGGCCGGGCAACTGGCCCTGGAGGTGTCGTGATGGGGAGAACTTTTCCCAGTGTACGGCAGGGTGTCAACAGCACCGCGGACCGGTGGGCCCGATCGGCCCGGGCGCTCCGGAAAGAGGACCGGCGCTATGGTGAACTGATCGCGGAGTTTGCAAAGCGGCATTCGAGCGAGGCTTTTGTCGCCTGCGACGATCCGCTCGAAGCCGTGGTCTTCTCTGTGCTCATCGAGATCCTCAAACTGCACGAGCAGCGGATGGCACCGGAGAAGGACCATGTGGATCCTTGACTCCGCGTACCGGGACGGAGGAATTGACCTCTGGACAAAGGACAACGGAAGGGTAACGAAGGTTCACTACGAGTACGACCCGCCGTTCTACGCCCATTTCCACGACCCGCATTACCGCCACGAGATGATCACGGCGCTCGAAGAGCAGTACGGCGCTGAAGAATGCACCATCCGCACGGTCTTTGGCGAGCTCCCGGGCTATGCCGTTTATGCAAGCCGTGAAATAGCCGAGGCTATCGAGAAACAGGCACAGCTCGATGTGGATCTCTTCAATGTGGACGTGCGCCGGGACCAGCGGTTTCTTGCCGGGCGGGGCCTCGTGCCCTGCCTCCAAGATGGCGCCGATAGATTCCTGCCGGAGATTGCCCACGACCTTTCCGTGATGGAGGTGACCGTCCACGGGAACCCCGCACTCTCACCGGGTCCCAAAGGAATGGATATCACCTGCGGGAGGATCGAGCACCTCACCGGGGAAGCGAAGATCGTGACCGGCGATTTTTTCGGCTTTGTGGAGGTGTTCGACCCCGATGTGATCCTCATGAAGGAAGCCGACCTCTGGATGCCGAAGATCCGGGCCCTGGCAAAGAAAGAGGGGCTGGAGATGAACCTGTCGCGGAACGGGAAATACCGGCAGATGTCGTCCCGCTCGTACTGGAGTTACGGGCGAATGGAGCACAAGGAATCCGCAATCGTCCCGGACGGACGGATCCTCATTGATACGGAGCAGTCGTTCGTGTACCGCGAGAGCGGGCTTTCGGGCGTGCTCATGGCCGCACGGCTCTCCGGTCTCCCGCCCAATCTCTCGTCCCGGTTCACGCCCGGGACACTGATCAGCAGCTACGAGACGTACGAAGCGGTGAAGATGGGGATCGCAGTGCCGTTCCGCAAGAGTGACCCCGAACAGGTGCGCCGGATCGGTGATCTGCAGGCCGCAGACCGGGGCGGGATGATGTACCAGCCGAGGCCGGGGATCTACGGGAACGTGGAGGAGATTGATTTCACCTCCATGTATCCCTCGATCATCGTGCAGGCAAACCTCTCGCCCGAGACCATCGGCCATCCCGAACGCACCGGGTTTCTTCCCACCGTGCTCAAACCGCTCCTTGATCTTCGCATCAAAACGAAAAAACTCAAGAAGACCGACAAGAAATTTGCCGGCACCGATGCTATCCTCAAGTGGATGCTCGTGACCTGCTTCGGCTACACCGGTTACAAGAACGCGAAGTTCGGGCGCATTGAGGTGCATGAAGGGATCACGGGCCGGTCCCGGGAGATCCTGATCCAGACCAAGGACATTGCCGAAGACATGGACTTCCACGTGCTGCACGGCATCGTGGACTGCCTCCGGGTGCAGGGCTCACCGGTCGAAGCGCTCCGGGCCCGGGTGGAGCGGGAGACCGGCCTTTTGATCGAAGCCGAGCACTTTGACTGGATTGTGTTCCTTCCCATGGCGGACGGCTTTGGTGCCTACAACCGGTATTACGGCCGGCAGCCAGACGGGAGCATCAAGGTCCGGGGGATTGCAGCGCGGAAGCATGACACACCGGAGTATGTCAGAAAGATGCAGGACGAGATGCTCGCGGTGATGGCCCGGGCAGCAGCCCTGAAGGAACTCCGAAAACTGGAGGGACCGGTACTGGATATTTACCGGAGATATCTTGCCGGGCTTCGTACCGCCGATGTTCAGGATTTTGTCATCAGCCGTCGCATCAGTAGGCTGACCTACGCTCACCGGTGCCTGGAAGCCTCTGCGGTTCAGGCATACAGGAGCCAGGGCATCACGGTCGCACCCGGAATGAAGATAGCGTATGTTGTACGGTCTGCGAAACAATACGAAGTTGATACCGAATGGAATGCATCGACCGTCGATATCGAATATTACCGGACCCTTCTTGACAAGGCATGGCAGGAGATCTCGTTTGCTTTCGGGAATAAACAATATGCGGATCGTGCCTGTTACTGGAAAAAATGATTTAATTCTCAAAGCCGATGGAACATATTTTTTACACGTTTTTCCCCGAATGTTTTTATACAAAAAGTTAAAATGATTTTTATCATGCCACGAGGACGCCCCAAAGGATCGAAGAATCTGAGCGCATATGAGAGGATAAAAGTCAAAAAAATCCGTGATGGCCTCTCAAAGAACGGCATATCTGATTTTGACAATCTCCGGGATGCGCAGGTCCTTCATAGCATCTACGTCAATACGGATGGAGAAGTTTTTGTTAAGTATGAAATTTCCAAACACACCGTATCGATAAGTCCAGGTCGGAAGGATCTCAAAGGAGAGAAAATCCTCGCCAAAATGGAAAAGAATCTTGTAGCATTGCGGAATATGCTGTAAGGTCAGTTATCCAATATTTTTTTAAAATCCTATCTGCGCTCCAAGTCAGCAAACGAGTTATATTTCGCAAGATCATTATTCGTTACTGATGAAACTGATTTCAGAATTTTCAGTTCAATCATATTCTGCTCGATCTGAGGATTATTCGTATCAACAGCGACCCTGGCGGATTCCGTGACGATGTATTCGATATCCGAACAGACAAAACCTTGCGTCATTTGGGCTAGTTTATCGTAATTAATATTATTAGCACACGGCCTGCCAGTAAGAAAGAGGTGGAACAGCTCCTTTCGTGATTCTAAATCCGGTAGTGGTACAAAGATCCTCTTATCAATCCGTCCAGATCGTAGAATGGCAGTATCAAGCATATCAGGACGATTTGTAGCGCCAATGACCAGAATATTATTCTCCCCGGCATCATTCAGCTGGCGAAGGAACTCGTTCACCTCCTCCTGCTTATATTGGCCAGTAGACCCAAGAAGTTCCCGTTTCGGCATTAATCCATCGATCTCATCTATAAATACAATTGAGGGGGCATGGATCTTCGCCTTTTCGAACAGTTCACTAATCTTTTTTGAGGTATCGTGAATGAAAGGTGACGCGACATTGGAGCTGTTTAATTCAATATAATAATAGTTGAGCTCTTCAGCCAATTTCCGCACAATGAATGTTTTCCCACACCCCGGGGGTCCGTATAGGAGAATACCATTGGGGATCGGTATTTTAAACCGTTTAAATTTCTCGGGATTTGTAAGTGGCTGGATGACATCTCGAATTAGGAGATCTTTCAAATCCTTCATGCCGGCAACGCAGTCAAGTCCAGCCTGGTGGTTAACATGGTTGATAATGTTTGACAATTGTTCCCGTGAATATTCATCGATAATAATTCCTAGATAATGAGTATCATTAATATTAATTCGAACAATTTCGTAATTTTTTAGTTTCTGGAGAATTTCATCCCGGTTGGATTTGGTGAAGAGAAGGAGGAACCGGTTATCTGATAAGGAATAAACTTCCGTGAAAAATGCTTTATCAACACGGTTTTTTACAGTATCCCCACGATCTAATAAAAACCCACCATAGAGTAAAGGCTTGTCCATTGATGACATATTTAGTGCGTACTTTGATAATGTTGTTGAAATTATATCTGTATTTTGATAAGTGTCGTCCGATCTAGAACTCAACAATCTAACGAGAATTGTGAAAGTCGTGAACAAAATTATTTATACAGTATAGGAAACATTTTTGAATCAATTAATATTATGAGAATACGTTCTTCATATTGTCCTGTAAAATGTTTTTTCGCAATCGTGATCAAATCATTTCTGAAATAATCCAATTCAATCAGATTTCCTCCCAAAAGTGCATGTTCAATACGTGAAGGAATGTCAGACATGATGTCATCGATAAATTGTTTGTTGAAATTAAATAATCCTAAATTTTGATATATTAAAGTTTTAATCTCTTCAAATATTTGCTTTGCCACAGAATATTCATTTTTATGAATATGTCCTTTAGCTAAATCGAATTTTTTAAAAACAATTTCACAAATACTGGTTTTTTTGAGATTTTTCACGGGCTCTAAAAGAAAGGGGACAACATTGTTCGGGTCAATTGTAGAAATCAACCGGAGGGCATCCTCAAATTTCCTTTCTTCCATAAACTGGGAAATTGGCTCAAGAAGGTAATTATATCTTCTAATCTCTTCCATTTGATAAGTTTCATATTCCAAGGTTTTTCGATAACTTTCAGATCCACATACGTCTGAGGCAATAGTAACAAAACCTATTGCTTCATCCGTATTATTTGACTTGTTGTGCACAGCCACGCTGACATTTCTTATTGATTCGGCAACCTTGTCCCGCAGTGTTTTTATTTCACTTGTATCATAAAGTCCGAGCTGCTCCAATTTTGTTAGATTTTCTGATATCTTTGAAATGATTGTTTTGCATTTTTGGATCTTATGAGAACTCATTTCATCTTTGTCATCGAAATTAATAGATTTCAACTCATCAAGATAACTGTAAATTTTTGAATAAATGGGAGATAAAACCTCTTTGTCGATCTTCTCTCCTTTTACACTGAACTTTCTTTGAAATTCTTTAAAATAGTCGGGATCTTGATTTATTTGCCCGATTTCTGCATAAAGATCGGATAATAATTCGGGCAGATGACTTTTAAACTCGTTCATAGTTTCGGCATTTAATTCAAATTCGGTTTTTTGCCGGTATTGCTCAAAGAACCATATCCAGAAATCATCAGATTTGGTCAGAAATTCCCAACCTTGGAGAGATGGTGTAATGTAGGGTTTGAATCGCCCGGATGCCAGTAAAAGGGTATAAGAAATTAACAGATTTTTCAAGTAACTAAATCGTTTGTCGTTATTATCAGAATTGTCGATTGTTTGTTGCCAAAGATTAATTGTACCTTGGATTTGTTGTTTCTGCAAAAGTTTTGTAATATTTTGATCATCTACGTACTCAAGGTCAAACCAGAAAAAAAATTCCTTTAAACATTGTTTTGGTGACGAAAGATTCTGAACAGCATTTTTAACACGGGCTTCATTTCGGAAATTACCTGCTGATTCTAGGTCGAGATCATAGGACGGGACATCATCAATTTTAAGTCTCGTAATAATTTCCCTAGCCCTCTTCTGAATATCATTGGTAGCGACTGAAGTATCAATTCCAAGAATATGATACGAGTTGTTCCGGAAAAAATCCGGAAGATGAATTTCATTTAGCGATTGATACATCATGACCCTTCGAAAATACCATAAATTTTGGAACGACCGTCCAAATTCTTTATGTCATTGTTCATGGATAATCAATCGTCCCAGGTGCAGGATTACAATGACATTTCCATAATCGTTTGACGGTCATATACCAACCCTTAAAAAACCCATTTTGGTTCAATGCAAGAATAGCGTAATTCGAACACGAAGGTATGAATGGGCAGATAATATTTCTTTGCCCTTTATACCACGTTCCAATATTGCCATGCCAAAGATACCTGATGAGGTTAATTGAAAATCTTTTAGGTATTAATAACAGTTCGGTCATATTTCAGAATCGATCCGAAGAATTTTTTTAGCTACAAAAACACCCGGTTTAACAATTAAAATTAAACTTATAGATTGCAAAAATTCACTATTTCGAATAATTCCTGCACAATATGGGCCAAAACATTCGTAAAAACGATTAAACCACCTTCCCCACTGTCTTTTAAGCAGATAATCCTCTCGGAATTGCTGTAATAAAATAACAAAAGGATGATTTCCATCACCCATAGTTGCTGTTATCACAAAACAACATGAATTAGATTTTTTATGGGGCGAATACACTCCCAAATTAATCAGAATAGGAAACATTTTTGAGTCAATTAACATTACCAGAATATTTTCTTCGTATTGTCCTGTAAAATTTTTTTTCGCTATTGTAATCAATTCATTTCTGAAAAAATCCAATTCATTTAGACTTCTTCGTGAAAGTGAGTGTTGGACACGTGAAGGTAAACTGGAGATTAACTCATCGATAAACTTTTTATTAAAATTAAATAACTCTAAATTATTATATATTAAAGTCCCAACTTCTTCAAACAACGGCTTTGCCACAGAAGGTTCTTTATTATCAAGGTACTTACGGGCTAAATTATATTTGTCAAAAACAATTCCAGTAATACTAGATTTTTTAAGATTTTTCAGAGTTGCAGAAAGAGCCGGTGTGATATTATATTGATTAATTTTAGAGATTAATTTTAGCGCCTCATCAAATTGTTTTCTTTCTAAAGATTGGACAATTGGCTTAATCAGATCATTATCTCTTTTAATTCCTTCGAGCTGATAAATTTCATCTTTCAAGGTTTTTTGATAAGTATCTGTTCCACTTATCTCGGAGGCAATATTGGCAAAGGCATATGCTTGATCAGTATTATTTAACTTATTGTGCACAGCCACGCTGACATTTCTTATTGATTCGGCAACCTTGTCCCGAAGTGTTTTTATTTCACTTGTATCATAAAGTCCAAGCTGCTCCAATTTTGTTAGATTTTCTGATATCTTTGAAATGATTATTTTGCATTTTTGAATTTTATAAGAATTCACTCCATCTTTCTCTTCGAAAGTGATTGATTTTAACTCATCAAGATGGCTTTGAATTTCTGAATAAATGGGAGATAAAATCTCCTTATCTATCCTTTCCCCTTTTACACTGAATATTCTTTGAAATTCTTTAAAATAGTCGGAATCTTGAGTCATCTGCCCGATTTCTGCATAAAGATCGGATAATAATTCGGGCAGATGACTTTTAAACTCGTTCATAGTTTCGGCATTTAATTCAAATTCGGTTTTTTGCCGGTATTGCTCAAAGAACCATATCCAGAAATCATCAGATTTGGTCAGAAATTCCCAACCTTGGAGAGATGGTGTAATGTAGGGTTTGAATCGCCCGGATGCCAGTAAAAGGGTATAAGAAATTAACAGATTTTTCAAGTAACTAAATCGTTTGTCGTTATTATCAGAATTGTCGATTGTTTGTTGCCAAAGATTAATTGTACCTTGGATTTGTTGTTTCTGCAAAAGTTTTGTAATATTTTGATCATCTACGTACTCAAGGTCAAACCAGAAAAAAAATTCCTTTAAACATTGTTTTGGTGACGAAAGATTCTGAACAGCATTTTTAACACGGGCTTCATTTCGGAAATTACCTGCTGATTCTAGGTCGAGATCATAGGACGGGACATCATCAATTTTAAGTCTCGTTATAATTTCTCTAGCCCTCTTCTGAATATCATTGGTAGCGACTGAGGTATCAATTCCAAGAATATGATACGAGTTGTTCCGGAAAAAATCCGGAAGATCATTATTGTTAGGTGATGTAGGCTGTGAAGGGGAACATCTACTGCAATAAGTATCTCCTGGTTTAATCAGATTCCCACAGGTTTTACATCTTGAACGAATAGGTTCCATGAGTTTTTCCTTCTTTGAATGTACGATCAGTTCTAAATATATGTCCAATAATGAAGGGTTTTTTCTCCGTCTACCTTGTAATCCCCGCTATTACATTTTGCATCTCAATCTGCTTTTCGGGAGAGAGTAAAGCGATTAGTTTTAAGACACTATCTTTCAATCCATCTACATCTCCTTGATCGATACACTTCTTTCCTTTATCGATATAGTAAGTGGCTTCTTGTTGATTGAGGAATTTTGAACGATCTTCCTTTATTAAATTATTATAATGATACACCCAAAAGCCAGGATTATTATACAATACTTTTCTCGCCAGATCATTGAGTTGTTCATTTACCCGTATCAACAAGAATTTATCGTTTTCTTGAGTTGCCTTTTCACCTTCTGTCTTAAGATTTTCCAGTTGTTTTTGGAATGTCTCTTTCTGGGGTGATTGCGCATTTGCCTCTATAATTTTTTGCACTTCGTTTAGTAAAGAAGAAAATTCTTTAGATAGCTGTGGAATCTCTTTTTCCTTTTCCAAATTGTCAAAGTGCATTTTTAGATCCTTAATCTGCTTGTTAGCTTTTCGTTTTTCGTCTTCGTCATTGTTTGCATTTTTCAAACTGTCATCAATCGAGCTGACCAATTGGTGGGTTTTTATCTTTTCTTCCAGAGTACAATCCTCTTCTAACTTCGATCCACGTTCCAATTCCTTTCGGTAATCGCCGGAGAGTTGATCGAGGTCAATTGTTTCCGAAAGAATTGAACCTCGGCTGTCAAGGGATAGATCGATGCTGGGGATATACGTTTTTACTGTTACTTCCCGAGACTCATTCACTTCCAATTGAATCTCCACATCGGTTTTTTCAGGCAGATCGAATGGTAAATCTTTTCCGTTGATTTTTACGTCGCAAACAAAAATATTTCTATCGGGTATCTCCGATTCGCCCTCGTAAACTTTGATAGGCAAGTAATTATCTTCATTTTTTTTCAGCAGTTTGAACGTGTGATATTTCCTAAACTCGGATTTCAGAGGCAATATACTCCCTTTTGGAAAAAAGAATTCCATTGTTTCTTTAATTGTAAGTGATTTGTTCAGATCACGTTCTGCAAGGGAAATACCAATTGAATGTGGGATAGGGGCTCCACTTACGGAGAGACCATTCGTGATAGAAAATGAATCTGGATAAACGGGTATGGATCTTCCATCCTTGTCGAAAAGGTAGAGCCAGAAAAGGTTGCTTTGTTTCGGCATCAATGAAACCGTGTCAAAGAATTTCCCCTTGTTGATCTGGATCTTCTGGCTGGAGTAGTGCCCGCTCTCACTTTGGATCTGAAGTTTATATTCATCGGCAGAATCTTTTAGATCATCAATAATTCCTGAGATTGTTTCTTCTGTTTCTGAAGAAAGTGAATTGTAATTGATCTTGATTTTTTTTGCACCGATCGCAGCTGTTTTTCCTTGGTCTCGCAATTCTTCTGGAATCTGCTGACTCATCGCGAAAATGCAGGCGCCTCGTGCGACTACCGTTAGAGGATCCATGGAAGTATCGACGGGTATACTCAAATCCTTACCCAGACGCTCTCTGATATAAGGTATCTGAGTAGGTCCGCCTACGAGAACGATCTTTTGAATAGATGAGGGGGTAATCCCGGATTCCTTGATGGTCTTTTTGGTCAGTTCGATAGTCCGATCAACGAGAGGTTTGATCAGTGTCTCAAAATCGCTTCTTAAGAGGGGAATTGAGAGATAAACTTCTTTACCGCTATCGTCATTACCGACATTATCTACTTCAATTGTAGTCTTTGGAAATGAGGAAAGATCGATTTTTGTGGCTTCTGCACTATATTTTAGCTTTGCAAAAATCGTTTTTTGGTTGTTTTCATCAAAGTCATGGAATTGGAATTGTTGAGCAATCTGGGGTTTATCGATTTCGTTTACAATCAATTTGTCGATGTCCTTGCCACCGAGGAAATTATCCCCATTGTGACTAAGTACGGACAAACTCCCATTCTTTGAGGAGAGTAATGCGACATCAAATGTTCCCCCACCAAGATCGTAGACAAGGATATTCATATTCCCTGCATTGCTATATCCATAGGCGATTGCTGCTGCAATGGGTTCCTGGAGAAGCACAACGTATCTGAATCCGGCCAAATTTCCTGCCCGTTTCGTTGCCTCGGCTTGGGTGGTATCAAAGGAAGCAGGGACAGTTATGACCGCGGCATTTACCGGGAAGTCCGGATATTTTCTGAGAAGATCCTCTTTGAGGCTTTTTAAAATCTCAGCAGATATCTCTTCGGATGATAAATATTGGTTAAGCCTGGGGAAAAAGACTTTTTCTGGAGTACCAATTATTCTTTTTACCTCAGCCCGGTAATTACGGATCTCTTCTTCCGTCGCGTCCTTAAACAGTTTTTCGTACGCTTTTTTACCTACAATTTTGTTTTTTGATTTATCTATGCCAAAAACAGACGGCGTAAATTCAGATCCAAAAATATTCTTCACTATTTCGATCTCGTCGCCGGTATTGACTGCAATTTCTGAATTCGTAGTACCTAAATCGATACCTATTAGGATATTTTGATTATTCACGGTTCAACTCCCTATTTTTCCAGAACGATAATTTTTGCTCTTTTCAGTATCTTCCCTTTATACAGAATTGCCGGTTCTACAGTTTCTCTGATAATGGGTTCTAAAAGAGTTCCATTTTTTTCCACTGATAAAATTTCCACATTTAAACCTTCGTTGAATTTCTGATTAGTATAATCGATAATTTCAATAGTATTTTTTTGAAGTACCCGTTTCATGCGGCTGATGGAGTTTTCTAGTGGAAGACTTTGGTAGTCTGGGAAATGCTCTTTTAATTTTGTAACTTTTCTCTCCAAACGCCAGATATCTATCGCCATTTCGGCAAGGTCTTCGATTTGTCCGGAGTCCTCATTAGACCCTGATTTCATGAACCCTTTGAGGTCTTCTTTAATGTTCCAAGAGACTGCAAAAAGTTCCTGCTGAAGATCTATTGGCGGATTTAGAATGAACAATTCAGTTATTATGAGTGCAAGTCCCACTGCAAAAATCAGAGCAAGCAAATCAGTGATTGCATGCACGACAAAATAATACAGCAAGACCGAAACACAAGCAATCAGAAAGCCAACTATGCCCACCCCCGGTCGTTCAGGTTTACATCGCAGGTATAGGCCCATTATGAGAAAGAGGAGCCCTATTCCTGAAAGGAATATAATCTCCAGGTTGCCCCAATGAAACAAACGTAAAAGCGCGTATAATAAGCCTAAAAACCCAAGAAATAAGAAAATAGTGGAATAATTGACCGTAAAATAATCTGTTTTTAACGATTCGGGAAGTTTCATATCCCACCACTAATTAAGAATATTTCTTTTAATATTTATAGGAACACTTCTTCTGTCGCATCTGTGGAGAATAATATCCTCATGGGCAAAAATACCAGCCAGTTTTACTGACTTTAAAAACAGATCATATTTCAATTGTCATACCCCATCCGACACAGGGGAAATCCGAGGGATGCCCCATACGAGTGGGGTGACATTTGTAACCTTCAGCCGCGCGGGGAAAATGTCGGGGGGGTAAGTCATCACCTCGGGAAACCAAAATAGGCCCTTAGATGCAGTGTAGGTACTATAGGGGGAAATAAGCCCAAATTGGGCCCCGATTCAGATTTTAGGATCCCGGCCCCTCACGGAAATACTTGTAAAACGCTTCTTTTCAGTTCGCGTGGAAAATAAGCCCTTAAATCGCTCCGTTTGCCAAAATTCGCCCGATTTCGATGTCAGTTATTGGTCGCCAAAGGCCCTAGAATCGAGGTCAATTTTGACCCCTACTTTTACCCATCTGACACCAGAAAAGCCGAAAAAAGGCCGAATTTTGGGATCTTTTTTCCGACGGAGATCCAAAAAAATGAGGTTTTGGGGTAGTTGAAAGACATAAGCCGGTCGCGGAGCGAGGGCGAGCACGGCGAAGCTGTGCGAAGTGTGCGAAGTGTGCGACACGGGCGGCGGTTGCAAAACCTACGATTCGACAAAGTTAAGTCCACAACCGAATGAGTGAGATTATAGAATATTGTGTCAGGGAAAATATTGAGGGTTGATTTGTATGATTAATGAGGAGCAAAAAAAAATCGATGAAATACTTGTAAAAATCGAATCACAACTTTTAGGCTTTAGTAATACCTATGGGTCAGGACCAGACCTCTATTTTTATAGGAAAATATTCAATCTTCGGGTTAATTGTCCAGATATCGAATCATTTTTAAAAAATGAATATAATTGCGAAATTTTGTATGCCTGTCTTACATCATGGAATATGAATAGTCGTGGAGCAAAAATGAAATATTTTGATGGATTTCGACAGAATCTTATCAATTGCATAGAAGATTTTAAAAAATTGGAGAATATTGACAGACAAAATAATCCCAATGTAAATGAATTACTTCGACTTTTAACAGTAACATATCAAAACCTTGATTTAATGCAAACGAATTCAAAATTGGTGTCAAATTCAAAATTATTGCATTATCTTTTTCCTAATACATTGATGCCAATAGACAGAGAGAATACGCTTGTTTATCTATTTGGTGAAAATGCAAGATCCTATGAATCAATGAAAAGATATCGAGATATCATTGAATTCTCGTATAAAGTAATCAATAGAAAGGATAATTGGGCAAATTATCGAGATACTCGATGGAATACAACTCCCCCAAAAATGGTTGATAATGCAATTATTATGATTAGAGATGAGCAAAAAGGAAAATAACTTGTAGACGCTCGGTCATGCTCGCTCATCCTCATTTTCGTTCGCTTGCGCTCACTGCATTCCGGCTCGCTTCACATCACCTCGCTGCATCTTGCCGGTTGATTGTTGACACGAAGACGCCCCTGGCTTGTCGCGTTGCTCCGGCGCCAGCGGCTGCCCGGGCCCGCTCCTCGCATACCGCTTCGCGGAATGCTCGTCGCTGTTGATGCGACAGACACAGACGCTCGGTGACTCGTTCGCGCGACGCACGTGGGGCTCGGACTCGCCGCTGATGCGTCTCGCTACCTTCGCACCCCGTCGCGGCGCTCGCTCGGGCCGCTGAGGCCCGGGACCCGTCACCCGTGCTTTGTTCGCTTTCGGGGATGGACAAGCATCCCCACGCTCACATCCCTTCGGGCCGCACTCCTCCCGCCCTAAAAAGGGACGGGCAGTCTGCATGATGCCCCCGCCTACGGCAGCAATTACCGGGTCCGGGCGGGAAGACAAAGCGACGGTTACCGGACGCTTCAGCGGACGGTCGCTTGCTTTGTCGGGCGGGTCCAACCGAGGCGATCGCGTACCAACAGGAAACCGAAGGGGCGGGTCATGGTCACACGGCGCGGTTACGGGACCGCGAGCGGGCCTGTCGCGCTGTGTGCCTGGGCGGGCTTTGCGTAAAATAAAAAATTAATTCTACGCAAAAGACTTATTTCGCAAATCGGAAAACGCACCGCCTTTACTTTCACCCTGCGCACGGCGGAGCCTTATATGTTCTCACGTCGATGTATGTATGGTGAAAAACACCATGACGCCAACAACAAATGCCAATGTGACCTTTGAGCACATAGGGGCTGCGCGCCTCTACAACGGCTCGGTCCGTATCGATGTCAAGACCATGCAGGCAGTCATTCCTGCCGGCGAGATCCGCAGGCTTCAGGATCACTGGCCCGCGTCAGTCTTCGACATATCGGATATCATGAAGAATCCGGACGCGGCCCCGGTCGGGCAGGCTTGGATCACCCGGTCCGGCAAAGCCGTGATGATCGCCATCAATAATGTGCGGTATGTCTCCCCTCTCGCACAGGTCAAAGGAATGATCAAGGGCGAGCGGAAATATGCGAACGTTTCGACCATGCAGCCCGTCGGGGTGCCCGCATGAAAGCCGCTGACGTAAAGACGCAGATCAATGAGCGAATCATAAAGGCACTCTCGGAAGGAAAGATCCCCTGGCTGAAACCGTGGGCGGAGAACGGCCCGCGCAATCTCTTCAGCGGCAGGGCATACACCGGGCTGAACCGGTTAATTCTTGGGCTGAGCCCGTACCCTCTCCCCTTTTGGGCAACCTATCGCCAGTATCTCGCCGCAGGGTTACAGGTCCAGAAGGGCGAGCACGGCCACGGGATCATCTACATGGGCCGGACTGTAAAGACCGACACGAAAATTGATGAGAACGGCGAGGAGACCGAGAACAAAAAACAAATCCGGTTTCTGAAAGCCTTCGTTGTCTTTAACGTCACACAAACCGACTATCAGGAAAAGGGATACAAACTGCCGGACCTGAAAGAAAACCCGCACCTTCTCGGATGTGATGCGGTCATTCAGGACTACACAGGCCGGCACTCGATAAGAATAACATCCGGCGACCGGGCCGCATACTCGCCGCAAATGGATAGTATCACTATCCCGGATATCTGCCGGTTCAAAACGTCAGAGCACTATTATGCGACGATGTTTCACGAGTGCATCCACTCCACCGGGCCACGGCTCGACCGGTTCAAGAGAGCGGATCCGGTGTGCTTTGGATCCGACAAGTACGGGCGTGAGGAACTGGTCGCCGAGATCGGGAGCGCATACCTGGCCGCGCTCACCGGCATCGACTCATCGGCGGTTATCCAGAATCAGGAAGCGTATCTTCAGAACTGGGCAACGGCGATCAAGGCCGATGCGGATCTCGTGATGTACGCGGCGGGCAGGGCGGAGAAAGCGGCAGACTTTATGATCGGGGTCTCTGCCCCGGTTCCTGTAGGTTCGACCGGGACAGAAGCGGTGGAAGGGGTGACGGCATGAGCCCCTCCATTTTTGACGCAATGCCGATCAAGGTCCTCGAACAGCTCGAACGAATTGAATCCGCTATCCCGGACCTTGAGCGCCGGGCCTTCATGTTGCAGGCCGATGCGCAGGATCTTCGCCTCCAGCGTGAGGAGATCATAAACTTCTGGAGACACCGGGCGGAGCAGGAGGGCTTCGACAAGCTGATCGCAGAGCAGAACCGGGCTGAAATGATCGCGTGGCACTGCGATCCGCTGCCCTGCAATATTCCCAGAGAAGCACAGGGGAGATCTTGATGATCGCAGCCGAGGATCTCCGATCTTCCCTTTCCCATTTTACCGGGTCAACCCGGTTCATCCGCGATCCCTTCACGGGTTTGGTACACACCGAAGGGATCGAGCACATGGCCGAGCGTGCAGGTGCACAGTGGCTGATCTCCGATATCGGTGCGGTCTTTCGCATTCACCCTAATGTCCGGGGAATCCCGTTTCAGCTCTGGATCCTGACAGTCAGCGAAGAAAAAACGGCAGTTCTGATCTGCTGCGAAGACTGCGACATGCCGGCGATCTATGCGCAGAGATACGAGTACACCGATTTTCCGGTCGGGACCTGGAAGATGTACCTTATCGACGGCGTGCTCATGGTCCCTTCCGAGTACTGAGGGAACGCCATGATCAGCCCGAGGGAATACCGGAGATACCGGAGAAAACGTTTCTCCATTTTTGGAATGGCAAAGAGCATATGGCGATGGCTGTACCGGACAAAGAAGAAGATTCAGCGACGGTTCCGGTAAAAATGGTGGCCCGGCAGGAACACCATGACGCCAATCAAAGAGTCCTG
>Ga0326727_10012284_pt1 | contig 19551 bp, 18 predicted proteins | sample MB2enrmetagenome_FD_207643 | JGI IMG/M metagenome (GOLD analysis project Ga0326727, IMG submission 207643) | Lab enriched peat soil microbial communities from McLean, Ithaca, NY, United States - MB29MY | ecosystem: Environmental > Terrestrial > Soil > Wetlands > Peat | place: USA: New York...
CGGGTAATGACGTTGCCGTTAGCCAGGGTCTGGGTCTCTTCCGTCACTTCCTGAGCCGAAAAGGGCGCACCTGTAACCGTGCGTCCCATCCCCATGCCGAATCCCATCATCCCGCCCGGGCCGCCAGGGCCCATATGGCCGGGACCTCTGCCGGGCGGCGGACCCTGCGCAAGCAGAGCTGCCGCGGCGCACAAACCGATAAGAATCACGCTCTTTTTCATCCCTAAGAACCTCCAAAACCTTTGGCCGCCTAACGTGCTGCCTAGTATGACTTCCCGGTGCGACGAAAAAAGTTCCCGAGGCGTGGAGGGTATCTGGGGAATGTTCCCGGTAGGGCCGGGCCAGGACTTATACTGATTGATAACGGTGACAAGGCGCTTGGCGAATTATGGCCGGCTGGCGGTCTGGGCGGTTTGCGCCTGCATGATTCAGCCGTCGTGGGCCCTCGATCCCCACAAGACCCTGACGCAATACTCCCGCCACGTCTGGGGGCAGCAGGACGGTTTACCGCAAGACACCGTCAAATCCATTACCCAGACCCCGGACGGATATCTCTGGCTCGGCACCGACGAGGGTTTGGCCCGTTTCGACGGGTTCGAGTTCACTGTCTTCAGCAGGCCCACCAGCGATTTACCGGCGAACTCCATCACTGCCCTGGCGGCCTCGCCGGATGGATCGCTGTGGATCGGTACGGCCAATGGATTGGGCCTTTACCGCAATCGCCGCTTCCGCACGTTCACCGTCAAGGACGGCCTTCCGGACGACGACATTCGCGACCTGTATTCCGATCAAGCCGGGACCCTGTGGATGATTTCGGGCGTAGACGTATGCCGTTTCCAGGATGGTAAGTTCAGGGTTTTGAAGGCAGGCGTCAATCTTCCCATGACCTCGGCGCGGGTGTTGCGGGAAGACACGCAGCACAATTTACTGGTGGCCGGATCCAACCTCCCGGATGGCCCTGGCGCTCCGTCGCTTCGGGTGGTGAGCGTCACCGGAGATAGAATCGCGAATCTTGTGGACGACCGCCAGTTCGGCAAAGACGTAATCCTGGCGTTCCTCGCCGACAGCCACAGCAACCTGTGGATCGGCGGGACCCTGGGACTCATCGAACGCACCTCGGCTGGCGCGTTCCGCCGGTTCGATTCGCACAGCGGCTTGCCCGAAGACCTGGTGCGCACGGTGGTGGAGGATCGCGACGGCAACATCTGGGCCGGCACCAACGGTGGAATTGCCCGCCTGGAGGGCGACCGGTTTGTCGCTCCGGCCACAGGCACGGAGAGCGAAGTGGTGCGCGCCGTGTTCGAAGACCGCGAGGGTGATCTGTGGGTGGGGGGCAATGACGGCCTCACACGCCTGCGGGATGACATGTTTACGCCCTACGGCAAGACCGAACGGATGCCGAGCGACGAACCCAACACGGTTTTTCAGGATCATACCGGACGCGTATGGGTAGGCTTTCACGACGCTGGACTGATGCTGTTTTCGCCGGGGCAGCCGCGCCTGTTCTCGCGGCGTGAAGGCATGCCGGATACGGAGATTTTTTCCATCCGTGAAACCGCCGCGGGCGATCTGATCATGGGAACGCGCGCCGGATTAGTACGTATGCACGGCGCCACGTTTACGACCATGGAGCCGCCGGATCCGCAGCGGCCCGTGGTTTGGGACGCGCTGGAGGATTCCGCGGGCCGGCTATGGATGGCGACGCAGGGAGGTCTGGTGGAGCAGACCGCCATAGGAACCCGCACCGTGGCCGGCGGCGGTCTGTTGAATGTCAACGGCGTGGTCACCTTGTGCCAGGGGCGCGACGGAGTGTTGTGGGCCGGCAGTTTCGGCAAAGGCCTCTGGCGCATTCAAGGGGACGAAGTCCGCCTGTTCGGTCTGGCGGACGGACTCTCCAACGAAAACGTTCGCGAAATCTATTACGATGCCGATGGCAGTTTGTGGATCGGAACCTTCGGTGGCGGACTCGACGTGCGGCGCGACGGCAAGTTCTACAGCTTCACGCAAAAGGATGGCCTGCTGAGCGATAACATCGCCAGTATCGTCGACGATGGCGAGTCTCTTTGGCTCAGCACCACGCGCGGAATTTGCCGCATCGCCAAGCAGCAATTATGGGATTTCGCCGCGAAGAAGAGGAAACATCTGGAGCCGGTCGACTATGGCATGGACGACGGCTTGCGCAGCGCGCAATGCTCTCCTGGCTACCCCACCGGCGGCGGCGCCCGGACGTCCGACGGCCGTCTCTGGTTCACGACCAGCCGCGGCCTGGCGGTTTACGACCCGCATGCCAGGCGGCCCGTTCCGCTGCCTCCCACCGTGCAAATCTCCGACATCACTACCGACGGGCACGCCATCGACCTGTCGAATGCCGCCCACCTCGCGGCGGATGTGGCACGGATCCGCGTCCGCTGGACCGCCATCCACCTCAGCGCGCCGGAGCAGGTTTCGTATTCGTACCGGTTGAACGGCCTGGAACCGAAGTGGCAGCCCGCAGGCGCGCGGCGCGAAATCAATTACAACACGCCGAAACACGGCAATTATCGCTTCTTCGTGCGGGCGGAACTTCCCAGCGGGCAGTCCACCGAAACCTCGTATGCCTTCGATGTCCTGCCCCACTATTACGAGACAGCCTGGTTCCGGGTGCTGGCGGCGGCGGCGCTGTTGGGTATTGCGTGGGCCATGTATCAACTGCGCCTGCGGCAGATCCGCTCGCGCTTTTCGCTGGTGTTGGAGGAGCGGACGCGCCTGGCGCGCGAAATCCACGACACGCTGGCGCAAGGATTTGTGGGCATCTCCTCGCAATTGGATGCCGTGGCGATGTGCATGCCCGAGGAAGAATCGCCCGCCCGCAAATATCTCGACATGGCGCGGCGCATGGCGCGCCACAGCCTGACGGAAGCGCGCCGGTCGGTGATGGACCTGCGCGCCTCGGTGCTCGAAGGGCAGGATCTGGCGGCCGCCCTGGAATCGGGAACGCGCATGTGGACCGCGGGCGCGGGGGTCGATGTGAAGGTCGACGTGAGCGGACCGGAGACCGTGCTTCCGCAGGAAATGGAGCAGCACCTGCTGCGCATCGCCCAGGAAGCGGTGACGAATGTCGTCAAGCACGCGGGCGCGAACCGCATCGCCATCAAGCTGCACACCGAGGCGCGCAAGCTCTACCTGCGGATCCGCGACAATGGCCGCGGCTTCGAAACGCCGGACGTGTTTTCGACGCGCGGAGGCCATTTCGGGCTCATCGGCATGCGCGAGCGGGCCGAGCGCCTGGGCGGCGAACTGCGGCTGGCCAGTAACCCGGGAGAAGGGACGGAAGTGGAAGTGACGGTACCGTTACCATGAGCGACCGAATTCGAATTCTAGTGGCCGAAGACCACCTGGTGGCGCGCGTCGGCGTGACCGCCATCGTCAACATGCAGCCCGACATGACCGTGGTAGCGGAAGCCGCCAACGGGCAGCAGGCGGTGGAAATGTTCCGCCAGCACCTGCCCGACGTGACGCTGCTCGACTTGCGCATGCCGGTGATGAGCGGGGTGGAGGCGGCTAAAGCGATCCGCGCGGAGTTTCCACAGGCGCATATGATCGCGCTCACCACTTACGGGGGCGACGAAGATATTCGCCGCGCCCTGGCGGCGGGCGTGCAGGCATACCTGACGAAGGATGTGCTGCACGACGAGTTGCTGAAGGCCATCCGCGCGGTCCACGCCGGGCAGACGTATTTACCGGCGGCGGTGGCGGCGGCGCTGGCCGCGCAGATGCCGCGTCCCGACCTGAGCGCGCGCGAAGTGCAGGTGCTCGAGCTGATCGTCCGCGGGCTGGCGAATAAGCAGATCGCTTACTCGCTCAGTATCGCGGAGCACACCGTGAAGAATCACGTGAAGAGCATATTGAGTAAGTTGGGCGTGCAGGATCGCACGCAGGCCGCGACGGCCGCGATCCAGCGCGGAATTATTCATCTGCCGTAATTGAAGTGGGCGGACGTCCCCCGTGGGACATGCTTTCAGCTTGTCCCAGCGAGCGGAGCTCGCTCTGGCCCTTCGGGCCATGAACACTCCCTTGCGATCGCGGCTCTTGATCGAAAACCGGGTCTCGCGCCCTTTACGGCATCACCTGGAAATCGGTCCACTGATCGGCCGCCGCGTTCTTACCGCCGCGGGGGTCGGTGGCAATCAGGTGCAGGTAGTAATCGCCGGGCGCCAGTTTGTCCGTCAACCGCACCGCCCCGTAGACTGCCGGACCGCCGCTTGGCACGTTCACTACCTTGGCGGCCGTGGAGTAAACGTCCTTGCCCTCGCGCAGGATGTGGATTTCGGTTGCCAGATCGGTCGTCGCTTCCCGGTCGCCGCCCTTGGCGACCGCGCAAAAATATTCCATCTCGGAGCCTTGTTGGAACTGCCGCCGCGACGGGGCGATTTTGAGGATGTCGACCGTGCGGGAAGCCGCGCCGCCATCCTGCAAGATGATGCTGGCCAGCGCGAAACGCGCCTTCTTCAACTCCGGAATCTGGATAAACTGGCTCGCCGAGCCGACTTTCGCCGATGCGTCGTCGCGCACCGCCACGCGAATTTGATAAGCTCCGCGTTTGGGAACAGGCACATCGAGCGTATAGACCGCGCCGTCGCGAATCACTCCCGTCAATTTGCCCGGCGGCACAGTGAGGACATATTCGCGGGCAACCGTCTCCAGCGCCACATCGCCGGCGCCGGTGGCCACCGCGATCACCTGCAACTTCGCCGTGGTGCCGTCGGGCCCCGACTTCCAGCTCAGGTCGCGCGCGTCGATATGCAGCAGGTTGCGAACCACGGGCATGTGGCTGGGCGTCTCCGTGTAGAGAGCCGTCAGGCGCAGGCCCACACCCGCGGAATGGAAGGGAGACAGCATGGCAGCGCGCATTTGTTCGACCGCCGTTTGCGGCTTGGGAGTCCCCACCTGGTCGTCAGTCTGGCCGAAGAATCCGGTCCTCGAACGGACATGCAGACCGGCGACTTCCACTTTGACCGCTAACCCGTGGAAGCGCGGCGCGCCGTTTTTGGTTTGAAAGAGGCCTTCCGGCGGACGGAAGCCCAACAGATAATACCCCTTCTGGTCTTCCAGCATGCGGGCGAGCCCGAAATTGAGGTCGTTGCCGTTGTCGTATGCCAGCCCGCCGGTTTGATCGGCGATATACGCGAGCCCTTGTTGGTCGGCGTTCAACAACGCATCTCTGCCGGAACATGCGCCCACCTGAGTCAGGGTGTGCAACAACTCGGGCCGGCCCGGCACGCGGTCGCCGGCATCGGGTTGCGCGGTCTGCAACCCCGTCGCCTGGATGGTATAGACTACCGTGCCCGCGCGGTTGGCGCGGTCGATCAGCTTGCGCAGGGCGTCGCGTACCTCGTCGTAGGTGTCGAAGCTTGGGCCTTCGCACGCGGAGGGAAACAGCCGGATTCCGTCGGAGAAAAGCACGATGGACTTGCGTCCCGGCATCTCCCGCAAGGCGTCCACCGTATGGCTGATGGACCCGAGGGTGCCGATGGTCGAGATCATGTTGTTGCGAAGCTCATACCCCACATCGAGCGACTGCCAAGTGCCGCGCGCGCCGCCAAGTCTCTGCGCGAGGTCGGAGTACATGCCATACGGTTCCAAGTAACTGATCCCCGAGCGGCCGAGGGGGTTCCAGCGCAAGCCATCGGCCACCGAAAGCAGCACTCGCTTATCGTTGGTGAACTGCTGGAGCGTTCCCGAACCCGAACCGGTCCGCATGATGGCCACCAGATCGCCGGGCTGCATCTGGTTCTCGATGAATTTGTGCAGCGATTTTCGCAAAAACGCCATGCTCTCGAACGAGAGACCGAGATCGTCCACCGTCAGGACGATGGTGCGGCGGACATCTTCCGGACGCAGTGGGGGCGAAGGCGGGGGTGGAAGAGCCGGCGTGCTCTTCGCCGAAGTGACCGGCGGCGTCACGGGCGCCGCCGAACTCAGATCGACATACGAGAAATGCGTCAGCGGCTGCGGTTTCCCATCGATCAGCACTTGAAAGTCGTCCGGGCGGAGGTCGGCGATGTTTCGCCCCTTCGAGTCGGTCACCACCGCGTCCACCTGCACCAGCGTCGACGTGACGCTGAAAACCACCCCGCTCTTTTCCGGATTCGGCGCCGGAACCGGAGCCTGCTGCCCTGGAGCGAACAACGCGCCGAGCAGAACGCCGCACATCGCCTTCAGCTTCATATGGGCACCTTACCTATCCGACTCGATTATGTTCCTCTTATTCTAAGAGAAAGGAACTATTTGTACTCATTTACGGGTGGCCCTAAGGGATCAGAAACCTTTATCGCCGGCCTCCCTAGCGCAGCAGGGCCGACGCGCACCATAGCAGCGGCGCCTGGCCGTGCAAGTCACCGGTATTGCGCTTGCGGTCCAGGTAATATTGCAGGTCGTTCAACTTATTCGTCCCTTCGCAGACGTTGCCGATATCGCCGTCGGAGTTGATATAGGCCGTGAGAGCCAGCCATGCCTTGCGCGCCGCCGGACCGTACGTTTTCTCCTCGAGCCAGCCGTTCTTGACGCCGCTAATCATGGCAAAAGCAAACATCCCCGTGCTGGAAGTTTCCGGCCACGCTTCCGGATGGTCGATCAACTGCTTCCACATGCCATCCGCCGCCTGGTACTTCCGCAGCGTGTCCATCATCTTGAGATAGCTCACCAGAATCTGCGCGCGTTTGGGATGGTCCTTGGGAAGGGATCGCAACATTTCGGCCATCCCCACGGCCACCCACCCATTGCCGCGGCCCCAGTAGAACGGCACATCCGGCGCATGGTAGAACAGGCCATTAGGCTGCTGCAATTTCTCCAGATACGCCGCCATTTCGCCGGCGGCCCGGTCGATATACTTGCGAGCGCCGGTGGCGCGATAGGCCTGCACCTGCACGGCCGTGATCATGAACATGTCGTCGATCCAGAAGCGCGTCTCCGAAGTCAGCCCGGTCGGGCCGGGATTGTCCCATTGCCGGTCTGCAAAGGACAGCCCGAGATCGAGGTACTTGTTTTCGCCGGTCTGGATGTAGATCTCCAGCGGCACGGCGCCGAAGACGGAATAATCCACATGCCGCTCGGTGGGCACGAGAGCGGACTCGGCGCCAAACAGCGGATCGAAGCGCGCGATCAGGCGGCGCGTCAAATCTTTATCGCGGTCGAGTTTGGCAAACGTCAACGCGCCGTACCAGGCGCAGACCTCGGGATAAATAATGGTGTTGGAACGCAGGTGGGGACTGGCGACGAAGCGTTCCGCCACGCGCTTGCCGATCTCGCGGGGAGATTTTCCCTCCGGCCAGACGGAGAAGTCTTTAGCGGCGATGGCCGGATGCGCGGCGGCCAGGGCGACGCAGGCTAACAGGGCTTTCTGCATTCATTTATTGTCGCTCGACAGGCAGAAAGCTGGATGCCACCTGGTTTTGCGAGACCGGTGGCGCGAACCCCCCTGGTCCGCGCGGGACCTCTCGTCCCGCTCTCTCGTCGAAGAATCGGGCGTTTGCCACGATCGAACGAGCCAGCCCGGGGAGCCGGCTGCGGACGTGGGCGTCCGCCCATCGCAAAAAGCAAATTTGGCCACAGATGAACACCGATAAGAACCGCCTTGTTTTATCCGTGTCCATCCGTGGCCAATAATGTTTTGCCTCGATGTCTACCGCACCTTCGTTCCCAAATAATTTCCGTACCCCACCACCACCGTGGACAGCACCAGCACAAAAATGCTGAGCCCCAGCAATCGCTTGGTGTGCGCGCTGGCGCCGCGCCATTCGTGCAGGCCGATGCCCCAAAGACTGCTGAAGATGATGATGCTGGCCATGTGCAGCGTCCAACTGGAGAACTTATAGACGCCCATCTGCGTCTCGCCCATGGTGTAAAAGAAGAACTGGAAATACCACGTCACGCCCGCCAGCGCGCTGAACAGATAGTTCGGCAGCATGGGCGCCTGACTCTTCGCCGAGCTGAAATACTCGTGCCCGGACCGATTGCGCACGTTGAGCAGCACGCACCAGATGAAGTTGGTGGTGAACCCGCCCAGCAGCACCGGCACCAGCACCGGCAGCCCCTGCCAAAGCGTCGTGGTGCCGTGCTGGAGCGCCAGTGCTTTGATGGGATCTCCCGCGCGCAGCCCGTAGGAGAAGCAAGCGCTCATCACCCCCGAGAAGGTCGCCACCAGCACACCCTTCTTGAGATTGAATTCCTTGATGACCTCCTTCTTCTGCTCCGCCGACATCTCGCGCTCTTTCGACATGCCCGCCAGTCCTGCAATGGCGATTCCGGCCATGCACACGCCGACGCCCAACAGAATTACGCGCCCCGAGGTGGTGCCGAGCACGTTCGTTACGAAAACGCCGTCGAAAATCGGCGGCATCAGCGTGCCAAACGCCGCGCAGTACCCCAGCACCATCGCCATCCCCAGAGACATCCCGAGATAGCGCATCGTCAGGCCGAAGGTCAGGCCGCCGAACCCCCAGAGCAGGCCCCAGAAATAGCACCAGAGCAGAGTCGACAGGTGCGCTTCGTGCAGCACGCCAGTCAGATCGTTGGTCATCAACAGCCCAAGCGCCCACGGCGCTACGATCCAGCTGAAGACGCCGCCCACCAGCCAGTAGGTCTCCCACGACCAGCGCTTGACGCCGCGAAACGGCACGTAGAAACTGCCGGACGCGAGACCGCCCAGCCAGTGAAACACCACTCCGAGTCCGGGATTCGGTGTCATAGTTTTGTCCGTGACCGCAAAACCTGTATTGTACGGGTTCGCCGCGCGCTATTCCAGGTAGAAAACTTCCTTCATCATGGCGAAGCGCTCGCCCTCTTGAATCCCCGGCACGGGTTCGAAAAGCCGGCTCATGAAGACCTGCCAGCGCTGGTTGACGGGATCGCGGTCGAGCTCGTCCCAGGCTTTGTTGAAATCGTCCACCCGCAGGACGAGCACCAGCTCCTGTCCGCGCCGGAAGATGGAGTAGTCGGATATGCCGGCCTCTTTCAGTTTGGCGAGCAACTCGGGCCACACTCGTTGATGTTCCCGTTCGTATTCCTCGATGGCGTCAGGCTTGATGCGGAGTTGAAAGGCGTAGCGCGGCATGGGTTTCTCCCACGATATAGTAGCTCCGATCGCCTGCCAACTCAGAGGACGAAGAGCGGCAATTCCGGGGCGATTCTTCGAAGATCGCCGGGATCGCTGGTGATGACCGCCTGGCCCGCCCTCCGAGCGCAGACGACGACATGAGCATCGACGACATCCGCCGTCCCCGTTCGCGACAGCAGGAGGCCGACGGCCGTCGCGTCCGAACCATCCAGTGAAATCAGGTCCGTGTCGGGTTGTCGGATGAGACGCGAAAGGCGCGCCTGGCGCGCGGGACGGCGCATCGCCTGCGCCAAGGCGGTCGCCGGAACGGTGATCCGCAGACCCTGCTCCGCCGCGCGGGCGATGAGTGCGAGCACCCGGCGGTGGTTGCGATCCAAAGCGATCAGACCGCCGGCGTCGAAGGTGATGCCGCTCACGCCGCCGGCCTTTTCTTACGATTCCGGGGCGGCGAGAGAATCGTGTCGGCCCACTCGCGCTCCTTTTTCGTCAGAGGGCCGCCGGTCTGCTGTAACGCCTCTTCGAGCATCTGCCGCCACCCCGCGGCGTCATCCAGCGCGATTCTCACCGCATGCTTTACAAACGCCGAGACACTCGGAGATTTTCCGGCGCCCACCAGCGCGCGAATTTCCTCCAACTGGCCCTCCGGGAGAGTGATCGTGATCTTGCTGGTTGCCATACCAATCACCATACCATGGAGAAGACCGCCCGATTAACCAGGTAAGTTGGGGAGTGCTTGACCGTTTTGGGGATTCCCGCGTATTCAAGTCACAACCGCTCCTTTGCGGTCGCGGCTCTGCTACGGGCACCGCGTGTTTACACGCAGTTACAGAGCCGCGACCGCAAGGGAGCGGTCGCCGGGCGTCCATTTCCCCGTTTCGGTTAAGCACCCTAAGTTGGGGCCGGATCCCATCGTCACCCATCCGCGATGTTAAACTCGTTAGAGGGCCCCCGAGCGCCCGCGCTCAAAAAATGCTGACTAAAACCGTCCGATCCCGATTCAATCACGAAGTAGGTGAGAAGGTGGAAGGCTGCACCATTCTCGAAAAGCGCGTCGTGATACCGCCGAACGAAGCCGAACGCCGCAGGGGAGTATACGATTACGAGGTGGAAGTGCCGCCCGCGCCCGAGAAGCAGCGTCCTCAAAAAAGCGCTGCGCGCGCCGCCGCGCCTGCCCGTTCGTCCCCCTCCGATTACACCCGAACAACGCCGGAGGAAATGGGCGCGGTGATCCGGCGGATTCCATCGCACTGACGGCCAGCGACAGCAGCATCGGCGGCGGAAGTGGCCGCCCCTCTGTTTGCTACACTGGCGGTTTGCTTCCTCAAGTGGCGCGCGCCGGCGAGTGGTTTCAGCGATCCGGCATTCAAACTCCACAGGGCGGGGTGGCCCGCTATTATCGTGCCGATCTGGGGCGCAATCAACCTGTCTCCACCGAGATCACGGGGTATGCGGCAAGCACGTTTGCGTTCCTGGAGCAGCGGGAAGGTGCGCAGGCCGCGGCGCGCTTTCTCGCAAGCGCGTGGGATCGGGCGGCGGGCGCCATGCCGTTTGAAATCGAGCCGCCGCGATTCAGCTACTTCTTCGATTGCGGAATCGTCGTGCGCGGGTTGCTGGCGGTGTGGCGCGCCACCGGCGAGGGCGAACTTCTGGACTGCGCCCGGCTCGTCGGCCGATCGATGGCAGGCGATTTCCGTGCGCCGGACGGGTCGTTCCACCCCATCTTGGACTTGCCCGGCAAGTGCCCGGTGGAACGCGATCCGCTACGGTGGTCGCGATCGCCCGGCTGTTATCAACTGAAGGCGGCGATGGGTTGGTGGGATTTGTGGGAGGCCACGGGCGACGGCTGTTTCCGGGCGCTCTATGAAGGTGTGCGGGAGGCATCGCTGCGCACGGCGGCGGATTTTCTGCCGGGACATCCGGAGCGGCGGAAGGTGGTGGACCGGTTGCATGCCTACCTTTACTTTCTGGAAGGGCTCTTGCCGGCGCCTTGCCCGGCGCTGGGCGACGGCATCGAACGCGTGGCCGGAATTCTGCGGGAACTCGCGCCGGAGTTTGAGCGGTCGGACGTATATGCGCAATTGCTGCGCATCCGGATTTACGCAGATGCCGTGGGCGCGGCGCCACTGGATCGCGCGGCGGCCGATTGGGAAGCCGGACGGTTGCTGGAGTTCGCCGCCGCGGCAGACGACCCGCGGGTGGACGGCGGGTTCTATTTCGGCCGCTCGGCGGGGCGGTGGGAGCCGTACATCAATCCCGTGTCGACGGCTTTCGCGCTGCAGGCACTGGCGCTGTGGAGCGGCGGCGCGCCGGCAGACCGCCATCTGTTGATCTGACCTTGCGGGACTCCTTGCAACTCGCGTGGTGGCATTTCGCGGCCCGTATTGCCGCGTGGCTGCGCCCTCCGGCTACCGTGCGGATGCGCGAGCCTGCCCCTCGCGCGCCTTCCGGCATTTCTGTGGTGATCCCTTCGCGCAACGGGCGGGAATTGCTGGCGGCGCAATTGCCTGGCATCGCGCGGGAATTGACAGGTCCTTCGGAAGTGATCGTGGTGGATAACGGATCGAGCGACGGTACGGCTGAGTGGCTGAGTTCGCAATGGACGGGCTTGCACGTGGAGGTCTCGGCGGAGCCGCTATCGTTTGCGGCGGCGGTGAATCGCGGAATCCGGCGGGCGCGCTATGCGCACGTATGCCTCTTGAACAACGACATGCTGCTGGAGCCGGGGTTTTTCGCGGCGCTCGGCTCCGCGTTCGACCGGGTGCCCGGACTTTTCTGCGCCACCGCGCAGATCCGCTTTCCGGCAGGAGTGCGGCGCGAGGAGACCGGCAAGGCGGTGATGGCGCAAACCGGCCGCGATGATTTCCCGCTGCGCTGCGATGAGCCGGCCGCCGACGAAGATCTCACTTGGGTGTTGTATGGCAGCGGCGGCTGCTCGCTCTATGACGCCAGTATGTTGCGCGCTCTGGGCGGGATGGACGAGGCGTACGGTCCGGCATACGTGGAAGATCTGGACGCGGGGTATCGCGCCTGGCAACGCGGTTGGCCCACGGTGTTCGTGGCGGGCGCGCTGGTGGAGCATCGCCATCGCGCCACCACGTCGCGTTACTACACGGAGGAGCAACTGGCGGAAATCCTGGAGACGAATTACTTGCGCTTTCTCGCGCGCGCGGTGGCGGATGGCCGCCTCTTTCGCGAACTCTGGGAAAAGGCGATCGGCCGCCTATATCGCCGGCGGGACGGCGCCCTGCGGCACGCGGCGCGGATCGCGCTGGCCGGCGCGGCGCCACAGCGAGGCTCCTATGGCGAGCGGCGCTTCCTGGCGCTGACCTGCGGGGATGTCGCGGTATTTCCGGGAGGGGACGCGACGGCAGCGCCGCTGGTGACGTTCGCGGAGCGGCTGGAGACACCCGCGGCGGAGGTGTTGGCGTGCCATTGCGAAGTGGTGATGGTGCGGCAGGGAAACGATCGGGCGATCGAGGCAGCAGTGGAGTGGACGGAGAGAAAGTGGCGTGGGAGGGACAAATGGGCAGGTGCGACACCCTCGCGAGCGCCCCGCCTGCCCGGGGAACCCTAAGTGTGGCTTTCTTCGGTGCTGCTGGGAGCTGGCGGTTCCGGAGCCGCTGGTGGTGCCGGTGCTGGCGGTTCGGCCGGAGGAGCAGCAGGTGGCGGCGGAGGAGCCGTCTGTTTGACTACCTTCTTCGGGGCCGCTTTCTTGGGAGCCGCTTTCTTGGGAGGAGCCTTCTTCACCGCTTTTTTAGGAGCGGCCTTCTTGACTGCCTTTTTGGGCGCGGCTTTCTTCGGTGCGGCTTTCTTCGGAGCAGCCTTCTTGGCTGCCTTCTTCACGGGCTTAGCAGCTTTCTTCGCGGGCTTCTTCTTGGTTGCCATTCTCGTCTACCTCGAACATTCTTGTGCTCCGCTGTGCGGGTCATCTAATATTAGCTCACTCGTTGCAGGAAAGCGCGCGATTCTTATCAGGATCGTGCAATTACCATTGCACAGTGAGCCCAAGTTTGCGCAACAGGCTGGCGAGGGCGCGCCCCATTGCGGCTTCGCGATCGGCGAAGGCGCAAGCGATCGCTTGGCATCCATCGCCGCAAAGATGCACGATGCGCGCGCGGCGATCGATGGCGGCGGTGATCGATCCGCTGCTGAGACGAGTTTTGGCGGCGATGAGATTCACCGGCCATGGGGCTTCGTGAAAAAGGTATTCCATTACCGCGAACTCCGAACGGGAGGCGATGTGGGGACAGGTTGTTCGCGGACGGAGTCGTAGGCTCGCCAGAGGATCGGCCAAAGGTGTGGAGCGATTCTCGTCCTCGAGACAACTCGGAACCGGATTATGGGAAGACATATCCCACACCGCGCAAGAGGACCTTTGTACCAGTACTATATAGAAAATACACATTTTACCAAGCGAGCAAAAAAATAAACGGCTACAAAAAACGGTATTCTCGGTTACCATAATACTGATAAGCGAATGCGCACTTTTACGGACGCGTTACTAAGCGACGGCGGCAGGAGGTCTCTGGATCTGGCCAGAGTGCTCCTGGTGCATGGCGAACTGGCGCCCCGTCTCACACTGCAAACTATTCTTCAAGCAGGGGGTTACGCGGTAGATGTGGCGGCGACTCCGGCCGAGGCAATCACCAAGCTTGACGAAGGACAGTACGAATTGGTGCTGAGTGACGCGGAGTTGGGATCGGGACCGACGGGGCGCAACGTTCTGGCTTACGCGCGGATTAAGGAATACCATCCGGCGACGGCTCTGGTGACGTCTTCGGAGCGCGACCGGAAGAACTTTGCCCGGGCGCGGCACCAGATGTCGATTTACACGGAGAATCTACCTCACTTCTTGGCAGAAGTTGCTGAATTGATTGGGGTTCGAGCTAGCCGCCGATATCGTCCTCTGCGCCAGGCGGTATAATTTCCGTCGCGGCGAAAGGCAAGCCTTGCAAAACTCCCAAACCGCTTGCTTGCGCGCACGGCTCATTATTCCCGCGTTGGGACGGCGCCTCCTACAGGCCGCGACCGCGAGGGAGGGGTGCTTTTCGCCGATTCGGCGGAATCTTGCACGTCCCTCCGAAGCCTGCCCCGCAAAAGCCTGAAAGTACTACTTGTGACCGCCGGTGCCGCCACCGCCGATAGCGCCGCCGCCGACGTGTCCGCCCGAAAGTCCACCGCCCGTCGATGGAGCCGAGATCCCGCCGCGTGAGCCCAGACCGCCACCGCCGAACCCTCCGCCAGCGCCCCGCATGGAGGTATATGAGGTTCCACTACCGCCCGCAAATACCGTCGGGCGGTAGCCGTACGACGGAATACCATACCCGTAGCCGTACCCCATAGGCCCCCAGTAGAAGGCATTGTAAGCTGTCAGCGGACTATAGAAGCAGAGCCCGTAGAACGGATTGCACATCGTCCCCATCATGGGCATGTAGGTGTACATTCCAAAGTAGGGATTGTAGATCCAGGTGTTGCCGGGAGCCGGCATGGCGTAACTGTCGTTGCTGTACCTGGCGCCGGAGAGATTTGCCATGGCCATGGCATCGGCACGGCGCGCGCTCCAGTTATCGAGGGCGTCGGTCTGCGATACGTCGAACTTCTCGGCGCTGGCCGATGCGCCCGAGAGCGCCAGCATGTGGCCAGTCCCCAGCATCACGCTCTGGCCGCCGATATCCACGGTCGCGGTGCCGTGAAACACCTTGAGCCGCGCAGGCTCGGCGTCGAAGCGGTACACGCCCACTTTGGAAAGCGTCACCACGCCGTCCTTGAGCGCGATTGCCACGTTAAAGTCGGGCTTGGTCTGATCGACTTCCACCACCGCCGATCCGGCTTGTATTTCCACGCGGGTATCGATGAGGCGGTTGGCGAGCAGCTTGAGCGCGCCGTTCTCGCCCATGCGGAGCATGAAACCCGGAGGGAGCATCAGTTCCACGCGCCCATCCTCGGTGCGCAGCACGGAACCCTCTTTCATTTCGGGAAAGTGAGTGACGGACTCCTGTAGTTCGGCATTATCGAGGAGAACCTTGCCTTCCACACCGGCAATGACTCCCGACTTGGCGGAAATGATGGGTTGGGCGGATGCCGGTACGATGGCAATCGCCAGGATCGCGACGGTTGCGAAAAGCTGGACAGGACGCATGGTGAACCTCGCTGGATCTTCACCTATAGAGTGAGGGTTAGCGGTCGCGATGTCAACTGGCCGGAGTTTACTCTTTTGACACATAGCCACGCGTCAGGACTTCACTTGGATGTTGAATTCCCCGGCGGCGCGGTCGCCGGCCCGGACGGCGAGCGCGACGCGGCCGTTCGGCATTTCGCCAGTAAGTCGGGCATTTACCTGGCGGGCGGGGGCACGGCGGAATGTGGAGAGCAAGCCGGCCGGCTTCGGTTTGGGCGGCTCGATATAGAGCATGTCTAACGGCTTGCCGCCGAGAGTGGCTTTAACATTATTTAAATCTGCGTTCTCGGGCAGACCCTCCAGCCAGAAGCTGATTACCGATCCCTTGGTGGTGTCGAGTTCGCCCGGCTTCCAAGTGGTGCCGTCGCAGACATCGCCCAGACGGACGCGTCCAACGCGCAGCGGCATATCGACGGCGATGCGCAGGGCGTTGCTCCGCGGCCCATTGTGCAGACGAACGCGCACGTCATGCCACCCCGGCCGGGTCAGGGGAGGCAGCTTGAAATTTACCTGCCAGAAGTGCTCGCGGAGTTCCGTGACGGCCATGGGGCGGGAGCCGAATCCCGAGACATCCGGTTGGACGTTGTCCTTGTTGAGCTCGAGCGGCGATTCGAACCAGACGGAAACGTAGCTGTCGAGATCGGAACGGAAGTTCACGCCGAAATTCTCGGCATGCATCGCGGACTGCAGCACCGGCGTCTCGCCCGGCCCCTCCGGTTCTTCCCACTTTCGGTAACAGGCGACTCCGGCACCGTAGTCCAGCACGGAACGGAGCTCCACGCGGGCGAATCCGGCGACCCTGCACATGGCGAGGAGCGCCGGCAAGCTGGGGCCGAACCAGTTGTCGACCTGCCCGCCCATTTCGTCCGTCTCGTAGAACTCGAGGATGGGGCGGCCCAGGATCTCGGGCGGAAATTGGCCTTCACGCAGGACGAAGGAGTCGACGGCGGCCAGTTCGGTGGTGAGGGCACAGACGCGTTCCAGCGCCAGCAGGGGATGCTTCAAGTGGTACAGTACGCCCATAAAAAGGACGATGTCGAACCGGCCGATGCGTTCGGGCGTCAGCTCGTACATATCGAGCTGGCGGTAATCCACGCGCGAGTTGTAGATGGCGCGCATCTGGCGGAAGCGCGGATTGTCCCAGTTGTCGATAGCCACCACCTGGGCGCCGCGCCTTTCCAGTTCGAAGCTGTACCAGCCGTCCCAGCAGCCGATGTCGAGAGCACGCTTGCCCTTGAGATCGGCGGGGATGGGGAATTGCGCCAGGCGCTTTTTCAAGGCGTCGATCCTGGTGACGCCTTCGATCTGCGATCCGTCGGGGAGTTCGAAGCTGTGCCACCAGCCCTTTTCGGCGCGCTTGGCGTCCCAATCCCGGATGTAGTCGAAGGGGGGCATTAGTTGACCACGGAGGCACGAAGAAAGTGACGGCCGGCGTGGCGCCTGCGAGTCGTCAGCCGCTCCGGCGACGACGTCCCGGCATTCTTGGACAAGCTGAAGCATGTCCCACGTGGGGCACGCTTCGGCTTGCCCAGGCGAGTGAAACTCGCCCTTCCCGGGGCGAGGAGAACACACGGGAGACGGATCATAGCCTTACGATCTTGGGCGAGACTACGCCTTTCAACGCATTGCGGGAATCGACGATGAGGGGCGCTTTCTCAACGAGGAGCTGATAATCGAAGGCGCGGTGGTCGGTGATAATGACGGCGCAATCGGCATCGGCGGCGGATTCCAGAGGGGACGATTCGAGCCTCAGGCTTTCGACGTGCAGCGCCGGCACATACGGGTCGCAATAAGAGACGATGCCGCCGAGACGCTGAAGGAGCATCATGACGTCGAGCGCGGGCGATTCGCGCATGTCGTCGATATCGCGTTTGTAAGAGACGCCGACCACCAGGATGCGTGAGCCTTTGACGGCTTTGCCGGCGTCGTTGAGCGCGTTTTGCACCTTGTCGACGACGAAGTGCGGCATCTGGCCGTTGATGTAGCCGGCGAGCTCGATGAAGCGCGCTTCGATGCCGGCCTGCCTGGTCTTCCAGGCAAGATAAAAGGGGTCGATGGGAATGCAGTGGCCGCCCAATCCGGGGCCGGGATAGAAAGGCATGAAGCCGAACGGCTTGGTGGCGGCGGCGTCGATGACTTCCCAGACATTGACGCCGATGCGGTCGCACATCAGCGCCATTTCGTTCACCAGCCCGATATTGATCATGCGGAAGGTATTTTCGAGCAGCTTGACCATCTCGGCGACCTGCGTGGAACTGACCGGCACCACCGTCTCGAGCGCCTGCGAGTAAAACAGCTCCCCGATACGCGTACAGGCAGGGGTGCATCCGCCCACGACTTTGGGAATGTTGGCGGTCTGGTAGCGCGGATTGCCGGGGTCGACGCGTTCGGGCGAGAAGCAGAGGAAGAAGTCGTGGCCCACCTGGAGGCCGCCCTTGGTGAGCATGGGCAGCACGAGCTCGTCGGTGGTGCCGGGATAAGTGGTCGACTCCAGAATCACCAGCGTGCCGGCGTGAAAGTGGCGCGCGATTTCCTGGCAGGAGGACACGATAAAGCTCATGTCCGGGTCCTTGGTTTTGCGCAGCGGTGTGGGGACGCAGATGTTGATGGTGTCGAGTTCGAGGACGGCGGAGAAATCGGTGGTGGCGCGGAGCTTGCCAGCCGCCACCAGCGGAGCGAGCGTGGAACTGGGGATATCGCCGATGTAGGAATCGCCGGCGTTCACGCGGCGAGTCTTCTCTTCGCTGAGATCGATGCCGGTGACGGTAAAGCCCGCCTTGGCGAATTCGACGGCCAGCGGCAGACCGACATAGCCCAAACCTACGATTCCCACGCGCGCGCGGCGCGAGCGGATTTTCTCTTCGAGGATCGCGGCGGTGGCCGCGGCGACAGCTTGTACTGTTTGCATGCAGGTCTATTTTCTCACGGCTGGCAGAGAAATTCGCCTTCGGCGACGATTTCGGCCGGGCCGGTGAGGTAGACGTCGCCATCGATGCGCAAATGGAGCGAACCCGCGGGCGTGAGGACTTCGATGGGCGATTCCGCCAGTCCGCGCAGGACTGCCGCGACGGCAGCGCCGGTCGACCCGGTACCGGAACTCATGGTCTCACCCGCGCCGCGTTCGTAGAAACGCACGTCGATGCGGTGACGGTCGACGGGAAGGATGAAGGAGACGTTGGTGCGGTTGGGAAAATGCGGGTGGGACTCGATTTCCGCCCCCATTTGACGCCAGTCGAAATCGAAATCCGCTACCGGGACGGCGCATTGCGGATTGCCCACATCGAGGAGGGTGACGTCGTGGGGGCCGGAGGAGAGCGGCAATTGAAAGTGCGGCCCGACGATTCGGGGACGTCCCATGTTCATTTCGAACTCGAAGAGCAGGCCAGTGCGGCGGAGGGTGCGCAGGCTTTTGATGCCGGCGCCGGTGCGGATGCGGACGACCGCGGGTGTAACGCCGTGACGGATGAGGAATGCAGCGGCGCAGCGCGTGCCGTTGCCGGAGATTTCGGCCATGCTGCCGTCGGAATTATAGAGCTGGATGGAGGCTTCGGCCTCGGAATCGGTGGCACGGGAGACGAGCATCCAACCGTCGGCGCCCACGCCTGTGTGGCGGTCGCAGATGGCGCGGGCGATGGAGGGAAGGTCGGCGTCGGGTGCGTGGGATTGCCAGGTGAGGAGGAAATCGTTCTTGGCGCCGTGGGCTTTGGTGAAGTGGATTTTCATTTGATCGAGAAAAACAAAATTAGCCACAGATGAACACAGATGAACACCGATAAAACCAGATCTTTTTCTTATCTGTGTTCATCTGCGTTTATCTGTGGCTGAAGTCTTAAGCCGCGGGTTCCACCTCCACAGCGGTGCCGTAGGCCAGGACTTCGGTGACGCCGTTCATGATTTCGGTGGCGTCGTAGCGCGCGCCGATTACGGCGTTGGCGCCCAGTTCGGTGGCGTGCTGCAACATCAGGTCGAACGCGTCCTGACGGGTCTTTTCACAAAGACTGCTGAAGAGCGAGATGTTGCCTCCGACGATGGTCTGCAACCCCGCTCCGATGGTGCCCACGATGGACCGCGAGCGCACCACAATTCCGCGCACCACGCCGAAGTTCTTGCGGATGCGATAGCCCGGCAGATCGAATGCGGTTGTAACGTTATTATGAGGAACCATTGACGCCTCCTGTGCGCCGGTAGATGCGCATCTCCGGCGCGTCGTTCACTTTGAAAGTCTGTTCGAGAGTAAAACAGCCGGCTTTTTGGACGGCCTTCTCGGCGTAATCGCCGG
>Ga0326727_10012285_pt1 | contig 19551 bp, 17 predicted proteins | sample MB2enrmetagenome_FD_207643 | JGI IMG/M metagenome (GOLD analysis project Ga0326727, IMG submission 207643) | Lab enriched peat soil microbial communities from McLean, Ithaca, NY, United States - MB29MY | ecosystem: Environmental > Terrestrial > Soil > Wetlands > Peat | place: USA: New York...
ATAGACGGCTGGCGTTAATCTGTTGTTAATTTTCAATGAAGTTATGATGAATGGGGCACTGTCAATTTAATCACCGAAAAAATGAGGATGGTAACCGACGTCAACTACATTGATTGTCTAGCACCGGGCTGGTTATCGTTTGTTCTGGCGGATTCGATCCTGGGCCAACAACAAAGGCAGACTATTAACAGATATAGAGTTACGCCGACTGATCAAACGGATGGCAGCAGAGAATGCGACCTGGGATGCACCACCAATTCATGGGGAACTCTTCAAACTCGGCTTCGACATCTCCGAACGTACCGTCTCTCTCTGTATCCGGACCTTGTCTCCTCCCGACCAGCATGCAAACTCTTGGTTACCTTTCTGCGTAATCACCGGGGGACATCACAGCCTCAGATGTCTTCACCGTCTCAACACTCACCTTTCGAATTTTGTATTATTTCTGCATTATCCAACGTAGCCGACGCAAGATCCTCCATTTCAATGTCCCCGTGTGCTACAAACACCAGTTTGTAGGGTCGGGATAGGGAATGAAGTCTGCGTTTCGCAGAGCATTTTCACTGAATTTTCGCCTCCCGTTTGCCTCCCATTTTTTAATCAAGACTTAGTAAGTTTTGGTAGGCAGCCGACCCCCAAAACCGGGCATAAATCATTTAACTGTTAATATTTGGTAGGAATTGATAATGAGGATGGGGCGGGCTGAAAATCCGTGTGTCGACGGTTTCGTAACGGGCCGCATTTTTCCCTATAACCTTCCCACGCTTTTTCTCACCGGATTTGTCAGATTCCTTTCAAGCTTAGCTGCTACGACAATGACTGCACGCTTTATTGGCGGGATAGGATATTTGTGTGTGTAGGCAGGCAAGTATCCCACAGGAAAAATATCAAAGCTCAATAGGGGTGGTTCAGAGGAGAAACTGTCGGGACCGGCGTCGCGATTACTATTCCGGGGGCTGAAGCTCCGGAAACTGCTCTCAGGGTTGGGAAAGAAAAAAGCCCCGCCGAATAGGGATTGTTCGGCGGGGCGGGTAAGACTGGGAGCGAACGCCTGAGGCTCAGATCCGTCGCCCCAGCCTCGGGCCTCATTGACCCCGGGGCAGGGTTTGCCGCCGGCGCGACCCGGAGGCAAACTTTGAATACCGACTACGCCGGCAAGCGGTAATGCCCGTCTTGCTGGATAATCGATTAAATCCGGCAGGCCTCGGCGATTGCCAGTTGTGCGGTCCGTTTGGAGCAATGGGTCTGGTTCATGATCCGCTGGGGCAGATCGTTGTGGCGGACCAGAGGGCCGATGGCCGCGAGGGCGGCTGTAACGTCGGCGATTTCGACTTTGTGCCTGGCTGGAGGAAAAGAACCAGGGGCTGTCGGGGTCCAGATTGAGCAATCGCGGCTGCTGAGGAGGAGCATAGCGGAACTGGAAGCGTAGCTCGACCGAGTTGAGTTGGGGGGAAGGCCGGGTCAGCAGCATGTAGCTGTCGCCGACCGCATGCTGGGCGCTCGATCCTCGGAAGGCGGTGCCGATTTCGTTACGGCCAATCGGCTTTCTAACAGGGTACGACGATTAAAGCGGCCTTGAAAGCATCCCGCAGCCGAAGAAGCGACTGGCACAAAGCCGACATGGCGCGGGTGTCATTTCCGTCTTGGTCGTGTGCAGAGTAAAGGGGATCCAGAATAGTGCCGATACCCACGTCGGCTGCCCGCGGCGAGCCAGCCAGTCCAAAAACAGCCAGCAAAAGCGTTGCCTAACCCATGGGGAATATCCTCCAGTCAGGGTGCTTCAATGCTCAAAGAAGACTTGGATCAATATTCCTAGCCAAGGCCGCTCTTATCGTTGGTTTGCACCTTTTTTTTAGGTGCGGACCAACGATAAGGGCGGCCCTTTCCTGATCCTGGGCAAGGCAATGATCTCCACGCCTAGCGGCTTACGCGGCAGCCTCCGGCTTTATCGGGGGTTCTCGCCATCACTTGATGATCCCTAGGACGCCGATCACGTCTCTTTTGACGTGATGCTGAAAGTGCTTGATGACCTCCTGTTCAACATCTTCAGGAGCGATCCCTTCCTTATATAGCTTATCAATCATCTCAAGCATCTCAGTTGTGATTGCCTCACTAAACTGTTTTTGGAGAAATTCTTTTGCCTCTTCATTTTCGGACGTGGGTGCCATGGCTACCCTCCTTTGCTTGCATTGTTGTTTTTGAATTAGAGCAATAGTCATCGACTAATTGCCCCCAAGCTTGTCTTGTTGAATCATAAGAATGGATGGAACACGAGAGTATAAATAGGCCCAGTTCAAAAATCCGAGAGATCGAGCCTGTTTGCTCATAATGCTGCAATAGGTCTCTTCGACGACTCCGGGAAACGGACACCGGGGGCAATGCGAATTGGTGCACTCATCACACCCGCGCCGCTGTTCAGCTTCGGCTGCCAGATCGGCGAGTCGCCCTGCCAACGCCTCCTTCGTGTCTCCAACCCTCCCGATCGGCTCGCCGTGACGGCAGCAACGCACCCTTTCCTTCCCATCGATTTCGATCCTCGTCAAGGACAAGCAAGAGGTTGGTCCGCGTAACCATCGTCCGGGGTATTTCAAGCTGGGAGGCGCCGGCATACGACGCAAGCGTGCCCCAATTTCGTTCCCGCCGGTCTCCTTTAGAAACTGCTCCAGTTCGTCCGGCTGGCGCAAATAGTCGGACACCTCGCACATTGCGGGTTGCGTCGGAACGCCCTTGAGCCAATTGACAAATGGATCGGGACCATCTGTCGCGCGGATTGACAGGAGGTTGGGTTTGTGCAAGCTGTAAGGCTCAACTCCTGGGCACGTGGCCATCCAACGCTGAGCACCGGCCCCGTTCGCTCTTTGCAGCACCTGAATATAATAGCGCGCCGGCACCAACCATTCATTGAACATGAGCCGATCGCAGTTGAGCCGGGCAGGCTGCTCCGTTCGCTTCAATGGAGGGTAGACCTGGACCACAATACTTCCTACGTCCAGAATCCTGGCGAGCCACGCGGCAGTTTGGCTGCTCAATTCACCCGCGTTGACGACGGCAGCAGAGATTCCGCGTTCTATCGAATGGGGAGAACGGCAGGCAAAGAGTGCATCAGCTGCGAGCAGCCCAACCAGCCGGCAGTCCTTTTCCAGCAAACATTTTGGCCGTGGCCGGAGCCTGGTGACGTCGTAAGCATACCCGATGGTCGTGGCTAAACCCGTCGAACTGAGCGAACAGCGGATGCCATAACGATCGTGGATTTCCCAGAGCGGCGTACCAGGGAAGACCCAGAGAAAGTTGTGCAGGTAAAAATCGATGGGCAGGGTATCGATAAAATCAAGTGTGGCGGCCCCTTCGCTGGCCGTCTCGGTCGGCAATCCCAGGATGATGCTCGCGCCCACCTTTAATCCATACTTCTTTGCCGTCAACACGCTGGTCCTCACCCGCTTGACATAATCCCGTTCGGGCGCCAGATCAGGGTCCGGCCAATCAGGTGGCCTCACTTTTCCGATGGCGCGTAATACCGATGGCACGGCACTCTCAAGTCCGAACGCCAAGCCGTCGAACCCTGCTTCGCGCATCAGCCGAATCAGTTCCTCGTCAAGTGTGTCGGCGCGCGTGATACACGAAAGCACCAACCCCAAGTTCTTGTCGGCGATGGCTTGACATAAGGATTTGGCCCGGTCCGGTACGAGAGTGAAGGCGTCGTCGTAGATGGCCGCGATGTAACGCTCTCCTGTCCGTTTCTGGTGTTCAGCGATGAACTCCAATTCGGCCAGGACTCGTTCGATCGAATGCAAGCGGAGCTTCCTCCTTCCAAGCGCAGCGTAGCAGCAATACTGACAATGATGGGTGCAGCCCCGCCCAGTCAGGACGCCGGTTCGACCGTCCGTGAGTATCCCCGAGAGATAAGGGGACGGAGTCGAGTCAAGCGCTGACCGGCTGTGCACGGTTGCGCTGGAAGTACCGACCAGAGGGGGAAGGTTGCCGCAGACCACGGCGCCGTCACGCCGGAAAGCAACTCCGGGGACCGGCTCTTCAAAGGAACGGCCAGCTAACAACGTCGTAAAGATCTCCGTTCCCGTTTCCTCGGCTTCCCCGATCACGCATGCGTCCACGACACCGTGATTGTTCAGGATGTCCCGGGCGGATAGGCTGGCAGAAGGACCTCCAAACACTACCCTCACATCGGGTTGTCTCTGTTTGATACTGCGAGCCAGCGCAAGCGAGAGCGGGAGGTTCCCATCGTACACGGTGAAGCCGACAACAGCGGGTCCTGGATTGAGAACGTCGCGGGCCACGTCATCAACCGTGCCCGGCCGAGAGTTCACGTATTGTCTCGTGTGGATCTTTTCCTTTGCAAGCGCGGCACGCAGGTAAGCGACACCCAAATGATTCTTGAATTCCCCTACGCTTCCAGCAACGGGCGGGAACAGGAAGACGATATCGGTTGTCCTCGCGTTCATAGGTGGAAATCCTTTCTTGCCACGATTGAGATTTCGGGTTGCCATCGTCTGGCCGAACTGAACGGCTGTGCTGGATGGCCTTTGGCCGGGCCCGCTCACTGAACGCTATTCAAGGAAGTCGGCATTCAGTTCAGATTACGAACCAAAGCAAGAGAGAATTACCTGTAAATCAGAACTTATCAATTGTCTAAGCGGATGCATGAAGGCGATCGCCTTCAGAAGTTTTCCAGCATCCCTATGTTGCCGTCATTGGCCCAGCTTCGCATGATCGAGTGACGGCCGTCTGGAGGGGGCAGGCCTCTGGGACCATTCTCCCAGACCCCTTCTCCTTTCCACAGCATGTCAGCAGGCCCGCCCATTTCTCCAAAAAGCAACGCTGCTTCCTGCGCGCAACTCCCAACAAAGAAATGGCGTCGAGCTAGTGAAGTGTAGGACTCAATAAGTATAAGCGGCTGACGCCGATGTCAAAAGGGAAATCCCAGCCTATGTTCGCGGGGTTTCGACGTCTGGAAACGCTGAAACCCGCGAAAAGTTAAGATCGGATCGTGGGTTTCGCGGTTTTCATCGGGACACATTATTGAATAGTTGGCAGAATATTTTAGTCCCCAGTCCCATTCTTAGCTGGCTTTTCTTCGCCCTTTAGGATGCGCATCAGGACATGGAGATGCAGCGCCAAAAGTTCCTTCCGGCCCAGATTGCGGAGCGGCTCCCATCGGCGGCGGTGATCAATTGTGCCGTGATGCGGATCCGATCGGCCCCTTTGCGCACGCGTCCTTCATGGATATTGGCTATTATGCCCAGCGCCTCGGCAATCCTGCGCATGTCTTTTTGTTTGCCTCGGAACGCAGACGGCCTCGCTCAGCGTGGGAAAGTTTCCATTCATTTCGGGCTGTCCCCCCGCAAACGCATTCGCTAGGCCGAAGTCCAGTACCTTCACTTTGCCGTCGGGTGTAACCTTGATGTTGGCAGGCTTCAGGTCGCGGTGGATGATCCCTTTCTCGTGTGCGGCTTCGAGCGCTTCGGAAATCCACAGGTCGGGGTCGGCCGAGTCAAAGGGATGCCCATAAAATTCCATTTGCCTTCCTTCCTCACGATGGAGCCACCCACAAGCGCATTTTTCTGCGGCCGCAAAGCATACGGCAGCTACGATGGCGAGCCGCCTAGCTTGCTGGGCTGGTCTTCCCTGCGGTTTCATCGTTATTCATCTTGATCGCAGGGGAAGGCATCCTATCGAGTGCAGGAGACAGGATCAACCATCAGTTCAGGGCGTTCGGAGCCCCAAGCTTCAGCAAACGGGTGATTTTACTGAGCAACAATCAACCCCGCCTGTCATAAAACGTTGAGTTCAACATCACTTTGCACGCCAGACACACGCTGCTTTCGGGCGCCACGGCTTAGGCTCTGGCCAATCACCAGGCTTTCCCAATCAGCCTGAGGACCGCAGAGCGCAACGGTTCACCTTGCCTTGCGCCAGGTGTGGCCGAAGCAATCGAAAGCGATCGAGGAGGTGCAGCCTCCCCGAAGGCCGTCGACACGCCAGCCTCCACTGGTCGACGCACTCGCGCAAGTGCTGCAGATTCAGATAGCCAGGGTCGAGCCGACCGGCTATAATCGCACCAAATTCATGTCTTTTTGATTGCTGTGCACGAAGTGTCGGTGGAGGGACTCTCCGTGATCGGCAACATCATCTCGCACTACCGGATCACTGAGAAGCTGGGCGGCGGCGGCATGGGTGTCGTTTATAAGGCGGAGGACATTTCCCTGGGCCGCTTTGTCGCCTTGAAGTTTCTCCCCGAAGCCTTATCCAGGGACCGTCATGCGATTGAACGATTTCAACGGGAAGCCAAGGCTGCTTCCGCACTCAACCATCCGAATATCTGCACCATCCATGAGATCAATCAGCATGAGGGTCAGCACTTCATTGCCATGGAGTTTCTGGAGGGCAGGACGCTCAAGGAGTGCATACTCGGCAAGCCGCTTCAGACTGATGAGATTCTCGACTTGGGGATTCAGATTGCGGATGGCTTGGATGCCGCCCACGGGCGGGGGATCATCCACCGCGACATCAAGCCCGCCAACATCTTCGTGACCGGCCGCGGCCAAGCCAAGATCCTCGACTTCGGCCTGGCGAAGCTTGCGCCGGAACGCGCACCGGCCGCCCAAGCCGCCCCCTCGACGGCCACCACCGAGACGGCCGAAGAGTCGCTGACCAGCCCTGGCGCTGCCGTCGGCACGCTCTCCTACATGTCTCCAGAACAGGCACTGGCGGAGGAGTTAGACGCTCGTACTGATTTGTTCTCTTTCGGCGTGGTGCTTTACGAAATGGCAACCGGCCTGCTGCCCTTCCGCGGGGCATCTTCGATAGCGACTTTCGATGCGATCCTGCACAAAGCACCCGCGGCGCCCGTCCGCATCAATCCGGGCTTGCCTGATGAACTGGAGCGGATCATCAACAAGGCGCTGGAGAAGGACCGCAAACTGCGCTACCAACATGCATCCGATATGGGTGCCGATCTCAAGAGGCTGAAGCGCAATTCGGAATCCGGGCGCATCGGGCGCCTACGAGGAGCGCGCCTATGGAAACGCTGGAAGGTTCTTGTTCTCGCCGCCGTTACACTTGCCGCTGCTGCCATCGGGGGGACGTTGTACTTCCGCTCGCGCCAGACCATGACCCGCTTGACCGTCAAAGACACCATTGTCCTTTCCGATTTCGACAACAAGACGGGCGACAGCCTTTTCGACGACACGTTGAAGCAGGGACTCTCGGTCCAGCTTGAGCAATCCCCCTTTCTCGAGCTGGTTTCCGAGCGCAGGGTCAATGAGACATTGAAGCTGATGGGCCGTCCGGCCGGTGACCGGTTGACGCCGGAGGTCACACACGAGGTCTGCCAGCGCACAGGCAGCGCGGCGATGCTGATCGGCTCGATTGCGGGACTTGGCAGCCAGTACGTCATTGGCTTGAAGACAGTGAACTGCAATACGGGCGATGTGCTGGCGGAAGCGCAGGAGCAGGCGGCGGGCAAGGAAGCGGTGCTCAGGGCTCTGGACGCGGCGGCAGTCAGGATGCGGGGCAAACTGGGCGAGTCGCTCACTTCGGTGCAGAAATACGCCACGCCGGTGGAGGAAGCAACCACACCATCCCTGGAGGCGTTGAAAGCCTTCAGCCTGGGAGTAAAGACGGACTATGCGAAAGGAGGCACAAAGGGACTGGCCTTCTTCAAACGGGCGGTGGACCTTGACCCGAATTTTGCCGTGGCCTACGCCTGGATGGCGAGTGACTACAGAGTCCTCAACGAAGCGGGGCGGGGGGCCGAAAATGCACGCAAGGCTTTCGCGCTGCGGGAAAAGGTAAGCGAACGGGAGCGCTTCTGGATCGAGGGGAACTACTATGTATCTGCGACGGGAGAGCTGGAGAAAGCGGCGCAGGCCTACGAACTGTGGCAGCAAACCTACCCAAGAGACGACTTGCCTGACATCGTGCTGGGAGCCATTTCCGCCTACCTGGGAAACTGGGAAAAGGCATCGGAGGAATGGCGAGAGGCCCTGCGCCTGGAGCCCAATAATGTGGACAACTATGTCAACCTCGGCATTGCCTGCACGGTCCTCAACCGGATGGATGAAGCGGAGGCGGTGTACAAGCAGGCAGAGGAGCGCAAGCTGGAGCACGAGGTCCTGCTCCAGAACCGCTACTTCTTGGCTTTTCTGAAGGGCGATGCGGCGCAGATGGCGAAGTTGGTCTCAGCCGCCATGGGCAAGCCGGGCGCGGAAGACCTATTGCTGGCCATGCAAGCGGACACTGAAGGTTGGCGCGGCAAGCTGAAGGACGCGCGTGAGCTGACCGGGCGGGCGATGGATTCAGCCCGCCACAACGACGCCAAAGAGAGTGCTGCAGCCTACCAGGCAGCGGCAGCGCTGCGCGAGGTGGAATCAGGAAACCGGGAGCAGGCGCGCGCCGACGCCAATGCCGCGTTGAAGCTGGCCCCGAACCGCGATGTGCGGGCCATGGCGGCGCTGGCCCTGGCACGAGCAGGCGATACGGCACGGGCGGAGAAGCTGGTGGCCGAACTGGACAAGACCTTCCCGCTGGGCACGCTGGTCCAAAGGTATTGGCTGCCCACGATCCGGGCGGGGGTCGCGCTGCAGCACAAAGACCCGAACCGCGCCATCGAACTATTGAAGGTCGCAAGCACGATCGAACTTAGCGCCCTAACAGAGAACCTCGCCATATTCATGAGCCCCGCTTATGTGCGTGGGGAAGCCTATCTCATGCTGCACGACGGCAACCGATCGGCAGCGGAATTTCAGAAGTTCATTGACCACCGAGGACTGGTGGTGACCTTTCCCTGGGGCGCGCTGGCTCGGCTGGGACTGGCGCGTGCCTATGCCTTGCAGGACGACACGGTCAAAGCCCGCGCTGCGTATCAGGATTTCCTCACACTCTGGAAAGACGCTGACCCTGACATCCCCATCCTGAAGGAAGCCAAGGCGGAATACGCGAAGCTGCAATAGCGACTCGCGCTTGATCCCCGCGTGGAACCCTGCCGAATAGAGGCCGTTGGACGCCCCGCTTTCTAAGCGCGGATGCAGCCTCGGAGTCCAGATATTATAGTAAATTTGATATTGCTGCTCTGCCACTTTGCCCGCGGGCTCGGGAAATTCAGCAGGCGACTAGGACAAATCCATTTTTTCCGGTGACGGGCTCGTCCTCCTCTGTTGCGGTATTGCGCCCAAAAGGGCGTGTGATCCTGCGTTCCTGAACCCCCAGAGGCGCAGAGACCGAGGTCAAGGAAACCGGCCAGTTCCAGATCGCCGGCGTGGTCCTCAGGATCGTCGAGGCTGCGGTCTAGCGGGCAATTCAGGCATTCAGTGTTTGGGATTCCCGAACAAAAAGGATCCTCTCCGTTGATGTCAAATAGGACATATCCTTTGAATGAATCTGCAGCCGGGGAGCTTGCGGTCAAAAAAAGGGATTACGGGAGCATGATGATGCGTAGCCCTAAGAGAAAGCGCCTTGAGGCAAAGGGATGGAAAGTGGGGGATGCGAAAGACTTTCTCGGCCTCTCATCCCAGGAAGAAGCCTGCATTGAAATCAGGCTCAAGCTTGCGGAAAGTCTTCGCCGCCAAAGGCTGCGGCGGCAAATGACTCAGTCGGGACCTGGCGAACGCAATCAGGTCAAGCCAATCCCGAGTCGCCAAAACGGAAGCCGGTGAACACTCGGTATCCCTGGATCTTCTGGTCCGGATCTGCCCGATTCCTCTCCGCAAGAAAGTCCGCGCCAGCCGCATGAAACCTCAGAGGGTTTCCCGGGATCCCTCGGCTGCCCATTCCAGCCGAAAGCATTGGGCGACCGGTTTTCTCAGGAAGATTCCCAAGCCTGCACGTGCTGCCGTATCAATCTCATCGTTCGTGGCCGTCAAGCGGCGAGGCCGATTGACCGGCTCATCTCCCAGGCGAGCCAATGCGCCTCGCGAAGGTCTTTGATCATGGTCCCCGCCTTCAATTTGTGGCCATTCCGGCAGGTGACCTGTATATCGTGAAACGCAGCCGTTCCCGAGGTCCTCCCGACCTTGATCGCGATCCCGGACACTTCTGATGCTGGAACCGTCCGCATCCGGCCCATGCCGAGGAAACGGTTGGTGACGCGCAAGCTGTCCCGCTCGGCGGTGATGAGAGTGGTTTTGCACCACAAGGATCCCGCCATCATGATGATGATCACATCGAAAAGTCCGAACATGATGGGGAAAACAGGAGGTGCGCTGAGATGGATGAGAAGCCAGACGATCGCCGACCAGAAAGCAAGGAAGGTCGTCGCACCAATCGCCGCACCCGGGTTGCGAGCCGCGGCGAATGTGAATTCCTTGCCCCCGCGCATCGATTCTTTGACCCGAATCCTCGAATTCGGAGGCTGCCGGTAGTTGGCCATGGCTCGACGCTCGTCGGCACGAACACGCTCGGCCTCTGCAACTTGGCTGGGGGTCTCCGTAACCCTGAACACCGGCACTTCGAACCGCGCCGTCTCAGCAATCTTTGCTGCCCGTGCGTGAAATTCGAGTTGCCAGAGAATGACACTGTTCGGGTTGGCCTGGTTCGTTTCCTGGCAATCGGGCGGGATAAAAAACGCCACCGGCAAGCAATCGCCTATCACGGTTCCTGCCGATTGCTCGTCTTCCCAGAGGATGTGGATGGAGGTGCTGCGGTTTTTTCCGGAGCCGGTCGTGACCCGGTTTAGGCAGGCCAGCCGGAGACTGCACTCGCCTTCCGGTTGAATGCGGCGGCCCAGCCGCAGTGTTCCTTCGAGTGCGCCGCCCAAGGCGCCCGGCAACGTGCTTAGCTCAAACGCGGTCTCTCCGAAGGTCTGCCACCGCCGCCACGCTCGGCCTGCCCAAAACATCAGTCCGATGCCGATCGCGGGCAGGAGCAGGCCGATCACCGCCAGCCGGTTCTCCGGTTTCAATATTTCCGGGAGTAGAACCAGCAGGACAAGCACGGACACCGCATTCCAGATCAGCGTGAATATCAAGGCAAACTTCATCGGCGGTTCCGTCGAGTATAGGATCCGCCGTGCTGCCCAATCTGTCCGCTGGAGCCAGGGTGCTTCGGCCGCGCGGCTCTTCACCGCGGCTGCCGCACGGCCTACGGTAAATGCCCATGTCATTCCGCCCGTGCCGACGAAGAAAAACGCCAGTGGAAACAACCCGATCAGCACATCGGGTGTGAACCCGCGTTCAATCACCGCGTCGGTCGGGTCGCCTGGGTTGACGTAACAGGTCGCGCGCGAGCCGCGCGGGTAGTGGAGAACCACAGCCAGTTTGCCGTTGTAGCCGCTCGATGACCCGCCCATGAAATCGTAGCGGTTCGAACGGTGCAAGCGGCCGTCCGATTGGTAGGAATACACGATATCGATGCTGTAGGTGTAGCCTCCCTTGCTGCCGTGGTGCAACCCCACCTTGCTCGAGATCACGGTGCAAGGCGTTGCTGTCCAGTCGCGTGCGGCTTGTATCCGCAGCACCGTTCGCACGAACATGCCGTAAAATACGCCGGCGCCCACGAGAAGAAAGATGCCGAAAAACACCACCAGATATCCCGGGGAAGGACGACCGGTACTTGTCACCGGGCGCTGGACTGCCATAGAAACGTTGCCTGCGGAAATGCTCATATCACCTCTCCGGTATCCGGCTAAAATAACACGATCCGACTTGGCTGCGATTGCACTCCTTTGGGAGAACCGCCCGGCCCTGGTGCGTTCCGACTCTGTAGTCCATAATCCTTGCTGATCGGCAAACCACCCTGCGGTCAATAGTCTGCAATTTGGAGGTTCTGAGCGCTCCGCAGCGCCGCTGACGCGAGCGGCATCTCCTTATGCGCCGTTGGTCGCAATCCACTGGCATCCGTTCCCGGACAAGCGGGACAACCCACAAGAAAAAGCCGTTGGAGGAAATGAGTCAGGAATTCCCTTGCTCTTCCGAATGGAAGTGCTTACAAGGTCTTTGTGCAAAAGGAGGGGCGACAATGCCTTTTATCAAGATAGAAGCTGGGAAAATGAACCGAGAGACAAAAGAAAAGCTGATCAGCGGATTGACAAAAGTTGCGAGTGAAAGTCTGGGTGTTCCAGAAGAAGCCTTTACGGTGTTGATAAAGGAAAATGAGACCGACAACTGGGGTGTGGGAGGCAAAATGCTTACCAAGGTGTTCGAGGACAGAGCGAAGAAGCCTTAGGAGCAATTTCAGGTCGGGTTTCCAAAGGAAGTTGGCGCAATTGGGAATCATGCTTTCCTGACCCCCAAAGGTGAAAAAAGCACAACGACTGGGCATCCAGGAACTCGTAATGAAGCACGTCAAGGAAGGTAAAAGAATGGGGCGCGTTCGCAGGGGAAACGGAGGCCTGATTTTTGAAGGAAGCGCCGCGAGACTCCGTCCCTTTCCTGCCGGGCGGGCTCCTCTGGTCGAGTTCGAGACCGGGGAGGTATTGATGATCGATGAGGTCAACAAGGCCGCCAAGGCTCTACCGGAATAATCAACGGGCATGAGGGTTCCGGGAACCTTGAATTATCCAAGGTGTGATTGGGGAACCACTCGGTTCCGCTGACGCTGTCAATCAAAGGCTGCAACCCAAGCGAACCGTCATGGCAGAAACGCCGCAAGGCCGCCAAGGCACTCAGCCATTATCGGAGGGATTCTTTGATTGCACTCCGTGCAAGCAGGCGAGTTGAATCCAATGTCGGCAGGGGGCAATCGTCCGGGTCGACCAGCAGGGGAATTTCCGTGCATCCAAGCACCACCCCGTCACAGCCGGCATCTTTCATCTTCTGAACTGCTGTATTGAAATAGAGCCTGGATTCTTCTCTCAAAATTCCGTTGGTAAGTTCCTTGAAGATGATCTCGTTGATGCGCTTCTGATCAGGTTCTGCGGGAACCTGGCAAACAATGTCGAATCTGCGGAGTGCTTCGGGATAGACGGGCCCTGTCATTAGATATTTTGTGCCTGTGATTCCCAGCTTCTGAAATCCTCGCGCTTGGGCCTCCTGACCGACAGGATCGGCAATATGCAGCCACGGGATCGGCGAATCCGGCGCAACAAGGTCAAATGCCTGATGGATGGTATTGTCCGGGCAGATGGCGAACCGGGCTCCTATGGCGGCAAGTTTCCGGGCAGACGATAGCATCAGCTTGGCGACTCCGGCCCAGTTTGCGGAACGGATGTGCACCATATAGTCCGCCAGCGGGTGCGTATGCATGGAAATTTCAGGGTGCCTATGCTCTCCAAGCAACTGCTGGGATTCTGCACATATTGTCCGGTAGCAGAGTGCTGCTCCTTCCGCGCTGCATGCGACAATGCCTATAGGTTTCATGATTTGTCCCGCGCTTCGGCTACAGATCTGAGCGTCGATCGAAACATCCGGGTGCCCGCAGTCACCCCCCCCGCTGCGCTAAAAGGGGATGGCGCGATGATTTTGCCCCCAAACGCCAGGCCAGATCGTATCACATTTTTTCCCCGGCCAGCAGATCCGCCGGGTCGCATCCGAACATCCCGCCCAACTCGTCGGCTTAGGCGGCATTTCATGTCGTTCGTCTACCGGTGCCTTATTCACAGAGCAGATGCATAATGAATGGGACGATAGACTGATACTCGAATGATGCACTGGATCACGGATTGGAAGAAAAATCCTAAGGAAAGGTAGAAGGCGGGGGAATCATGGCGCTCGTAGCGTTCCTGAGAGGCATCAATGTGGGCGGCTACAGAGCCTTTCGACCCAGCGTGCTCGCCAGGCAGCTGGCGCGTTACGACGTAGTCAACATCGGCGCCACCGGAACCTTCGTCATCCGCCGCGCCATAACCAAGACCAAACTTCGCGCTGAACTGGCACGCAGACTGCCCTTCGATACCCATGTCATGATCTGTGAGGGCCGCGAGATTCTTGCCCTGGAAGCGGGCGATCCATTCCGCAAGGCCGCGAAAGGCCCCGACCTGACGCGCTTCGCGAGTATCCTGCCCCGGCGTCCGCGCACTCTTCCAGCGCTCCCCATCCGGATGCCCGAGAAGGGCACCTGGCTTCTGAAAATCCTGGCGGTGGAGAACCGCTTCGCGCTCGGGGTGTACCGCCGGCACATGAAGGTCATCAGCTACCTGGGCATGCTCGACAAGCTGCTCGGCGCGCCGGTTACCACACGCAACTGGAGTACAGTCAAGTCGGTCATCAAGGTCTTGCAAGATTCAGCGTAAATTGTGGATAGACATGTGCCGGCACCCGGGATACGGTTATGCACGCTCAACCAGGGTTCGAGGCGAACATCATGCGTGCATTGAATCGTACCTATTGCAATATCAGCAGATTGATGTTGATAGGGATTCTGTTGTTTGGAGGTGCGTCTGAAGCAGCCCCAACGCCGGATTACGCGCAATTGTATGCAGCCCATGACTTCTTTGCGCTACGCCTCGCCCTTGCTTCTGAAGCACACCCGCGGTCGGATCAGGCGCAGTTTTATACCGCAGCCGTGATGACGGCTTTCAATCGGCCGGCCGCAGCTGACAAGATCATCGATAAACGGTTGCGGAGGCCTATTGACGCAAACCTTCGACTCGAATTGCTTGAAATGCGCATGCAGAATGCCCGGCGCCTGTCGGACGATGCAGGCGCGCTAAAAGTGGCTCAGGCCTTAATAAGCAGCTATGAGCACAAAGGAGAGGCCAACAAGCTCATGGAGCTGCGCAACACTGCCAAACTGCTTGGAGTGCTTAGTACGATCCCGCAGCAAAGGGTGATACGCCGCGGAGCGTCGCATATCGCACTTTTGCACGATGACAATGGAAATTACTGCATCCCCTTCAATATCGGCACCCAGTCCCCTTGCTACATCCTGGATACCGGGGCGAATCATTCGACACTGATCCGTTCCGAGGCTAAGCGTTTGAACCTCAAAGTGCTGCCAGCAGGCATAGAGCTTGGCACGGGCACGGACGCCAAGTTGCCGGCCGATGTGGCGGTGGCGCCACTGCTGAAGATTGGAAACCTGGAATACCGCAATGCGGATTTTCTGGTGGTACCGGATGCGGCGTTCACATTAAAGAATTTCCAGATACGTGGGATTCTGGGCTATGAAATCTTCTCCGGCATGGGCGCCGTCACCGCGCGACAGGGACACATGATCGACGTGCCGGCGACCGTACCCGATTCAGACGTTGACAACATTGCCTTTGATGGGCGTGATCTTCTCACCAAGATTAAAGTGAACGGCCATGCATTGCTCTGCCGGATTGATACCGGTGCTGACCATACCGTGTTCTACAAGTCCTATTACGACCGTTACAAGTCGGAGGTGGAGAAAACGGGTGCGCTGCAGATCACAAAAATGGCGGGTGGAGGCGGTATCCGCACATTCAAGGGCTATATCCTGCCGCGCCTCGATTTGGAGCTGGCGGGGCACACAATCACGCTCCAGCGCGTGACTGTGTTTACTGAACCCGTGATCCCACAGGATTACCTGATGTGCAACCTGGGCCTGGACGCACTGAAAGGCTTTAAGTCCTACACGATAAATCTACATTCGATGGCGTTAACGGTGGACGGTGCCCACTGACGGCCATTAGAGGCATGCGCAATGACCGCTGAGCCGATCATTTGAGAAAGGTTTTGCCGCTGCATCAATAACAATAGGGGTTCGCCTCCATGAAGCGAGGTGCTTGATGGAAACGGTCTGTCCGTAGTGCTGGCCCCCGCCTGCGCGGCTATGCCATTCATGCCTGTCACCACGCTGCCGTTTGATCTACTGCCCCTCTCCATTGACAAACCCGTCATTGAACCGGGCTCACAGGCATGCCTTTGCCCGCTGATTTGCAGCCCGGCGATCTCCTGCTTCTCACTCAACCGGATTTCAATACCCGGGCCTTCCTTTGCGCCGCAAACAATGATCCCTCGGGAACACAGGTTCGACTCGCGGTGGATCGCAACAGCCGGCTGGCGCATGTCACGGCACAGATCGTACGCGTCCCGCGCACGCTTCAGAACCTTTTGCTCCAGGGAGCAGGAATCGCCCTGACCTGGCTGGAGGCGGATAGGAACTTCCAGCCCCTCCCGGATCGCAGCCGCTCACGGTGGCCGCTCTTCTGATAAGCCCCTTGCGTTGACTGGCGGCCGACAAACCTTATTGCAAGACGCATTCCACTGCGCAGGGCTGTTGCTCGGCAATGAATTGACACACACTTCCGACTACAGAAATGCGTTCGCAGCTGTCTTCTCAAGGAAAATTTCCAGTATTTCCGGCAACACGTCTACCCGAACCCGGCAGGAAAGTTTCTCGATTCGTGGTGCCGCACTGTTATGCGCTCGCGCATAGAACCGGTGAAGCAAGCCGCCCGCGGGCTCCGGTCGCATCGAGAGCTTCTTCTCAATTGGTTTCGCGCGAAAAAGACCATTAATGGCGGTGCATAGGAGGTCTCAACCATAAACTCAAACTGACGACCAGGAAATGAGGCCAGAAAAACCATTTGGGAGGCCGGCAAAAAAGGCCGCGAAAGCAAAACTCTTGGCCTCGGAAGGCCCATCCCAATGGTTACAAACAGAAACACCGGCACAGCTCCGAAACCCGCTCCAAACAAGCCTCGAATGGGGTTCGCTCGAACCCTGATCACACATGGCTTTTGCCCGTGTTGACCATGCTCGAGAACATTGGCCTGCAAAAGCTTGTCGATGAAACCGTGACGGTGGAAAGGGCGGCCAAGGCCGTGCCCACATGCCCATTCATTCCGGCCATCGTCCTCGGGCTTTACGCCGGCTCGGCACGGCTCAATCAACTTGTTGCGTATTTGGCAAGATTACATGGAGCCTATAGGTAAAATCTGAGCCGCCGCCCTCAAAGAGGTCCGTCAAAGAAATGTAGTAAGTGCCGCTTGAAGGGAGCACTAACTGGATGAATGCGTCATCATAGAATACAAGGTTAGGGCTTGATGCATTTGGAACATCTAGTGCGAATGCGTTTCCATTGCGGTCGGTCACTGCGAGGACGGGATTCAGAGAGGATCCTGTCGTTTGAACATCGCAGATCACGGAAATGATCTCGCCGCTTTGGCCCGTGAATGAAAAATAATCGGTATCTCCGGCCGTGACAATGTTTCCCGCTATGAGGCTGGAGCCGGAGAGAGGCTGGGCTTCCCCTATGGCATTGTTAGGCTCCACTACCGGAATGGGGGTGGCGGTGACAGCAAAGGGACCAAGGATAGGGCCGCTATTTGTGGCAATCCCGCCAAAAGGCTGGTTGACCTGGCGGAGGGCCGTGACGCCCACCCCGTAAGGGCTCGAGACACTCATGGTTCCGGTGAAATTATCCAGGCCGGGAAAAAACTGATCGACATACTTCGATTGGTGCTCACCTGTGCTCAAAGGCACTTGGAGCGTGGAGTTGATGCTCCCGTCGGTATTGATCAAATTGAGGATCACGGTTTCCGCGCCTCCCCCAGCCAGGTTCTGGTTCCAAGAGCTCGTGTTGACGAGTGCGATCCCGGTATCGACAAGTTGCGAGGAGTTGACTTCAACATTGAAGGAAAAATTATTGCGCACTTGTTCTTGAGGGACGCCTACTACCGACTGCACCGTCCCTCCCGCCACGTATTGGTAGACTTCGGTCGCGCTCACCGGCGAATCCACCGATGGGTAGTTTACAACCACATAGCCCAATTCCACCGAACTTGCTCCACCTGTACCGGCGGAAGTGACCTGGATGACCTGAGTCGCTCCGGGACCGAGAGTGAAAACAAAACTGGGTCCGGTGCCGAGGTTGGATACCACCGAGAGGGCATTGCCACTGCCATCATAGAAGCTGACGGTGATGTTCGATACCGTCGACAAACCTTGATTGGTGAAGGAGAGTTCGCTCGACAACCCCCCGCCGGCGGCGAATTGAGGAAACACTGTGTTTCCTTGTGAAAATGCGGGTCCCGCAAGGGTCACCAGAAGCAGCAGCGCTATTCCCGAAAATGTTTTCATCTGTCTTTCGTTCCCCCTTTCATTGCACATAGGAATTATTCTACCGCCGCGTTAGCCCAGCATCCAGATGAACACCGAAGTTTGGTATCCGGGATTTGCCAACGGCTTGGTGCGCTTAAACTTCAGTTTATCCACGGGATTCGGGAAGGGGACGAGGGCAGGATTTGCCGGGACTCCGGAGTCCTATAGGATATGGCTTCAGCCACACTGCTCTTCAGCTTTGGTCGATGAAATCAAAGGACCGGAGTAAACGGGAAATCGGCTTTCCCGCCATTAACCTGGAGCGCGGTCCTGAAACAGCATCCGGGGAAATGGCGCCCCGCGCCGGAGGGCTTCGAATCCCTTTAACCGCCCCGCCATTGGTGATAAAAAAATAAGATACCCACCGCAGCCGCTTCAAAGGATTCGCTTCGGCAACCTTCTCGATCAAATCCGCGATCTCTGCAAAGGCTGCCGGATAATGACTTCAACGTTGGCAACGAAGACGCGACTTTGACCAAGGACGGCCGGCAGGCCTGGTGGTTTGATGGGATCTGAAATGCATCTGGGCTTTCGGGCTGCTTGTCTAATATCCTTGCTTTCGCCCGAGAAGGGTTTTTCCTTGAAATTGCCTTGGCTCAGGATCGACAATGGACCGCATCAAACCACAGACCGAGTGAGAAATCACGAAATGCCTTGTTAGCCCTTAAAATGTGACAGGGGGTTTTCGCATGATGCACCGGTTCCTTTATATTGTTTTTACTCTCATGTTGTTTGGAAGCTCCAAGGCATTCGCACTAGTGAACTATGTAGCTCCGAATGCTCAAACCGGACTGGTTTCGGCCGTAACGCTCAGCACCGCCGGGAATGACCTATGGATAATCGATCCGCATGACTGGCTGATCTTTTCCTATGGGGCAGAAATTTCGGAATTATCAAGTATCGGTGTCACCTGCATTTTAGAGAATGGAGCGTGCGGATCTTTCCCGCCCGGATCGATTACCAGTTACGACAATCAGCAGAGTCTCGGTTTTTTTAACGTCATCGTTCATAGCACGGAAATATGGGTGTCTTGGGGAGACCTTGGTATGGTTTTCGGTCCATCCGATACACTGACCATATCAGGCGTGAGATGCAATCTGGCGGCAAGCCCTGCAATAGCAGCAAGCGGGGAAGTTACGGTCGACATTCGTCAATATCGTCAACAATTCAACGATTTGTTCGTAATTGGCTCTACTCAGGTCGCCGCAGTTGCCGATCCGATTAAGCTACGTCGACAGACGGCTCCGGCCTATATCTCCTCTCAAGGAGTGATCAGCGGGGAAGGAACGACCATCATCCGTGTTTCCGAGGTTGGGCAGAGCACGAATGGATTTGAAACACAGTCTGACGGGTCGGCTAGCGATGCAACTCAGCTGCTTGTTTCAATCCAGGGCATGCCTGAAGGCATTCTATTGACCAATGCTGTCATTGGACCCGCAACCAGTCCGACCGTTTCGGCAGCTGTATCGACACAAGCCGTCTTTCCACAGTCGGGACCAGCGATTACTATTCCGATAGACCTATTTAATCAAAGTGCAGGGGAATTGGAGAGTATTGACGTCATTCTGACTTTCGGCGTGAGTGAAGGAGCTGA